>Ga0315314_1000586_pt1 | contig 38668 bp, 42 predicted proteins | sample TDP9_MG_FD_203631 | JGI IMG/M metagenome (GOLD analysis project Ga0315314, IMG submission 203631) | Freshwater sediment microbial communities from Lake Towuti, South Sulawesi, Indonesia - TDP9 | ecosystem: Environmental > Aquatic > Freshwater > Lake > Sediment | place: Indonesia: South Sulawesi... | reverse complement strand
TCTAGCATTGCCAAGATGATGCCGATGATGATGAGCAAGATGCCGACGAACATGAACATGTTTAATTCAAATCCTAGGACTCGTATCGTGAGCATTCGCCAACCTCTGCCGCCTCCGCCTCCACCGCCCGGTCCCTGCTCATAACCTGATCCGCCCTCTTCCTCTTCGATTGGATAATGTTCCTCTTCTTCGCCCGTTTCTGTCGTGGGCAACTCTTCTGCAGGCGCTCTAGCCATCGCGTACCCTACGATCACGAAGAGAAAACCTGCGACAATGAAGATCATTGCTAGTGTCATTCCCGTCTTCGTCACCTCAACCAATCCCTCCTTTCCGATTGAAGATAGATGCCTGTCGTAAGCCTGAGCCGTATGAGAAAGCTGAGTCCAAATCCTAAGAAGGGACCGATAAAAACTAGGAAGATGATTCCAAGTGCGATGAAGATGATGGCTATTAATATCCAGTTGAAGGTCCAGCCGCCCAGGTTCTCCCACAAACCAGGCGCGTGAATAATGGTTGTGCCTCGTCTCTCAAAACCAGGATATTCTAGGGCTTTCGCGGTTTCTTCTGTCCAGAGGTAGGTGAATTTGCCGTAGACACCATAGAGCATACGGATGCGAAAATAAGTTGTAGGATAATAGACTGTCCAGCCGTTCCACCAATCACCCAACGCAAGTGTACCAAAATTCTGAATTGTCATCGGGAAGTACATGACTTTCTTAAGGCGACTGTCAGGGCTTTTCACTCGCTTTGTTGCGTCAGTGTGAGATCCCGCGTCTGAAGGTGTTGTATATGAAAATTGGCTGGCTGGCTCGTCGAAAAGGCTGATTGTGGAACCGATTAATCCAGGTGAAAACTGAACTCTGCTCATCAAAACGTTTTTTTTATCGCCAAGCAGATCTATGCTATACGTTTTACTTTGCATTCCTTTAGTTTCAATCCAGATGTCGCTAAATCTTTCTTCACCAGGAAAATCACTAGCGAAGCCTGCCTTCTCCCATCCTTGAATCCACCCCGCAATTGGAAAGCCGCCTCGATACTCGTATAGTCTCTGTTGATTAGCGACAACTCCGCCGAATTCACTCGCGAATATATTGAGCTTGGGATCATTAATCCATTCATCATAGTAGGCATTATCCCAAACGTTGAAGTCTAGGCGGAACCAAGTTTGTATGTTCTGCCATTCTCCCTCACGCCATCCGCTGTCCATTCCCGCGTTTGTTTGTGAAGGAACAAGGATATAGCCGATCCAGAATTCGGCTGGTGCTAGAAAGAAGCTTTCTTTTGTTACGTTATAACTGTAAGTGATTGCTGTATCTGTTTCGCTTGTTTTGACTGCTGTTTTTGTCCAGTATTCAATGTGCCTTGCATCCATCGGTTCTGTGATGTTCCATCCTGTTGGATCACCCTGCCTATTAATGTCCTGTAATTGCAGGTTACTTTCAACCTGTATTTCAAGTGTTGGTAGTTCTCTGTCTCCATGTCCAACGTAATCGTCTATTTTCCATCCAATGTTTGCATCATTGGGGGTAGCCGTGTTCGCCCAATAAATCGTTTGAAAATACCTGAACCCATCATAATAAGTTGCCAACGGGTTTTCTGCGTCCTGGTACCGATGCAGTTGAAAGGCGCCAGTCCAGCTGGTTAATCGTATATCTGCTCCGTAGAATGTCGCTTTTGCTCCTTCGAATCCTGGGTTGAAGACTCCGTAGGGTTGTCCGCTGCCGAATCCGAGAATGAGTATTATGGCTATTAAAGCCACGCCTATCGTGATGCGGGGAATTCCCTTTAACATGCCGTTGTGAACTTTCCTTTCACTTTAAACCTAACAACAAACAAAAAATGGGGAAATTTAGGTGACTTCAACGGTCAAACTTGCATATCCCACTGTACTAGCTTCTGGCCAGCTGAACACGCGTCCAAACCCTTCTATGCGTACTTCGTTGCCCGTGTGTCTTCCAAACTCCACTAGGTAGGTTTTAGCGTCGTTGCCAGGACCCCAAACCGTCATCGTAACGTCTATGTCGCCTTCACTCGTCCACACCCACAAGCTCTGCGTGTAACTCTGCCTAGCCGTGAACACGTCGTAAGGCGCGGTTGGATAGAACTGTGCCGGTCCGGTTATGATGTGCTTTAGTTTTGTGAGGCTATTAGTTGTCATGTCTTGGACGATGAAGTTTTCTGCGATGAATTTGTGTTTCTGATCGTAGGGTAGGTTCACGCCACCTGATTGCAGGAAGCCAAAGCCCGTGACGAGTAAGGCGCCTAGGAGTATGCCTAGTAGTAGCCCGCCTAACCCGCCGATTACGCCGCCGAAGAGCAAGCCTCTGAGACTCATCAGCAATCCCTCTCTGTCCTGGACCCGTGTCCAGCTAACCCTTGACTCTTGGACCGCCCTTCAAGTAACCTGTGAAGCTGAGAATCAAAGTCTGCACGATGAGTACCATGATTGTCAAGTACAGTCCTGTTAAGCCCAGAAACCCGCCAAGGTAAGCGCCTAAGAGCCCGCCGACGAAGATGACCAAGCCTGAGATGATCAGCGTTGTTATGTTGAGTCTTGAAGTCAAGAAGCCGAAGACGCTCAAGAAAATTGCTTGCACTAGGCTTATGAGGAACCCGAGGATCCAACTGTTGCCGCCCACTGCCAAAGGTAAGCTGGTGATCAGGAAGCCGCCGATTATGCCTCCCACGTACAATAGTATCATCGTGTAAACGATGACTGGAAAGTTCATTCTTGTGCTCATGGCTAGCCCTCTCAGCTCGCGAAGGACACATACTCAATGAACGCCGATGTGATCGAACCGTCTGGCTTGTAGAAGTAGAATTTTATCAGTGGCACTATGACCTTGCTGGCTGATGGATATTTGCAGTAGGCTTTCAACTCGTAGGTAGCCCACAAGTCGCCGCCGTTCTTTGGATAATAATAGTCTTTGCCGCCCTGGCTGTTGATCTGATCGCCAAACTTTATCTCAAATCGTGTGTTAGACAAGTCATAGGTTCCAAAGTCGCCTGACGTGAATGTATACCCGCCGATTTTCAGATGCGTGAGCTTCCAGTATTCGCTGTCTGGGTAGGTTCCGTTGCCGGTGTTGCTAAAGACGATTTGAATCTTAGCAAGTTTTGCCATGTCGCCCTCTGCATAGCCGCCCATGTAGCCTGTGGCTGTTTTGTAACTGTAGCTTGTTGTCGAGATGCCGGTGCTGTTTGTCAGGTTCGTGTACGTGATGCTAGCTGTCCTGGCTGGGCTATTTATCAGGGTGACGTCAACGACTTTCTTGTCTTCGCCCGCCGTTAATGGGCTGAGTCCACTGAAATCTAGCTCGATTGCCTCTTCGTCGAATCCGTCTTTGTCGCCGTCCCATCCTACGATGCTCTTGACGTAGGGCATTTTGAGGGTTTGTGCGGCGTCAAGCCATGCGGTGTTGTTTGTGGCGTAGTCGATTATGAGCCACCATCTGCCGTTGTCTTCTGCCTTCATGTCGCCCGTGATTGAGGCGCTACTCAGCTCGCCCACTTTGTCGTTGTAGTTTCTTGAGCCGTGGATTACTCGCATCTGCGAGTCAACGAAGGCGTATTTGCTGCCGTCGATGCGCTTGATTTGGATGAGGTTAACTTGGAGTCTGCCCTTGTAGACGTTGAGTGCTGGTGTTTCTGAGAAATCCAAATTTCCCGTATATGCTAGTACAGCGAAGAGTGCAACTATTAAGATGACTGCTACTGTTAGGTTTGTTGCTTTCAAGTCTTTTTCTTCCTCCTATCTTGTGTCTACTCAGCCCTCTTGCATCGAAGGTTTTATAACAATATGCGTATGTATGTTAGATATGTAATAAGATATGTCTAAGTATATTCACAAGCTTAGAGCCGCTATATCAACTGCCTGGAATTTTCTATCCCGCCGCGAAGTCAAAGTAGCAGTCTACCAGCCAATCAAATTTCCAGATGGTCCTGAGCCTCAGCCCTTCACCCTCAAATGCAAAATCATACGAACACAAGAAGCAATGCTCATAAGACGCGTGAGCAGCTGCTGGGTAATTGGCATCAGCCCAGAAATAGCCGCAACAATCAAAAAAACAACAGACAAACTCAACGGCTTTCTATTCCAAGACACTCGCGGAAACCCAGGAATCCTCTTCATAAATTCAGAGGTCCATGAGCAATGAAACACCTTTTCCTAATTTTCATGGCTCTTTCTTTTTGGGGCGCTGCATTAGGGCTTATGTACTGGGCTATCTATTGGGAACTGATTTACTGGCAAAAATCGTTCTTGGAAGCGTTTGAAGCCTCCTGGTGGAACTGGCTTCTTTTTCCAGCTTTCATAATCATGGGCTGCCTGCTTCTCCTCCGAATTCGAAAGGAGAATTTGGAGAAGGTTGAAGAGGCGCAGCCTGAACCTAAACCCAAGTTGAAAATGGAGGATTTTCCACATGCCTAAAAACCCCTTCCATAAATTGAAAACTGCACATGAAAGAGCGCTAGAGCCAAAGACTCTGGCACCTAATCCCTTCGAACAAGAAGGTAAACCAGCTATTCTGATCGCCGTACCCGCCCTAGCAATATTATTCGGCGTCCTAATTGTTGCACAGCAGTACCGGTTGAGCGCCGATGACTTCATGCTCTTGATCGGCTCTTCTCTCGGCGGATGGTTTGCGATCCTGGCTATTTACCTCGCCTTGAAGCTTCACCAGGCTGTTCAGTATGCACACTTTGATCGCATCTTCGGGTTCACAGAACGTCTGCATCCCCGATACGAAATTTACTCTGAGCCTAAGAACATCAGAATGTTGATCGAAAAAGGCGCTGAATTCAAGGATCCTAAGAAATTTCAAGAAAGGCTAGAGCAGCTGAATTTAACGAAGGAAGTCCAGGCGAAGCTAGTCGAGAAGCTTGGAGCCTTGGGTGAAAGTCAATGGTACCTCTACTATTTTCAGCATATTCATGAATTTGAGGGCTGGGACGCTGAACGAGGAGAGCTGCCGTTGTTCAAGTCGCACGCTGTTTTCATGAAGGAACCCTACGACAAACAATTCATTTTTGGTCAGGGTCAGGAGAATTGGTTGGGCGCTATTTACTATAATCATCCGCACAGTGAGATGGACGTTGTGAAGGTTTTGACGTGGGTTCGTGATCCGTTCTTGGAGATGCCTATGCCACTGTGTGTTTTGGTGCATTCTTCCTTGGCTTTTAAGGCTGAGAAGTTTTCTAATGGGGTTGATAAGAATGAATTGGACGTTCAGGAGGCTTTGGCTTTGTTCTGTGGTTTTCAACATGGGCTCCTTGACAGTCAATGGAAAGGGATTAAGCAATTAGAGGCAATAAAAGATAGCAAGATAGGCGAGGGCTATAACGCTCTTAAGATCGCTGATGAAAAGACGAATTTGGACATGAAGCTCTTTGAAAAAATAATGCGTCCTCGAGGACCGCACTTCTGGCAGAAGGGCTGGTTCAAAATCCTTACGTACCTTATCCTTGTTGCGGCTATCATCATCTTGGTTGCTCAATTGACTGGCGTAATTCAGCTGATTTAGGAAGGTGCATTCGAATGCTTGATTTGATAGCACTCGTTTTGATTCTGTCTTTTGTAGCAGGAATTGGTTTGATAGCGGGCAAAGATTTCTATGAAGCCTTGGCTATACTTGAAAAGAAATTATGGCTAAAATTGAAAAAGGCTCTACAGAATCGGTGAACCTTTATGAAATTGACGTTTTGGAAAAAAGAACAGACAGGACTAACAGACGCCACTTTACAGCGCAACTTAGTACAGAAGGGCTTCGCCGAAATCGAAGGTACTCAGCACCTTGGGCGTAGAATTGACTTCACGGATGAAGCCATAGTGAGCGAGCTCAATATGCGTTATGAGTTGATTCAGACAATTATTAGGAAAAAGGAAAAGCTTTCAGCTCTGGACAAAGAGCAACTTGATAAACTTATGAGAGAATGGAGTCTCTTAAATCTGTTCCGAGCTGCAAAGAAGAGCGCTATGGCTTGGTCTCTACCTGGCAATGACAGAGATATGAGCGAGCGTTGGGCTGCCCTTGAAGCCTTATTTTGGCGCAATTTTGAGAACGCTGTTTACGCTTCCATCCTCCGCATGGCGCTGATGCATATCTGCAACATCAGTTATGGTGAGGATTGGCATGTTCAGCCTGCGCCTCACATTATTGTGCAGCAACCCATTATCGCATCTGGCTATCAGGCTGTGAATCCAGAAGATGTCATCCAAGCCTCAAAAGAACAGGTTACCAAGAATCCACATTAAGTGGGACCGCAGGCGCAGCTGGCATCCTGACGCTGATATAAACAAGGCTTTGAAGCGTCCTGTCGCATATATCAACATTGGGGGGAAGGGTGCCGGGAAGAGTAGCCTCGCAGAAGCTTTGGCGTTTCATTATCCCAAGGTGATTGACCTTTTTGGCAGCAGGGATAATGAAGCCTTGGGCTGGTTGCGTTCGCCTTTGAAGGATTCAGTCTTGTTCTTGAAGGGTAACAGTGTCGAGATTGACTGCAGGTGCGCTGATGTCATAAATGCCACTGATGTCACGTTGAAAGACTTTGAGAAGCACAAGGTCATTTTGTCTTGTTCTGCTTTCTTCGGCAGCCTCGATGAAGAGTGGCATTCGCTGCAGAAGATTATGGATAAGCTGTGGAATCGGGGGCACTGGTCTGAGGCTTGGTGCGTCGTCATTCGGGAAGCTGCGAATTTGATTTATAGCCGTATTGGGTTGGGTGAGAATCAGTTTCAGGCGAAGGCTTACTTGGTCTATGTTATGCGTGAGATGAGGCATCTGGGTTTGGCTCTGGCGCTGGACACACTACGTACATATAGCATTGATGCTGACGTGCGGTTTCTCGCTGACTTCATATTCATCAAGGCGCTAGGGCTGGAAGGCTTGAGCGACGACTTGCATTTCGTGTACCGTTACTATCGTCCGAACAGTTTGATGAAGCTGAAGGAAGACGAGTTTGTGGTTCTTTCTCGTCATGGTCCTATGGGTGTCGGCTGGTTCGACTATCCCTTTTGGCATAAGGAAGAGCATGAGGACCTGCTAAATCACTTCGGCATCAGAGTACACTACGGAGAAATTCCGCATATTCCTAGTGCTGGTTCGCATCAGGTCGGCGACCACGAGCATGCTAGGATTATTAAGGCTCGTATGGAAACTGATGATGGAATGGAAACATTAGGTCAGAAATTGAGTCGGAGTAGCAAGACCATCTATGACCACATTCGGCAACATAACAATTGCGTGCGCACGCTCAAAGAGTGTGACTCGTGCGCCAGAGTGAAGGGAGAATACAAGAATACGGTTACACGGTAGATTTGATTATTTAGTCGGCGTCCTCTTCCTCATAACTACATAATTTATAAAAGAAAATAATTTTTCAGTTTTGAAAAATATCTGTGTTCAACACCTTCATCGACAACATAATCAACGTCTCAAAGGGCACAACCAACCTGAGCGAAGAGACCAAGAAGAAGCTGCAGGCAATCGAAAAACCCGTGCACATCCAGGTATTCGTAACATTAACATGCCCCTACTGCCCCATCGCCGCTGGATTAGCGCACAAATTCGCCATAGAAAGCGACAAAGTGCGCGCTGACGTCATCGAAGTCGGCGAGTTTCCCCACTTGGGACAGAAGTACAGTGTAATGGGCGTTCCAAAGATTGTCATAAACGAGCGCATGGAACTCGTGGGCGCTGTTCCAGAAAGCCAGTTCGTAGAGCACGTGGTTCAAGCGCAGAAAACGCCGAGCATCTACATGTAAACTCAACGGACCCAGGCGCAATGCAAACTGTCAGGTCTGTTAGGGTCACAACCTTAGCAGACAACGTTGTTTATGACGGAAGACTTCTTGGGCAGTTTGGCTTCTCGGCTCTTCTGGAAATCAGAGACCACCGTGGCAAGAAGCATTCAATCGTTTTCGACACAGGGCGCAATAAAAGCGCGCTGCTCTACAGCATCAGAAAGCTGAAACTGGACCTTTCGCCGCTTGAATGTATCATTCTTAGCCACGGACACCATGACCACACAGCCGCCACGGTGGAGCTGATAAGAAGAGCTAAGCGGAAAGTCAAGGTGATAGCGCACCCCAACGCTTTCCTGCCAAAGTTCAAAATCGACAAGGGCAAGCGCCGACACCACGGAATTCCCCGAGGAGAACGCAAAACAGATATCATGAACGCAGGCGGACAAATAATCGAAACCACACAGCCATGCGAAGTCCTTCAAGGCGCCCTAACAAGCGGTGAAATACCCCGCGTCGCACCTTTCGAAAAAATCACATGGAGGAACATCACGGTGGTCGATGGAAAGAAGACGAGAGATCGGGTGCTCGACGATCAAGCCTTATTTGTCAACTTGGAAAAGCGCGGCGTTCTGATGCTCAGCGGTTGCGCCCACGCTGGAATAATCAACACGCTACAGTCAGCATTAGAAGTGACAGGAACAAAGAAGCTGTACGGGTTCATCGGCGGCACACACCTGATACGTCCAAAAGAAAAAAGGCTGAAAGAAACATTACGGGCTCTAAGAGAATTCGATCTCCAGCTCATCTCTCCTGCTCACTGCACTGGACACAAGAGCATCGCCGCGATAGGTGAAGCCTTTCCCGAAGCCTTCGTGCTCAACTACGCAGGCAGAACTATCGACACAGCTAAGAGGCTGAAGGACCAAGTTTTCTGAGCGGGACTGCTGTGAAAAGCCTTATGAGGCTTCAAAGCCGCAAAAGCATTGAACCACAATGAAAGCTGCCCTGTACTACAGCCTCGACGACATCAGAATCGAAGATGTGCCCAAACCCAAGATTGGCTCCGATGAAATCCTCGTAGAGATGAAAGCCTGCGGAGTATGCGGCAGCGATTTGATGGACTGGTACCTGCGTAGCCGTGCGCCACTGGTTCTGGGGCATGAACCCGCAGGCGTCATAGCTGAGGTTGGCAGAGACGTTAAGGGCTTTGAGGTTGGCGACAGGGTTTTTGCACACCACCACGTCGCTGACTTAACCTGTTACTACTGCTCCAGAGGCGACTACACCATGTGCGCCCAGTTTGGTCAGACACACCTTGAGCCAGGGGGGTTCGCAGAATACTTCAGGGTTCCAGCGCCTAACCTGCAGATCGACACGCTGAAACTACCTGGCACCCTTTCCTACGAAGAAGCCACGCTGATCGAGCCCGTGGGCTGCTGCATACGAGCCCAGAACAAGGCTGACATCAGAAAAGACGACAGCGTAGCCATAATAGGCGCTGGACCCAGCGGCATCATCCATGCTATGCTCGCACATGTTGCAGGCGCGGCTAAAATCATCGTCGCTGACCTAGTGGACTACAGGTTGAAAATAGCTCAACGGCTAGGCGCAGACTTGGCTGTTAACCCGTCGCATGAAAACCTTGTTGACCGAGTGAAGGAAGCCACCGAAAAAAGGGGCGCAGATGTTGTAATCGTGACCGCACCGAGCACCAAAGCTGTTGAGGATGGAGTTCAAATCGTTCGGAGAGGAGGAAAACTCTTACTGTTTGCGCCTACTCAACCCGATCAACTCGCTCGTTTGAGTCCTCATAGGCTGTTCTTCTCTGAAATCAACGTGGTTCCGTCTTATTCGGTTTCCCACGTCGAAACCCGGCAGGCTCTGCAACTCATTAGTTCGGGTAAGATTAAAGCAAAGGAGTTGATAACGCATCGTTTTCCACTGAGCCGCACGGCGGAAGCCTTTCAAACAGCCGCTAAGAGCAAGGAATGCCTAAAAGTTATTGTTCTTAATCAGTAGTCATTTAATGATGATTCAATATGTGGGATGGCAGTTGACTGATGAAAAGATGAGAGCCGCCCTGTTGTACGGTGTAAAAGACCTGCGGGTTGAAGACGTCGACGTGCCAGAAGTGGGCTACGGCGAAATTCTCGTCAAGGTGAAAGCCGCGACCACTTGCGGAACCGACTTGAAAATCTTTCAGCGGGGCTACGTGGAGGGCGTTATCAAGCTGCCTACCGTGTTTGGTCATGAGTGGGCAGGAGACGTGGAGGAGGTCGGCGAAGGTGTTTCGTGGCTGAAGAGGGGGATGCGAGTCCGCGGTGGCAACAGTTCGCCGTGCCTGCGCTGTTTCATGTGTCAACGTGGCAAGTTCAACCTGTGCGAGGACATGATGTGGCTTTGGGGCGCCTACGCTGAGTACATTAAGGTTCCAACCCGTATTGTTATGTTGAACACGCAGGTGATACCTGACCATGTGTCTTATGAAGAAGCAGCTGTGACTGAACCCCTCGCTTGTGTGCTGCACGGTGTGGAAGAGGCAGGGGTGAAGCTAGGCGACTCTGTAGCCATTATCGGGGCTGGACCAATCGGGCTCCTGCACCTGCTCACTGTTAAGAAAATGGGGGCGGGCAAGGTGATAATCAGCGATACAGTCGAGGAGAGGCTGCAGCTGGCGGGCAGGCTGGGTGCTGACGTGACCATCAACGCTAAAAAAGACGACACAATCGAGACGGCGAAGAAACTCACGGGTGGTTACGGCGCAGACGTGGTCATAGAAGCCATCGGGTTGCCTGCCACTTGGGAGCAAGCCTTGAAAATGGTGCGGAAAGGAGGCACGGTTCTCGAGTTCGGTGGGTGTCCGCCTGGGACTGAGATTAGGGTGAGCACTGAACAGCTTCATTATGGTGAAACAACCGTTCTCGGAGCCTTTCACACGACTCCAGCTCACTTCAGGAAAGCCCTGAACCTCATCGCGTCGGGAGTAGTCAACGTTAAGCCGTTGATAACCAACAGAATGAAACTCGACGACATAAAACAGGCTTTTGAAACATTAGCAACGTCCAAAGCAGACGTTAAGATAGCTATACTGCCCTAACAACGCCTACGTGGGAGCCGTTAGAAAGGGCGTGGCGAGGAAGTAGAGTCCGAAGAACACGAGTACAGCTGCGAACACGAGCATGAGAATCCTGTATCCTCTGCCGCCGATGAGGCTGACCCCTTTTTTTGCGAGGTAGGCTGTGCCCGTTAGCCAGGCATAGTCCATCCACACGTGTGAGACATACATGATGGCGACGCCTGTGAAGGACGCGAGCTCTAGGGCGTTGACGATTAACGTCATTCCTATCGTGAGCCACCAGATGATGAAGTAAGGGTTAAGACCAGTGAACAAAGTGCCCAGCAGTAGGGCGTTTCTAGACGGAATTTTACCTTTCACTTCAGCCGCTGGTTTTGAGGTTAAGGCATCGCGAAACTGGATGAAGCCGAATATCAGCAGGGCGGCGCCTCCGACAACGCCCACGACGAGCTTGATCAAGGGTTCATTAATCACTCTCTGAAGCGTGAGAGCCAGAAACAACACGAGGCTCAACTCAAAAATCGTGTGACCAACAGAGAAGATTAATCCGCCCTTTGCGCCAGATTTGGCGCCGTGCGTGATGTTAGTGAAGAATAATGGACCAGGAGCTAACGCTCCAGAAGCTGTGACTACTACCACGGTTGCGATGAAGGTAAACAGGTCCACGTGAATAGAGGAGCGAAAGTAGGATAATTAAGCTTTAAACAATGTTGCATCTGGGCAAAAAGCGGAAAGTGATGTTGGTAGAATCTTCCGATGGAAGCATAGCCCAAAAACAGTCTGCGTTTGCGTGTTAAACTACTTCTGTTCACACACCACGAAAGCAGGTAGAAGAAAGCGCTAAGCATTGTTCCCCTTCTTCTTTTGAAATCTAGTTCCCAGCAGAGCAGCGTTAATGGTAAACGCCACTTCTTGCAATGAAAAGCATGTTAGTGTTACTAAGGCACGGTCATCACTAACAAGCATAAAAATTCTTGCCCCACACAGACTAAGCCTACCCAACCAACTAACCGCTCAGAAAAGGGTTTATAACCCAGAATAATGCCTATGCAGTGTTATTGCTGGAAAACCGCCATGGTCAAGTACATTTTCATAACGGGCGGAGTGCTTTCCTCAGTAGGCAAGGGCATACTCACATCCTCAATCGGCAAAATGCTACAGGCAAGAGGCTTAAAGGTCACAGCCATCAAAATCGACCCCTACGTAAACGTTGACGCAGGAACCATGAACCCCTACATACACGGAGAAGTCTACGTTACAAACGACGGCGGCGAAACCGACCTAGACCTGGGCTGGTACGAACGATTCCTAGGAACAGACCTGTGCAAACACAACAACATCACAACAGGACAAGTCTATCAGGCGGTGATAGAAAAAGAACGAAAAGGCGACTTCCTAGGCAAATGCGTACAAATCGTACCACACGTCACCAACGAAATAAAACAGAGAATACGCTACGTAGCCAAAGAATCAGACTGGGACGTAGTCCTCACAGAGTGTGGCGGGACCGTCGGCGACATCGAGGGACTGCCCTTCCTCGAAGCCATACGCCAAATGCGCCTGGAGGAAGGATACGAGAACACACTGTACGTGCACGTTGCCCTCGTGCCCATCCTCGACGTAACGGGCGAAATGAAAACCAAGCCACTTCAGCACAGCGTGAACGAGCTCCGCCGCATCGGCATTCAACCCGACACCATAGTGGCTCGATGCAAGGAAATGATCGACAAGGAATCCCTGATGAAAATCGCCCTCTTCGGAACAATCCCCGAAAACGCAGTCTTCTGCTCCTACAACGTTCCATCCATCTACCAAGTTCCACTCATCCTAGACCAACAGGGCATGGGCGACCACATATGCAAACGGCTGCAGCTGGGCGAACGCAAACCAGAATGGAAAACCTGGAAAGAATTCGTCGAATCGGTTCTCCACCCAAGCCACGAGGTGAAAATCGCCCTCGTCGGCAAGTACGCAGGCTTAGTCGACAGCTACGTCAGCATGAACGAAGCCTTCCGCCACGCAGGAGCCGCCTGCCACACCAAGGTCTCAATCGACTACATAGAAGCAGAAGCCTTTGAGCGAGACTCCAGCGCGGTAAAGCGCCTCCAAAACTACGACGGAGTGTTCATTCCCTACGGGTTCGGACCCAGAGGCACGGAAGGAAAGATAAAAGCCATCCAGTTCGCACGAGAAAACGACATACCATTCTTGGGCGTCTGCTACGGCTTTCAATTGGCGGTGATCGAATTCGCCCGTAACGTGTGCCGTCTTGAAAACGCCAACAGCACAGAGATCAACGCTGAAACACCTCACCCCGTAATCGACCTCATGCCAGAACAGGTGGGCGTGAAACAGAAGGGCGCAACCATGCGGTTGGGAGCACACAAGGTTCTTGTAACGAAAGACACGCTGGCTCACAGACTCTATGGAACGGAAGAGATCGAGGAGCGACATCGCCACCGCTGGGAGGTCAACCCCGAATACTGGAGCGTCCTGAACAAACACGGAATGGTTTTTTCGGGCAAGAACCCAGACGGACGAAGAATGGAGATTCTGGAGCTTTCAAACCGATTCTACTTCCTAGCCTCCCAGTTTCACGGCGAGTTCAAGAGCCGACCAGGCAAGCCCGACGGCGAATACTACGGATTCATCAATGCCTGCCTCAGCAAGAAATTAGGCAAGACAAAGCCTTTAGAAGAGCTCAGGACAGGAGTTCCGGAGTGAAAAAAGCGCCTGCGATGCGAAGATTATAAAACCATGTTGCTCGTATCTGCTGTCCTCATTGTTGGGTGCAGGAGAGAATGGCGGAAGAAGGATTTTTCGTCCTAAAGAGAACCGCAGTCCTTGTCATAGCCGTAGGTTTATTCATATTTTTGTTGTACCTCTACTTCTTGGTTCCCTTCGGCGACGTGGTCACCGTAATCAGGCAAGCGGATCCAATTTATTATTCACTAGCGTTTGCAACCATGATTCTAAGCGTAGTCTTTTACTCTCTAACCTGGCAGCGCCTGCTTTTCGTCTTGTCCGTGAAGAGTTCCTTTCTCAAAACCTTTCAGTACATCTGGGTAGGAAACTTCGTAGATATTCTAGTTCCAGCTGAATCCATAAGCGGAGACATCTCCAAGGTCTATTTAATGTCAAGAGAATCGAGTGAAAACGCTGGCAAGGTTGTAGCCTCTGTTGTAGGCCATCGTGTCCTGACCATGGTAATCACCCTCGGAGGCCTAGTCGCTAGTTCGCTCTACTTCATAGTGAAGTATAATCCTCCCATGCTCCTCGTGGAATTTGTCGGCATTATAATGGTCGGCACGCTTGTTACCCTTATCTTGATTTTCTACCTGAGCAGGAAAAGACAGGTAACAGAAAAAGTGGTGAATTGGGTGATAGGCCTGCTAGTCAGAGTTTCGCGTGGGCGTTGGCAGTTTGAGCGTATGAAAAAGTCGGCTGAGAAAATGTTGAAGGCGTTTCACGACGGAATAGACGCTTTGGGCGTGCGTCCCCGTCGTTTGGTCTTACCAGTCTCTTTTGGAATAATCGCCTGGCTCCTCGACCTACTCATCGCAGTCCTGGTGTTCATCGCTCTGGGCGCTCAATTCTCTTTCAGCGCCATAGTGATTGTCTATTCCATTACGACTGCCTTTCAAACAATACCTGTAGGCATTCCCGGAGAGGTGGGTATCATGGAAGTTGTGATGGCAAGCCTATACACGCTACTCGGTTTCCCCATCGCCGTGAGCACTGTTGCCACTGTTTTAATACGCGTCCTGACACTGTGGATACGCTTGATCATTGGTGGTTTTACCGTTCAGTGGCTTGGAATCAAGGGTTTGAAAGCCCCGAGCGCGTCTGGTTAAAAGTGAGTTTGTAAGGCTGTTTGCTTCAGTCACTTTCTAGAATTTTCTTTATTTTCTGGAGGAATTGGGCTGCGGGCGCACCGTCTACGATTCTGTGGTCGAAGGAGAGACTTAGGTTCATAACAGGCTTAATCTTTATGTCGTTGTTGACCGACGCTGGTTTTTCATTGATTCTTCCAACACCAAGTATTGCTGCTTCTGGTGGGTTGATGATTGGAATGAACACGTCGACTCCGTACATGCCAAGATTACTGATAGTGAACGTTCCTCCTGTCAAGTCTTCTTTTGCCAGCTTGCCCAGTTTCGTCTTTTCAACCAACTGCCGCAACACTTCAGCTATCTCTTCGAGTGTCTTTCTGTCAGCGTTGTGAACAACTGGAACCACGAGACCCTTTTCCGTTGCTACGGCAACGCCGATGTTGACGTCTTCATAAACCTTGATTTGCTCGTTTTCAAGCGTCGAATTCAATAGCGGGTGTTCTTTCAGGGCTGTGGCCACAGCTTTTACCAGTATGTCTGTGTAAGAAATCGCCTTTTCTTCGCGAAGTCTGACGGCTTTGGTCATGTCAACCTCCATCGTTATGGTGCTGTGAGGCGCAGTTCGCGCGCTGAACGAGACTCTCTCAGCCGTGGTCTTTCTAATGCCAGCTAATGGAATCACCTCTTTGACTCTGAGCTTCAGCTCTGTAGCTTGCTCGGCAAAACGTCTCACATCGTCCTCTACTATCCTACCTTCAGGGCCGGTGCCTCTCACGAGAGCCACGTCGACGTTTAATTCCCTCGCTAACCTCTTAGCGGCTGGAGATGCTAGAACCCGTTCTACAGTTTCAGTTGTAGCCTCAGTTGGTACTTCAGGTTTGGGAGCCGTGGGCACCTCTTCAACTTCAGACGTAGACACTTTAGTTGTCGTTTCAGCCTCTGTTACGACTTCATCCGCATCAGCAATTATGCCTATTGCCTCGTCTGTGGGAACGTTTGAGCCTTCACCTGCCAAAACCTTGCGTAAGACTCCTGACTCGGGAGCCTCGACGTCGTATGTGACTTTTTCTGAGAGCACTTCCACCAAGGGTTCGCCCTTCTGTACAGTTTCGCCTTCTCTCTTGAACCATTGAACCACGGTTCCTTCTTTCATTGTCAGGCTAAGCCTCGGCATGACAACTTTGGTCACCAACTCAAAGCCCTCCATCGAAGACAGAGTAGTGACCATTGGAAATTAAAAGTTTGAGGGAAAGCCCTCCGCGCAAGAGATGGTTAAAATATTGGATTTCTGCATTAAGTAAGATTCCAACAGAGGATGCCTTATAGATGCCTTCAGGGTTGAGTTTCGCCGACAAAGAGGAAATCGTCAGGTTCATTTCAGAAAATCATATCAAAATTCTCAATTTGTGTCACATACCAGAAGACGGAAGGCTCAAAACCCTAAGCTTCACAGCGACGAATAAGAAGAAGATTCATGAAATCCTAGAATCTGGCGAGAGAGTTGACGGCTCAAACCTGTTTTCATTCATCGACCCGACTGAAAGCGACATCTCCATAATGCCCAAGCTTGACAGAGCCTTCTCAAACCCTTTTTCTACAATGCCCACGCTAAACATTCTTTGCGAATATCTTGACGAAAACGGAAAACCACTCGATATCGCTCCAAGAAACGTTCTAGCGAGGGCAGAAGAGAAACTCGCCTCATCAAATGGCGTGGTTCTTAAGACCCTGACAGAGCTTGAGTTTTACATAGTTTCCAGCCGCAAGACAGAACTGCTTTTTCCAGGCGCACCCGACAAAAACTACCACGAATCCGCTCCTTTCACAAACTTCGAAGATTTAAGAAACGAAGCTTTAACAACCTTGACCAACGTTGGCGTCTCTATAAAGTACGGGCATAGCGAGGTCGGTCGAATACTGCAGAAAGACGACACACTCATGGAACAGCAAGAAATAGAGTTTGAACCCCAAAACCTAGCCGACATGGCTGAAACGATAGCGATTGCAAAGTGGACAATTCGAAACGTCTGCGCAAAACACGGGGTGTCCACCTCATTTTCGCCGAAGGTTGCTTTAGAACACGTTGGAAGCGGAATGCACATTCACCTCTGCGGATTAAGAAATGGAAGAAACATAAACGCAAACGAGGACGGAAGCCTCAGCGTCGAAGCCCAGAAAATGATTGGGGGAATACTGAAGCTTGCGCCAAGCCTCTCAGCCTTTGGAAACCCAACTCCAGTTTCGTACCTTCGTTTCATTGCACGCAAGGAATCGCCCATGCACATCAGCTGGGGTGCCAGAAACCGCTTAGTCCTAATTCGCATACCTCTGTGGAGCAATGTTGGAAAGAAAAATCGAGAACAGGACGATTTTAAAGAAACCTTCGAGTATCGGGCGCCCGATGCGTTGGCAAACACCTACCTCCTATTCGCTGGGTTGGCTTTAGCCGCAAACTACGGTTTAAAAAACCCCAAAGAGGCGTTGAAAATCGCCCAAGAACTGCACATCGAAGAAGCAGCTGGCCGACACAAACCCTTGAGTGTCTTACCGAGTTCCTGCAGCGAATCTGCGAGAAACCTCGAAAAAGACAGAGAATTCTACGAGGCAGACGGGGTTTTCCCAAAGAAGTTGGTTGACAAGACAATCGAAGCGTTAAAGTCGCACAGGGACAAGAACCTGTGGAAGGAATTGGCTGACAAGCCAGACGAGATTGAAAAGGTGTTGTCACAATACCTGCATCACGGATAGGGATAGCCCAACAGCACTAAACTATCTCTTTCACAGCCTTCACAATTTTTTTCTCGTCTGGGATAACAAACTTCTCCAGAGTCGGGCTGAAGGGAATAGGCGTGTCAGGCTCAGCAACCCGTTTGACAGGAGCGTCCAGATAATCTAATGCCTCCTCAGCCACAACAGCCGCAATCTCGGCGCTGACCCCTGCGGTCTTGCAGTCCTCCGACACGACGACCAGTCGACCAGTCTTCTTCACCGACTTCACAATTGTCTGTCTGTCAAGTGGCGCCAGCGTTCTCGGGTCAACAACCTCAGCGCTTATTCCTTCCATGCCGAGTTGTTGCGCCGCCTCCAAAGCCTTGTGAACCATGAATAACGTGGCTACAATGGTCACGTCCCTGCCTTCTCTCTTAACGTCCGCCACACCAAACGGAACCGTATAATCATCGTCTGGAATCAAACCCTTTAACGGATAGAGCAGCTTGTGCTCAACAAACAGCACGGGGTTGCTGCCCCGAATCGCAGTTTTCAGCAGCCCCTTCGCATCAAAAGGCGTGGATGGCACAGCCACGTACAAACCGGGAGTGTGCATAAACCACGCTTCGAGGCTTTGCGAGTGATGCGACGCAATGTTAACGCCTGCGCCGAACGGCGTTCGAACCACCAGCGGCGCCTTGGCTTGACCTCCGAACATGTATCGAACCTTTGCCGCCTGATTGCAAATCTGGTCCATAGCCAACGCCGACAGGTCGCCGAACATGATTTCAGCAACTGGTCTCATGCCTGTGATGGCGGCGCCCACCCCAACGCCTACTATTGCAGATTCGGAAATCGGGGTGTCTCGAACCCTGTCGTCGCCGAACTCTTCAGCAAGTCCCTTGGTTACGCCGAAGGCTCCGCCCCAGAAGCGTCCAATGTCCTCACCGAGCAGAAAGACGCTTTTGTCCCGTTGCATTTCTTCTCGAAGGGCTTCGCGAAGCGCGTCTCGTATTGTCACTTCCCTCATTTTCCTGTCCTCTCCTCCTTGGCGACGACGTAGACATCTTCCAAGGCTTCTTCGCCTTCGGGAAACGGGCTTTCTGTGGCAAACTTGGTTGCGTTGTCCACGTTTCTCTTCGCCTCTTGAACCAGTTTTTGCGCCTCGTCTTCTGTTAAGACACTCTCCTCCATGAGTCTGGTTTGGAAACGCGCAATCGGGTCTCGTTTCACCCAGGCTTCCACTTCTTCCCTTGGGCGATAGGCGGCTGGGTCAAAGCGCGAATGACCCTTGTGCCGATACGTTTTACACTCGATGAGGGTTGGGCCTTCACTCTTCCTCGCTCTTTCAACAGCCGAGCGAGCGGCTTCGTAAACAGCTAAAACATCATTTCCGTCAACTACAACGCCTTGAATTCCGTATGCAGCAGCCCTGTCGGCAACGTTTTCGATGGCCATCACTCTGGACTGGCGAGTTCCCATGGCGTAGAGGTTGTTTTCACAGACAAAAACCACGGGTAGACTCCAAACCGAGGCGAGGTTGATTCCCTCATGGAACGTGCCCTGATTAGAGGCGCCCTCGCCGAAAAAGCAGGCTACAACCTGGTCTTTGCCTCTCAACTTGATTGACAAACCCGCTCCAGCGGCAATCGGAATGCCCGCACCCACGACCGCTGTTGCCCCGAGCATGCCAATGTTAAAGTCGGCGATGTGCATCGAGCCGCCTTTACCCTTGCAGTAGCCTGTTTTTCTGCCCAAAATCTCCGCCATGGTTTTGTCTAGTCTGGCGCCCTTGGCTATGCAGTGTCCGTGTCCACGGTGCGTGCTGGTTATGAAATCGTCTCTGCGCAGGTTAGCACACACTCCCACTGCCACTGCTTCCTCGCCAGCGTACAAGTGAATCGTGCCGGGCACGAGGTTTTGACCATACAGCTCGAAAACTCTCTCCTCGAAAAATCGAATCGTAAGCATCTGGCGGTACATTTCGAGCAGTTTTAGGTTGTCTATCATCAGTTGCATTCCTCTCGATGAGGTGTGAAGCTAAGCGTAACTATGAAAGAGAGCTAATAATCTTTTCAGCAAGCAGAACCGACGCCGCTTTCTGTGCTTCTTCTGTCTGACTTCCGACGTGAGGAGTGCAGACCACATTAGGCAGCTGCATCAAGGTCCAGTCGACTGGGGGTTCAAACTCGAAAACATCCAAGGCTGCGCCGCTGAGTCCGCCTGGTCGTAAGGCTCTTAGCAGTGCTTTTTCATCGATTATTGCGCCTCGAGAAGTGTTGATTATGTAAGCGCCCTTTCTCATTTGTGCTAGTTCTTCCTCGCCGATCATGTGATGTGTTTGAGGTGTGTATGGGACGTGAATTGTCACAACGTCGCTGTGAATGAGCAGTTCTCTGAGAGGCACGAACTCGGCTTCCAACTCTCTCAGCAGAGCTGGATCGGGCGGCGTCCTTTTATTGATGAGAACCTTCATTCCGAAAGCCTTGGCGAGGTGTGCCACTTGTTCTCCTACGTTGCCCAAGCCTATTGTGCCCAACGTTTTGTCGCGGAGCTCCCAGCCCATCAGCTCCTTCTTGGTCCAACTTCGTTCTTTCATAGTTCGGTCTGCGTATGGAATCCTTCTCGCAAGGGAGAGAAGCAGTCCAATCGTGAGTTCGGCAACAGCCACTGCAGGCGCTTCAGGAGTGTTCAAGACTTTAATTCCTCTTTTTTGGGCTGTGTCTACATCGATGTTGTCTAAGCCTGCACCCGCTCGTCCAACCGCCTTAAGGCGTACACCAGTTTCTAACACTTCCTTGTCGACTTTGGTTCGGCTTCGCACAATCAAGACGTCATAGTCTGAAACAATCTTCTTTAATCCATCAGGCGTGATCGTGGGTTTGAAGTCAACCCTAAACCCAGCTTTCTCGAGCCTCTGTATTCCTTCGGTGTCAATTGGGTCGCAGACTAGGATTTTCAGGTTTGATTTCAAAGGATTTGTCATCTCTCGATTTTGTGCATCACTTGACCGTTGTTGACTTATCTTCTTTTTCCTTATCAAAAACACTTTATTTGGAGTCTTCAATGACGATTAAGTTGTAGGCGGGATTGATGCTTGGAAGCTCTGATTGAAGAAACGTTAAAAAATCTTGAGGCGAACAACTTTGACACAAGACTCGCCAAAGATCGAGACGCAGTCAACGAGATGATTCTAAGTTCTATCTCTAAAGATGCCCTCGTGAGCGTCGCTGACTCTGCCACGGTTCGCCAAATCAGAATCATAGAGGAGTTGGAAAGGCGAGGAATCAGGGTTTTGAACCCTTTTTCGCGAGAGCTGACCACGGACCCAGCGAAGACGGTGGTTCGCGACAACATGTCAAGACGAATGTTCTCATGCGATGTACTGATTGTGGGAACAAACGCTGTCACAAGAGACGGAAAGCTTGTTAACATTGACGCTGTTGGAAACAGAGTTGCTTCAATGGTTTTCGGTCCCAGAAAAGTCATCATCATAGCGGGCAGGAATAAAATAGTGAAAAACGTTGATGAGGCGCTCCACCGCATAAAAAATCTCATAGCACCCTTTCACGCCAAAACAAAAAAGTTTGCTACCCCCTGCGCTCAGACGGGCAAGTGTAGCGATTGTAGTGCGCCAAGACGAATCTGCAGCGTGACTGCTATTATGGAGAAGAGACCGTGGCGAACCGAGATAACTGTAATTCTGGTCAACGAAGACCTCGGGTTAAGCTGGGATGAATCTTGGTCTAGTGAACGCATCGCCAAGATAAAGGAGGATTATGAAAACGTAACTTGGGTTTTCGCAAGTGCTAAAATGGCTTAAATTTCAAAAAGGGAATAATTGAATTACGCCTTACACTAAGTATAATCGGGAAGTTAGGACGCATTGATGGTTGGCATCGTTGGTAAGCCCAACACGGGCAAGTCTACTTTCTTCAGCGCTGCCACTCTGGCTCCAGCTGAGATTGCGAGTTATCCATTCACGACCATCAAACCAAACAGAGGCGTAGGCTACATTCGCACACCGTGTGTTCACAGAGAATTCAATGTTAAGGACAACCCACAAAATTCCTTATGCATGAACGGGATAAGGCTGATTCCCGTCGAACTGATAGACTGCGCAGGCTTGGTTCCAGGCGCTTGGCAGGGTCGAGGCTTGGGCAACCAGTTCCTGGACGAGGTTCGGAAGGCGGACGCGCTCATCCACGTTGTGGACGCCTCGGGCGGGACCGACATCGAGGGCAGGTTGGTGAAGGTGGGTTCCCACGACCCGCTTGAGGACGCTCGATTCTTAGAGACTGAAATCACCATGTGGCTGGCGCAGATAATAAAGCGAGACTGGGCGAAAACTGCGCGAACAGCCGAGTCGGGCGCCACAGACCTCTACGCGCTCCTGGAAGAGAGACTAAGCGGCTTAGCCATCAAGAGGGCACACATCTTCGAAGCCGTGCGAAAGACAGGGCTAAACGCTGAAAAACCAACTTTCTGGAGCGAAGACGACCTGCTCAGATTCTTAGACACTCTGAGAAGAATCGCCAAGCCCATGCTTCTTGCCGCCAACAAGATCGACTTGGAACCAGCGGAGCAGAACGTGGAACGATTAAAAACTTCAAATTATCAAGTTGTTCCTTGCTGCGCCGAAGCCGAGCTGGCGCTAAGAAGGGCAGCCGAAAAAGAATGGATAGACTACAAGCCTGGAGACGGAAACTTCAACGTGCTGAAGCCTGAAGCCCTGACCGAGACTCAAAACAAAGCACTGCAGACCATAAGAGAGAAGATACTAATCAGGTTTGGTTCAACAGGCGTGCAGGACGCCATCAACGCGGCTTACTTTAAGCTCTTGAACATGATTGTAGTGTATCCCGTTGAGGATGTTGAGAAGCTCTCTGACCACAAGGGAAACGTGCTCCCAGACGCCTACGTCGTCCCATACGGCACGACAGCCCGCCAACTCGCCTACTTGATTCATACAGAGATAGGCGAAGGCTTCATCTACGCTGTTGAAGCCCGCGAGAAGAAGAGAATCGGAGAAAACTACGTATTGAAAGACAGAGACGTAATCTCAATAGTAAGCGCCAAGAAAAGAGCATAAACAGAAACATCACGAATCGTTGCCACAGAAGCTCAAAACCAACACCCTAGAGCCACAGAATTTTAGAAAGTCGTAGCCCGAGAGAGACCGTTGCTTAGGCTATAATTTATACTTTTTAGTTTAGGGAGTTACGCCCATCTTCCTTTTTTTCCTTTTCATGCGTTTGGGGCTGTAATTGATGATTAAGGCTTCAGCTGAATTATCATTTGGTGCCATATGAGATTGAGGCTAGTGCGCGTCTGAAAGAAAGAAGATAATGCTCTGATCAGATAATGTGCGACGCTAAGGCGTTTATCCGCGTTCTTTGTAGTAGCTTAGTCCTGCTGTGGCGCCTGTTGTTATGGCGAACCATACGATTGTTGCCGTTATGTTCCTTGGCTGACTATGTAGTCCAAGCCCACAGAAAACTCCATTGGGATTTTTGATGTCTACAGCAGGTTTTACATAACTATTAACCGAAGTATTTTTAGCGAGAACCAGCAACAATGCTCATTCAGGTTACTGCTGAGGTTTAAAGTATGGTAGCATTATTTCCTTCATTGTATGAGGAGGTAATTTTCTGGGTAATTATACTGTCGGGAATCGTGTTGAATAGCTTATTTGAGGGAAGAAGTGCCAAAAAATTTGAGAAATCACAGAGGGCGACTGGAGACGAACGCACCTCAGTCGTGTTGCGCGTGGCCATGCTGTCCTCAATCGGAGTCGGGGTGTTGCTTGGCTACTCACGGATAGGTGTGCTTTCAAACTGGCTCTTTTATCCCGGATTGGCTACGTATCTTTTGGGACTGGCCCTTGGCGCTTGGTCCGCTTTCACGCTGGGACGTTTTTATTCTCCATCCGTAGGAGTGCAAGCCGATCACAGAGTGATTGATAAGGGGCCTTATCGTTTGATTCGGCATCCTAGGTATGCCGGAGGACTCCTAGCGTTCTTCGGGCTGGGATTGGCTCTTCAATCATGGGCTGCGGTGCTCGTACTCGTAATTGTCTTGGGTCTCGGCTACGTCTATCGGATTCGTGTGGAAGAAAAATTCTTGATTGCCCAACTGGGTAATGAATACGTGGAATACTGTAAGAGGACAAAGCGGATCATTCCTTTCATCTTTTGAACCCACAGAACCGTCATAGACAGAAGCCAACTCGAACAAAGTCAGCTACACCAATCAGCGTCGCATTGAAACAGCAGATGCTCAAAGAATCCGCGAATCCCAAGACGAAAAAGTATGAATTCATGTTTAAGCAATGGTAGCCTTGGAGAGATTAGCGCCTAGGCAAGAATTTATACTTTTCAGCCTCGGGTAGAACCGTCATTTCCCCTCTTTTTTCTATTTTCGATCGGTCTGGAGTGGGATTTAAATCTCAGAGAGCTGGCGATGTCTCCCGAAGTCCGTCTTCACATGCCTGTTTTCTTCTAGCAGGATGAATAGCCAAGCTAGTTCACAAAGAATATGTCGGAAGCGTAGAACAGAAAAACGGCTTAAACTAAAAGTTTCTGATAGCGCGCGCTATCACTCGGCCAGTAAATTCAGTCTTTAGTTTTGAAATATCCACATTGACTCCTTTAACTTTCCTTTTTACCTCGCTCAGGTGTTTTTTTCTCCGGTTGATAAGTCAGAATCACGACACCTGTGGTTGTAGTTTTGCTGTCGATCAGTTTGAGAGTGGTTTTTGGGCTGTTTTCTCGGAGGAGGCGCATTCCACTTCCAAGAACAATCGGATGGACCATCAATCGGTACTCGTCAACTAGATTGTTTTGCATTAAGGATTGAACGAGGACGCCGCTGCCAATCACGAGAAGGTTCTTTCCATTCATTTGCTTAAGTTTCCAAACTTCTTCCGCTGTATCTCCTTTGATAAGCGTTGAGTTGCTCCACTTCAGGGGTTCTTTCAATGTGGTTGAAGCAACATACTTGGGCAGGCTATTCATCATTGCCGCAAAAGTATTCTCAGCTGGTTGGAATGGCCAGTACGCAGCGAATATTTCGTACGTCGTTCTTCCAAGGAGGAGGCCCCCAGACGTTGCAATTGAATCCCTGATGAATTTTCCCTCAATCTGGTCGGAGTTTTGAGATATCCATCCTCCGTGTTCGAATCCGCCTCGTCGATCCTCGTCTGGGCCTCCTGGAGCCTGCATTACTCCATCAAGCGTCACAAATTCTTGAACTACGAGTTTTCTCATTTTTGTCTTTCTCCTTAAAACTACTTGGGATTTGTTTAGCGGCTTGGGGTTTAAGCCTTTGTGGTTGCTCATTAGCAGTCACAAATTCGATTAAACGCGCGCGAGCATTGCCTCATTGAATGAAACCTAATCAGAAACAATTTTTTCTGTTTTCTAGGCTCACAATTTCCTAACATTAATCTCAATTTGGCAATTTTCGCAACATCGCAAGAAGCATCAATCCTAACAAAATTATTTGCGCGCGTTATAGCCGACCATCTTCCAGAATCTTGTCTAACTTCTCTAGGGCTTCTTTGTTCTCTTTCCAATAGAGCAATTGCAGAGCGTCTTTGATGCCACACCATCTGTATTCACTATGCTCTCTTCCGTCAAGCATTACATCTTCTGTGGAAGACACTTCTACACCATGGACGTATTCCTGATTCAGGTTGGGGTTTGAAAACTCGAAGTAGCATAAATCTTCTATCACCCTGATGAGATTCTTTATTCCAGTTTCTTCCTTTATTTCCCTGCGTAGGGCTTCTGTTCGAGTCTCTCTTTCTTCCAAACCGCCCGTAACAGGTTGCCAGTGCCACCAGTCATCGGGACTTCCAATCAGAAGCTTGTTCTCTTACTTCTTCGAGGACTTTTTCTCGGACTGGAGTAACTTCTCCAGTCCTTTGACATTCTCTCGAAAATACACCAAGTCTGAATGAAATAGTTGGACGCCTTTCCTCAAGTGCGAAAATTCTCGCGAGAAATCGCCTGAGTGCAATAGCTGTTCCAATAAATCTAAGTGTTTCAGCAATGGGTCGATTCTCAGTTTGGCCCAGTTTGTCTTTGACGAGTCAAGGCTGGAGAAATTCTCTCTCAATCCTTCGAGAGCCTTCCTCAGTCTGGGTAAGTCCTTCTTGTATACCCTGTCCACCATCTTTTCTCAGCTCGATGTTCAATTTCTCCTTTGGTTTCCTGGCATATATAAGGCTGATTGGAATCTTTCCAAGTACGATGGACAATCTAGCTCATCCAGCTAGGTGTGGCTCCTTTCAGCAACGAACACTTTCATAGCGCGCGCCTGGACAATGGTAGCCCGGGAGATACCGTACGCTAGAGTCGAATTCATACTTTTTTCTCATTTGGATTCTCTCTTATTTCTTTGATTAGTTGTTGTTTTAGGGCGATGCTTAGTTGCTGGATTTGGCTCTGCTCCATCCGATTGCGGTCAATTACAGTTCTATGAGGCTCTGTTAGTGCCTGCCTTGTCAGTATTTCTTCTGGGTTCATTCCCCAAGCGCGTATGATTTCTTTGAGTGCGTCGATTTTGCTGACTCGTGTCTTTGGCTTTATCGACAGACCTGAGGCGATGTAAATTCCTCTTAGGAATTCGACGCCTTTCATTTGAATATCGTGGTAGGTGCTGATTGTGTGACCCATCATGTATTCGATGTAGTCTGCTTGGACGCCTAGGCTGGCAAGTTGTGTGCGGAAGAATTTGCGTATGCTATGGGTTCTGAGTTCGTAGCGTCTTCCCAAGGGTTTAGGTTGGATTAGCCCTGCTTTGACGTATTGGTCGTGGACGAGTTTGTGCACAGCTGAGGGTGTTAGTGGAATTGCTTGTTTACTTTGGTGGTTGCGTATGATTGGGGTTTCGTCGTGGATGTTTTCTGGTGGGATTTTGCTGGTTTTGCTTCCGTTGCGTCTGATTTCTAGGTAGGCTCTAAGATATTCGGCTGCTTCTTGCCCGATGAAAGTATCATAGTCGTGGTATTTGCCCTTCGTGATTTCGGCTTCGACGTGGATGTGGATCGGCGTTACGAGTTTCTCCAAGTCTCGCTTGACGTGACGATATTGAAGCTTGACTAGAGTGCCTATTCTGAAGCCTGCTAGAGCGAGCATTGAGATGATGACTTTGAGGCGTATGTCGGCGATGTCGATTAGGTGTTGGAGTTCTTCAGGTGTGGGTGCTCGGTCGCTGTATATTGTGCGTTTTGATAGGCTGTAGGGAAGCTCGAGTTTGAGGCGGTTAACTCGGAAGAGAGCTTTGACACCTTTGACGTGGTTGGATACGGTCCCAGGTGCTAATCCTTCTGCTTGTAGGTTGCCTACGAAATCGTCGAGGAGTCGGCTGTATTTGGCCAGTGCTTTTGGGTCCGGGTCGCCTTCTGCGTCCTGGCAGCTTTTCATGAGTTGGTCGGGCTGGGCGTTTATCCATCTGCAGAATCGATGCACGCCGTAAGTGTATTGGTAGAGTGTGCCGGCGCTGGCTGTTCGGTGACGCATCAAGTGTTTGGCCAGTTCTAGGGTTGACTGGTTGTCAAATGCGAATGACACTAGGCTGGGCATTTTCCAGGAAAGGCTGTCGATTACGTATTGCTGGAGTTTCTGGTCAGCTGCGTTTTGAGGGTCTGGCACTGAAAGCATTAGTGGATGTTTGAGTTTTTTGCCGAGGGGACTGTGGGTTATAGTCATTGGTTGCATTGGTTTCGCTCCCGTCTGTTTACTTTGGCTGAGTTTTTCGCTTCGCTTTCTGAAGCGCATACTCAGCAGTAGTAGCTTTATCGTCTGGGTAAATTAAAGACCCGTGTGGAACCTTTTGTAATGGTAATGCATGGATTTCGAGAACGCAACTTTTCAGCAAAAGGAGACCGCTGGCTGTGCCACTTGAATAGTGAGGACTTTCGACTGTTCTGTCATGTTGGATGCAGAGAAGGTCTCCGGTTTCTTGAGTTAGCCATCCTACGGTTTCACGCTCGGCAGCATCCTTGACGGGCTGAGGTGTGTTCTTGAAGAGAACGTGGTCCTTGTAGCGAATATAGACGACAGAATCCTTCGGGATGGAAGTCAGGTGCGTCTCGTTGAATCTTCTCTCGCTGAGCGGTCTTGGTGAACTCGGAGATGTCTTTGTGGATGAGGCCTGCACTCCTTCAGGTGCCTCCAGCACTTTCAGTTGTTCTAACGAAGAGTTTTTGGAGCTCCGAGTGCTCCTGCATAAACGTAGTCAGTGCTTTTTCAGTGAACCCATGAATTTTTGGGAATGCTCCGAGTCCTCTGTTGAAAACGATGAAGAGGGAGTCGACGCCTTCTTTCCTCAGTGCCTCAGCATACTCTTTTGGCAGCGTCAGCGTGTACTGTGTTGATCCGTCGGGTTTTCGCAGCTTGATTATCTTGTGTTCAACGATTTTGGGTATGCTCATTTTCTTAATCCCAGCTAATCACTGAGATAATATTAAGCGATAATTATTTAAGCAATATTTCATAGACATCTCAATGTGGAACTGAGATATGGACACTTACGAAGAGGAAGGCATGACGAAAACACAGCTCATACTCTCCTACATAACCGAACATGGTCCCAAAACAGAGTACGACTTGTACAAGCAATTTCCGAAATTAAGCCATGGAACAATCCATTTCTGCCTCGCCAAGCTGACGCAGAGAGGCGCTTTGACGTCTGTCGTGAGAAAAAGTGGGAGGAAGCGGCGAAAGAAGCTGTATCATCTGACTTTCGTGGGAACGGTGTTGTATCTTGCTTCTTGTATCCCTCAACCTCCTATCTCGGAGGAAATGACAGTCAGCGAGATGCGCGAGTCTTGGGATCGTTTGGAGAAGGAAGATCGAGGCGAAATCATAGAAATCTTAAGCAAGCAGGGGAAATTGCTCGCGTACGCTCCTTTTCAGGAAATCAAGTGGCTTTCAGACCGCGTTCCCAAAGTTATCACCGTGTTCGTGGTTATTGCGAATTGGATCGCGGAGAATCTTCCCGCTCCTTACGTTAAGAAACCAATTATCGCGCTTCTGATCCGCGCTGAAAGGAAGGAGCCTCTGCCCACTGAAGAAGAATTGTTGGAAATTATGCAGAATGTCTGGAGAGATGAGTTTACAACTCATTTCTTTGAAGTTATGCGTGTTTGGAAGCATGGAGGCAAAATGAACAATCGCAGACTGCTTCGATTAGCCGAGGAGCAGCTGGAGGAAAGGAAAAGGGACCTCGAAGAGCTAGAATATGCTGTAAGGCTATTCAGCAAACCTGAGAGGCGCGCGACATCTGTGACTTAACTTCGGATGGGATTCTGCGTTAAATCAGAGCTCTCGGACTGGTTTGAAGTTTGCGCATGCGGGTTCAAACAAGCCCACTTGAGTTTTCTCGAGGTTGCAGTAGGTTCGAGAGCTGAAGATTTTTTGAAAACTGAGGGCGGCTTCAACCATGCTTGGAGTCCACAGCGGATTGAAAGCTTCTTTTTCAACCTTTTTGGCTATGTGTCTGAGGCGTTCTATGCTTCTGCTTCTCCAGATGCTGTAGACCGTGCAGTTGGCGCATATCTTGGCTGGAAAAGGCGTTTTCGGTGGTGTTTCAATGCTTGGGCTCACGATGTATGTACATTGTTCGTCGTGTGATGAAGCTGTGTTATGGTCAAAAGTCAACTTCGAAGACGCCTGTATCTTACTGCGACTATTCAGGCTTAAAAACGAAGCTGTTCAGCGAAAAGGAGTCAAATATTGCATGCATTTCTACATGATACGAAGTTGCACAGTTGAGACTAAACGCGGAACAATAGTTGCGACTAATGAGTTGACGTTCGCGGAAAGGTTTTAGCAATAAAGCATGTCGAGGTTTGTTTAGAGAATAGCCGAATGGGCCTGTCTTTGCTGGTCATTTCTACTCTTATTGGATGGGCATTTTGCATTGTGGTTCAAACTAAACAGACGGTAATAGTTCAACTATAGAAGGGGATGTGGGTAGGTCTGTTTGGTTGAAATTTCAAGCAAAAAAGAGATGATAAGGCTGTAGAGCTTAAGAAATCGTAGGGGGGTATTCATTTTAGCAGATGAAATCCGCGTATGTGTGACGTAAGAATTGTCTGACAATTTCTGCAGACAAATTGTTCGACAAAGAAAGTGTTGGAAAATAAAAAACATTTTTTTCTGTCATTCAGCGATGTACGTATGCAATATGTAGGCTGGCTTTGCAGTTTTAATTAGGCTTACGTAATACCTCAAGACCTACCCCTCTCTATTTTTTGGTGGGCTCAGAGACGTATTCGGGCTTTGTTTTATAAGGTGCTGACATCTATGTGATTGTGTTGTCGGGTTAATCCCATTTTGGGGAGTTGACTGGGTTTGCCTGTTGAGGTCGGTTTGGAGATGTATGGTGAGAAGGATGTTGTTTTGCCATTTTTTACGGGTCATGTTGCTCGTGGTTTGTTGTTGCATTTTGTTAGGCAGGTTGACCCTAGCGCTTCTGGGTTGCTGCATGAGTTGAATACTTCTAAGCCTTATTCTGTTACGCCTTTGCGGTTTAGGAGTCGGGGGCGGAGTGAGAAGGGTTACTTGCTAGATCCGCTGTTTCCTTGTCGTGTTGGATTCCGGTTCTTGAAGGATGAATATTCGACGTATTTGCTTAGTTTTTTTCAGAAGCAGAATAGTGTGTTGGTTTTTGACACGACTTTCCGCATTGCTTCGATGAGTGTGAATTGCAAGAGTTATAAAGAGTTGGAGAAGGAGACTGAGGCGTGTGATGCGTTTAGGCTTTCGTTTAGGACGCCTACTTATTTAGCCAGTTTGGGCAGTGATTATCATTGGATGTTTCCTGACGCTGTGAAGGTTTTTTGTGGGCTTATGCGTGTTTGGAATTTGTTTAGTGATGGTAGGCGGTTTGGTAAAGAGGAGTATGTTGCCTACAAGGAGTGGTTGAATAAGAATGTGGGCGTCAGCGAGTACGAGTTGTGGACACGGTTGGAGGTCATGAGGCGGAAGAAGGCAACAGGCTTCGTAGGCTGGGTCACATACGAGTTGAAAGATATGAAAAGCGAATGGAATAAAATAACGTGTATGCTTGCAAAATACGCAGAATACGCCAACATAGGAGGAAACAAAACAGGAGGATTCGGAGTAGTCAGAATGCAACAAAGACAGGGATAACAGGGTGAGAACGTTTGAATAAGAATGCGGATAATTTCACAATAGATGAGGTTTTTCGAAAAGTCCTTGCAGGAAAAGAGCCTTACCCACATCAGAGGGAAACAGCGAAGAATCTGGTTGATGGTAAAGCGGTTGTTTTACGGGCTCCGTGTGGTTCTGGAAAAACAGAAGCGTGTTACGTCTCCCTACTTCTTGGAAGGGAATCGCGTCTTCCTTCAAGACTGATTTATTCCTTGCCTACTAGAGCACTGGTGGAAGATGTGGCAAAAAGAATTATCGATGGAGTGGCGCGAACTCGATTTCTTGCTGACATCTCATGTCAACACGGTGCTAATCCCGGAGACAAATATTTCGTAAAAGACATAGTTGTCACTACAATTGACCAGATGATCAGTTCTTATTGTTGTACTCCTCTAAGTATGCCAGTTCATGCGGGAAATATACCAGCTGGCGCTGCTGTATCGTCATTTTTGTGTTTTGATGAAGCCCACGTTTATGACCATCTGTTAGGACTGCAAAGTATGATTGTTTTAGTTGAGAGAGCAGCTGATCTTGAGGTGCCTTTTCTTGTGATGTCGGCTACCTTACCAGATTCTTTTATCGAATGGTTCCAGAATACTGAAAAATTTGCTGATAGAATTGCAATAGTTAAAGGAAGAGATGAAGATGTTCCTAAACGTCGAGACCGTCAGGTGAATCTGAAATGGAGGGGTAAACCGCTTGAATGTGCAGATATTCTTGAGTGTGCAGATTCTTGGAGGCGCATAATGGTTGTTTGCAACACTGTTGACCGAGCGCAGGAACTTTACGCGCTCATTAAGGAGACTTCGAAAAATTTGGGGTTTGACGTGTTCCTATTGCATTCAAGATTTCTTGATGAGGACAGGGAAGTTATTGAAAAGAACATGAAAGATTCTTTGAAAGATTCAGACAAGAAGACTTGTTTAATCACAACTCAAGTGTGCGAGGTTGGATTAGATATTTCTTGTGATTTGCTGCTTACTGAACTTGCACCTCCGGATTCTCTTATCCAACGGATGGGCAGATGTGCACGTGAAGGTAGGAACGGCGAAGTTTGGGTTTTTGAAGTTGAGCATTGTGCACCATATGATGCGGAGAATCTCGAAAGAAGCAAAAAGTACATTTCGGAGAAACTTGATGGCAAACGTGTTGGATGGAATGATGAATTAGAATTTGTTAACACACTTTTAGGAGAAGAATTTCAAAAAATAATGGCTGATGAAAAGCGCAGACGTAATATTCTTCTTAGTCTTGGTAATGCAGCGTTCAAAGGAAGCAAGCATGGGATAGAGAGTAATATACGTGAAGCTCTTAGCGCAAACATAACAATCCATGACGACCCGTACAAGCTTCTGGAATATTATAAGATATTCAAAATGCCTTGGTTTGACATAGATATCCGAGTTTTAAGAAGAAAATTAGACAATGCAAGATTTTGGTGGATTAGTTTTGGGCACGATGAAAATGGAAAACCCGAGGTTAACGTAGCACCTGAAACTGAGGTATATCCTTATGAATATTATGTGATACATTCAGATTTTGCGAAATACGACTCGGAAAAAGGCTTGACGTTTGGCGAAAGGGGTTTGCGTCTTGAACCTTCTAACCTTATTTCAGAACCCAAACCAACATTAATGTATGAAAAAGAAGAATGGGATAAGCATATTGAGAACTGCTTAGTCGCTTTTGAGCAGATGAAACCAACAGAACACCATGCACTAAAACTCCTCTCCCGTCTAACTGAATGCGACTTGCAGAAGTCGGAAGGGTTGGTAGCACTAAGTATTGCAGTACATGATTTGGGAAAACTGAATGAACGGTGGCAGAAAAGTATAGGCATCGGTATAACCGATACTCCTTTGGCACACATTCCTTTTGATAAGAAGATAGGGGTTCCGCATGCTACAGTTTCCGCAGACGCTTCTTATCTAATGTTCAAGAAACTTGTCAAGAACACCTACCATGCGCTTGCGTTTAAACTTGCAATTGCTCATCATCACCACACGAGAGCGGAACATGTTGATCCGTATACTCTTAGATGGGAAAATCTATGCTTTAAAATTGTTAAGAAAGTCAGTGATGAGTACTCGCTGGATGCAAGTCCCCGTGATGTTCGATTTATTGAAGAAAACCCAAAACGAATGGAGACATCAATGTTAGACCTAGAATCGACAAAACCATACACAACATATTGTATAATAGCTCGATTCATACGTCTTTGTGATCAAAAGTCTTTTTCGGTGGAGGAGGAAAACTTAAAACTGACTTGAATTAAAAAGGACAACTGATCAGAATGGAAACGCACCGATTTATAATAAATAAGACTTCTTTTGATATGTTTGATGTCTTTAGAGCTTATGGTTTAGCTTACTTGATTAGTGGATTTGAGAAAAACGTTGTAACAAATATTTTTGATAATGATTACGCTTTCATTATCGAATCACATGGTAAACTTCCTACAAAACTTGACCCAAAACTTTTTGAAGAAACTGGTAGTTCGTGGTCTGTGATTTTCAGAACATTTAAAGCAAGAAAAGACTTGAAAGCACCGCATCCAAGAAAAGATGCCGAGAATGTAGTAACACAAGAGTATAATCATCTACTCGATCTTCACAAGAAATCTGATTTTATTCCGCAAATTGGCAAGAAAGTGAAAGATGGACGAACACTTTATCAAACGATGGATGTTTCAGCTGCAAAGGGTTATAGAGAAGAAAAACGGGATGTTTACCATGAGGGCAGTCAAATAGAGGTGGACAAGTATTCTTGGGCAACGGCAGTCATAGGCGCTGCTTGGTCCAGTGTATGGCCACAGAATCTGATGAGAAAAGATGTAGCTTTTTTAATATGCTTGGTCCCAAACCCGAAAAGAGCGCTGTTAATCTCACACCGTGATGTGCAAAACAGATTAGACAAACGACTGTGTGGTATTTCAGCGAATACCGCGTTGATACATTATGCCTTGAAACTTGTGCAGCTTGTTCGCGAAAAATCTGATGAAGTGGAATATGATAGCATTATTTTTAATGTGATGCAAAAAACGGGTCAGCAACCCAAACCTGGAGGGGGAGGTAAATATGGTCTTGACTTTCTTGAGAAACTAGCAAGGACAAACGCAGGTCTTTACGCATTAGAAAACATTGATAGACACCTTTTACCGACTAACCCTCGTGTAAAGGGCATTCAGCAAGATGTTGCTTTGGCTTTGACTGATTTTCTTTTGCGTCCAAATTTGGAGAATTTGAGAACTTTTGAAAGCTTTTATATTCGCGGTCAGATAACTAAAAAGCTCTACCCATGGGAAAAAGGACAGTTGGAGGAAATCTTGAATCATGTCGAAATTGCATGAACTGTTTTCAAATCCAGCAGTTGAAAGTTTTGGCAAAGCTTTGCAGATTGCTGTTGGAATAAATGATGATTATGCTTCGCTTGTGGAATTTGACTATGTAGAGAAAGAAGAGGAGTTTGTTGCGACATTGAAGAAATTTCTTAGGCGTTTGGATGCAAATGCTAGAAGATACGAACGAGAACATCCGGGCAAATACGCTTTCAAGCCTAATGAAAAGGATTTGGATGAGATTATTAGGTTAGCTCAGGAAAACGGCGTAAGACTTGTCTGCGCCGCGATTATATCTCATGCTCTTGTTCGTTCCGAAAAAGGAGAGAAAGTACAATGAATGAAACAATATACGAAATAGGTTTTGTCGGCAGAATACGAATTGACGCCCACTCGCTGAACAACGAAGGTACCGTAGGTAACGTCACAGAACCCCGAACTATTGTCTTAGCAAGCGGAGAAAAAACGGACGGAATAAGCGGAGAAATGCTCAAACACATACACACAGAAGCACTGTGGCAAATAGCAAAAGACAAGAAAGCAAAACTTTGCACAGCGTGTGAAAAACTAAGTCCCATGAAGGCAGAGGGGAATGAAAGTGTCACTAAGATAAAAGAAGCAGAACCCGCATTAAACGAAGCTCTAAAATGCACAATATGCGACATACATGGCTTCTTGGTACAGAAACCAACTATAAATCGCAAATCAACCGTTGAATTTGGCTGGGCGCTTGCTTTGCCCAACAAATTCTACAGAGACATACACGTTCATACACGAGTTGCAGCGGGCGAAAAAGGCAGAGAGAAAGGCGAAGGAGTCACTGAACAGATGATCTACAACAGACCTACCCGCTCAGGCACATACGCCTTCGTCTCAGTCTTTCAACCATGGCGAATAGGTCTAAACGAAATGGACTACACGTACACGTTAGATGACAAGACAAGAAAAGAACGATACGAGCTCGTCTTAGACGCATACAAAGCCATGATGTCACGACTCGAGGGCGCAATGACGACCACACGCCTACCACACTTCGAAGACTTTGAAGGACTAATCGTAAAGACGAAAAACGCAACGCCAGTACCCGTCATAAGCCCGCTTACAGACGGTTACGCGCAACAAATCGAAACAATAGCTGGCACACAGAGCATACAAAAATTCAGCTCATTCGCATCAATGCTACAAGAAACAGACAAACTGAAAACTGCATCGCCCTACAAACTCGGAGCACCATAAACAATGCCGTGGATCGGCGCAAAATACAAATTCGCAAGCACCTTCTCTTACCGAATCCCATATTTCTCCTCTAGCTACGCACTCTCAGCTCCAGCACCAAGCCCATCAACAATCAAACTGGCATTGGTAGCATCAACCATCAACCGAACAGGGAACATAGAAAAAGGCAAAGCACTGTTCGAAAAAATCCGTAATTCGCATGCCACCGTTGAATTGCCCGACAAAATAGCTCTCTTTAAAGCCTTTATGAAAAGACTGAAGAAAAAACGGCAAGGAGAAGGATTCGAAAGAACTTTCGGAATAAGAGAATACATATTATTCGATGGTGATCTTGGAGTATATTTAGACGCTCAAAAAGATACTATAGAAGAAGTTTCTTCTGTGTTTAAGAACGTACAGTATTTCGGAACTTCAGATTCCATCTGCCTTTGTATTGAGAACGCCTTGACAGAACCCACACCAAAACGATGCATAATGCACATTGAACAGAAAGAACCCTTGCATGAGAATGGCATAGTCTTCTTACTTTCTGACTTTACAGCAACAGCATCGTTTGAAGACATTAACCCCTTTTCAGGAAAGAAAATGAAAAAAGGTGCCATTGTTCTCAAACCATACCTCTTTCCGATAAAAGTGACAAAGAAAGACAGAAACTGCACAATCTACAATTTAGCGTAAGCCTGCCAATTCATTTTATCTGGCATGTTTGTTTGTGTCCGCATCCGCCTGTACATTTTTGCTTAGCAACTCTTATTGGCGGCAGATCCTCTTCCTTAATAATTCTTTTAATGTGTCCTAACACCCGCTTCACATAACTCTTCATAGTAGGTGTAATCTCAAACTGCAAAATCAACCCTTCAGGAATATAATTCACAAAACCCCGCCTAACAATAGTATTGAAATTCTCTTCAACAAGCAACCCATAGGCAACCAATTGATACCTGTGGTCCATGCAGACCTTGCCCTTATCGGAACTCATATTCTTGTACTCCACGGGAATGTATTCCTCTTTAACCGTTTTGATGATACAATCCACATTTCCTTGCAATCCAAGCGCATCAGAACTGAGCGGAGTAAACAGCAACTTCTCAGCACCAACAAACTCAGGAGAATAATAACTGGCGTCCTTTCTCCTCAGCTCTTTCTTAACGTAATCCTCATGCAATTCTTTACTGTCTTCCTGTTGCGAACCAAAAACAGGAGTCGCATGCAAAACCCTATCAAAATAGACTAATCTCGGACAATAAATGTAATGCTTAATGTCAGTAACAGAAACAGAAGGCTCAGCAATATCCGAAATAGGCAGCCTCTGCTTGCTTCTCAACCACTTGTCTTCCCTTGACTCTTTCGTCTTCTTCATATTATTTCTCCAACAGAAGTAGACTAGAAATATGCGATCTTGTCTTTCTCCTCCTTCAACTCATACTTTTTCGGCTTGCCCACCTCTCGCCTACCTTTAAAACATGTATCACAAACAGGATATAGTTGCACGTTTTCAATCAATTCCTTAATCAAATTCTTCAAGTCAACAATCAAGCTATTCAACTCATCCCTACGAAGACCACCAAGAAACGCGCTATACTGAATCCTCTGCAACCCATAATCCTTCAACGTCTCAGCAACCAAAGCACGCAAATTATCATCGGTAATGTCATAAATCACAACATACCGCATTGTCCATCACCAACCTAACCAGAAAGGCACATAATCCGCTTCTCTCAACAGAAAACGAACCACACGCCGAGCCTGATGATAAACAAAACTCTTAATCGAACCCCTCTGATCATCAAACATCACCTCAGCATCCAAACGCTCCTGAAAACTCGAAATCAAAGTCTTAATCACCTCTTTACTCAACACTCGACCCTCCTCAACCGCCTCAGCAGCCAAAATCTCATTCGGCTTAATGACACCCTTCGTAACGAGACCCGTCAGAGTTCTGTCCACGACTTGCTGCCTAAATTCCTCCATCATGTCAAGAACCAAAGAAGGCTTCCCAGGTCTGTCCGCATGCAGAAAACCCGCATAGAAATCTAAACCAGCGTAACTCACAGCCTTCCAAACCTCGGGAAACAGAATAGTCTGATAACCAAAATTCAACATCGCATTAAACGGATCGCGGGCGCCACGAGTTTCCCTTCCTTTAAAATTCAGTTCTGCGGGTAAGACCTGTCGAATCGACTCCCAATAGAACCTTGCGCCCTCAGCCTCTAAATTCATCAACTGCTGACGCTTCTCATCAATATTCAAGCCATGCTCCGCGTCAATCCTCTCGTTTACGGCATCAATACACTTGCCACATTCGTAAATTTTCTCAGCAACATTCGGATCAGTCTGCCTCCTGTTCTTCGCCATCAACTTCAAAAGATTAGCTTGATTCACCAGCTTACCAGCAATAAACCTCTTAGATAAAACAAAACCACGCTCATCATTATAAGCAATAAACTGCTCCCGACGAGCCCTAACAGACCCAGTCATAGACGAAGGCATCAAAACAGCATAAGGCCAACCACCATAACGAGCAAAAACCACCTGAATATTATTCTCAACAGCCAAATGCAAAGCACTAGCCGAAAAAGCAACACCAGAAGAACAACAAATTATCGAATCAACATCATCCGCCACGACTTCCTTAGATTCACCAGCCTTCTTAACAACAAAACGATTCCTTTTCCGACCCAAGAAAATACCAAAGTCATCCAAGAAAATCTTCATCGAAATTCCCTGCGACGCCGCTATCCATAGCACGCGTTAAAGTACATGCAGCTCTCTTTACACTGAGACCGCTCAGGCTTGCCAGGATCCTTCCTCTCAGCCACAATTTCCAGTTTCTTGTCTCTCTCCTCAATCCACCACTGCCTCAGTTCATCGTTTGCGAAAAACAAGTCCTTCTTTACAATAACCTTGCCGTTCTCGACGTTCAAGTAGACAATGCAGCAAACATCCACAGGAACCTCGTGAACACTCTCAAACACAAGAGCATAACCCACAGGAGACAACCTGTGCCACTCTTCTGGCTGACTGGCAATTTTCAAATCAAACATAATTGCCCTAAGATAATCGTAGCAATCAAGGCTGAGAATACCGCTTAGACCTAGCAGTTCACCCGAAATCTTGTGCTCAATCAAAAAGGGAACCGCAGAAGCCATTAAATCCAATTCAGAGGCATGAGGCTGTCTGCTCGAAACATCAGCAAGCTTCGCCTCACACATTTTCTCCATGAACTCCCAGACTTTCTGTGCGGGCTCTCTAACGTTCTCGGGTTTCTCAGTAATCTCCGACCAGCGAACAGCCTTCCACCAACCGTCAAAATCTAATCCGCTGCGTTGCAGAAACGCTTGCAAGCTGTCGCTAACCACACCATGAAGAACCTTACCCAAAGCCACTTTCGGTCCGATGACAGGATACGTCTTCTCAACATGCCGCAAAAATATGTCTCTGTTGGATGGGCAATACTTCGAGCTGACTGCATACATTGGAAGTTTAACACTATCATGATAGGGCTTCAAAGGTGGCTGGTACCAACTCCATCCTCTCAGTTCTTTG
>Ga0315314_1000585_pt1 | contig 38728 bp, 52 predicted proteins | sample TDP9_MG_FD_203631 | JGI IMG/M metagenome (GOLD analysis project Ga0315314, IMG submission 203631) | Freshwater sediment microbial communities from Lake Towuti, South Sulawesi, Indonesia - TDP9 | ecosystem: Environmental > Aquatic > Freshwater > Lake > Sediment | place: Indonesia: South Sulawesi... | reverse complement strand
TTTTGGGGCCCGTTTACGGGTAAGACGACTACGCCCTCCTTTATCCCCTCTGTTGTGAAGGCTATAGCCGAGGTAAAAGTGAGGAAGGAAACTGACATAGCAGATCAGATTCTCCGGAACTTCAGCACGTTTTTTAGGTAATTTTTATAAGTTCTTGAGGTTCTTAGGTGTTGTTTGTGGTGGTTTTGTGGGGAGGTTGAGGTATGTTTATGGTGTTTTGAAGGGTGATTTGGAGAGGTTTGTGGAGGGGAATGGGGTGGTTGGGGATTGGGTGGGGAGGTATGAGGGCGGGACTGGCCGTAATAAGGCTAGGGTTTTGTGTCAGTTTTTTAAGTGGCTTCGCATGGTGAAGGGCGTGGAGCTGGGTCCGAGGGGGTTATTGGATGAGCAGATCCTGCTGAGGAAGAGTGACAGCATTGAGGATCGCCGCAGGCATCTTCGATGGGTTTTGGAGTTCAGTCGAGATAATCCCGACTTTAGGGACCTCAGCGACCGGCGGAAATACGACATCTTCGTCACCATCAAGAACTTTTATGATTTTCACGAGGTTCCGTTGACGAATGTTAAGGGTGTGTTTGGCCGGAGGAGGATGCCGAAGGTTAAGAGGAAGCAGATCACGCTGGCTGATGCGAAACGGATTTTGGGGGCGCTGCCCCAGAGGGAGCGAACTATCCTTTTGATTGTTTTGCAGAGCGGAATGGAGATCGGCGCCGTCTTGAACAAGTTCAACTTCATGTGGCCCGAGGTGAAGGCGCAGCTGGACGTGGGCAGACCTCGAGTGAAGGTGGAGTTTTCTGAGCGGAAAGGCAATAGCTTCCCCTACTTCACCTACTTCAGCACCGACGCCATTCAAGAGTTGAAGAAGTGGCTTATTCAGCGGCACCGTACACTCAACCATTTAAGGGAGCAGGGCAAGGCCATACCCGAATCCACGTTGAAGCAGCAACCCATCTTCATCACGAACCAGGGCACGGCCTATACGGAAGACAACTTTTTCCAGGCCATCAACTATTACCGGAGAAAGGGACTCACCAGCTTTGTGAGCCATCAGCTTCGTAAGTTGTTTAAGACGGAGGCCAGCGTGCCGGAGCGAGGCATCGATCGAGATGTTGTGGAGTTCATGATGGGGCATGTGAGCGGCATAGGCAGCATGGGCGGAACCTACGACAAGACGCCGGAGATCCACGAGGACGTGATCGAAAAGGAATACATCAAGCTGGAGCCCTACATCAACATATACTCAGGGGAAGCAGCCAAGCAGGCTGAGAGAATCCAGCTCGAGGAAGAGATTCTGGACCTGCTCATGGACCCGCGAGTCATAAAGCAGCTCGAAAAACTAAGAGACACATAAAAAAGGGAAAAAGGGTTTAATGATACGATTCCACTATAATTACCCAGTTATCAAGATTTGCAGCAAATATTTTTATGTAGTAGCCGCCTTTTCCAACGATATATTCTACTCCGACTTGTGGATTAATTAGAGTAAAATCGCTTGAATATATTATAAAACTGCTCACGTCCTCGGCGACGACTCCTTCCGGGCAAACAGATATTGCGAAAAGTGCAAATGAAGGAAACTTAGCTTTCGCAGTCCATCTTACTTTCCATAAATCTCCCTCCACAAAAAAAACTTCAGTTGTTTCAGCGTCACTTCCTGTAAAGGCTTCAACTTTATGCCAGGTCCTGGCAGCTGTTAAGTTCTCAATCTTTTGTTCCAATTTGTAAAGCTGCGAGGTACTTTCATTGAGTCGGTTCTCTGTAGTTGTTATTCGTGACGTCATTTCTTGAAGGCTTATATCTATTTTCGAACTAATTTCATCGAGACTTCTTTGAATTTGTGTTTCAATAAGCGTCATTTGCGAATTAGTTTCCTCAAGTCTTCGCCAAAGCAACAAATTCCCGATGATACTGATGCCTAAGACAATGACGCATATCACTGTTAGAATTAACGTTTTCTTCTCCATATTCTCTCTCACCTCCTTTCCTATTGTCTATCGTTTCTTGGCGAGCTCATCAAGAGCAGCTTTGATTTCCTCGTCTGTCAACTCCTCTGTGGGAATTTCCCAGCCCTTCTTGCTCAGGATATCTTGCACCTTTGGGAGGCCCAACGAAAACTTGACGTGTCTACATTTATCGCTCTGGCAGAATTCACACAGAACTCCTTCCGGCCTAAAGTAGACTTGAAATAGGCGCCCCTTTGGTGGATTCAGACTACGATCAAGGATCACAACGCCATGCTCGTTTAGATTAAAATGCTCTAGTTCTAATTGTGAGGAATATTGCTCCAATAAGCGTCTGATTGCTTCTTTGGCTATTTCTCCTCTGCTTCGGAAACCATATTTCCCTTTTAGCTTGTCCATGTCTGCGACAAGCTCTTCAGGTATTTTAATTGTCACATGATTTGTCTTCTTCATATCTACCCATTACTCATTTATGCGACATGGGCTATTTTAAGCTTTATGAAAACCTAATATAGAAGAGTATTCCATGAGTAATGTATTACGCAAAGCTTAAATATAACTTCCTCTAAAAAAGGTAACCGCGAGGTGTAAAGTGTGAGTAATGGATACGTAACACTAAAGATTCCTCAACAATTGGCAGACGAAATAGACGCCTTAATTGGCAAACATGGCTTTACAAGCAGAGCTGAAATCGCGAAAGAAGCGATTCGTAGACTTCTCGAACAATACCTACCCAAGGAGGCTTAACGTTGGGTAGGCGTAGGGACCAGCTTCTGAGGATCCGGGACCTCCTCGTAGCCATCAAGAAGAAGGCTGAGGCGTCAGCGGAGAAGGAGGCGTAGGTTTTGAGTGGTGTCATTGAGTTTAGGGTGGTTTCTCGGTCGAAGACGGAGACGGCTGAGGGCACCAAGTTTCGGGTGAAGCTGAAGAGCGCTGAAGGACACGTTCTCACCTTGATCTCGACCAGCCAAGAGATCTTCGTAGGCTATCCTATCGGCGAAAAGATTCCGGTGGATATCCGGAAAGCTAGAACACTCCAAAAGGAGGCCTAGCCGTGCAAGTCCATTTTCGTAAGTGCCGAGAGTATGGTCTGCGCTCTACGGAGGTTTATGAGTGGAGTGTGGATGGCCAGCGCTGGTATCCGATTCACCGCAACAACGTCCAACTCGCAGAGAACATACCAGCTGAGGATATACGTAGTATCTTCAATGCCGCGTTGCAAGGTGAGGCTTTGCTCGTAGCCAACTACATTCGCAGACGGTTTCAAACGTCTCGTCGTTACGGGGATCAAATCCCCAGGCGCCGGCTCATCGGAACAGCCTGCTGCCCGAGTTAAGCGAGCCTATGAGCGGCTACAGGAAGAGGGGTTCTTCGTTGAGCGTGGAAGTTGAGTCTGCAGAGGAGATTCGGAGAGGCATCCTCAAGGAGCTGAAGGAGATGGCAAATGATTGTTTGATCAGGGTTGCGCAGCTTATCCATGATGAAAAATGGGAGCAGGCCATCGGTGCCTTAGGCACCATAGAGTATGTTCTTCGCTACGCCAGGGATTGGAATGAAAAAGAAGCTTTGGCCCTATGACTATCATCGGAAGAGGAAGAAACGCAAAACTGAGGAGACGTCACGAACATGATGAAGGAGATTCAAATCAGTTTAAGGCTTCCAAACAAGTTCATTATTGGCCTTGATGCGCTGGTTGAAAAGGAAATCTATGGGTCCCGTGCTGAAGCGATTCGAGAAGCGGTCCGAGACATGCTCCGAGAGAAACATCCTGCAACCTGGGATTCTTTATGGACCTTCAAAAAAGGAATGCGACGTACATAGGGGGAGTTGAGGAATGAGCGAACGTGAACCATGCCCCTTTTCGAAAGAATGCGAGTATGTTATCGCGCCCTGCTGGAGACACCTCACGGTGTGTTATCGCTATTTAGAGAAGAGGCGAGGTACATGACCAAGAAACCACTTGATAGGCCATGCTGGAGATGCGGCTATGTGTTGCCGGCCGAGGAGGCTCAGCTCCTCCGCAACAAGCACTACTATGCGGCCACGTGTCCGGAATGTAGGGCCCGAATAGGGTTGAGGGGTCCTCCATACAAGAGGGTGCAGCCATGAGACTGGAGTTTAAGTTCTATCCTAGCTGGTATCGGCAGTGGTCGGTCCGTTTGGTTCTGGGAAGATGGAAGCTGCTGTTTATGGTTGGACATCAGAGGCGAGGATCATGCGAGTAAGTAAGATCGTGGTCGGGAAAGGAAAAACTGTGCCGGTTAAGGGTCCTGAAGGAGAATGGTTGAAGACTTTCTATTCGGTGGAGGCTGAATTGGACGAGGGAGAGGATCCGGTGGCGGCTAGGCTGGGCCTCGAGCATATGCTGGACGAGTGGCTTCAAGGCGAGATCACGGGACCCGAGGATATTCCAACGCTCGATCTAAGTGATCTTGACCAGTTGCCTTGGCTCACGTATCAAAAAGAACCAGCCGAACCGGGGAAGGCAGGCTGGATTAAAAACCCGGAGCACTTCGCGGACTTTGACGATCCAGTGGCAGCGGAGCTGGCGAAGGCCTTGACGCGAGCAGGCGGCAAGCTGGAGTTAGGCGAATACATCTATCAGCTTTCGGGCAAGGAGAAACAGTTCATCGGTCGCAAAGCGATCAAGAAGCTAGGGGAAGCCGAAGAGTCTCGATCAAAAGAGAAGCCTGAAGGTGGCTAGGAGTTTTCTCTCATGTATATTCAGCTTCGAGAATTGACTTTTGAGAAACCGATTCCTGCAGAGGTTATAGATACGCTCCGGCGTCATTTCAAGAAAGTTCCTCTTGCAGTCGGTGTCAGCAAGGTTGATCCTAAAAAGATGGCTATCGTTCTCCTCGATCTGCCTAAGGTGCCTTGGTACATGGCTGGAAGCCCTATCATCATTTTCATGTCCAATGATTTAATTGAAAAACCAGAAACAAAAAAAGCTATTCAAGCAGCTCTCCAGGAAGTGGGTCCCAAAATTAGGGGAGAATGGCATATTTCAAATCAAGGATGGGACTCCGAAAGCTTAGACAGTCAAAGCGCCACGTATGATTGGGCCTCTGACGAAAAGAAAGTTCAAAGGTTCCAGAACAAAGTTAGAAAAGGCAAATTCATCGATGAGTCAGGTTCTCCTTGTGACACTTGCGTCGATGAACAACAGTTCTATGGTTGCCCAAACTGCGATTTTAACCCGCTTGCGGAAGTTGAACAAGATTTCGACGACCTAGAACAAGAATGGGACGAATACCCAGAGGGATACTTTTGAGTTTCCGAGAAAAAATGAGAGTCTCGCCTAGCCATGCTGAGGTGGATGTGCTCTTAGGCTTGGAGGAACGCCGCCTAACTGAAGGAATGTTCCGGGACACGGAGATTGTGCTTGAAGCCACGGTTCCCGACTACTATTGGCCGGCGAAAGGGTTATGCGTCTACTTGGATGGTCCTCCACATGAATCGGAACACCAACGCTTGAAAGACGAGCTTATCGACGAGAAACTGCGAAAGATGGGCTTAAAGGTTCTGCGATTTTCGTATGAACCTTCTTTGAGTAAGCACCGACGTCAAGAGATCCTGGATCAGATCGAGGAGGCATTAGAAACATGAGTGCTCCAATCCCCGTAGCGTGTAAGGACTGCAAGCGTGAAGGCTTGACGCTTCGCGATTGCAGGATACGCATCATAAACTACGCCGTGTTTAATCGCCGATGCCCTAGAGAGCTCGCGGGTGTTCCCGTGGTAACAGAAGCCGCGAAGGAGGCTAGGAGGGCTGAGGCTCCTACTACGTATATCCCGACTCCTCCACCATTGCCGGCTGCTGGAGATCAATATGTAGAGATTCCCTTGAACCGGATTTTTTGGAAGGAATCCATACGGAAAGCCGTGAAGGAAGAGGACATTAAGAACATGGCTATGAGTTTCACGTGTCATGGCCAGATCGAGCCGATTGTGGTGGCGCCTCCAAACGAAGAAGGTCTGTATCGGGGAGTGGTGGGTCGGCTGCGCTACGAGGGTATGAAATCTCGGATGGGCGCAACCATTCTGGCCAGGGTTCACCCCTTCAAAGATGAACGTGAAATCATAGAGTGGCAGCTTGCAGAGAACCTTCACCGCGTCGATTTGCCAGCCATGGACAAGGCAGAGGCATATCGGCAACTCTATGAGATGCAAAGAGACGAATCTGGCAAGATCTACGGAGAACAAGTAGTAGGCGCCTTAGCCAAGCGAATCGAGGGGCTCACTGGAGGAAAACAAGCGGAGCGAACCATCTACAAATACATTCAGATGTCCTACCTTCCCGAAGGTGTTAAAGATTTTGCCGTCGACGGCAAAATTGGGGTAGAACATGGGCAACAACTTTTGAGGTTGAAAGATCGTCCAGACAAGCAACTTGAGGCTGCAGAGAAGACAGTGCAAGAAGCTTGGACCGTAGAGAAGCTTAAGAAGTTTGTGGATTCCACTCTCGAGCCGCAGGAACCTAAGGCGGAGCCTTTACTCACCGGCTTCAAGATCGAATGCCCAGAATGCCATATTGAAATCCTCATTGACCACCGTGAGTTTCCAGATGGAAAAGTCGATCATAAACTTAAGGAGTTATCAGCGAATTGAGCATCACCCTTCTATATCGCAAGATCTCGCCAGAGCGAAGACTATGCCATATCTGTGGTAAGTCTGTGCTTCGCAACATCGACTTGCTAAACGGAGAGATCTGTCACCACGGCTGCATAAACCGCGTGGGCGTGAAACCCACGCACCGCTGCCTAGACTGCTACACGCTGCTGACGCCGGACAACGTTATTCGAACCCACTTTGACACAGGCGCGGCAGCCATCAAAACCTGCGGAGAATGCGGAAGCACGAACCTCAAACCGTTAAGGAGATTGATTAGGAGGTAAAGCATGACTGACAAATTGTCTCCGGGAGACAAATTAGGTAAGGATTGGGACCGTGCGCCTGTTCGTGTTGAGAAGATCGCCGACTTGATTTTCGACTGGAGTCTCTATCCGCGCATGGAAGTTGATCACAAAAATGTGGTGGAGAATTACGCTCGGGCTTTGGAGGCGGGCTGCGTTTTTCCAACAGTTAAGGTTGGCCTTCTCGTTGGGAAGAAAATTATCGTTGACGGGGTTCACCGCGTAAGCGCCAGAAAGCTTAAAGGCATAGATTATGTCGAGTGCGCTGAGCTGCCGTTTGATAGTGAGGCGGAATTGTTTGCTGAGGCTGTTCGGCTTAACAGCAGCCATGGAAAAAGCTTCAGCAAAGAGGAATTAGAGGCGAATATCAAAAGGCTTCAGAAGTACAAGTTCGATGTTAAGGATATTGTGGCGCTTACCCATGTCCCGGCCAGCGAGATTTATCGAGAATCAGCTGCGCCGATCACGAGCTTAACGGCGCCGTGCGGCAAGAAGATTTACTGCAATGGGCAGCCTAATGGCCGCGAGTTGGTGCAATTCAAGAAAGCCTTAATGCTGATTCGCGATGTGGCAAGATCTGGCTGCATCCCTACGGATGACCTATTCTTCAAAAATTTGGTTTTGGAGTGCCGAGAGGCTTTGGGGAAGGTGCGGTTTAATGGTTAAGGCAATGCATGGTCAGGGGTGGGTTGGCGGGGTTTTGCGGGGTTCGGTTCTGTCCTCTAAGGCAAGGCTCGGCGCTATTGATGTATTGCGAGGTCTGGCATGGCATGGAGGGGCGGTGTCCGGTCCAGTTGGGTCAAGTGGGGTTTGGCTCTGCAAGCTACGGCATTATTATGGTTTTGTGTTGCGAGGAAGGGTGGAGCGGGGCTTTCTCTGGCAAGGTAAGGCTTTTCGAGGTGTGGTATGGTCTCGCGATGTCCTGCTTGGTGCAGCGGGGTTCATTGGGGCACTGTACTCTAAGGTGAGGTCTTATTGTGGTGTGGTTTGGAGTGTTGAGGCACTGCACGGTATCGTGAAGTTTTGTCCTGTGAAGCACTGTATGGTTTTGCGTGCTAAGGCGTTATCGAGGTTAAGTATTCTTAGGCGTGGTACTGTTCGTTCTGGTTTTGCACGGTTGCGCGCTGCTGGGCAAGCCTTGGTTAGGCGCCATTTAGGTTTTGTATGGTCCTGTGATGTTGGGCGATGCATGGCGAGCTTCGCCTTGGCATCATTGCGGCTTGGCGATGTCCTGTTATGTGAAGTTTGGTGGAGCCCTGTTTTGCAGGGTCAAGTGAGGTTAGGTCTTCATGGGTATGGAGGTGATTAAAATGAGCTACAAGAAAATAGACGTGGAAATCAGAGGCTTAACGCCTCTGTTAATGAACCGTTTGAACCCTGAGAATTTGAAATCGAAAAGCAGAATGAGAATGGAGAACTACAGCACGGCTGACGACGCAGCGAAGAGCGCCTACATCGCACAAATCGACGGCAAACAGCAGCTGTACATTCCTTGCGAAGCCTTGTACAGCATGATCATCAACACGGCGAAGCAGTACAAGATCCGCAGGATGAGCCTCGCCGGCCTTTTGGCTGGGACGATGCGTGTGGAGCCTGAGAAAGTTCCGCTGGGCACAGACAAATACGAAGTGGACGAGCGAGCAGTAGTGATCCAGAAACAGCGTGTTCTCAAGGGCAGAGCTAAACTGCCGAAATGGAGCGCCAAATTCCAACTGGTTTACGATTCGAGGCGCTTACCAGACGGAATTGAGGCTACGCTGAAAGAGATCCTGGAGGACGCGGGCACGCGGATGGGCTTGCTGGATTATCGTCCACAACACAAGGGCTGGTTCGGAACCTTCGCAGTTGAAAGCTTCATTCCCGCGCAAGCGGAGTAAGGTGAAAAGTGAGATCATAATGCCATGCTTTACGTTACCGTGTGGATGCATGGTCGAGGGAGAACCCCCTATCGTGGAAAGGATCTGGCTTTGCTTCAAGCATCGGAATGAGAGGGCGCAAATTGTGGAGCGGCGGAAGGAGGCTAAGCCATGAGTGAAGGAAAGATTTTGTTAGGCTTCGAGGTTCCAAGCGGTGAGCCTGTGTATCTCATTACACACCACCTTGCAATATTTGGAATTACGCAGCTATCCGGCAAAACAACCGGCCTAGAAGCCCTAATTAGCAGATCCGGGCTGAAAGCAATCGCCTTCAAAACTAAGCGTGGCGAAGCCGGCTTTACCACGTATAACCTGGTTACACCTTATTATAAGCCTCGGGCGGATTGGCAGTTCGTTGAAGGCCTTGTCAATGTTGCACTTGGTGAGAAGGTAAAGTATGAGCCTGGAATGCGTTGGGCCATAATAAAGGTAAGTAAGGGAAGCAAGAACCTCCGGGAAGTTAAAGCTAAAGCCGAGGAAATGCTGACCAAGGCTAAACGAGACTTTCAGAAGCAACTCTTCGAGAAACTGATCACTTACCTGGAAATTGTGGTGCCTGAACTTGAGAAATGGGTCTTCTCTGACAAACTCGAATTAAACGAGGGCGTTAACGTCATGGACCTCTCAGCCATGCGCTTGGAAACGCAGCATTTGGTTATTGCCAGCACCATCGAATACGCCTTCTCCTACCTGGACCATGTTGTCGTTATCGTGCCGGAGGCCTGGGAGACCCTTCCGCAAAGCAAAATGACGCCGGTCAAATGGGTTGCACAGCAATTTATTCGAAAAGGTGCGGCTATAGGGAATTATCTCTGGCTGGACAGCCAGGATATCGGCGGCATTGACAAGACTCCGCTCCGGCAATGCGATAATTGGCTTATGGGCAGGATGAAAGAGGCGCATGAAGTAGAGAGGATCCTCAAGCAGCTTCTAGGCTTGAAAGTTCCGAAAGAAGAAATTCAAACTCTTCTACTTGGGCATTTTTACGCTGCAATCGGGAACGTGGTTAAGAAAGTATATGTTTTGCCTGCTGGGGTCCCTGAACAAGTTGGCGTTGACGTTGCCAAGGGAATTAGAACCCCGGAAAGTGTCCGTGACGAGTTTTTGAAAGTCAAAGTTATGGAGGATGAAGAAATGTGGAAAGAAAAATACGAGCAAGAAAAGAGAGTTAGCGAAGGCCTGCAACAAGAAGTTGATAGACTTGTGTACGCGAACGTTAACTTAGCGAAAGAGAAAACGGAGCTTGAGAACGAGTTTACGAGGCAAGTTGAGCGACTGAGCGATCTAAAGGCTCAAGAGAAAACGAGGAACCTGGAAAGTCAGATCGCTACGCTAAAATTTCAATGGGAAAACCAACATGAACAAATACAGAAACTGCTAGCAGAAAAAAATGACTTACTGGATCGCATCGAAGCACTGGAAAAGCAATTAGATCAAACAAAGAAAGAGACTGAGGCTCTTCAGAAAATCAAGGAGGGCTTGCTGGCTCTTCTACCTGCACCTATTACCACGACTATGCCTACGGTGGACATCCCTTCTGGGATGGTCGTAGTAAAAGAGCAGCCAGCCTTAACCATTCAGAAGCGAACGCCACCACTCACCTTAAACGATTCTAGCCTTGAAGGGAAAATCGCCATTATCTATGCCGAAGGAAAACTGCCTAAAGACAAATGGTTTACCGTCACCGACGTAACTAAAGCCTTCGTAAGCCACGGGTGGCCCAAAGACCCCAGAACAAGCAAGGTTCTCAACCAGTTCTGTCAATGGGGCTATTTAGAGAAGCAAATGAGCGGCAGGCGACCCGACTATAGAATTAAGTTAAGCCCAGAGGATGCCCGTGGTAAAGGATTGCTAAAGGAGACTGAAGTTTAATGTCTCGAAGAAAGAAGACATTTACTGTTCGAGCGTCTCAAGAAGAGTTTTGGTGCCCTGACTGTAAAAGATACGTGGGCGCCATAGAGGACTGGGAGCCCACAGAGGAAGGTCAAAGGGAAATATGTTGGGGTGCAGATCCTGAAAGCGTCCCCTGGTACCTCGCGAGCAGAACATGCTCACGATGTGGCTGCCCTTTACTCACGGAGTAAGAGGCGACGTACATGAAATACAAGCCTGAAGGGTACAAGTGTCCTTACCCTGGCTGCGAGGATCAGCCTCCCTTTAAGACGCCTCAGAGCTTAGGGGGCCACGTGACGAGGGTTCACTCACAGAAGGACCTGGACCTAATAATCGCCATGAAAGAGCGCCGGAAGATCGAGAAGAAGAGGCGATAGGCTTGAATAAAAGGGTTTGTTGCTGCTGTGGGAAAGCTACGAGGCTGTTGCCTCAGGGAATCTGCCCTGCCTGCTTGGAGAGATTAAAATGACGTATGGATGGAGCATTAGGGACACGCAGTTTCTCATCGACAAACTCGATGCTTTGTCCATACGGGAAATCGCGGAAAAGCTAGGTAAAAGCCCTAACTCCGTTAGAGAGAAGATTATACGTTTACGAAAGAGTGGAGTTCCACTTCCACATTATAATCCAGCAAAACGAAATGAGCCGTTAGACGATAACAGCCACCTCTGGCCACCTTAAGGAGGAATAGTTAATCCCTCGATGTTCCCGATGCCCCATCAAAATTGAATGCAACCGAAACCCGATAATCGTGGAGCGGCCTCCGCCAAAGGAATCAACTTCAGCGACAGGAAGTAAAGTTCGGTTATGTCCTCTTCTCATCGCTATTGGTCACGCCATGCAACCGCCTGAACCATCAAAAGTAAGTTTGACACCAGGTTGATCTTATGCCCTTAAAGATGAAGAAGTCCGTAGTGTTTAGGCGCTGCGAATCCTTCATAGCTGTCCTCATCGACCTTTACCCTAACGGCGTCATTTCTCTGGCCGACTTGAAATACTTGATTCGCCGTAACTTGGGAGCCCACCCAACCACCGTGGCGAACTATCTAAGAGAACTGACTGAGGATGGCTTTATCACGCCTATCGGACCAAGCCGCTACCGCATCAACGCGCTGATGGCCATGAAAGCTGAGGTACAAAAGACCTTGGATGATCATGAAGCAAAGATTCTCAGTCAGAAAAAATAAAAAAGTGAAGGAAGGAGAGACGATGGAGAGGAAAGAAAAGAAGAAGAAGACGTTCAACTTTTTTTATTTGTTGAAAGTGAAAGTATTCGCATACACACAAATTTTCTCCCGGAGAAAAATGAAGCGGGGTGGCTCAGCTTGGTAGGGCCCCGGGCTCATAACCCGGAAGTCGCTGGTTCAAATCCGGCCCCCGCTTCCAACATTATGTCACTTAAATCCTGCAATGAACAAAATTCAACATTATTTCAATCAGGCATTTCCAAGCTTCTTTCCATTAGAAAAGCCTTTTTAGAGGTTCTTTGTTTGGTGGGAAAATCACGGTATATTTCCTCTATATTGGCAGCTTCAAAATATCATGTCTCTAATGTTATCAAAACAAATGAAGGGCGTTTAATTGCAGAATGAGACTCAAAAAGCTGCTATAACGGAGCCTAAACCTCGTACGCCGTGGGAAAAAGAAGGGAAGTATCGCTATCTCCATCGGAAGTTAGATCAGATACGCGAGGAAATTCGCGAAGGTTTCCAGCGCCAAGAAGCACGCTTCCGCCTCCTACTCACAACTTTATCACCTTTCTTAGAGGACATCAGCAAAGATTATGTTCAACAAATCGTGTGCCGCGACGAAGGTGATGAGGCTCTGCTGGCGTATCTTGTTAGTAAAGGCGACTTGGGCATAACGCCTGCCGAGACCTGTGCGGCGAAGGAACTCGCAAGGTTCCACTTTAAACCCTGGCATATAACTCGGAGGATGCAGCGTATGAACAAACGCCTCAAAACCGAATTGGACAAAGCCCTCGCTGAGTCGTATGGTCGTCGCTGGGTTATAACCTCCTTCGCACTTAAAGCATGGAGCGCCAAAAAAGAAGAAATTGGAATCGAGGAAGAGGAAAAAGAGGCTGAAACCGAGTTTTAAGCTTAAATCATAACATTAATCTTATATATTAAGTCAAGATAGTCTATTTTGTCGAGTCCGAGGCGTAGAATACAGCTTCAGTCAGAAGGGGCTCGCCTCGGGCTCGCAAGCTTGTGTTCTACGTTCTCGGGCAAAACCATACAGGTCTGGCTCCAAGTTGCCGAATCCCCTTAATTGGCTTAAGCAGCGTTTTGCAACCGAAACGGACACAACCGAGACTCTGGGAATTCGTGGTGCAGGCGCCACCAGCCAAGCTAGATTCGGCGAACCCATAAGCCTTGACGACCTAATTTTTGCGGTTCAACGTGAACCCGTGGCTCACCGAGTTGTTTTCCAGGTTGCCCACGACGTTTTCGATAACTGGTTTAACGTTGAAGAGGTCGCTGAAAAGCCGGATCCAGACTTTGATAAGCTAGTGCAAAAGGCTCTTTCAGACTTAAACGCTAAAGCCGTCTTCACACAGATGGCTGTTTTTGAGCGACTTGCCGGGTGGGCCATCATTGTTATTGGATTTGTTGACCACGGAAAAAGCCTAGCGGACCCTGTGGAACGCCCCCTCGAGATCCGAGAGCTTGCCATGTACATGGGCGACAAGCAGGTAACAGTACAAACCACAGATGAAGACAAGGACCCTAACAGCCCAAGATTTGGCCTGCCAATTTATTACACTTTAAGCCGCACCGGCGTAGGCCAAGAAAAAGTGCATTATACGCGGGTCCTCCACTTCGCCACTCGCCTCCTAAACCATCCTTACAAGGGCCTCAGCGTTCTCGAATCCATCTACGACGACCTCACTATACTCCGCAACGTGAGATGGGGCATGGGACAAACCATGTTCCGCTACGGCAGCGGCTTCCCCGATATTGAAATTCAGGGAGCCACAAAAAAGCAGTTGGATGAGTTTGAAAAAAGCGGACAATTCAAAAACATTAACGCCCGCACCTATTTTCTGCACAACGAGAAACAGAAGGTGGAGTTTAAGGGGTTAGCGGGTCGCGCCTTAAACCCGGAACCTTATTACCTGCCCATAATGGAGAACATCAGCGCAGCCACAGCTATTCCGTTGGCAATATTGCGAGGGGTTCAGGCCGGCGCCTTAACCGGTTCAGAGGTTAATGAACGGGAATACTTCAAGATCATAAGTGATGCCCAAAGCCGCTACGAGCCCGGTGTCAGGCAGGTTATCGATCTGCTTTTAGAGACAGGTCAGATACCGGCGAAAGTACAGGATTACAAGATTAAGTGGGTTGGCGGCTTTGAGATCAATCCCATCAGCAAGAGTGAAATGGAACTAAACCGCGCTCGAGCTGACCAGCTGCATGGGACGTACATGACGGTGAACGAGTTACGAGCACGGCAAGATCCTGTCTTAGAGGCCCTTTCGACACCTGAAGGCGAGATTATTCCTGGCTTACTGCAACTCCAAGCGCCATCAATAGGACTTATGGGTTTAGATCAAGAAGTCACCTTGAAACCGAAAACTCAGGAAATAAAAGAGTTGGTGACTAAACTTAACGGCTTAATTCAAGGCGTTAAGAGTAACGAAATCAGCAGAGAAGATGCCTTAAACGACGCTCAAATACTGATCTCGTTACATGTTAATGATTTAGAGAAAGCAGCGAAGGAAAGGCTGGAAAAAGTCACCAAGCAACGAGTCGCAGAATTGCCTAAAGAACAAAAAAGTCAACTGCTGCGCATTGGCGAGGCGTATCTTTCTGATTTCAAGGAAATTCTAGAAGATGCACTTACAGCAGGGAAGACAACATGAGCACTGATTTCTGGACCAGCGATGAAGGCATTCTTGTAAGGCTCGAAGACTTAGCCTGGGGCCTAGACACTGAGGTTTACAATAACGCAATTCAAGTTCACGTAAAGTCGAATCCTGTGCTTCCTGTTGTGGAGTTTGAGTATGTTACAGAGGGCGATGAACGTGTCTGCCCTGATTGTGACGCTTTTAGTGGCCGCCGTTATCGCGTCGGCCAGTTCATGCCTCAGTTGCCTCGGCATCCAGGATGTCGATGCTTCTGGGATTTACGGTTAATGGAGGAAGCAAGTTGAAGAAAATAGGAATTGGCCAAGCTGAGGTGGATTCAACCAAAATCCTCGAAGACTCAGACTGTTGCCTTGTGGTTCCGGCGGTCATTGCCCGGGAAGGCGTGTTCAAGTATCCGGAGGGCATGGCCTTTAAGCCTGCTGAAGAATTGAGGGATGCAGCTTGGACCGCTGAAGGCGCTTGGATAGTTGCAGAGAAACACCCGGATACATTGATTTTGACGGAACGTAAAGATATTAAGGGCCGCGTTGAAAACCCTAGATTCTCTTCAGAAATCAACGGCATCATCGCAGATCTGCGACTTCTCAAAAAATTTAATGCTCCACAGTTCATAGACGACATCAGACAAGGCAAACATAAGGATGTAAGCATCGGTTTCTTCTATGACTTCGACGCCACACCTGGAGAATGGAAGGGACAAAAATATGATTTTGTGCAACGAAACATCTTAGTGGACCATGTGGCTGCTGGCGTGCCTCTGGGCCGTTGCGCCTCGCCCTATTGCGGTATAGCGGTAGATAGCTTCATCCGCAAAGTAGCCGTGGACCCCTGGGAAGAAACTGAGGAGTACATTAGAAGTGGACACAAGGAACCCAGCGATACCTGCAGAACCATAAACATAAGCGAGGAACAGGGCATCAAAGCGATCTACTGTCAATATGGCGAAAAATGGGATATCCAGAGCTACCTCTTCAGTAAGGCAAAAGAGTGGACAATGGAGAAGGCGAAAAGTTGGTTTGAGGAACATAAAGAAGCTGCGGACCAAACAGCGCGGGCGCTGATCGCAGATCAAGAAGGCGAGCTTGAAGAAAAAAGGCAAGCCGCTAAGGATCGCTGTGGTAAATATCCGGTTAGCTTCAAGGAAGGAAAGGGTAACTTAACGAAGCCACAAGAATACGAAAACGTTGATGAAGATGATTTTGCGGATCCATGCAATTTCAAGTATCCAATGGTTCCCGATGATCGTCTTGTGAACGCTTGGCAACGACTTGGTGATGAAGGAAACAGGACGGCGGGCGGTTATTCTGAGTCTGAATGGTCCTGGATGAAGAACCGCGTCAAAAAACGTATGGAAGCCAAGGGCCACGAGGTTAAAGCTGACGCGCTTCGCGAAATTGAGCGGAGTAGGCAGCTTCTTGGATCATAATCACATGCTCAATCGTGTGATAGAACGGCGCCGAGATGATGGCGCCGGACTCACGACGGGTCCTAAAACTAGCGGAAATAGCGGTTAAAGGAGAAAAGGAAATGCCTGAAAATCCCCCTGGTGGGTCTGCTGAACCTCCGAAAACTCCGCCGGTTGTAAAACTAAGCATTGACCAAGCGTTAGCTGAGAAGGCTGCGCTCGAGAAGAAAGTTGTCGAGATGCAGAAAACCATCGACGATTTGACAACCCAGCTTAAGGCTGCAAATGATCTCTTGGAATCTCAGGCGAAAGCTAAGCTTATCAGCGAGATTTTGCCACGAAGCATTTTCACGGTTGAGGACCTCGCTAAGAAAAACCTAGAAGAGTTGCAGCATATTCGAGTGACCCTTGACCAAGCGAGGCTGCCGACATACAAAAACATTCATTTCGGTGCCATCGGTGCTGATGAAGCACAAGATGAGGGCTTAACTGTCGGGGACCTTAGCGTTGTCACAGCCGCTAAGCGTAAAGCTGGGAGGCCTTAAACATGCCGCAATATCTTGTGAAACCAGCAAACCAAGTGGTGGTTGCTGGGAAACCATTAAAGGTGGAGATGGAGATCGGCGCGAACGCAACCGCAGCCAAAATGCTCCCCGGCCGCCTAGTGATACATGACGCAGTTGATGGCTGCGTCAAAGAGGCTGGTGCCAAAGCCGATAATGTCCTTGGCTTTCTCGATGTTGAGTCTGGAGAAAAAGAGGCAACAAACTATGATGTCGGAGACCAAGCCATGGTTGTTATGGGCGAATGCATCGCCAAGTTGACGCTGCTGGCTAACGAAAGTGTAGCACCCGGAGATCCCCTGGTTGCTGCGGCTGATGGCAAAGTTGCCAAACAAGCCGTCGGAGCCATGGGCGGTCAGGGCAGCGTCATCGGCTGGGCGATGGAAACAAGCAATGTCGCAGTAGACGCTGAGATTCTAGTGCATTTCCACAAGAGCGCTGAGCCTGCAGCCGCAGCTTAAGGTGATTAACATGCAAACCCTCAGAAAAGTAGGAATAGAAACTGGACAGTTAACCGATGAGGAACTACGGTATCTTGATGCGCGAGTCGTCGAAACCGTAAGGCCTCTGCTCGTTGGAAGACGTCTCTTCCCAGTCTTTCGCTTGCCACACGCTGGCTACAAGACCGTGCGAGGCTGGAAAGAAACAGACATGAGCCAAGCCACTATTGACATGAACGGTGAAACCGATTCTTTCGACCGCATCGAGTTGACAGAGTTTAACATTAATGTGCCGGTGATCAGCAAGGGCTTCTATCTGAATTGGCGAGATGTGATCGCGGCCAGAAACGGCGGGATCCCCATTGACACCCGCAGCATAGAAAACGCGTCCAGGCAGGTTGCAGAAGAGGAAGATAAGCTTCTGCTTAGCGGCGAATACACAGGCTGGAGAGCCCTAGGCATCGAAGGCTTAGCCACTGCAACAGGACGCAACACCACAGCCGGCGGCGACTGGAGCGCCAACGCGTTAACCTACGTTGCAGCCGCCATAGCCGAGCTTGAAACAGATGGCCATTACGGGCCCTACGCGCTCGTGCTCCGAAGCATCTGGAACCAGCAACTGCGAAGCTTAATCAGTAACACAGCCACATTCCTGCTGGAAAAAGTCGCGGAGCTCGTCAAAGCAGGAATCTATGTCAGCGATAGCCTTTACGCCAGTGACGGTGGAACAGACAGCGCCTTAGTGGTTGAACCCAGTCTAGAAAACTTCGAGATGGTCATTGGACAGGACTTAGCGACCTTCACACAGCAGGACCGAAACATGAACATCTTCGGCAAAGTCTACGAGGTCGTGGCGCCCCGAATAAAGCGACCCACCAGCATATGTGAGATAACTGTGTTAACTTAAGGGGCGCCGAGTTAACCAGACACTTAATTCCCCATTTTTGTACAGTGCAATATCTAAAAAGGAGGTGGAGTGGCTGCCAAAGTTTAGAATCTTGCCGAAGGTTGACGGCTTCACTAAGGATGGCGTACAGTATAAGCCAGGTGACATCGTGGATCTTCCTAAACGGTATGCCACATTTAATTGGCTTGAGCCCGTTGAGCCTGAGCCGAAAGTGAAGGCCCCACCGACTAAAGTTGAGCCTCCGATAGAGGAGAAGCCGGTCCCTTTAGAGGTCCCTAAAAAGAAAAAGAGAAAATAGTTTTTGAAGGAGATCGCTTGACGTGAGTAAAGGCAGGAAGATTGTTTGTTTCTATGATGAATCTTCCGTTACACCTGACACTTGGAAACACATTAGCGAGGGACATGAGGGTGGCTTAGACGCAGATACTGTGGACGGAAAACATGCAAGTGAATTAGGCGGCGGAGGGGGAATGGAGGAACATGGCAATGAATGGCATGAACCCGACATGGAACTGAAAAGTGACGCAGACACCCATAAAGCCAACGCTTCCGCACATCACGCGAAAACAACAAGCGTCACAGAATTAACTGACCACACAAAAGCCGTCCATGATGCTCTCGGCATTGATGCTGCGACCCTCGAGGGGTCAACGAAAGCGCAGGTGCAGGATCACGATCCGAAGGCGCATACACATCCGTTGAGCGAGGTAACTGGCCACGATAAAAATGCGCACGATGCTTTAGCTATTGATGCGGGGTCTGTTGACGGAAAGGAACCAGGCACTACTGAGGGAAAGCTTGCTGTTCTCGACGCGAATGCAAGGGTTCAAGATAGCGCGAAGTTAGAAGGCTTGACAAAGGTTCAGGTTCAAGATCATCCGCCCCAAGCACACACTTTAGCGAGCCACAGCACAAAGGCTCATTCCGAGTTAACAAATATCGGTGAAAACGATCACCACACAAAATTCACGATAACAGAGCATGACGTAACCGAAAGACATCCTCTTGGAACCGTGGTGCCACATGATGCCCTTGCAAGTTTAAGCGAAAAATCACACGCAAGCTTGACAGGTGTCACCGGAGATCAACATCATGCAAGGCAGCATGACCATAGTTTGGCTGCTGATGGGAGTCCAATAGCTGTTGCTGGAGTACCCAATTTAGATGCCGGGAAAATTACGACGGGAACGTTTGATTTGGCACGAATCCCAACGCCACTAACTGGTAAAGATGCTGACACCGTAGATGGCGCCCACGCGGGATTAGCAGCCAACAATGTTTTTAAAATCTTAGCGGCAATCGCGAGCGGAGATATTTTTTACGTTGATGCTACGCCGCAAGTTGCACGTTTAGCGAAGGCTGCGGATGGCAAGTTCCTTAAACTTGTTTCAGGCTTGCCTTCTTGGCAAGATCCGCCGGCTGGCGCAGATCACAATATTCTTAGTGCTACGCATCCTGACTCTCTAGCTGATTCGGTTGCTGCGGGCGATATACTATTCGGTAATGCAACACCAAAATGGGCAAGACTCCCCAAAGGTTCTGATGGACAGGTTTTAACTTTAGTAAGCGGTTTACCAGCTTGGCAAACACCAGGTGGAGGCGGAGATTTAAGTGTTTTCCGTTTTAGGAAAGTTGGGCAATACGTTACGACTGGAATAGCGGCTACGGCGAAAACAACACTTGCCTTAACTGCAAATAGACTTTATGCAATTCCGTTTTTCGTTCCGAAAACAATTACTCTTGACAGAATAGCGATACATGTTTCAACGGCTGGAACTGGAAACGCAAGACTAGGTATTTATCGAGACGATGGAACAGCGGACCCATCAACAGCGACGTTAATTTTGGATGCGGGGGAAGTGTCAATAGCCGCAACGGGTAAACAAGAATTAACAATTAATCAAACGCTTACTGGCGGATACCTTTATTATTTGGCTATTGTTACTAATGGCACACCAACAATTGGCGCTGTTGCACTGGCTTCTATGATGACCTCTTTCTTTGGCTTAACCGACATAACTACTACCGCATGGCTAACATTTGCATATAGATCATTTACTTATGCTGCTTTACCTAATCCTTTCAATGGCACTATTACTCTCGCTTCAGGTGCTTGCCCAGCAGTCTTTGTGAGATTGAGTGCATAAAAGCGGGCTATACCCCTTGAGAAAAGAAAAAATATCGATGAAGAATGAAGCCGAGGTTCCGCCTCAAACGAAGATTAGGGTAGTGGCAACAATCGATGAGAAACTTGTTGCCGAGATAAAGGGTATCCATGCAGTTGAAATTAAGCTAGCGAAAGAACAGGACCGCACAGAACCGGACTGGAGCAACACGATTGAAATGCTGTTGCGTAAAGGCGTAAAAGTCTATAAACCCGCGTGAAATAAACTTATTTTTCAGTGCATTTTATGCAATAAGATTCTACTTCGTTGAATTAGCTTTAAGTTTGGCTTCTTTTCCCGTTTTCTTTTGGGGCCAGAGCTTTATAGTGTCGTACGGGGAAGCTGTAGATGTCAGACCAATTCTAGGTCTCACAGATGAGACGTACGACACTGAGCTTACTGAATGCTTGACTTCTGCATATAATCTTGTTAACAGCATCGCTAAGGCATCCGGCTTCTCTGTGCCCTTCAGTTCGCCGCATCAAAACATTTTGGATTTTGAACGGTATGTGGCAGCATGGCTTTTCCGAAGGCGAAGAGCGCCGCCATCTGAAGCGGATGTGTTGTGGGATATGGCTATGAAGTTTTGGACCGCCTACCTCGAAGCTGAACAAGAAGAGGTCCCGTTTAAGGTGGTGACGGAGGAATGAGAAGATTTGCTCGAAGGGCGGCTCTTACCGCTGCGGCAGGAACCATGATGGTGTTGGGGGGTCCAGAGATTATCCTCGCTGGAGGAGCGATCACAGCTTCCGCCTTGTGCGCGTACGCGATAGCGAATAAACGGAAAGGGGGGGAGAAAAAACGGAGACAAGAAAGAAGCTCGCCGTGATTGCGATAGTGTTGCTTGCTGTTGCCATCCTCGAAATTTATGTAGGTGCACTATTAGTCATGCAGTACAAGGTCACCAGCAAACTTGTTGTTAGGTATCCGTCGCCTCCTCCTCCGCCAAGCGAGTTGAAGTTGAAAGTTTACCAAGATGCAGAATGCACCGTAGCCCTCACGGAAATCGATTGGGGAACCCTAGAACCTGGAGACAGTGAAAACTTTTTTGCTTACGTAAAGAACCTCGGCGACGTGCCCTTCACCATGACTCTTAGCACGGAAAACTGGGATCCAACGGAAGCTGCGACATACATGACTTTATCTTGGGACTACGCTAATCAGACGATTCAAATTGACGAAGTGTTACCGGTGACATTCACCTTAACAGTCCATGAAGAAGCAGAAGAGGGCAACTTCAGCTTCGACATCGTGATAACCGCAGAGGGCTAAACATGAGTCTTACTGCTAGAATTGACATGACGCGGCTTGAGTCTTATTTCTCCGACTATTTTCCCTGGGCAATAAAGCAAGCAGCGGATAAGGGTTTACGCGATGTGGCTACTGTCGGCGAAGCATTCATGGTTATAGAAGCCCCAAAGAAAACAGGGGACCTTGCACGTTCTATCACCGTGACGAAACACGGGGATACCTACGTTGTCGCTCCAACAGTTCCTTATGCAGTTTATGTGGAGCGGGGAACAAGGCCACATGAAATTGTGGCTCGTCGCGCACGAGCGTTACATTTCGTTTGGCGAGGAGCCCCAGTCTTTTTCCGCAGAGTTATGCATCCAGGCACACAGCCAAATCCCTTCATTGCACGAACTTGCGAAAAAGTGAGAAACATAGCTGCGGACATGATGGCTGCAACGTTTAAGGAGATCTTGCAATGATCAAAGATTTGCTGAATAAAATCATTGGGAAACTTCAAGCCGAATCGGATTTGGCAGGGATCACTTGGCATTATGGCGAGCCAATAAAATGGGGTAGAGCAGACAAAGGCGAAGGATACGTAAGCTTAGCTCCCCTCGAGGAACAGCGTGTGGAGCCTCTCATGCGAGGAGACCGCCACATTATGAGTGTCGTGGTTGGTATTGCCTATCGTCACATTGACGAGAAAGTTTGCGATCAGTGGGTCCACGACAAAAGCGAGGTTGTTTGGCAGGTTTTTAAGGCAAACGAGAACTGGGACGGCTTAGTTTCAGAATCGCATCTTATCGGTTACATTTTTATTCCTGGTCGCGAGGCTGACTACGCTTTTGACATGATGATAAGCCGGCTTCGCGTCGACAAGGAGGTCTACCCGTCATCATAGTCACGCTATGCGTGCAAATAAAAAAGGAGGAATGTTAGAAAATGCCTGAAAGATATGTTGCGGTCGCGGAAGAACCCAGCTATGCACCAGCGACGCCTGTTGTGCCAAACAAGTTCTTTGACGCAAACTTTGCAGAATGCGGTCTAAACCCGGGCTTAGCGTTTCCCGTAAGTATTAGAGGTCGAAGCATACTGGAGCATCATGAAGGACTGATAGCGGAAAGCGTTGCCGTGAACATGGATGTGAAACCAGACAACATGATCGGTTGGTTCCTGAAATGGATTCTTGGAAGCGTCACATCAACTCAGCAAGGCGCCACCATAGCATACAAGCACACCTTTAAAGTAGCAGAGACCGTGCGAAGCTTCGCTTTAGGCTATAACTGGGATGCTATAAAGGAGAAGCGCGTTCCAGGCTGCATCATGACCGGCCTAAACTTCAGCATAGTAAGGGGGGCAACACCTCTAATCGCGGATATCGCAGCCATAGGCCAAAGTGAAAAACTGGAGACAGTTCAAACGCCTTCGGGTTGGTCTGCACTTGCGCCCTTTAAGCCGTATCAAAGCAAAGTAGAACTCGCAGACTCAGAGCTAGCAAACCTTGTGGAAGGTTTCAGAATTAATATTGGCCAACGCGTTTTCGGAGTGGGAGACATCGGCGTCCTAGGCAGTAGAAAGCTTACGAGAATCGAGTTAGCAGAAAGAACCATCACGGGGAGCATGGACCTGCCACTATTGAGCGGAACCCTTGACGTTTATCAACGCTTCTTGAAAGACGTTGCCGCCGTGGCACCTGGTGAACCCGTTGTGCCTTTCAAGCTGGAGTTGCTCATAGACACGGGAATTATTATTGCGGATCCTCACAAATACTCGATAAACTTTGTGATGCCTCAATGCGTGATAACAGCGGCGCCAGTGCGAATTGAAAGACAGGAACGAAAATTGTTCCGTGTAGACTTTCAATGCGAACAAGGGGACGTAGGAGCCAACAAAACGGAGATTCAAGTGGAGCTAATGAATGCAGACACAGGTTATCCAGACGCAGCATAGGAGGCCTAAGCTCCTTGGCTGCAGATAAGGAGAAGCCTGTGGAATCCGCGGAAGACTATCGCGAGCTTTGGAAGCCTGAGGAAGTGGTGTGCCCAAGCGGGTTAAAAATAGAGATGGGCTATTTGGACCCGATTGAACACCTGCTTCTTCACATTGACGAAGACAAAAAGGCAGAGTATGAACGTCGCAGCCTAGAGGAAATCACCAAGGAATCCACAGAGGCCATCAAAGCGGATGAACGCAAAGCCCAGATCAAGCTTCTTTCCAACATCGTTGTCAAGCCTAGAATCGTTGAGGGAAAACCAAGCAAGAGTGACGAGTTAGGATTCGATGAAATCAAGATTTCTGACCGAAGATTTCTGGTGAGTCACGCAATGAATCATGTGGGTTTCGCGGGGAGGGCGAGTGAACTAAGAAAATTTCGTGGCCTGCTCAAAGCTAAGGGGCGCCGTGGACCTCGTAGCGCAAACTTACCATCAGAGACCAAGTGATCTGCTGGATCCAGAGTTTAAACACTTGAAAACGAGGTGGGAAAGGCTTCTTTTCGACGCTGAGTTTGCGGCAACACGAGACTTAGGTAAACCGCAGCTTCCCGAGCTTGATGGCTCCGTAAGCGCGGAGATCCTTAGGCGAAGGGCGTTAATGGAGATGAAGAAAAAGGAGATGTATTCATAAATGTCCAGTCCAGAAGTTAAAATCATTCTAAGCCTGATCGATCAGACTAAAGAAGGTTTAGCGCAGGCTGGGTTAAACGTTAAAAGCTATGGGGACACGGTGGAGCAAGAGGCTAAGAAAATTGAGGTTAGCTGGAAAGATGTGGCTACGAGCGTCAGCGGCGTAGTCACTGCGGGCTTCGCCCTCTACAGCATGTACGAAAACATACAAAGACAGCAGCTTATGGTGATGCGGCTCACCAACTCGCTGGAGGATGCTCAAAGAAGGCAAAATAATGCCTTGGAGAAACTGAATAAAGCGATCGCTGACCACGGAGCCAATAGTGAAGAAGCAGCAAGAGCCCAAGAGGCCTATGAAGCGGCATGCGGAGATGTGTTGGTAACTCAAGAAAGATTGTCTTATACCCAGAACAATCTCGATGAGGCGATGTTAAGAGCGGCGCTTTTCACGATTCCCAGCGTGATAACGGCGGTTGACCGAGGAACAGTTGCTTACAAGGAATTGAGTAAAGCCGTCGACGCGGTCGCTGCAGGGCAAGCATCTCTTGCAACAACAACCGTGGCTGCCGCAGGAATTATCGGTATCGCAGCAGTTGCGGTTGGTGTGATGTACATCGCCTTTGAAAAGCTTGCGGAGTATATATATGATGTTTCAGATGCTGAGGAAAAGCTTCAAGAGGAAACTTTGAGGACAGCCGAGCTTTTTGAAGGTTTAGATGTAGGGTTAAAAGCGATAGAAGACACCTTACCTGAAGTGGAAAAACAAGTTGATGAACTCGCAGAAATCTTTATCACGGGTGCAGATAAGATCAAAAAGTCGTATTTTGACGTATTCACTAAGGAAAGTCAGGAGTTTCAAGATGATGTACGTGTAACAGCGTCCCTCGTCTATGATTTTCTGTCTGAAATGGAGCCAAACTTTGCAGCGGTTTCGGTTATCGTTCAGAATTTCGCCGATCAATGGGGTATTACTTGGGATGAAGCCTCCTCTATTCTTATGGAAAAAGTTGAGGAGATTAAGGCTACCATAGGAACCGTTGCTCCCACTTTAGAGGAGGAACTTGTGGGTAAAGCTCAGGCGGCTATGGAGCGGTTTAAGGAGTGTATGGGCGAGAAGAGCACCGCTACAAGAGATGAAATGACTAGTGCAATGGAAGACATGGTTTCCTCCATTAACGAATTGATTAGTTATGGCCTACTCGGCGAAGCACAAGCCCTTATGGACACATTCAAAGAGGCTGAGCCCGACAAGATGTGGACTATGGTTCAGGACATTGACGCCGCGATTGAAAGTCTTACGAAAGAGATGGAAACCGAGTTTGAGGAAATGCTTGCAATAGCGGATACGCTTAGCGGAGAAGAACGGGACCTAATGATTCAAAGGGCTGAAGAACTGAAAGAGGGCTATCTCGCAAAAATAGAAGAATTGGAGAATATGCGCAGTATAATTCTTACAAGAATGCAATTAGAAACGCAAGGGTACTCGGATGAAGAGATCAACATAATCATGTCCGGCCTTACCACGTTGCAAGCTTTAAGCGGAGCCAAATGGGATGAAATCACACGAATATGGCAACAATGCCTTGACGACGCCGAAGGAGACGTTGCAGCAGCCATCGCGGCGATGCAAGGATACATTAATAGTCTTCAAGGAAAAGATGTTTACGTAAACACATATTACACATCAATTTATAGAACAGTTTACGAGGCAGCGGGAGCAGCGGCACCGGAATCAGGAACTGCCACAATTTCAGCAACCGCAGGAACGGTAGGATGTTTCCTTTCGAGAACAAAGATTTCGATGTTAGATGGCTCAAAGAAAAGCATAGAGAATCTTAACGTTGGGGATCTCGTTAAGTCTTGGGACTCGGAAAAGGGAGTAGTTAACGGCACCGTCACCAGAACCTTTAGAGGTAAAACAGAGGCTTATCTGATAATCAACGGAAAATTGCGGGTAACTCCTAGTCATCCTTTTTACGTTAACGGAAACCTCGTCAAAGCTGGAAACTTAAAAATAGGTGAGTATCTTCAAAGCGAAAATAATGGATATATTAGAGTTAAAGAAATCCACTTGATCGCCGAATCGCGTCCAGTTTACAATTTTGAAGTGGATGGCGAACACAACTACTTTGCTGAAGGCGTTTTAGTTCATAATAAGCCGTGGACTTTGACTCCGGAAGGAATCTTAGTTTTAACGCAACCAGAAGCGGCTTTATGGCGGGCTGGTTTTGCCAGAAGAATCATGGAAGCTGTCCCCAAAACCACGCAGGGTGTGAGAGGTGAAAGAAACATATCCATAGGTCCTATCTACGTGGGCAGCATAGCCAGCGACATGGATATCCGTGAAACCGCTTGCAAACTAGCTCGTTATACGGTTGAAGAAGAGCGGAGGATTGGGCTTGATTAAGGGCGAAATGGGTAGAGATCCCTCCTTTCTGGGTTCCTCCATAGGCCGTGTCTTTCCTCGCAACTGGGGCTCTCTATCCACGCCAAACATGGAGGTGAAGAGGCTTGAGTGAAGAAGAGTTTAAGGAGGCCATAGAATCCTTCCACCGGTTTCCCAAGGATGTACGCCGCATAATCCGTGAGGACATTGAGACAGCATTCATTAACCGTGTTAAGGCCATGAAGAGGGTCCTAAAGCTTGACTAGCCGCCAAGTGCAGCTTCTCATCTGCAAGCCCGCGGGTTATAGAGAGGACTTTCCAGACCCGTCTTTACCAGGGTGGAATTCCGATCCTCAAATAGAAAAGGAATGCGATGGCGATGTCTTAAACGTAAGTATTGAGGACGCCCTCACGGATTATTATGACTGGTGGAAAGATTTCGACATTGACTGCAGTAAATATAAGAAACTCATTTTACGTTATAGAATAGTTTCCTACAGCGGACCTGACGAAACCAGTTTTGTTGTGCGGGGAACGCTCGAGGGAACCGACAAGTTAATTGAGAAATCCCCCTTTAGCGATTTAGGCGAATGGAAAATTAAAGAGATCGACGTGGACGATTGGGGAGCGTCCAACGATTGGTTTGACTTCTATTTTTACAACGCACTAGGTGGATACGACATTGAAGTTGAGATAGATTTCTTCATTTTTACCGAGGAAACGCCGTTTTATGATGATAACGATTTGGGAGACATTTTCGATATTCCCCGTTATGCGGGAGGTGTAAATGAGCGAGCTGATTTTCTTCAGCTTATAATAGATAATCACGGGGGGCAGCATAAAACTCGATTCGCTTATCGTGATGAAGCCTATCTTTGGGTTAAGAAAAACGGTGACTTCCACAGGCTTTTCGGGGGCTATATTGACGCCATAGATCCGGAAAGCGTCCAGTATGGCGCAGACTACTTGACCCTGAACATGCTTGGCTGGTCCGCCCTGCTGTATCAGCGGTTCATCGCTGAAACATATTCGGAGGAAGATGCGGACGATATTGCGAAGGATATCCTCGATTTGGCGGAGAAACAAGCAGCTCTTGGCTTCACTACCTTCGGCATTAAAGATGTTCAGAAAGAGATCGATGTTTTGAAATGCGACTATGACGAAGCCCTTAAGAAACTTGTGGAGATGGTTGAGCAACTGGATCTCTGCTTTCACGTTGAACCGAATAGGGATGCCAGCCTGTATCCTCTCGGCAAACGTTTTCTTCGTTACGCTGGCTGGATGGAAGATTTTTGGGAGAAAGGATGGGCTTGTACCGCTAAAGAGTTTGAAACCGACGGCGACATCGCCCAAATGAAAACTAAGGCGGATGGCGGAGCCGGGACCCTATATCGTGTGACAAATTTGTCTATAGACAGTACTGTCTACAAAAAGTTGCTTTTAGAATTGAAGGGCTCAGATGTTAATACTCAATATTCTGTTAAGGTTGTTACCGAGGATGATGCGGAGTACACCGTTCAAGCCCTAACGGCGGCGCCAACATCTTACACGGTGAAGGAATGGGATTTAACCTCGATAATCACGGGAGCAAACAAAGTTGTAAAGAATGTGAAGCTCGGCATCTCCAAAGCAGGCAGGGAAGGCATACTCTATTTTAAATGGCTTGGATTATTCCCCGTGACACCTCCATATGAAAAGCTTACGTTAAATGCGGCAACAAACGTTCACGCCGGAGCCTTTCAACGGGACCCTAAGAAAGCTCGGAACATGATCGTTGTGAAAGGTGATAAGTTCACGTACAATGTGCCACCGGACTCGGACGAGTGGACGAAAAATCCCGCGCCTGACATTATTGAGGAAGACGATGAAACCTTTTGGACTCCTAATAAATGGGGTTCCGGAACTATAGCGGAGCCGGTGATTTCTGCCGACACTACCATAAAGAAAGCAGGAGTCCAAAGCACGAAAGTTGTTGTCGGATCTGGAACATACGCATATTGGGCTTGTTTTCATGGATATGATCCTCAGGCGGATTGGTCTGGTTACAGGTACATTTTTCTTTGGTGGTATGGAACAAACTCCGGTAAATGGTTTGAAGTGAATTTGCCATGTCAAGGTTGGTTGGTTTGGATAAATTATGTTTGGAAGGATGACTATTTAGGGTGGCCTTCCAAGCCAATAATAATTGACCTTTATAAACCCGATTATATATGGCCTGAAGGATATGATATCGGGGAAGCGCTAAAGAATATTGATGGAATTAATATAATGCCTTCTTCCTATTATGGAGAAACAAATGTTTCAGGCACTTTCCATTTCGATGAGGTAGTAATTTCCACTCAGCGTTTTTGTTGGGGAGCAGAATTCTGCAGTTTAAGCAATGATCAAGACGCGAAAGCCGGAACAGCCAGCCTAAAGGCGGTGTTGGAGCAGGGTGTCCTCAACGATTTCTATCGATTAAGCAGCGGATTCATTCTTTATGATCCCTTCAATACACTCGATCTTACAAAGTATGACAAGGGCGCTAACGGTGGAGGCGAAGGAGACTCATACGTTGAAGCGGGAGAGCTCGTCAATAAAATTAGAAAAATAACGGACTCTTACCGCAGATATATAGTTACGAAAGACTTGAAATCATTGAATAGTTTGGTTGTTGAATCCAAAATCATTTCAGAGAACCTAAGCGGTCCCACATCAAACCGGTTAATTCTTTCCATAGTACACACAACGAGCGGCAACCCCACAGACACAGATCATGTTCAAGTTAACAGTTTTAATGACTGGGATAATACGAAAACCTGGGCGGTTGAAGAAAGAGATTATCCAAATGATCCTATTATCCATTATAATAGTGGACCCGTTTCCGACCACACGAAAATCGCGAAAGTGATCATTACAACAGATACCATAAAGGTTTATCTTGATGATCAACTTGTCTGCAATGCAACCCGAGTATTAAGTTTCACCAACGCTTACATTTACCTTTATGGTAGCACATACAACGATTCATTCCAATATCCCAAACAAGACAACTTCAAAATTTATAAAGGTTTAAAAATTTATGTGGAAGGGCTCGCTCCTGACTGGACGGTGGAACTTTGGAGCGGAACCCAGGCCTCGCCAGGTTCAAAAGTAGCGGAGGCAACCGTTCCCGGTGGAAGCACAATTGCCGAGTTAGATGTTTTAACTCTTGTCTTCCCCTTCACAGGATTCTTTAAAGTTTATAATCCTAATGATCAATTAGACCACACCAGCCCAGATTATGACGACATTTGGGGCGGAGATCATTATAAAGCTAAACAGACAACTAACGCGGAACATTTAATCTATTTTCCGCGGACAAAAGACCTCAACATGAATGCTTTAGCATTAAAGAAACTGAAGTTTTGGATGAAACAGAGTTTAGCGGAGCAGTCTTGCAAGGTTATTTTAGCCACGGATGAGAGCAATTATTACTACATGGAGTTTTGGCCGACAACAAAATGGAAGGAGCTTTTCCAGTTCAATGTGGGCTTCGTGCAAAACATCGAATTTGAAGAAGTAGGATCGCCTCAGTTGAAGGAAATCAATTACATAGGCATCCTTTATCCTAGCGAGGCCCCCGTTGGCGAATGGTGCAAAATCGACGAGGTCAGGTTTGAAGGTGAATCCGAGTCTTGGGGCATCGCCAAAGACGAGGCTAAGATAGCTGAGTATGGTTTGCAGCCTGAAAAGGTGACGAGCAGCTATTTCAAGACGCCAGAGGATGCCCAGATAGCAGCGGACTATTTCTTGAGCATTTTGAAGAATCCTCCGCTCGTGAAGGGCTCCCTAGTTCATCCTTGGGGACTACCTGAAACTCGAGCCGGAGAAGTTGTCATCGTGAACGTTCCAAACCAGAATATCAATAATGAGGAGATGATAGTTCGAGAAGTAATTGATGTGATTCCGCCCGCTTCAACAAGGTTCACTACAGATATTAACTTGGCTGGGCTACCTCACGCCTTAACAGATCCGCAGAAGCGACTCAAAGAATACATTGAGCGTCTCCAGAAGGCTGACGTTTACGCTGAAAAGGTTGAGTTATTCACATCGCCTTTAAGAGAGTTTCTGGAAGTTGTGGATGCGGCCGAGTTTTGGAGTTACATATTTGACGACTTCGACGATAACAGCCTTGACGCCAATAAGTGGATTGTAACAGGTACCGGAGGCACGGTTGCAGAGCAAAATCAGCGCCTTGAGGTAACGGTAACGGCTTCTGGTGATTACACAAAAGGCGTGAGAACAAAAACCCAGTTTAAAACTCGTGGCACCCTAGATTTCTACGCTAAAACCTACGCTCAAATACCATCAGGACCACTCTCTTGGGAACATATCCAATTATTTATAAGTCCACACATTGGCACATCAGGCTTGCCCTGGAGTCTCGAAGATTTTTTGATGCTTCGTATTATCAGACGGGAAACAACCCCTCCAAATGCGTGGAATCTTCGCAAATATGTGAACGGTGTACAAGAGGATCTGTATTATGGTCCGGCGGAAACCCAAAATTCGGGTCGAATGAAACTCATGTACAATCCTTCTACAAAGAAGGTTAAGGCTTGGAGAAGAATTGACGGCGACTGGACGCTTCTATATGAGGGCCAGACGGATCTTGACTGGGAAGATAATTACGCATACCTTAATGTTTATTCCGATGTTGGAGGGTTGCTTGGCATTTTTGATAATTTCCAAGTTGATTGCGTAGACATAAGTTAGGAGGAATGAAAAATGGCTTTAAAAGAAGTATCGCCGGAAGAACTGCCGTATGGAACCAAAATCTTCTACAACGGAAGATACGTGTGCTTCGCCTATTGGGGTCCAAGACACGACTACGTGGAAAGAATCGAGGTTGAAACCGAACCTGGAACCGCAAAACTGACGAAACTTGCGTTGCTGGGTAGAAACGAGGAAAAGGTAACTCTCAACGTTGAAAACAACAAGGTGGTCTCCATCGACTTCAAAAAGAAGGATGGTCGAGAATTCCATCAAGACATACCGGAGTGAGGAAGGATGATCACGGATGTCGGTTTAAACTGGGGCGTTGAACGCTGGTTTTCTGATGGCGAAAGCAAGATGCTCTACGGAGCCGCTGGTATAGGCACGAACACACCTTTGGCAAGCGATACAGCCTTACAAACCGAAAAGGTCCGCAAAACCTTAACCGTTATAACTTATCCGTCTCTCGGCAAAGTGCATTGCGAGTTTGTGGTCGACTGGACTGAGATGAACGGCGAAACTATCACGGAAGTCGGAATTTTTGACGACCCTCAAGCGGGAAACATGCTTCTAAGGATTCTGTTGGACCCGCCCATAGCCAAAACTTCAGATAAGAAGCCAACCATTATCGTGGAGGTAACGGTTTCCCGTGGATAAATGTGAAAACTGCCCGTTTATGAGTCTGCAAGATAATTTGAGGGAGACTTTACTAGCGTTGATGAAAGTTGATGCTCCCGCATCTGCTTGGGAGATAAGTGACTTAACCGGGAAAGCTAGGGCTGTTGAATCCAGCAACCTAAACGAACTCGTGAGGCTGGGCTACGTAAAGAAATTGAGACGCTTCGAAAAAATCAAGCATAAAAGTGGAAATCCTCGAAAAGTCTATTTTTCTTTAACCGAAATGGAGACCACAACATGAATCCAATGGTTCTTGTCATAGCGAATTTCTTTTTCTTGCTGGGAATGTGGCAGTTAGATCATTTTGTGGCTCCCTTAGTTTGGCAGAATCCCAATGAACAGATTGAAGTTTGGCGTTTCCCTTACATCGATCGGAAACTTAAGAAGAAGACATGGCTCTTCATGCTTTCCCTCAGTGAATTTTATATTCTTTGTTATTTAGCGATCTTCATCGGCTGGTTCCTCGGACTTCTATGGGGGTGCCTATAACATGATGGAGTTTATAAACGTGGTTGTTGCAGCGGTTTGCGGTTTTGTCTTAGGGTTGGCTGTGCACAGTGCTTGGCTGCACACGAAAGAGGAAAAAAAGAAGTGGGGAATCAATCATGAGTAAGCGGCTTCTTAACCAGTTGAAAGATACAAATCTTGGCGATCTAATCAGGGTTGAATGGTACGATGCTAGTGTTGGTCGTAGTATGGGAGGCACTGGCGCCATTGACGTGCCGGTGAAAAGCTATGGCATATTCCTGGGTGTCCTCGGCGAGAAACTCAAACATATTATTCTCTGCCAAAACAGCTTCAAGTACACGAACGGCGTCTACGATGTTGATTACACAGCTATACCGGTCGGCTGGGCTTTAACTGTCAGCGTGGTCCAACAAGGCGAAGTTACCAGAAAAGATGCTGAAGCCTTGTTAAAGTCTTTCCTGCTTGGGAGAGCTCGTACAGTGAAACGAAGGGTGCACAACCATGAGTAACCTTATCAAGAGAGCCTTAACGAGAACCGTGGCGGTTAAGGGGCCGAGAGGCAGGATAATGCAGGTGGAGGTGACGCCGAGCCAAAAGCTTGTTTACGGTATATGCTTCGCCATTGCTGCCTTGATGTCTCTAACTCTGCTGCAAGCAATTTACTTGATTGTCCTCCGCACCTGGAACAGTGAGATCTTCGCTGCGATCACTGGTCTGATAGGAACTATCACAGGGATCTTGATATCACAAAAAACATAGGGGGTATTGAATTTGCGACCTAAAAGTTCTCACAAATTGATGATCCTTAGGCGCGTCGCCAAGCTTCGTGAAAAAGTTAAAGTTGATACGCAGAGGATGCGCGCTAAATGGATGAAAAGCCTTGAAGAGATTTTCAATTTCGCTGCTTCTTTAGCTAAAGGCGAGTTTAAGACGCAAACCGTCAATGGGGAAACAGTTAAGGTTACTATGAAGCAGAGACAGATATGGGCCCGCATTGCAGCCTATACGGCGCAGATTATGAATAGCATCGCTCAAGGTTTTGATGAGCGGCAGATAGATGCTCAACTGGACGAGTTGGAGCGTTTAGTGAGTGAAGCAAAGGCAAAAACAAAGACTAAAGGAACTGAAAGGGAAATTTCACGCGGAAAGGCAGAGGGCGATTCCGCAAGACCCGGTTGAATTTTTTAGAGAGGTCCTTCGTATTGAACCTTACCCTTATCAAGCTGACTTTCTACAGGATCCCTCGCCCCTGAAAGTTATCCGCTGGCCTAGAAGAGCTGGCAAAACAACGGTTATGAGCGGAGACGACATACGTTTCGCAGCAACAGTTCCTAACTCCACAATCTTGGTTATAATGCCGAAGTATCAGCAGATTAAGGAAATTTATTTTCAAGGCGAGGGGGGCCTTCATGAGCATTTAGCGCGAATGGACCGGGAGACTTACCAAGCCCTGATACTAGAGCAGCTGCAGACGATAATTCGATTCAGAAACGGCTCCAAGATTTTGGCTGAGGTCCCTGAGCCCTTCACGATTCGTGGTCATGGACCCCGCAAAATCAGCATTGACGAGATGAACTTCATCCGCAAGGATAAAGATCTGTGGCTCAGCGCTTTGTTGCCCATGACCCTGACCAGGACCGTTTACATTAACGTGTCGAGCACGCCCTGGAACAAAGACAGCGTATATTGGAAAATGTGCTTTGATAAAGGCTTCAAATTTTTCAGCGGAAACGTGCATGAACGGGATCCACCACGATATTTTTTGACATGGGAGAATGTGCTGAAGCCAAACGGGCCCTTGGATCCCGCGCAGGTTGAGGTTATGAGGGAGCAGTACGCGGGGGAAATATGGCGTTGGAAAAGGGAGATGGAATCCGCCTTCATAGATGACGAGACCGCATTTTTGCCATCCAGCCTAATCATTCGATGTCAAAACGAAGACTTAGAGTTCGCGAAGTTTGAGGAAAACCTAACCGGCAAATTCTTTGTTGGCTGGGATCTAGGGCGTGAAAGGGACCCTGGCGCCGTTGCTGTGATCCAGCTAGATGGAGACGTTTGTCGTCTGGTCCACTGCCTATCCTTCAAGCTGGGCACACCATACGTTAGCCAAATGGCTTACATCAAATCTATTTGCGATCGATGGCAATACGTGCTCGCTGTTCATTATGACCACACTGGCACTAAAGGTATGGATGAAGAAATTGGAAGGGCAGGCTTCCCAGGTTTGGAAGGAGTAGACTTCACCAAGCCCAAGAAACACGGCATGGCCATAACCTTGAAGCAGCTTATGATGACACCGCGAAAAGCCGACAAAGGCCTTATGCCAGCGGACGCACGCCGCCGCTTCGAGCTCCCCTATGACCAACAAGTGCAGGCCGAGCTAAACGTGGTCCAGTGGGAACAAACTAAAGGAAGCGAAGTTTACACCTTTAGCCATCCAGAGGGAAGCCATGATGACCGCTTCTGGGCCATAGCCCTCGCCGTCATAGCCGCTGTAAAAGGCGAAGGAGAAGGTCAACTTGAAGCCTTTAAGTTTGGGTGATTCAAGTTGACTAAGCGTAAAGAGCTCTTTCAAGTTACTCGCTGGGCTCGCAGATATGATAGAGAAACAGGCAAATTCATCATCAACATTAGTTATGAAACCGCGACGGATATCACGCCTAGGACTATAGCGGTGGCTGAGGCCTTCGGGTTAGGTGTAGACCAATATCAAAGGCAGATTATATACGACAACGTGGAGTTGAAAATCGCTCCCACGGATATCGTATTTATCAGCGGAGACAGCGGCTCCGGCAAATCCGTGCTCTTAAAAGCCTTCAAGAAGGATCTGGGACCGGAAGCCGTGGACATGACGGACGTGGAATTTGACCCCACGAAACCCCTCATCGACACTGTAGGCAAAACAGTCGAGGAGGGCCTTGAGCTGCTGTCTCGAGTAGGTCTGAACGACGCCTTCCTATTTGTGCGTCGCTATGATCAGCTTAGTGACGGCCAGAAATACCGGTATCGCCTCGCGAAATTAATTGAGAGTGGCGCCCAGTGGTGGGTTATGGACGAGTTCTGCAGCACCCTGGACCGGGACACAGCGAAGATCGTGGCGTTTAACGTTCAGAAACTTGCCAGGAAGATGGGGAGGGCTGTTATAGCGGCCACAACGCACATAGATCTCTTCGAGGACCTCAAGCCTTCAGTTCATATTCACAAAAGGTTTGGAAAAGAGATCAAAATTGGCTACTATGCTAATGACGTCAACGAAAGCTGCTCCCTCACTAAAGGAATGCATGTCGCGGAGGGATCTATTGAGGATTATCATAAACTTTCAGGTTTTCATTACCGAGACAGCAGCCGGGTAGCCGCAGTGTACAAGGTTTTCGTTTTGAAGCGTGGAGACGAGCTCTGCGGCGTCATCCTTTACAAATATCCAAGCGTAGCATGCCAAGGCAGAAAAGAATCCTTTGGCAGAAAGCTAAGCATCGAAGAGTTGAATCGAGACTTAACCACAATCGCTCGTGTGGTGGTCCACCCAAAATACCGCTCCATAGGCCTCGGCACCAAGCTGGTGAAGGAGACCCTGCCTTTGGTTGGCAAGCCTTACGTCGAGATGATCGCTGTCATGGCGAAGTATAACCCCTTCGCAGAGAAAGCAGGAATGAGGAAGATCCTGGAAGGCAAGCCTAACCCAGCGGTCTTGGAAACCGTGGAAAAACTGAGGAAGCTGGGCTTTAACCCTATTTTTCTCTCCTCGGAAAAATGCAACATGCATGAACTGCGGGCTCTTCAAGGGCTTAATCAAGTGAAAACAATCCTCAAGGGCCTTTCTAAGTCGGCGGGGATTTACAGAAAGCGTATTTTGTCAGGCAGCAAAGCCTACTACACTCACAAAGAGTTTTGCAAAAACGTGGAGAGAAGTGATGCCCAGAGATTAGCGAAGATGCTCCGCATCCTCAGCTTCCTAACACAAACAAAGGTTTACCTATTCTGGAAAAATAGAACGGAAAATGACTAAAGCTGGATAAACTCGTATACCCAAACTATTTCATCAGGGTCCCACTTACCGTTAATTTCCTCCCAGACCTTTTTAAACTCCTCTAGGGTAGGGTAGCCCTCTTTTTGAGCGTCTTCTTGGGTCATGTCCCCTAGGCGTTGTCTGTATCTTCGGGTGATTCTGATATGGTGTTGAGCTTTTTCATACCATGTACTTCGAATTCCCTGGATCCCACCTATGCGGTAACGGTATTGACTTCGGCGTCGAGTTGCCGTCTTTCTGCCTTCAAGAATCATTTCAATGTGTTTCTTCTTAAAAATCAAGCAGACTCACCTGCCTCATTTCCCGTTCTTTTCTCCGTTCTTCTTGACATTCCTCACAAAGAAACAACATCGCCTTTTTCGTGTAGAAAACTTTAGGCTCTTTCATAAGTTTACCACAATCCTCGCAGGGAACGAAATCTTTAGAGGGTAATTTGAATCTTCTTTCAATCATCTTTAACACCGTCTATTTAAATCTCGTAACACGATTAACTTGGCTCGGTAGAAGTATCCGGCTTCCATGAGCTCATTCCGCTCCGGCTTATTGCAGCCCAGATGGCGGTTGTCCCACATATATAGTTCCTCGGCTTTCGCCCAAATCCTCTCTCGAACATCAGGCCAAAACTCGCCTTTGTTTCTCATTGTGGAAACTCCTGAATTTTCTGAGGCCATTCTAAGTTGTTTTTAAGGAAAATGGGAATGTTGTGTTCTCTCGCTTCATCGATAAGTCCTTGGACCCATTCCCCTTTAGGAAGCTTTTTCGGGTTCGTCTGCGCTCCTATGATAATCCAGTTTAAGCCTTCTAAATCAAGGTTAACCCTGGCAAGCAAAGGTTCAAAACTCACAAACTTTATCATTGCACCTGTCTCTAGCAGACATTCTAAATCTTCCGCTTGAACATGTAAAGGCTCTAATCCATCGATTGTTATTCCAAGCCAAACGTTTGGAGGATACGTGAAGAACTTTAGGTTTTGAGGTTGCTTCGTTAATATTTGGAAAGCGTGCCAATGAGCTTCTGTGCAAGCGTGGAGAATCTGATTTGTCCAACCCATAGGTATCCAATCGCCGAACATCTCACCCATGCTGCAGACAAAAATCTTGGAAGGCTTCTTAACTTTTTTAGGCTCATCAAGCCGGTTCCAAAACATCCTAGGTTCAAAACTTCCGTAAAACCTCATGGCGATTTTACGTGCATAACAGTAGGGGCAGCCTCGCTTACAGCCCACAATGGGATTCCACGTGTAATTTGTCCACTCGATTTTTGTGCGATTCATTTTAATCCCTTTTTCGTTCGCTATCTTCCCGTTCCATCTTCGCCTTAAAGTTAGCAACCAACTCATCTTTGTCTTCTTGTGTTAAAACTCTGAAGCCTTCACCGTCTATGATGGCGTAGCTATCCTGAATGATGCGAGGATAAGCCTTCTTCATGTGTTCTCTCGTTTGTTCTCGCTTTTCTCTCCATTTCCTTTGTTTCCCCTCGATTATCTGCTTCATTTCCTGGATGGTTTGCGGGATCGGATCTTCCACGCTGCGATTCATTTTGAAGGTTTCTACGTGTGTAACGGTTAAAATAAATCTTACAGGCTTGTCGTCATGGCTATACGTAAACTCACCCTTGATCTCTAAGCCTGTTCCCTCGTCAGCCCTCAATTGCCCATAGTAATGGTCGCTCATGCTGTATTTTTCGCCTTTCCTAAAACTCCACTTGAAAGCCTTAAGCCACGCAGGAAGTTGTTTCCATGCTTTCCGCAGCTTCGCCTCTGTAACCATTTTACCCTCTAAATCACAGATATACCACTCTTGAAAGCCTCTATCTCTATGGAAGTAATCGGTCATGATGTCGCTGTCGTCAAATACCGCTTCCAAAACGATTATCATATCTCCCAAATTTTTCACCTCCTTTTAGGTAGCTCGGCTTCTAGGTCTTTCAAGGTGGATTTTACAGCTTGGCGCTGCAAAAGTAAGAGGCCGGGGTTCTCGAGCATGTCCTCTAGCGGTTGAATCCATTGGGAGAAATCGCTTCCATATTTCTCTCGCATATACACGTAAAGGCTAAGTTTGCACGCCATGAGCTCCAAGTCAGCTTCGATCTGAATCCTTTGCAAGTTCTCACGGTCGACTTTGAGATCCTGATAGGTTAATCTTCGGTTCATTTTCGACGACCTCGCTTTTTTCGGGCTCTCATCATTCTTTCCGCGATTTCCACAGGTATTTCTCCTATATAATCGCGGCTTCGGCTCATTTCCCGTTTTCCTCCCCAAATTGCGTCGTTTAAAACGTAGAGGAGCCCTTTATTTAAACTCAATCTATGAATTCTCTGAACCCTTCAGAACCCTTCAAATTCGGCTAACCTAAAGAATTCCCATCATTTCTATAGCCTAAAGAAATCACCCCAAAAACGGCAAAAGCGTCAGCAACTTCTTTAAAACACCTTTAATTTGAATCATTTAGGGAGCCGACATGGGAAAGCTCCGAGATTCAACAACTCAAACGCCAACGGACGCCTAAGCAATGTCATGTACAGCCAAAGGAAAGAT
>Ga0315314_1000584_pt1 | contig 38742 bp, 35 predicted proteins | sample TDP9_MG_FD_203631 | JGI IMG/M metagenome (GOLD analysis project Ga0315314, IMG submission 203631) | Freshwater sediment microbial communities from Lake Towuti, South Sulawesi, Indonesia - TDP9 | ecosystem: Environmental > Aquatic > Freshwater > Lake > Sediment | place: Indonesia: South Sulawesi... | reverse complement strand
TCTCCGATGGACGCAAAACTTCAACCAAAAAACCTCTCCACTTTCCATTTTCTCCTCCAACGAAAAAAATTTCTCCCCTCTTGACTATTTCCCCGCCTAACTGCCGCCACTGTCTGAATTGCAGAAACTCGAAACTCTTGTTGACAACCGATGGAAAAAGGGTAGAATATAATTGAGATTTGCTGGGGGAGCTGAACCGGCTGAGAGATCCCGATAATGGGATGACCCCTCGAACCTGTTGGATAATGCCAGCGGAGGGAAGCGAATCTGATAGAAGTTTTAAGCCGCCGGTTCCTCTGGAAATCGACGGCTTTTTTGTTAATTATATAGTCGATTAAAACTTCAAAATGATCTTAGAGGAGGTGACAAACATATGGAGAAAATTTTCAGTCCCATTGGAGAGAAGGATGTCACTCGGGCAATCGTTGCCGAATTCTCCCGTCAATTCCAAGAATATGTGGAAAGCGACGTGATCATCATCGGCGCGGGCCCCAGTGGGTTGATGGCTGGTAAAGAACTTTCCCGCCAGGGGTATAAGGTGCTTATCGTGGAACAGAATAATTACTTGGGTGGGGGCTTTTGGATTGGGGGTTACCTCATGAACAAAGTGACGGTCAGAGCCCCGGCCCAAAAATTTCTCGATGAGTTGGCCATTCCCTACACGGAATACATCCCCGGACTGTATGTGGCTGATGGCCCTCATGCTTGTTCCAAGCTAATTGCTGCCGCCTGTGATGCCGGCGTAAAAGTGGTGAACATGACCAAGTTGGACGACCTGGTCTTGCGGGAAGGGAACAGGGTGGCCGGGGTAGTGGTGAACTGGACTCCGATCACCGCCTTACCGCGGGAGATCACCTGCGTGGATCCCATCGCTTTAGTGTCGAAAATGGTCATCGATTCCACGGGCCATGATGCTTGCCTGGTGAAGAAACTGGAGGAAAGGGGGTTAATCCGAACCAAGGGTTTCGGAGCCATGTGGGTAGAGAGCTCGGAAGACTTGGTAGTGGAGCATACCGGGGAAGTCCATCCCGGACTGGTCGTGATTGGCATGGCCGTAACCACCACTTATGGTCTTCCGCGCATGGGGCCAACCTTCGGAGCCATGTTGCTCTCCGGTAAAAAGGGGGCGCAGATCGTCCATGAAAAGCTCGCCTCTTCTGGCCATTAATGGACGATGAGTAAAAACAACTTTTTATACATTTCCACGATCTGTCTTTACCACGAAGACGCTAGAGATGCCCAGGTCTTCGATCTACTTATCCCTTATCTTCAGAACAACTTTCCAGGCATAAGCGTTGAAGAGAGGGGGCATTTTTGGTCTGTTATCCCATTGGGAACGGGACAAAGGGATGCAGAGGTTGAACGTATCGCCCGGAGGATTTCTGGCAGCAAAGTGAGAAATTTGCAAGAACCGGTCACTTCTTTCGAAGCCCTGTCGGGAGAAGTGGCCTATGAAGCGAAAAGGTTGCAGGACCCGCGCATCCATTCCTTCGGGATCCTCTACGATGGGTTTATATTTCAGAGTATTCTGCGGGAATTTTTCCCGGAGGAAGACTTAGAATTGTCGAAAGTCCATATTATTTACACTCATCGGCTGTTAGGGACATGGGATAAAAATGAATGTCGTTATCATGCCAGGGTGAGCATCTACGGCTTTCCTTCGGTGCTGTCTCTATCTGGATTGGTGGAAGCTCCCGCCAAACCGCGAGAGTATTATTTTCTTCGGCAGCGGATAGGGATTCAGGCCGCGGATCATTTGGGGATGATGCGCTTGAGAGAGAATCTGCGGGGAAAATTCCTAGTTCATGGAGATGTCCGCCTTCCTGAGGCAGCCAAAGGGTATGCCCTACAAGCCATTTTCTATCAGCTTACGGGAGATCCATTTTGCTCTGACCCTTATTGCCGACTTTATAACGCCCATTGGCAGGAAGAGCTGATCCGGGCACAACTGGAAAGCCCATACGAACTCTGCCCAAATCATCAAAGGATCCTTGATCTTTTGGGGCGCCGTATGAAAAAAATTTTGCGAGAGGAAGAAAATGAACCAATTGGAGATGGCCCGTAAGGGTGAAATCACAGAAGAGATGAAAAAGTGTGCGGCTGCCGAGGGGGTCTCGGTGGAAACCATTCGCCACGGAATAGCTGAGGGAACCATCGTCATCACCCAAAATTTGAAGCATCAAACGATCGCTCCTTTGGCCATTGGCAGGGGGCTGCGCACCAAGGTCAATGCCAACGTTGGAACTTCTCAAGATCATATGAATATCGAGGAAGAGCTGGAGAAGGTACGCGTGGCCATCGAAGCAGGAGCAGATACGATCATGGACTTGTCCACGGGGCCGGCCATCGACGAAACCCGCAGAGCAGTTATTAAGGCTTCCACCGTTCCGATCGGAACCGTGCCCATCTACCAGGCGGCCATCGAGATGCCCGAGAAGAAGAGGCGACCGATGGTAGAAATGACCGCCGATGATCTCTTTGAGGTGATCGAGCGTCACGGAGAAGATGGGGTCGATTTCGTCACCGTACACTGCGGCGTGACCCGGAACTCGGTTGACAAAATTAAAAAAGAAGGACGCCTGCTGGGGGTGGTCAGCCGGGGAGGAGCGATCTTGGTAGAGTGGATGGATTACAACAGAAAAGAAAATCCTCTCTTTGAGCACTACGACCGTTTGTTGGAAATTGCCAGAGCCTTTGACATGACCCTGAGCCTGGGAGACGGACTGCGGCCTGGATGTCTGGCCGACGCTACAGATCGCGGTCAGATACAGGAGCTGATCCTTCTGGGAGAACTGACCGAGCGGGCCTGGGCTAAGGGTGTCCAGGTGATGATTGAAGGCCCAGGCCACGTGCCCTTAGACCAGATTGAGGCCAATATCCTTCTGGAAAAACGCCTCTGCCATGGCGCCCCTTTCTATGTTTTGGGTCCTCTGGTTACAGACATCGCTCCCGGATATGACCACATCACTGGAGCCATTGGGGGAGCGATCGCCGCCTGGGCAGGGGCTGATTTTCTCTGCTACGTGACGCCATCGGAGCATCTAAGACTTCCAACAGTGGAGGATGTCCGGGAAGGGGTTATTGCCTCAAAGATCGCCGGTCACGCCGGAGACATTGCCAGAGGGCTGAAAGGAGCCCTGGAGCAGGATTGTCGCATGGCGCGGGCCCGGAAATCCTTGAACTGGCAGGAGCAAATCCGACTCTCAGTAAATCCGGAACGGGCGCGTAAGCTCCGCGAATCCCGCATGCCTAAGGAGAGCGATGTCTGCACGATGTGCGGTGAACTCTGCGCGATCAAGAAGGTATCGGGACTTCTTTAATCAATTGTTCCCGTCCTGGATTCCCGCTCCCCGCTTTCGCGAGGACAAGTTTCGCGGGAAGGACGGCGTCTTTTTTCATCCCGATACAGTCTCATTGGCAGAGGGAGTGTTTGCCTCCTTTACGAGCCAGTTAGGGTAGCCAGGTAGGTGGCCCCAAGTTTTTCTACGTGGGCTTTGGTGTTATCAAAGAAGTTCAGATGATCTTCCTCATCCCTTATTAGTTTTTCGAATAGTTGTTTGGAAATCTGGTCTTTCTCCTGGCCACAGACCTCGGCCGCTTCGTTGTACATTTTGATGGCCTGGCTTTCTAAGGCCATGCCCGTGGCCAATATGGCTTCAATGGGCTGGCCTTTCTTAGCCTCTCCATCAGGTTTGGAGGTGGGGGTGCCTTTTAAAAACAGAATCCTCTCCGCAAGCGCTTCGGCGTGTTTCATTTCCTGAATGGCAATCTCCTTCATCTTTTTGGCCAGCTTGCCAAAATCAGTATCCTCCAGTTCGTAATGTTGAATCATATACTGGCTGATGGCTGTGAGTTCCCTGGCCCGGGCGGCATTCAGCAGATCAATTACCTTCTGGCTCATCATTCCCTCCTTATAGAATATTTTGCAAGCCTTTTCCCTTCTGATTATCTTCATCGCTGCCCATGGCGTCAAGGATAAAGTGGGGCCAAGACGAAGATGAAAACAGAAAAAAATAGTGGATCACATGATTGTCAAGAAGAAGTGTGGTTGATTCTCAATCCCCCTTATGATAACTTGACTGCAGAAGTAAACTTTTGACAGCTGAAAGCTTTTGGCCATACAGCCAGGGAGTACTGGCTTCGGAATTATGATTCTTAGGCGAATTAATTTAGTCTATCTGCTTATCCGGGCCATTGGGTATGCTTGTTTTTACTTCATCTACCGGCTGAAAGTGGAAGGTCGGGAAAACATTCCTCCTACTGGTCCGGCGATCATCCTGCCCAAACACCAATTCTGGACAGACATTCCGATTGTTGGACTGACGGCCTGGAGACCGGTAAGCTACATTGCCAAGCAGGAGCTGTTCGTCTATCCCATCTTGCGGCATTTCCTATCCGCCATGGGGGGCGTTCCCCTCGACCGTCTGAATCCGGTAAAGAGTCTGGACTCTTTCCGCTACGTGGAACAGCTTTTGAAGAATGGAGAGTTCATCGTCCTTTTCCCAGAAGGGACCTATTACCCACACAAATTGGGGCGAGGGAAGCATCGGTTTATCCAGCTTCTCTTGCGGGTTCAGGAAAAGATGGGACGGCAAGGGGGGAAAGCAATTCCCTTTATCCCTGTAGGAATCCAGTACGATGAGAAAAAATTGAGAACAGAAGTACGCGTTAAAATTGGCCGGGCCATTTATGCCAATGGAGAATCAGAAGGAAAAGAATTCACCCAGCGCATCGTGGCAGAAATTGGTAAACTCAGCGGAATGGATAAGAACAGTGATGAGCGATGAGTGCTGAGGACTGAGGGCACTACCAAGAAAGTCTGCTTATTATTTGCTCAGCATTCATAGCTCATAACTTTTAACTCTCCTGAGGGGGGATTTTATGTCCAATGAACTGGTCAAATGGGGAGTGAAAGATGGCATCGGCACCGTTACTCTCAACCGCCCGGAAAAGCGCAATGCCATCAATGGAGACATCCTGGATGGAATTGGCAAAGCATTCTCCGAGCTCAGCCTGGACATCGAAACCCGGGTGATCTTAATCCAGGGTGCAGGTCCTGTTTTTTCTGCGGGCATAGACTTTAACTTCTTGGCCACTGTGGCCCGGGATGACGGTAGGGCTCCAGGAACCCGTCTGCGGGAGGGTATCGAGAGTATTCAGACTCTATTCAACCGGATTGAGCGAATCGAAAAACCTGTGGTAGCCAAGATTCACGGCTTTTGCGGAGGACTTGGCCTGGAGTTAGCTCTTACAGCGGACTTCCGTATCGCTTCCGAGGGCGCCACCTTGGGAGTACCGGAGATCATTCTCGGCCTCATACCAGATTGTGGAGGAACGACCCGCCTGACGCGCCTGCTTGGCCCGGCCTGGGCTAAGGAGCTGATCATGATGGGGGATATGATCCCCGCCAAGAGGGCTTACGAGATCGGCTTGGTTCACCAGGTCTTTCCAGATTCAGTTCTCGAGGAGAACACCAGAGCTTTTTTGTCGAAGCTCCTGCAGAGGCCTTCTCTGGCACTCGGCCTGGCCAAGCGAGCCGTGGATTGGGGTGCAGGGCTTGACAAAATGACCCACATGGAGATAGAGGCATACGTTCAAAGTCTCCTGGTTACGGCTAAAGATTTTCCCCAGACCTTGCAAAAGGGCTTGGCCACGCTTTTGAAAAAACAATAAGAATTATTTCACCACGGAGACACAGAGGGCAAAGAGAATTTACCCTATAATTAAACCCAACCCCCCTCGCGGCAAGGTTTAGTTGTTGTATTTTTTGCATAGGAAGATCAAGCTCTGTACTACTATATACAACGGCATAAGTGCTCAACAATTTGTCATTCCGGGCTTGACTAAGCCTGCCCCGTACTTGATACGGGGGAATCCAGTGCATTTCTCGATTCCCGCTTTCGCGGGGATGACCTGCTTTGTGTTCATTAATGTCGTCATGTATAACGTGCAAAATCCCCCCAACCCCCCTTTGCAAAGGGGGGCAGGCCATGAACCGTTCTGGTACGTGGCAGGGGGGATTTCTGGGATAGCGTGCGGCTCTGCAGCGCTGTGCTCTCTGTGCCTCTGTGGTGAAAATGAAAGAAATCGAGTTTCCTTGCCAGGATATAACTATTGAAGGTTTATTCACCGTGCCTGAAGGGAAAGGCCCCTTTGGGCTGGTCGTTGTCTGTCACCCCCATCCCCTATATGGGGGCAGCATGCACAACAATGTGGTGGATGCAGTCTGTGAGAAGGTAGGAGAAAAGGGGTTGGCCTGGCTTAAGTTTAATTTTCGAGGGGTGGGCAGAAGTGGCGGACATTTTGCTGGAGGCATCGGTGAAAGAGACGATGCCGAGGCCGCCATCTCGTTTGGAGAAATCCAGCCGAAGATTGATCCGGAGAAGATAGGAATCTGTGGTTATTCATTTGGAAGCATCGTAGCTTTTTCAGTAGCTGTGGAAGATCAGAGGGTGAAGGCTGTGGCCGGAATTTCACCTTTTATTCAGCCCCCTAACCTTTTAGATCGCTACACCAAGCCCAAGTTGTTTATTAGTGGAACAAAGGATGAATCTGTAAATGTCAAAAGTCTGGAACAGCTTGTCATGAATCTGCCGGAACCAAAGGAACTGGTGATCTACCCGGGGGTCGATCATTTCTGGTGGGGGTCGGAAGGTCAGATGGCCGAGAAGGTCAGCCAATTTTTTAAAAAAAGTTTCGAATTTCGGGTTTCGAGTTTGGGGTTGCCGAGTATTTGAGACATTCAACTCGAAACCCTAAACCCGTAACTCGTAACTCCTTTAAAGGGGTGAATGATGAAGGAAATCCTTACAGACCTGAAGGCCGAACAAGAGGCCCTGGATCGGTTTTTGAGTAGCCTTTCTGAACCGCAATGGGACCTACCTTCACCGGCAGAGGGGTGGACACTGAGAGACTCTGTTTCTCACATCGCCCACATTGACGAAGTGGCTGTTTCCCTCCTTCGAGGGGATAACAGTCCTCTCGAAGAGGCAGCAAAAGTTGGATTCGGGTTTAGCAATATTGGCCTACAAAAAGGGCGATTGATGAAACCCTCAGGGGTTCTTATCTGGTGGCGAGAGGTAAGGTCGGTCATGATGGAAGAGCTTTCCAGGTGCGACCCCAAAAAGAGGATTCCCTGGTTTGCCATGCCCATGGGGGCGCGCGCCTTTGCCACGGCAAGGCTCATGGAAACCTGGGCCCATGGGCTTGATTGTTTTGATACCGTAGGTGCCTTGCCTGAAGATACAGACCGGCTCCGGCACATCGCCCTTCTCGCTTACATGGCCAGACCATATGCCTACCAGGTAAATGGCCTTCAATTTCCAGGAACCCCCCTGCGCCTCGAACTCGTCCTCCCGTCCGGAATGCCATGGAGTCAGGGAGAAGAAAATGCCAGGGATCGGATAAAGGGAAAGGCGAGCGAATTTTGCCGGGTGGCCGTTAGAAGAAGGCACTGGAAAGATATGTCCCTCGAAATTGAGGGAAATGAAGCTAAGCGCTTTATCGAGATTATTCAAACCTATGCGGGGCCTCCAGGCTCCGGGCGAAAAGCACGTGCTCTGCGGCCATCTCCGTCCATTGGCAACCCTATGGTCACTGAATGAGCCTCACCGAGGTCCCCCTGCTTGCCGATTAAATTTTATCGGCCAATTTTATTGACTGTTTGGGGTTAATCCATTAGACTTTTATTATTTGACCCTCCTTCCCTTCTCCTTAAACCAATAGAAGCGCACTTTATTAAGATGGATTATCTTATTTCTTGAAGAGGTTTCAAAGATGGAAAATCTAACAAGGACAGGAATAGATATCATCGGTGATGTGCCATGGGGGACCCACTTCTGCCAATTTTATCGAACCAGAGAAGATTTGCTCGATATATTAGTCCCCTATTTCATTGCAGGATTGGAGAATAATGAATTCTGTATGTGGATTACTTCGGAGCCTCTCAGTAGAAAAGATGTTCTTAAGGCCATGAGAAAAGCTTTGCCTAATTTTGACCAGTATTTGAAGAGGGGCCAGATTGAGATTCTTCCCTATACGAAATGGTATCTAAAGGGAGGCGAATTCAACTCCCAGAGGGTTCTCGATGGCTGGGTTGATAAACTTAATCAGGCTTTAGCCAGGGGTTACAGAGGTTTGAGGTTAACAGGGAATACCTTTTGGCTGGAGAAAAAAGATTGGCGGAGATTCACGGATTACGAAAATGAGGTGAATAGCGTCATTGGTAAATATCAGATGGTCGCGGTCTGCACCTATTCCCTCGATAAATGTAAAGCCAATGAGGTCATCGACGTGGTCAGGAACCATCAATTCGCCCTGATCCGGCGGGAAGGGGAATGGGAGCTTATTGAAAGCATCGAGCGGAGGCGTGCAGAGGAGGCATTGCGATCTGCCCTCGAGGAATCGAAACGACGCCAAGAGGAAATTTCGGCTTTGTTGGAAAGCTGCCGGGCGGTTCTGGAGTACCATGAGTTTAAAGATACGGCCCGATTTATCTTCGATTCCTGCAAGAGTTTAATCGGGGCCACTGCTGGATATATTGCCCTATTGAGTAAAGATGGTAAGGAAAATGAAGTCCTTTTTTTGGATTCAGGAGGACTACCCTGCACAGTTGATACCAGCCTTAGCATGCCTATTCGTGGGCTTCGGGAAGAAGCATACCGGAGTGGCAAGACCGTTTTTAACAATGAGTTTACCAGAAGTGAATACATGAGATTTATGCCTGAGGGGCATGTAAACCTTGATAATGTCATATTTGCTCCGTTAGCGATTAAGGGGAAGGTAATCGGATTACTCGGGATGGCCAATAAACCCGGCGGTTTCACAGAAAATGATGCCCGCCTCGCATCGGCATTCGGGGAACTGGCGGCCGTTGCTCTTTACAACAGCCGAACATTGGAAGCTTTGGAGCATAGTGAACAACGCCTCCGCTCCGTTGTAGAAACAGCCAGTGATGCCATCATCTGTATTGACTCTGGTGGTCATATCATTTTCTGGAATCAAGGGGCAGAATGCATTTTGGGATATTCGGCCGATGAAGCACGCGGTAGGCCGATTACTTTCATCATGCCCGAGCGATTCCGAGAAGCTCATCAGAAAGCATTAAACCGACTGATTTCCACAGATAAGTCAAAGATCATTGGAAGAACAGTGGAGATCTTTGGACTGCGGAAAGATGGTTGTGAATTTCCCCTGGAACTTTCTCTGGCCACCTGGAATATAAGAGGGGAAATTTTCTTTACCGGGATCATCCGCGACATTACGGAGCGCAAGAAAATGGAGGAAGAACTCCGCAGGTCCCATGCCGGCTTGGAGCAAAAAGTCAGGGAGCGAACTTCGGAGCTGAGAAAAGCCAGTGAACTGTTGGAGCGGGTCTTCTCCAGCATCGGCCTTTTAGTTGCCTATATGGATAGGGATTTCAATTTTATCCGGGTGAATCGCGCTTATGCGGAAGCAGATGAAAGGACCCCCAAATTTTACGTGGGGAAAAATCACTTTGTCTTATTTCCTAATGAGGAGAACGAAGCTATTTTCCGAAAGGTTGTCGAGACAGGAGAACCTTACTTCACTTTTGAGAAACCCTTTGGATATGCAGAGCATCCTGAACGGGGTGTAACCTATTGGGATTGGAGCCTGCAACCCGTCAAAGAGGCCGATGGGAAAGTGGAGGGACTCGTCCTGAGCCTGATTAATGTCACGGAGCGCAAACGGATGGAAGATGCCTTGCGCGAATCTGAGGCCCAATATCGCATTGTTGCTGATAATACCTATGACTGGGAATTTTGGTTGAATCCGCAAGATAAGTTTGTCTACATATCGCCCTCCTGCAAACGCATTACCGGGTATAATCCAGATGAGTTTTTGGCAGACCCTGACTTGCTTTACCGGATTGTTCACTCAGATGACCGACCGCGTTTTGATGCCCATCGGCAAGAAGCGAAGCAAAAAAAGATCCCGGGGGAGATTGAATTTCGCATTATCCGCCCGGATGGGACTTACCGGTGGATTGGACACGCCTGCCAGCCTGTTTTCGATGATGACGGGCGCTTCTTAGGAACTCGTGGTAGTAACCGGGATATCACTGAAAGAAAGCGGGCAGACGAAGCCCTCTGGGAGTCAGAGAATCGACTCCGCCATTTGTCCTCGGAGCTTCTCAAGGCGCAGGAAAAAGAAAGAAAGCGCATCTCTCAGGAACTCCACGATAGTATCGGGCAAGCGCTGGCCGCCACAAAATTCACCCTGGAAAGAAAATTGCGCCAGATGAACAAAGGGACGGTTCCTCCCGGAATCCTGCTGGAGGATGTCATTTCTATGATTCAGGGCACGATGGAAGAGAGTCGAAGAATATCTATGGATCTATGGCCGTCCATTCTGGATGATCTGGGGATTTTACCAGCTATCAGTTGGTTTTGCAGGAATTTTGAGACGATTTATCCGGGCATTTCCATCGAAAAAAAGATTGACGTTGAGGAAAAAGAAGTGCCTGCTTCCTTGAAGATCGTGATCTACCGCATATTGCAAGAGGCCTTGAACAACATTGTCAAGCATAGCAAAGCGGATCGGGCTCATCTTGTTTTCAGAAAAAACGAAGACGCGATCGAACTCCTTATCAAGGATAACGGGTTAGGATTTGACCCGCAAACTTGCGGAAAGGGGTTGGGGCTGAGCAGCATGAGAGAGCGAGTGGAACTTTCCGGCGGCTCCTTTTTAATTGAATCATTTATGGGCGCAGGAACGACGATCAAGGCCATTTGGGCTATTCAAATTGATAAGTATATAACGGGATGAGGAGATCAGGATATCAGGACATCGGGAGATCAGGGGATCAGGGGATCAGGAGATCAGGATATCGGGATATCGGGAGATCAGGGGATCAGGAGATCAGGATATCGGGATATCGGGAGATCAGGGGATCAGGATAGTGGGATGAGAAATCGCGAAGATTTAGGGAATCACGAAAATACTTTGGCAGGGTTTGAAAAACTTTGGGTTTGGCAAAAGGCACATAAACTTATGCAAGAGATCCACACGTTCTGCAGAACGTTGCCAAAAACAGAAGATTATAAATTAAGGGATCAAATTGAACGCTGTTCATCATCAGTATGTGACAATATCGCAGAACGACATGCTGCATACTACTATAACGAAAAGATTAAGGGATTCTATATAGCAAGAAAGCAGGCAGGCGAGACCCAAAACCAGGTACGAAAACTATCAGGAAAAAATTATTTGGATTCAAAGCAAGCTCAAGGCTGGGTAGAAGAATATGAGGAAATTATACGAGATATTAACGGATACATTCGATATATTAGAAAAAAGAAAGGTTCCAAAAGAAACCCGGAGAACAGTTAATCAGAGTATCAGGGAATCAGACAAAATCATTCTCTATGTATTATGAGGGTTTTGCCTGATATCCTGATTTCCTGATAGCCTGATAGCTACTTCCCGATAACCTGCTATCCTGATAACCTGTTGTCCTGATAACCTGCTATCCTACTATTCACCGCGACACAATGCCTTTTTCAATGGCGTAAGCCGTCAAGTCTGAGACGTTGTGGAGGTCTAACTTCTCCATAAGATTGGCGCGGTGCTTCTCGACGGTTTTAACGCTGATGCAGAGGTAATCGGCAATCTCTTTGTTTTTATATCCTTCGGCGATCAGTTTCAGAATCCCTCTTTCCCGCTGAGTAAGAGTATCCCATGGCGAAGTGAGTTTTGAGGACTTTCTCCCCTTTAAGTATCCCTCGATGATCTTTCCAGAAATTCCCGGGCTAATATAAGGCTTGCCAGTTAGAACAGTCTGGATAGCCATTTCCAGTTCGGCATGGGTGGAATCCTTCAGGACGTATCCGTCAGCGCCAGCTTGAAGCGTTGCCATAATGTACTCTTCAGTCTTGTGAACCGTCAAAACGAGCACCTTCGTCTCCGGAGATTGTCTCTTGATCTCCTTGATCGCATCCATTCCGTTCATCCTCGGCATGGAAAGATCCATTAAAATAAGGTTGGGTTTAAACTTATCCACGCAGCGGATCGCCTCATTGCCGTCTTGCGCCTCTCCGACAATTTCATAACTTGATTTCGAACAAAGCAGGGCCTTCAACCCTTCCCTGAGAATCGTATGGTCCTCAGCGATGATGATTCGATGTCTGCCGTGCATAGTAGCTTTCCTCCACTTCTCCCTTGCAGCGCTTTTCAAACCCTACCATCTCACCGTGAACGAATACAGTATCACGCCCTGAGAAATAGGGTTTCTACCTTATTTATCATACGTTGAACCATCAGTAAAGTGGATATTTAGATAGGCAAAAAAAGAAGCGCCCATGAATCTGTTCAAGACACTAATTGTCGAAGATAACACCCTCTTCCGCCAGCTTCTAACCGATACCCTGAGCACTCAATTTCCTTACATGGTAATAGAGGAAGCAGCGGATGGCAGGGAAGCTTTGGAGAAAGTCGATGCCCTTCTACCTGATCTTGTCTTCATGGACATCAAATTGCCAGATGAGAACGGCCTCGAGTTAACTAATAGAGTAAAAACAAAATATCCTCAGATCATTGTCGTGATGCTCACCAATTATGATTTACCGGAATATCGTGAAGCTGCCCGTCAAATTGGAGCCAATTATTTTATCATCAAGGGCTCAACTACAAATGAAGAGATCGTGACCTTGACGGATTCCATTTTGTCAGACCTTGGTTTTAATTTAAATGGTTCAAAAGAGGGGAACCACTATAGAAAAATCTAATACTTCTTCTTTGGCTAAGGTTTAAAGGTAGGAGATGAAACTTTCCCCAAACATCTTAATTTTTTTATACGGTATTTCTTATGAGAGAATGCAGGGTTCCCCTTACTTATTCAGCGTCGAGAATTCCCTGACATTTTTATTATACGCCCTCATTAAATGGATCAGAGGAAAAGGCAGGGAGCACACTGAAAGAAGGATCCGAGAAATTGGGGACACGTCCTATTTATATTGAATTGAACTGGGGATATGTCCCTATTTTTACCCGATGTTGGGCCGCAACCCTCGACATTTGGAGTCCAGAGGGGGAAAGGAACGCAAATAACATTGAATATTCCAATTGACACGGAGGAAGTCGAAATCGACCCCTACTGTGTCGTTCTCGCTGATGATCATGTTTTGTTCCGGCAGGGCTTAAAGAAGATCCTGGCGGAAACGAAAGACTTCAGGATTATCGGGGAAGCGGGTTGCGGTCTTGAGCTCATCAATCTCTTGAAAAAATTGAACCCGGACATGGTCATCCTCGACATCTCCATGCCAAAGCTGCGGGGCATTGAAGCCATCCGGGAGATCAAAATGATTCATCCACATGTCAGTATACTGATTTTGACCATGCACAAAGACAATCAATATCTTCATCACGCTATCTCCGCCGGTGCCCAGGGGTACCTGCTCAAAGAAGATGCAGCCACAGAACTTTTTTCGGCCATCGAAACGATTCGAAAGGGGAAAATTTTTGTCTCCCCCCTTCTAACGGATGATTTGACCGAGGATTGGGCAAAGGTCTCCCGCGGAAAACGCAGAGAATCTGTGAAAATAGAAGACCTGACCCATCGGGAGCGGGAAGTCCTGAAATTAATCGCCGAGGGGAAATCCAGCAAAGAGGTTGGCGAACTCCTTTTTATCAGCGCGCGAACGGTAGAACGCCACCGGGCCAATATGATGCTCAAACTGAACATGAAAAAAACCGCCGACCTGGTAAAATATGCCATTCAGAAAGGATACATTTGATATCAGTCTTGTCCAAATTAGGCTTTTGGAAAAGTTGTTGATCCGTCATTCCGGCGGACGCCGGAATCCAGAACGTTTTTAAGGAAAGCCTGGATTCCTGCTTTCGCAGGAATGACGACGGCATAATAGCAAGCCCAAGTCTGGGCAAATTGGACCGCAGTTTCAAGGAACCTGGTCTGGGGCATTTAAGGAATTTGTTCAAGAAGGTAATAAATTCAATAACCACCGATAATTTTTTCACCTAATTTGGACAGCACTGATCTGATATGCTGGAACGATGAAAGGATGGAAGTTGGAAGAATGGAAGGATGGAAGACCGGAGCGGAGGGAAAAGAGCTGCAAGAAATCCCCCCTTCCCCCCTTTGACAAAGGGGGGTCGGGGGGGATTTCAGAAATTTGTTGCCAATTTGCGCACAACTTCATTTCCAAGCGCCTTAATTACCAGAAAGGTATAAATTCGGGAAAATGAAAGGAATCGAGGCTTGCCTTCTCCAAAACCAGTGGTACCAAACCCAGAAGGGCAGAAAACCAATCCCCTGCCGACTTCTCAATCTCCATTTCTTCTCTTTATCCTCGCCTCGGCGACCATATTCATCGCCGAGATCCTGGTGATGCTCTTTCTTTCTTTGCTACCGCCTTTCTCGCTATGGATTCAAGCCTTCATAGATGCCCTTCTCTTGATCTCTTCGCTCTTTCCTTTGCTCTACATATTTATGTTTCGGCCCATGAAGCTGCAGATTAAACAGCTTTTTGACACCACCAAAATGTGCGAAGCAGAAATCGTCGAACGCAAGAAGACGGAAGCGGCCCTGCGTCAATCAGAGAGGCAGTTACGCTATCTCTCTTCTCAGCTCATTAGCGCCCAGGAAAGAGAAAGAAGACGGGTCGCCAGGGAACTCCACGAGCAACTGGGGCAAACCCTGGCTGCTTTGAAGCTCCGCCTAAGATTTATCGGAAAATTCCTGCGCAAGGACCAGGCTGAGCTCAGAGAAGAATGGGAAAACAACCTGAAAGACATAGATCAAGTCATTGAAGATGTCCGCCATCTTTCCCGGGACCTGAGTCCCTCGATCCTGGAAGATCTCGGTTTATCCACTGCCCTTCGGCGGCTGGTCGAGAATTTAGCCAGAAATTACAATCTTAAGGCCTCCTTTGATATGGTGGAAATCGATCATCTGTTTTCTCTGGAGGATCAGGTTATCATGTACCGGATCTTTCAGGAGGCTCTTAATAATATACGAAAGCACGCCCAGGCAACAAATCTATCTATTGCCATCAAGCAGAAAAACAGTAACATTATTTTCATGGTGGAAGATGATGGGAAAGGTTTTAATGTAGAGCAGGTCTTAACCGACGATGCCGTTGAGAAGGGGTTGGGCCTGGCCACCATGGAGGAGCGGGCCCGGATGTTAGGAGGGTCCCTCGACATCCAGAGCCAGACAGACAAGGGCACACGCATCACGCTCACGATTCCGCGAGAGAAGGCAGGGAACAGGGATTGATGCCCCGCATCCGGGTAGTAACGTCCAGGCACGGTAGACCTCTTTTCCTTCTCGCAGGGCCGGGGCAATAACGAGGCAATGGGTTTCGCCGTACTTCTCCACTTGTTCCGGGGTAACCAGGATAATATCCACGGCCTGACGGCCTGATCCACCCCATGCAGGTTCAAATATATCTCGCCGGTTATTTGGCTCTAGCCAGGGCGGCTTCAATATATTCAACAATCGTGATAAACCCTCCTCCTTTATTACTTCCGTTCTTCCAGCCTTGAAGGGGTCCAATAGGACGTCGCCTATCCGCAAATTAAGAAAGGAGGATGATGCCTTCTTTTTCGGCGGATTGATTCAGTCTGATGTCATGGCTTGAAAAATGGATGTCCGACTTGATTTTGTTTCTTAAGTGGATGGCTGAAGCAAGATGAATGGAGTCAAGACCTCTAAGGAGATATTTTTCGGCGATATCGCCGGCAAACCGGATCAACCCATCCGTAATCTCAATTACAAAATAGCTTTCCCAATCCTTGTTGAAATCCTCCACAACTTTCCGCAGAGAAGTTACTGAAAATCCACCTTCTTTTTGTTTCCTCGCAAAAGCGGCCCGGGCCTCGGCATATGCTATTTTTGAAGTGGAAATGGCCGCTGCCCTGTCAGCAACGTCTTTTACCTTATCAGAATCGATTTCCCTGACGTACAATTTGACTAATGAGCTCGTATCGAGGTATACGATCATCTTCTATCTTCCAGAACGATCTCGGAAACAGTTTTCCCCCTGATTCTAATGGGGCGCTGGCTACCAGCTGGCTTTCCACCTTTCCAGGTAGCAAACCCTTCCTTTACGAGAGAGAGCAGTCTGGAATCCTCCTCTCCCCTTTCGACTGGTAGAATGGTGGCGATGACTTGATCCCTCTCTGTGATCATGATCTTTTCACCCCGTTTAACCTCCCGAAGATAATAACTCAACCTATTTTTTAAATCCTTAATTCCCGCTGCTATCATGGCTACATTTTATTCTAAAGTAGCTACTTTTGTCAAGAATCTTTTTTCTCTCGCCCTTCCCTCTTTCACGGCACCCTCGGTACCTTGCTGATTGTCTCTGCCCTTCCATTCTTCCAACCTTCCATTCTTCCGTCTCTATTCTTTCCTTCCATCCTGCCCTTCCCCGCGTCCCCGCGTCTCCGCGTCTCCCTTTTTCCCCATTTCCCGTCCCTGCTTATCATTAATTATTATGCGTTCAGCGGTTAGGACCTTTGTCTTTTCTCCGAACTCCCAACTCCGAACTCCGAACTGATTTTATGGGTATTTTTACCCAGGCCCATTTGAGTATTTCTACGAATTGTCTTGGGTTGGAGCACCAGTTATCCTGGAAGAAAATTTGTTTCGAAATCGGCGAACGACAAAGAAAGGAGGAGGGATGTGAAACCCGAAAAACAGCTCCAGACCATAACGAAGGATTTTTTTGAGGCAATAATTATTTAACCTGAAGGACAGATATAAGAGCGAAAGGAGGAAAGAATGGAACGGAGGAAACTTTTTAGCAATTGCAGCGTGAAGGACGGTACGCGATGGAAATTCATCTGCTGTTTTATCAGCGTGGCTTTCCTTCTGGGACTATTCCTTCAATCCAATGCCCAGGCGTTTTCATTAACGGTGCTCGATGGGAAAACCAAGCTCCCTATAACGGGCGGGTACCGTTGGATGGTTGAGGAAGATGCCACCCACCACGTGATCCCGGGAGATCCCACTACCAATTGGGCAATTGATTTCCATAAAAGCTATATGCCCGTAGTAGCGAAAGGGACTTCAGCAGATCTGACCCCCTTGAATAACCCGGCCATTATTAATTCAACCAAACATTATTTTATATCGGTTTTGCCCAACGGCGGCTACAGCCTTGGAGGTGCACCGGTTGCCCCCGGGCAAACTGCGGTAACCGTTTACGTCAACCAGCATCCCATCCCCACGGCGCAAATCTCGGTTTTTGTGTTTGAGGACAATTTCCCCATCAACAATGCTCCCGATTTGCCGGCAGAAAGAGGCCTGGAAGGATTCAGTATCATTCTGGAGGATGCTGGGGGCCGGTACGGCATATCAGCAGGTGTCCAGACTATGGATGCCTTCGGCAACCCTCTCGGAACGACCTACTACGCGGACGGCAGCGTGGCTACGATGGGGGACGGGATTATCAAGACGGGCCCCGACGGGATGGCGTCTATCAAGAATCTGGCCCCTGGAAAGTACGGCATCATTGTGGTTCCGCCGGCAGGAACGGACTGGGTTCAGACCTCCACGATAGAGGGCACCAAGGTCATCGATGCCTGGGTGAAGGCGAATGAGCCCGCTTACTTCCAGGAATTCGGTCCTCCGGGCCCCCATGTTTTCGTCGGCTTCGTGAGACCCTTTAATGAGATACCGGCGCCACTTCCTGGAAATCCAATAACAGGAACGATTCAAGGCCAGGTCGTCAACCAGCATCTTTCCCGGCCTCCGGACTACGCCTTCTACGACGGTGTTCCTTTTGCTCATACGACTCCCTGGGTCGGGCTGAATCTGGGAGTTGGCGGCGGGGGCATCTATGCCCAGCGCGCCAATGCCGATGGTACGTTTACCATCCCCAATGTCCCCCCGGGCAGCTACCAGCTCGTGATCTGGGACGATTACTTGGACCTGATATTCGCCTTCCTGGGTTTTACGGTGAACCCGAATGGAACCTGCTCCTCGCCGAGCGGGAGCTGCGATTTCGGCAATATTCCGGTCTTTCAGTGGTTCGCAAGGCACCAGCACTACGTTTTCAACGACCTGAATGAGAATGGCTTCTGGGATGTTGGCGAAGCCCCGATGGACGGACAAATCGTAAACCTCCGCTGGCGTGACGGAACGGTTTACCAGTCAGTGGGGACAGACGGCGAGGGATATGCTCCCTTTGACGAGATCTTCCCATTCTTCAGCTGGTTAGTAGCTGAGGTTGACTTCACCCGCTACAAGGCGACCGGTGTTACAGTCGTTGCAGATGCCGGGGGCCCGATCAATCCCGCGGATCCGTTGTCGTTTGAGGGCGTACTGAATCCGCAGTGGCAGTTCTGTACGGCGCAAGACGTTGCCGATGGGATCTGTGCTCAGGAAGGCCTCCCTCTAATTAACCCAAATACGCTTGATAATTTTTCCCGGACGGAAATCGGCCCTGTGCTCACCCAGGGTTTTCAGAGCTTCCTCGGTCAGACCAGTGCATTTATCTGGGGCAAGAATAAATATGAATTCGGAGAGAATGGCGGCATCTCCGGTATCGTTCATTATGCGACCACACGGGCCGAGGATGATCCGCAGTATTACGTGGCTGAGGTGTGGGAGCCGGGAATCCCGCGGGTAACCGTCAGATTGTACGACCGGACCGGCACGACCCTGCTGATGGAGACCCAGACAGACAGTTGGGACGACACTCCACCCCGCGGATGCCCAGGCGACATGGGCGATCCATTCTACCTGGATGGCAAGTGCTACGACGGTATGCGCAATTGGAACCAGGTGCGGCCCGGGGTGTTCGATGGGGGGTATGCCTTCATGGAATGCTACCGGGTAAGAGGTTCAGGCTCATGCGTTGCTCCAGGTACTGCGGGTGCAATCTTGGCCCCCCTTCCGACCGGCAGATATGTCGTCGAAGTGATTCCTCCGCCTGGGTATGAGATCGCTAAAGAGGAAGACAAGAACGTCGATTTTGGCGATGTATATACTCCGGCCCAGGCGGTAGCAGGTGCCGGGGCGGGGGCCATGGCTGCGGCAGCAGGCCCGTTGCAGGCCGGGGTTTCGGCTGGAGGGCGCCCGGCGATTATTCCTATCGCCTTTCCGGAGTGTGTGGGAAGTCGCGCTCCGAGATATCCGGCAACTGTTCCCCAGTACTTGAGCCTCTTTCCGGATCAAATGATCGATGCGCCCTTCGCCGGGCAGCCGCGTCCTCTATGCGACCGCAAGTTGGTCACCCTGAGCAGCGGGGAGAATGCTCCTGCTAACTTCTTCCTGTTTACCGAGGTTCCCATTGCCGGCCACATCGTGGGATTCATCCTTGATGACACGGCCAACGAGTTTGACCCGGCCTCACCTCAATTTGGCGAGAAGTATGCCCCGCCCTGGCTCCCGGTCTCAATTCGGGACTGGACAGGCACGGAAATTTCCAGAACTTACTCGGATCAATGGGGAAGATACAACGCTCTGGTTCCATCTACCTTTACAGCAAATCTGCCCCAGCCGAGCGGCATGTCGCCCAACATGATCACTGCCTGCATGAACTCTCCCACGCTGCCCGACGGCACCCTGGACCCCTTCTACAACCGGCAGTATAGCCAGTTCTGCTATACCTTCCAGTACATGCCGGGAACGACTACCTACCTCGACACACCGGTTATTCCCGTGGCGGCCTTTGCCGGGCCCGATCAGTTCCCCCTCGACTGCGAATTCCCGAACCAAACGCCGATGATCCAGCAGGTCACCGTTCCATCAGCCGGCGGAGGGCCGTATGTTACAAACCCCAGCCAGCAGATCCAGATTCGGTCAGTGGGGAGTATTTCCGTCCCGAATCCTGCATATGACGGTCCGGGCGGGACACAACCAAAAACAATCACCCGGGACTATGGCTTTGGGACCCGCGGAACAGGGGTCAACCAGGGCCAGGTGACCATAAACGTCAACGGAACAATAAGGAATCTCAATATCAACGCCTGGAACAATAATCAGATCACGGCCGGTCTGCCGAACGGAACGAACCCAATACCATCCGGCCAATACCAATTGACGGTGAGGCGGAGCAACGGTAGATCTACAACGATGGGCGTGACCCTGACCGTCGCCCTCGGCAACGGGCAACCCCGGCGGGTCTCCGCAGGCCAAAAAATTCAAGCAGCGATTGATGCTGCGGCCCCGGGTGAACTGATCCTGGTGGGCCCGGGAAATTACGATGAACTCGTGGTCATGTGGAAGCCTGTCAGACTCCAGGGCTGGGGAGCACCTGTAACTACGATTAACGCCGTGAAGGCGCCGGGGGAAAAGGTCCAGGCCTGGAGGGACAAAATCAGGTACCTCCTCGACCCCAATGGCGACGGGAACACTGCGGATAGCCTCGTGGATCTTCTCCCTGCCCAGGAGGTTATTTTTGATGCTAATCCTGCCGTTGAGCCAGCGACGTTGTTCAACGAAGAGGGTGCCGGGATCATCGTCTTGGCCAAAAGCACAGGCCCCAACGTGTTTGGGCCAAATAGATCCCGCATCGATGGCTTCACCATCACGGGAGCCGACCATGCCGGGGGGATCATCGTCAATGGGTATGCAAATGATCTTCGTATCGGCAACAACCGGATCATCAGCAACAGCGGCTTCTTCGGCGGCGGAATACGTGTTGGCCATCCAACCCTAATCGAGCAGACAGCCGGTGGCCTGGTTTATCAGGATGGCTTCAATGGCAACATCCGCATCCACAACAATAAAATCACTCAAAATGGCGCCATCAACGGCACGGGCGGCGGCGGTGTGACGCTTTGCACCGGCTCAGAGTCCTACAGCGTTAACGACAACTTCATCTGCGGCAACTTCACCATGGGTGAAGGCGCCGGAATCAGCCACCTGGGCCAGAGCGATGGTGGCCGCATCGAGCGGAACACCATCATCTTCAATGAATCCTTCAACCAGGGCACGACCGTTTCCGGCGGCGGGATCTTCATCGGCGGCGGAGCCCCGCTGGTTCTCGGAGGCCTGAGCGAGGGTTCGGGTACGGTGACGATAAACCGCAACCTGATCCAGGGGAATTATGCCGGAGCCGGAGACGGCGGCGGCATCCGGGCCCAGTATGTGAACGGCCAGGATATCCAGGCTTCTCCTAACAATCCGTTGCCCTGGCATTCTCTCAACATCTTCAACAACATTATTGCCAACAACGTGGCCGGACTGGCCGGCGGCGGAATCTCACTCGAGAACACGGTGAGGGCGAACATCATCCACAACACGATTACCAGAAATGACAGTACGGCAACTGCCAGCCTGGCCTTCACCCCGGGCGTTCCCACTGTGTCCAACCCCCAGCCTGCAGGGATTGTGTCGCGGGCCCACAGCAGTGAGCTCTACAATGCCATTGGCAATGGCATCCTCGTCCTCTCCCGGTTCAGGGAGCCATTCTCCAACCCGCTGCTCCAGGACAACATCATCTGGCAGAACCGCTCCTTCTACTTCTTCAGTGATCGTACGGCATTCCCACCCTTCTCCGAGCTGCGGCCCATTCCCAATCCAAATGGGACCGGAGCGGTCTTCGATGACCTCGGGGTTCTGGGGACTCCGACCCAGGAATTCCTGGCCCCGCAGTACTCCATACTCACGAGCCTTACGGGTACCGTCAGGGGCATTCCCTACAACTACACCGGCAGCGGGAACCTTGCCCAGAACCCAACCTTTATCAGTGGGTACTTCAACGGCAATCGAGGTCAGACCATCGTCCAGCCGGAGATCACGACTGCGATGCAAGCGCCCGCCGCCTTTGATGAGGGCGGAAACTTCATCAAGGTTCGCTTCGGACCTTTGAGCCAGACCTGTTCGAGTGCGACCGGCACTTTGCAACCCTGCAGCGATTACCGTATCCAGAATGGCTCACCGGCAGAGACAAGCGGAGTTCCCTACATCCAATTCTTGCTTCTAAGGACAATGTACAGTGAACTCGGCACAGATTATGAGGGTGAGACACGTCCGATTCCGTCTGGTGCAAGGCCGGATATCGGGGCTGACGAGCGGCCCTAAGTAATAGCATCCCCCGCCAGGCCTTCCCGGCGGGGGAGAATTTCTGAAAGGAGTGAAAAAAATGAAAAAATATTTGGGCTTTAAGGTCGTCCTCTTGATGGCATTTGTTTTTCTCATCGGAGTGACGCCGTCTTGGGCCGAGGTTTTCTCCCAGTGTCCAGGTGATATCAACGGAGATGGTATTTCAGATGATCCAAATATCGTCTGCATTCATCTCGCAGCCGGAGACGGCTTCGTCACAATGGCCGATGGTTACCCCCTTTACATGTTCGGATTTTCGGATGTGACAGGTACGCCTGATGACCTTGTAATGGGCAGCACCATGTTCAAGGCCGAATTCCCCGCCCCGACCATCACCGTAAAGGAAGGCCAGAAACTTTACCTCAGCCTGAGCAATGTGGGGATGCCTAACCGCCCCGACCTCTCTGACCCCCACACGATTCACTGGCATGGGTTCCCGCAGGCCTCGACCTTTTTTGACGGTGAGCCCATGGCTTCCTTCGGGGTCAACATGGGGTTCAGCCTGACGTATTTTTACAATGTGGCCGAGCCGGGTACATATATGTACCACTGCCATGTGGAGGCCACCGAGCATATGCAGATGGGTATGTTAGCCAATCTCTATGTCACCCCTAAGCAGGACGGAACACCAAAAACATACAATGGAAAGACCTACACAAAATTCGCCTACAATGATACCGATGGCTCAACGGGCTACGATGTAGCGTATCCTATCCAGATCCATGCTTTCGATCCGGAGTTCCATGATGCCTCAAGGAATGTTGCACCCCTCAATTTCGCCGGGATATTTGACAGTTATGGAATGCTCAACGGGAGGGGGTATCCAGATACAGTCAATACAGGATTTATCTTGAATGAAAACGGGTATCCAGCTCAGAAGATGAATTCGCTGATTACAGCGAACGTGGGGCAGAAGATCCTTCTTCGTATCTCGAACCTTTCCTTCGATTATTATGCGTTGACCGTTCTGGGAATCCCCATGAAGGTTGTGGGAAAAGATGCCAAGCTACTGAGAGGGCCGACGGGGATCGATCTGTCTTATATCACCAACTCGATTGAACTCGGGGGGGGAGAAACCGCCGATGTCATCCTGGATACGACCGGTCTGGCAACTGGAGCATATTTTCTTTACACAACGAATCTGAACCACCTGAGTAACAATACCCAGGAGCGCGGCGGCATGATGACCGAGATCCATCTCAATTAAAATCCCCCCTCTCCCCCCTTTATCAAAGGGGGGCTGGGGGGATTTGATGAATAAGGAGGAGTGTCATGAAGAAAAATTGGATTAAATTTGGACTTTTGCTCGTCACGGTGACCGCCCTGCTGTTCATGGCTTCCATGCCATCCCGGGCGGCCATCCAGGGTTTGACCGGGCCCAACTTCAGCCTTACAGCCAAACAAGACATGATCAGCACGGCAGATGGCGGGTCCATTTTGATCTGGGGCTTTGCCAACGGGACCGGTAGGGCGCAATACCCCGCCCCCACACTGATCGTGAACCAGGGCGATAATGTTACCATTGATCTGACGAATCAACTGCCTGCTCCAGTTTCCATGGTTTTCCCCGGGCAGGCAGCAGTGACCGCGACTTTAACGAGTGGCACATGGGCTGATGGCTCCCTCACCAAAGATTTGAATCCGGGAGCGGTGGTTCGATATACATTTACGGCCCAGCAGCCTGGGACATATACCTATCACAGTGGGACCAATCCGGATCTCCAGATCGAGATGGGCCTTGTGGGAGCGCTGATCGTCCGCCCCTCCGGGTTCAATCCGGCAAGCCCCACGGCGTACGGCCATGCGGATTCCGCTTACAACCGCGAATTTCTGTTCGTGCTCTCCGAAATGGACCCGCGAATCCATGAGGCCATCGAGTTTGGGGACCCTTATGATACGACCACCTGGTGGCCTGTTTACTGGTTCATCAATGGCCGGACCGGGCCGGACACTATGTCTATGCCCAATGTCTCGTGGCTCCCCACACAGCCTTATAACATCATGCCACGGTTCCACCCGGGAGAAAAAGTTCTCCTCCGGATCGTGGGCGGCGGCCGCGATCCCCATCCTTACCATACCCATGGAAATCATGTCCGGGTAATCGCCCGAGATGGCCGGCTGCTGCAGAGCGCTCCTGGTGCCGGGGCTGATCTTTCCAGAATGGAATTCACAGTCACCTCTCTCCCCGGGGGGACCATTGACGCTATCTTCGAGTGGACGGGGAAAGGAATGGGATGGGACATCTATGGGACCGATACCGATTTCGAACACCTCTGCAACGCAAAAAGTGTTGCCGACGCTCAGGCCCTGCGTTTAATTAATCCGACTGATCCATACTTTACCACCCAGGACTCAACGACCAAGGAGTTGTGCGGCGACCACGGGAAGCCATTTCCGGTTACACCTCCCGGCCAGTTGGCGTTTACCTTTGGACCATTTTACAGCGGGAGTCCTTACCTTGGAGCCGGCGGATCTCTTCCCCCTGGGGAAGGCGGGCTAAACCCGAATGCAGGGTTTGTGTTCATGTGGCATTCCCATAACGAGAATGAGATCGTCAACAATAACGTCTTCCCCGGCGGGATGCTCACCATGGTTATCGTGGAACCCCCCGGCGTTGAGATCATGGAATAATCTCCCCTCTTCCCCCTTTAGCAAATGGGGAGGGCCTTTATAATCCCTCCCCATCGACGGGGGAGGGCTCCCTTTATCATCCTTCCCCCTTGAGGGGGGAGGGTGAGGGTGGGGGTGATAAAAACGATTTTTTAGGTAGCGGAGAGGAGGAAATAAAATGTTAGCAAAATCTCTTGTCGATAGTAGATGGAAATGGAGGAGTGTTCTTCCGGCGCTGACCATAATGGCCATGCTCGTTGCTCTCCCCCCGGGGATGTCTCATGCTGACAACGTCGATGTTAGCCTCGAGGCCAGTGCGTTCCAAAAGCCAATGCCGGATGGCACCAATGTTTGGATGTGGGGGTTCGCCAGTGGAGGGGCTCCGACCGTCCCCGGGCCAAGGATCAATGCCCTGGCGGGAGATACCCTAAATATTACCTTGACCAACAGACTCCCGGTCCCTATTTCTTTTGTCATCCCAGGACAAAGCATCACCCCATCTCCCACTTTCGTGGGTGGCAGGGTGATGTCATTCACAACTGAGATTCCTGCCTACAGCGGAACTGGAACGCCGCCATCAGCGACTTACACCTGGAGCAATCTCAAAGCAGGGTGCTATCTTTACCAGAGCGGCACCAACCCTGCGGTCCAGGTTCAGATGGGCCTTTACGGTGCGCTGACCGTCGATTCGGCCGCCGGATTTGCTTATCCCGGCAAGGACTATGCAGCCGAGGCTCTTTTGCTCTTCAGTGAAGTGGACCCGGATCTTCATCAGGCCATAGCCAACGGCAACTACATTGATATTCCAGCCTCGGTTCCTACCCCTGTTCCTGGCCCGCAGGTTACCAGCACGATCGATTACTGGCCCAGATATTTTCTCATCAATGGAGAAGGGCATCCAAATCCCATTCCGGGTTTGGCTGGCCCATTCAGTGCGGGCCAGAAGATACTGATTCGGATGCTCAATGCCGGGCTTCAGACCCATGTTCCAACCTTCCTTGGTACCCACATCAGCCTGATTGCGGAGGATGGGAACCCATACACGTATGCCAAGGAACAGTATGCGGTGCAACTCTCGGCAGGAAAGACCATTGATGCTATTTTCACCCCAGGAACCCCTGGCGATTATCTGGTTTTCGACCGTAAGTTGAACACCACTAACGCCGGAGCATCCCCCGGCGGGATGATCGCCAAATTGACCATAGGAGCAGCAGTTGCGCCTCCGGTGGCCAACAATGATTCGTACTCAACCTTCAAAAATATTGCTCTTACTGTAGCCGCTCCTGGCGTACTCGGGAATGACACGAACCCAAGTGCTAATCCGTTGTTGGCTGTTTTGGTAAGTGGGCCCACCAGTGGAACGCTGACCTGTGGGGCCGCTCCGGGTTTGTGCTCCAACGGGTCCTTCACTTACACACCGCTCCCTGGCTTTTCTGGGCCGGTAACCTTCCAGTACAAGGCCAACAATGGAGCAGACAGTAACATAGCCACGGTTTCCATCACGGTCATCAATAACGATCCGCCGGTAGCAAACAACGACCCCAACTATATGGTGAATGAAGATACCACCCTCACGGTAGCTGCTCCTGGAGTACTTGGAAATGACACGGATCCAAATGCTGGAACAGTGTTGTCGGCTTTTCTGGTCAGCGGGCCGCTCAATGGAACATTAACCTTGAATTCCAATGGTTCCTTCACTTACAAAGGCAAGGCTAATTTCAATGGGATCGATACCTTCACTTACAAAGCCAATGACGGGATGCAGGACAGCAACGTGGCGACGGTTACGATCACAATTAACCCAGTAAACGATCCGCCGGTAGCATTGGATAACGTGGCCGCCGTGGGCAGGAATTCCGCAAACGTGTTCATCGATTTGGTTTCAAACGACTACGTCATTGACGCGGGTACCACCATCAATGGGAACTCGATAACCATCACGACACCTCCAAACAGGGGAGGCACTGCCACACCCGTACTCAATGGCGTAAACTACACACCCCCAACCGGCTTCACGGGGACCGAGATATTCTACTACAAGGTCGCAGACAGTAGAGGCGTGTTATCCAACGCAGCCAAGGTGACCCTGAATGTGGTGGCTCCGCCCACCATCACCTCGACTCCGGTCACTACCGCGACCGTGGGAGTGCTGTACAACTACGACGTGAACGCGAGCAGCCCCAGCGGGGCCACCCTGACGTACTCGCTCACCACGTTCCCAGCGGGCATGACCATCAACTCGGCGACGGGTCTCATTCAGTGGATCCCGACCGCCGCGCAGGCGCCATCCCAGGCTGTCACAGTGCAGGTAACCGAGCCCAGCGGCCTGTCCGTCCAGCAGTCATTCACGATCACGGTGCTGGCTCCGCCCACCATCACATCGACGCCGGTCCTCACGGCCACGGTCGGTGTCGCGTATAGCTACGACGTGAACGCGACCGACCCGAATCCGGGCGACACCCTGACCTATTCGCTGGTCGCACCGGTGCCCGCTGGCATGACGATCAACAGCGGGACCGGCATGATCGCGTGGACCCCAACGGCTGCTCAAGCCCCATCCCAAAACGTGACCGTGCGAGTGACTGACCAGACGGGGCTGTTCGCAACGCAGTCATTCACGATCACGGTGCTGGCTCCGCCTACCATCACCTCGACGCCGGTCCTCACGGCCACGGTCGGTGTCGCGTATGGCTACGACGTAAACGCCACGGACCCCAATCCCGGCGATACGTTGACCTACTCGCTCACTACATTCCCGACAGGCATGACCATTAACTCAGCGACGGGAGTGATCGCATGGACTCCGACGGCCGGGCAAGTTCCCTCCCAAAACGTTATCGTGCGGGTGACTGACCAGACGGGGCTGTTCGCATCGCAGTCCTTCACGATTACGGTAACACCAGCGGTGTCCGACCTGATCTTCCAGGACGGCTTCGAGTCCGGCAACTTCTCGGCCTGGTCGGCCGAAGTGGATGGGGAGAATGATCTGAACGTGACAGCTGCCGCAGCGCTGGTTGGCACGAGGGGCATGGCCGCGCTCATCGATAATAACACTTCGATGTATGTGCGCGATGACACCCCGAATAACGAGCCGCGGTACCGCGCCCGCTTCTACTTCGATCCGAATAGCATCACAATCTCCAACGGTAATGCCCACCTCATCATGGTCGCCCGAAACAACGCAAACGATGTCGTGCGCATCGAGTTTGGCCGGAATGGCGGCGTCTATCAGGTGCGGGCCGGCACGCGACTTGACAATGGGAATTACACGAACACCTCCTGGTACACCATCTCCGATGCCAGTCACTACATCGAGTTCGACTGGATGGCATCGACGGCTGCGGGTAACAACAACGGCTATCTGAGCCTGTGGATTGATGGCACGTTGAGGCAGACCCTTATCAACCTCAACAATGACACCCTGCGTATCGAGCAGGCGCGCCTGGGTCCGCTGTCGGGCATCGATGGCGGCACCCGAGGTACCACGTATTTCGACGCTTTCGTCTCGCGGCGCTCCACCTACATCGGGCCGTAAGGCGGAAGATATCTTCACCACGGCCCCCTCGTCGGGTCGTCCACCCAAATCCCCCCTCACCCCCCTTTGATAAAGGGGGATGGGGGGATTTAAGAGGGGTCTTGGGTTTTATCTGGAAGGAGTATCGGGCTTCATGAAAAAAAGAACATTTGCCGATATCGCAGGATTAATCATAGTGCTTTGGTTGATATGTAGTAGTTGTGCGACTGCTCCCCGGGTTCAGACAGAATCCTCCCCCATTGAGGGCAAAGCCGCAATGGAAGAAAAACTGGAACCGGTTGAGATACCAGCACAGCAGCAAGAAGCTACGGGCCGCACCGGCCCCCAGGAATTGGAAGAAAAATGGGGGGTGCGCGTGCTCGGCATCCGGCAGTCGGCCGGCGGCTACATGCTGGACTTCCGCTACCGTATTGTCGATCCCGAAAAGGCCCAGCCCCTGATGGACCGCCAGTTCAAACCTTATTTGATCCATCAGGAAAGCGGCGCCAAATTCATGGTCCCCAGCCCTCCCAAGGTCGGGCCTTTGCGGCAGACCGTGAGGTCGGGGAAGCCCGAAGCCCATCGCAATTATTTCATCCTGTTCACCAACCCGGCGAAATACGTCAAACCGGGGAACAAAGTCACGGTAGTGATCGGAGATTTCCGGGCCGAAGACCTCATCGTGCAATAAAAGGCGCTTAGCGCCTCATTAATACAAACATGTTTGTAAGAATGAAATGTCCGTTTCCCTTGGCATTCCCCCTCACCCCATCCCTCTCCCCCCAATCGATTAGACCCGACCACGGCGGGAGAGGGTAAACATATCGAAATAAATAATAAATTCCCTCCCCCTTGATGGGGGAGGGCGAGGTCGGAATCGACTCGTACCGAGGTGGGGGTGAATAGGGGGGAGGATGTGTTCTTGGGGGTTATTTTCTACGTAATTGGCGCATAGAAAGGGAAAATAATGTCATTGAGATATGGGGTTTTAAATTTTTTGGCTATGCTGATCCTTATCCTTCTCGCTTTCGAGAACTATGAGACCTGGACACATGCTGTAGAGGCCATTCCGGAAAAGGAAACGAGCGGGAAATCGTCGCCGAAAATTCAAAATCCATTGCCGGTGGTAGGAGAGAAAGAATCTACCTCCATCCAATCGTACATTTCCATCGCCGAAAAAAATATCTTTAGCCCGGAAAGGAAGGAGTTCCCCGCCCAGGCTTCGCCCGAAGTCAAGAAGCCTGTCGCCCGGCCTCAAATCATCTTGTATGGAGTGATGATAGCCGATGAGTACCAGTCTGCCTCCGTTGCCAATCCGGGGAGACCTCTTCAAAAAGGCGAGAAGGAAACGATGAGCCTGAAAGTTGGAGAGAGGATTGGAGAATACAAGCTGGGGAAAATATTACCCGATCGCATTATGATGAAAGGACCGGAAGATTCTTTTGAGGTTTTCCTTTATGACCCGAACATGCCGAAGAAGAGAATGGCGATGAAAACAGAGGTTAAACCTGCGGCGATTGCCAGCACGCAGCCCGCAGTTCCCCCTCCTGCGCCGGGTTCTCCGGTACCGGCTCCGCTGCCCTCATCGGCATCCGCAGAAGCAGCGAAGCCGGTGGAACCGGTCCAGGAAAAGGTGGCCACATCCCCGCCGACGCCCAGAGTTACGAGATCGGCATTTCCTTCTCCAGAATCAAGGGGGAGGAGAATCCTTTACCCCGCCCGGGGAATCCCGCCACAAGCGCCACGGGCAAATTGAAGAAGGGGGTGCCATGCTAAAGAAGATGAAAATTGATGGAGGATTAAACTGGGAAAAAGTAAAGGATGGCGTTTATTACCGATGGCGCAAGGGAAATCAAGGGAATGTTTTCCAGGAGGACAACCCATGGCCAGGATAGATAAGAGAGGGGCAATGGGTCCAAAATATTCCTGGTGTTGAATCGACCTTCTTAAAGAGATATAATTTTGCCGGAGGAAAAATGGGGGTGAAGAAGATGGGCAGGACAATAGTCATTTTTTTTCTGGGCTTGTTTCTCTTTTCCAGCGCTTCTGCAGAGGTATGCGTTGACTGTCACAAGAAGGTGACCCCGAACATTATCTCTGACTGGCAGCTAAGCAAACATAGCAAGAATAACGTGGACTGCTCGGTCTGCCATGGAGACCTGCATCAATCTGAGCAGGATGTGGCCAAAGCCCAAATCCTGGCACCGGGAATCTGTGCCACTTGCCACGAAGTACGGATGCAGCAATTCAAGAGTGGGAAACACGCCCTTGGCTGGGCTGCGATGAAAGCCATGCCGACCATCCACTGGCAGCCCATGGCCACCACCGAAGGGATGAAGGGCTGCGGAGGATGTCACAAAATCGGGTTAAAGACCGATGCCGAGATAAAAGAATTGAAAAAGACCGGCCCGGGGTTTGGGATTGCCTCCTGTGATGCCTGCCATACCCGGCATACTTTTTCCGTTCAGGAGGCCCGGCAGCCGCAGGCCTGTCAGACCTGCCATATGGGATTTGACCATCCCCAGTGGGAGATGTATTCATCTTCCAAACATGGTGTGCGGTATTTGCTGAAGCAAAGCAAAGTTCTTCCCGAAACCGCATCCGCACCAACCTGTCAGACTTGTCACATGCAGGAAGCTAACCATGCCGTGCAAACTGCCTGGGGATTTCTGGCAGTGCGACTGCCCATGCCTGAGGATAAGCAATGGGCCACTGATCGGGTTACTATTCTGCAGGCCCTGGGAGTGCTGGACCCCAATGGGAAGCCGACGCCCCGACTGGATGTGGTGAAGGTTGCAAATGTTGCCAGGCTCACGCAAGAAGCCTGGCAAAAAGAGAGGGAAAAAATGATAAAAACCTGTAACCAGTGCCATTCGGTTAATTTTGCCAGAGAGGAACTGGCCAAAGGCGACCAGATGATCAAAGAAGCGGATCGCCTGATGGCCGAGGCCATTCGCACCATTGCCGCTCTATACAAAGATGGCTTACTGCCCAAGCCAAAGAACTATGCCTATGCCTTTCCCGATCTGCTCACTTTTCACGATGCCCCCACCGTGATTGAACAGAAACTCTTTGTGATGTTTTTAGAGCACCGGATGAGGACCTTCCAGGGGGCATTTCACAACAATCCCGACTACACCCTCTGGTATGGCTGGAGTGAAATGCAGCGAGATCTGACAGAGATCAAGGCCATGGCCAAAGAGCTGAGGGAGGGCCGCAGAAAAATTAAGAAATAGTGCTATAATATCCACAAAATAAATCGATAGGGAAATGGGGAGATAGGGGAATGGGGGAATAGGGTTCCCATATCATGTCAACTGTGTCCCCGAAAGAGGCTGAAGAGCCTCTCATTTTAACGATAGACATCGGTACATCCTCAGTTCGAGCAGCTCTCTTCGATCGGTTGGGGCGAGCTGTGGAAGGAATTGAAGCCCGCCAACCGCATGAAATCCGGACCACTTCTGAAGGTGCATCCGAAGCAGATCCTGACTCTCTACTGCAAGTTGTCTTTAACTGTCTGGATCGAGTATTGGTCATAGCTGGACATTTCAGCAAGAGAATTGCGGCAGTAGCCTCCTGCACCTTTGTCAGCAACATTCTCGGAATTGACAAGAATAACCGGGCTGTGGCACCCCTCACGACCTATGCAGATACTCGCTCTGCCGCAGAGGTTCCAGGGCTGAGGGCGGATTTTGATGAAGGGGCTGTGCATAATCGCACAGGTTGCCACTTCCATCCCAGCTACTTACCAGCACGTTTCCGCTGGCTTGCCCGTAGCCAACCGGACCTCTTTCGTCAGGTAGCACGCTGGGTATCGATCGGCGAATACCTGGAGTTAAAGCTCTTTGGGGAAACAGCGGTGAGCTACTCAGTGGCCTCCTGGACAGGGTTGCTAAACCGATCCAGCTTGTCATGGGATAAAACACTTCTTTCAGGGCTTCCCGTGCAGATGGAGCAGCTTTCTCCACTAACTGATGTAAATATTCCGAGGCGGGGTCTACGACCGGAGTTTGCCGCCCGGTGGCCGGCCCTTCGTGACCTGCCTTGGTTCCCGGCAGTGGGCGATGGGGCAACGGCAAACATTGGCAGTGGTTGCATTTATTCTACCCGCGTTGCTTTAACCGTGGGAACAACGAGCGCCCTGCGCGCTGTCCTCACTGATCTTGTAGAACATTTACCTTCTGGCCTGTGGTGTTACCGGGTAGATGGACGCCGCTCTCTCCTCGGCGGAGCCTTGAGTGAAGGGGGGAGCGTCTTCGCCTGGATGAAAGCCACATTAAACCTGGGGAATCTTTCGGCATTGGAAGAGGCACTGGCAGCCATGGAGCCCGATGGTCATGGTCTCACCGTTCTGCCCTTCCTGGCTGGTGAACGCGCTCCAGGATGGGCTGGACACGCTCGGGCTACGATCCACGGTCTATCGCTGGCCTCCACTCATCTGGATATCTTGCGTGCAGGGTTAGAGGCAGTGGCCTACCGCATTGCCCTGGTCTTTGATTTGCTACGGAAAGCGTTGCCGGCTGATCCGCAAGTCGTAGCCAGCGGGGGAGCGCTGCTCAGCTCCCCCACTTGGCTTCAGATCATGGCTGACGTGCTTAGCAGGCCGGTTTTTGTTTCCGGGGTTCTGGAGGCTTCAGGGAGAGGAGGGGCTCTGTTAGCCCTTGAAGCCTTAGGCGTGCTGCCTGATCTTAAGGCAGCGCCAGATTTTATCAGCGCTGTCCTTCGGCCGGATACTGGCCGCCATGGGCGTTACCGACAGGCCATGGAGCGCCAAAAGAAACTTTACGAGAAGTTGATCGGCCTGAGGGATTAGAAAATTTGAATCATTCAGGCAGCGTCAGAATTCAGGAGCCAGAATAAAAAAGCTGGGAGACTTGCTTCTGACTCCTATTTTCTGCATTTTATTTCAGGGCCGCGATGATTTCGCGGCAGAAGGCAGGCAGGTCATCCGGAGCGCGGGAAGTGATGAGATGGCCATCCCGCACCACCTCCTGGTCCACATAATTAGCGCCAGCATTGATCACGTCGTCTTTAATGGAAGAAAAGCAGGTAGCCCTCTTTCCTTTTAGGATTCCGGCAGAGACGAGCACCCACCCAGCATGGCAAATGGCCGCCACTACTTTCTTCTGGTTAAAACAATCTTTTACCAGCTTGAGCATGGCTGGAGAACGGCGCATGCGATCAGGGGCATAGCCGCCGGGGACGATCACCGCCTCAAAGTCCGCAGAGCTGACATTTTCGGCAGAAAGGCCCCCTGGGGCAGGAAGGCCAATCTTGCTATGGTATTCCTTTGCTCCCGTACCCACGACTGTGACACTGGCCCCAGCTTCCTTCATGCGGTAGTAGGGATACCAGAACTCAAATTCGTTATACATGTCTTCGATCAGAATGGCGATGCGTTTGCCTTTTAGTTCCATTTTTAACTCTCCTTTTATTTGCATTCTTTGTTTAGTTTTCGGCCAGGTCATTATACTCATTTTTATTTCATATCACCATGATCTTGCAAAAATTTTTTGGGGAGAAGATTAAAATGCCGGAGGTCTTGGCATTGTTCTGATATTTTTGGTATAAAAGGAAGATCGATCTAATCCAGAAATGAAAGGGACTGCCATGGGGAATGGGAGAGAGAAGGCGAGTACGTCCGTCATTTGTTTAGAGGAACCGGGAAAAGAGCTTCTGCTCATGGGAAACGAGGCCATTGCCCGAGGGGCCTTGGAAGCAGGGGTTAAGGTATGCACTGCCTACCCTGGAACCCCTTCCACGGACATCATCGAAACCCTGGCTGGGGTGGCCAAATCCATGGGTATATATGTGGAATGGTCTATCAACGAAAAGGTAGCTCTGGAAGTTGCCGCCTCCGCCTCCTTTTCTAAGATGCGGGCGATTTGTGCCATGAAACAGAATGGCTTGAACGTGGCCTCCGACTTTTTGCTCAGCCTGAACCTGATGGGCATCGAGGGAGGGCTACTCCTGGTCTCCTGCGACGACCCTTCGGCTCATTCGAGTACCAACGAGCAGGATTCAAGGCCTTTTGCCAAGATGGCCGATCTCCCCCTGCTCGAGCCTTCCACCTTTCAAGAAGCAAAAGAGATGACCAAATGGGCCTTCACCCTTTCGGAAGAGATTAAGAATGTCTGCATCCTAAGGGGGGTCACGCGCACCTCTCACGCCCGGGGGAATGTGACCCTCGGCGCCCTGCCTCCCTACAATGACCGCAAGGTCTATTTTGATAAGCAAAGACAGAGAAATACCCACCCAGTTCATCAGAAGCATAACCAGCTTCATAGAAACCTGCTATCCCTGGAAGAAGTTTTGACAACTTCTCCCTTCAACCAGTACCAGGGACCCAGACACCCCAAGGTTCTGATCATCACTTGTGGAAGCGGTTGGCTGTATAGTCTCGAGGCGGTGGAGATGATGGGATTAGAAGATTTTGTGGGTATTCTCAAGATTGGCACTCTCTGGCCCCTTCCCACGAAGACCATTGTGGAGAACCTGCAAAAGAGCGATCAGATCTTGTTTGTTGAGGAAGTGGACCCCTTTCTGGAAGGGAACGTCAAGGAGATTGCGGCCGACTTTTCCCGCCAAATCGGCCCCAAGGCTTTTTTTGGGAAAAGATCGCAACACATCCCATTTTACGGAGAGATGAATTCTGACCGAGTCATTGAGGCTCTGGGGAGGATCTTGGAAGTCCAATACCAGGCCAGAGACTCTCAGTACGAAGCCAGAGCCGCTGAAGTGGCGGAGAAAATAATTCCCGGTCGGGTCTTGGGGTTCTGCCCGGGTTGCCCCCATAGGGCCTCTTTCTGGGCAGTTAAGAATGCCCTCCAGTTGGATAATCGGGAAGGGTTCGTTACGGGTGACATAGGATGTTACGCCCTTGGCCGGGGCCCCACAGGTTTTTTCCTCTTAAAGACCAGCGGAGCCATGGGGAGTGGAACAGGCCTGGCCAGCGGCTTTGGGAAACTCGCTCCTTTTGGCTTTGAGCAGCCCGTGATAGCCATGTGCGGGGATTCCACCTTCTTCCATGCAGCCATGCCTGCCCTGGTCAACGCCTATTACAACAAATCGAACCTGGTCCTGGTCATCTTAGACAACAGGGCAACGGCCATGACTGGATTTCAACCCCATCCAGGAGTAGGGATGAATGCCATGGGAGAGGAAGTGACTCCCGTGGACATCGCCGGTGTTTGTGGGGCTTTTGGAGCCAAGGTGGAGGTCACCGACCCCTTTGACCTTCGAGGCACAGAAAAGAAGATCTTGCAGGCTCTGGAAGATCCAACCGGGGTTAAGGTGATCATCATGCGCCGGGAATGTGCCATGTTGAAGATGAATGAAGGAAAGTCCCCTTTTAAGGTCCAGGTTGATACCCGCAAGTGTGTTGGCCAGGATTGTGGATGTGACCGCCTTTGCACCCGCGTTTTTAGATGCCCGGGATTAATTTGGGACCCCAGTTTGGCAAAGGCCAAGATCGATGAGGTCCTCTGCGTGGGGTGCGGAGTGTGTGCGGACATCTGCCCTGGGGAAGCGATCGTGAAAGAGGAGGCCAAGTAAATGAGCGCAAACAGCGAATCATATAATCTGATCATTACCGGAGTGGGCGGGCAGGGAAATGTGTTATCTTCCCAGCTGATCGGCCAGGCCCTTGTGAGCAAGGGGTTTTTCGTAACCATCGGGGAGACTTATGGAGCCTCTCAGAGAGGCGGTTCGGTGATGAGTCACGTCCGCATTTCTCTAAAAAAACAGCTCAGTCCCTTAATTCCCAAGGGGAAGGCTGATATCGTTGTCGCGTTAGAGCCTGTGGAAGCTCTTCGCGTCCTGACGATTTATGGCCATCCCGAAACAGTGGTCATCACCAATACCCGTCCCATCTACCCGATTGAGGTCACCTCTGGAAATGAAAAGTATCCGGGGGAGGAAGAAATTAAAAAAACTCTCGAGAGCCTTTCCCGAGAGGTCTATTACATACCGGCCACGGAAAAAGCGGGGCGATTGGGTTTACCCATTCTCGCCAATATCATTATGATAGGGGCCCTCCTGGAATCAAACCTCCTCCCTCTGCGAGGGGAAGAGTTCCGCCAGACCCTGGAGAATAATTTCAGGGGAGAAAGAATGGAGATAAACCTTCAGGCCCTGGAGGAAGGAAGGAAAATAGTCTGGACAGAAAAGGGAAAATCTTTTATCATCAACCCCGAAAAATAATTCCCCCTCAATAGGGGAATATATTAAACCGCAGAGCACTAAGCGCAGCATAGCCGCAAAGAAAAGAAACAAGCATTGACGAATGGCCGAGGGTAGCTTTTGTGCCCCCAAAATCATGAAAATCCCCCCCTCTCCCCCCCTTTTGTAAAGGGGGGTGGCGGGGATTTCTGAACGGATTTGCTTAAACAAAATTTCGAGAGTTTGCAAGTTAGTAATACAGAGAAATCTTCTGTGTTCTCCCCAAGAATTTTCTGTAAAACGAAAAGCATAGAATCGGCTACCTGTTTGGGGACAAAGCATTATTGAACTGGGAGTTTTGGAAAAATTGGAATGGATATAGCAGATTAATCATTCAGAGGGCAAAAAGGGGAGGAAATAGATATTTTTTAAAGTCAGGGAAAAGTCTAAAATTCTCTGTACTACAAGCTATTAGCTAAAAGTAGGTTCTTGTTATTTGGTTGCGGCTATGCCGCGCTGTGGCCTCTGTGGTTAGTTTTTGACAAAACTTAGGAAAAGGAGGAAATTCCATGAAGAAAGTGATCCGGACGTTATCGCTCCTATGGTTGATCCTCACACCTTTCAGCCTGGCCCTCTCCCAGGGTGTGGTTACCGGCTTGATCATCGATGCGCAGGGTCTCCCGTTCATTCCATCGGCTGCCCCGAAAATTGTGGACGAGGATGGGCGGGAAATATATGGCTCAGCCTACGTGGATAAAGAGTGGCTGGAAAAGCAGGGAATCGTTGGCTATGCCAAGAGCATCGCCGAAGCCAAAGTAAATCCGCGGGTGGCTGCAAATCCTTTGGTGATCAAAGCCATTCAGGTTACGGGAGCAAACAACCGCAACTTAATCCTTTCCAATGAGGATGCCCGAAAGATTCGTGAACTTTCCAAGCACCTCAATTTTCTGGATCAAGCAAAAGTTATAATTGTCGTACCCTGATTCTTAAGCCTGAAAAGCCTACCACTATTTTCAGCGGCGCTGAGGCCAACCAATACCTTATCCTTTTCTTCGGCCCCTTCTCGCTCGACCCATTATTGGTCTCTTCTGACGCCCCTTCCCCCGAGCTGCCCTGACTTTCCTGGCCCGAGGCTTCTTCTTCTGCGTCTCCTGGGCTTTGCCGGCGAGGACTTTCTTCACCTCACGCTTTCTGAGCTTGCGCAGGGCCACCAGCATAGATTTCTTATCCATGGCGGGACGGAATTTTCCTTTCTCCCATAATCCCACAGCGCCAATGGTCACTCCCGTAAGAATCCCCAGCTCTCTCTGGGATATTCCCAGCTTTTTTCGCAGCCTGCGAATTCGTTCGGGTGTGAAGCGGGATACTTTCACTTCCTCCGGGCTGGCTTCCAGTTTAAGCTTTTTACTCTCCTCCTCACGCATCTTCTCTTTGGCCAGCCGATCGAAGAAGATAACGCTCTTAGAGAGACGCGAGAGTTTGAGCTTCATGGCCCGCAATTCGCGCCGGAGGGGTAAAAAGAATCCGCGTACTTGCCGTTTGGCCAAGCGCGAGATTTCCGATCGGATCGTACTCTCTACTTTCCCCATGGTTTTCTCCTTTTAAGAAAATTATATTGTGCTTCTGTACCCCTGCTATAGCCCCCGATAATAAAATCCATTCACCGTCCAATGCCAGTAAAAATTTACACTATACAACACAGTGAATTTACTATAAGGGATTTATATTATTTTCGCCATACTTTGTCAAGATTAAAAAATCAGCGCGGGAAAATATTTTGGCGTTGAATATGTAGTTTAATTAAAAGATAAAACTTAGATAGGAGAACCAGTCGTCTCTAAATAATATCCTTACTTTAGGGGAGATCAATTTTAGAAATAAGTTTTCTTAAGGGAATCAGAAAATCAATATACGAATAAAAGTGCGATTCAGGTTAGGAATAGAGAACAGTATCTTTTTTCTAAAGCAAAAAGCTAAATCACCTCCATCTGCACAACTTCCAATTCAAGGCCCTGATCGATCTGGAAGGAGGAGGAAGAGCACAGCGGGCAATCCAGGAGATAGGCTTCCCCCGTTGCAAAGCGGCTCTGGCATGCGTTGCAGAATCCACCGAGAGGCACAACATCCATAATCAACTTATCATCCCGAGCTTTCCTATTTTTATTTATGTTCTTCAGTTTCTTTTAGACCAGTACCCTTGATTCTTCTTACAATCGCGTGGGCTGCGCCCCCGATGCTATTGACCTCAGATCGAAAAAGGAGCGGAGGGAGCAGATTATTAGAAGTTTTTCTCTCAAATTCTGCCATAAGAAATAAGGGTAAAAATACTTTTTGAAGTCAATAGGTTAAGGGAGGTGTCGATATTTTTTAAAAAAAAGCTTGACATCCTCTTTTTTTAATGTTTTAATCCTATATGTAG
>Ga0315314_1000583_pt1 | contig 38842 bp, 46 predicted proteins | sample TDP9_MG_FD_203631 | JGI IMG/M metagenome (GOLD analysis project Ga0315314, IMG submission 203631) | Freshwater sediment microbial communities from Lake Towuti, South Sulawesi, Indonesia - TDP9 | ecosystem: Environmental > Aquatic > Freshwater > Lake > Sediment | place: Indonesia: South Sulawesi... | reverse complement strand
GAGGAAGTGCTCCCCGAGTACGTTTCCACCAGTATCCGTGATTAAACCCTTAGAGCCAAGAGTCCCGACGTCTACACCTAAAAGGTATGGTCCAACCAATTCACAGCCCTCCGTATTCAGAACTATGACCTAACCTTCCTAGACCGCTCTCAGTTTATTTCTTATAACAACAAATATATAGTTATAGATAGTTATTATGCCGAGGGATATTTATGACAGAGGCAGGTAAACGCCTGAGGTTAGGAAAGATCTTCCGCAGAGACGGGCGCGCTCTGATAATCGCCATGGACCACGCCGGCGAAGGTGGCCCGGTGCCTGGATTGGAAAACCCGAGGGAGACCATCAGGAAGGTGATCGAGGGTGGTGCTGACGCGATCATGACCAACTTCGGCGTGATAAGGGAGTTTCACGACCTCATGGAGGGGCGGGTCGCGACATTGTTGCGCCTCGACGGCGGGATAAGCAAGTTTGGCCAATTCGGGGCTAAAATAAACCAGTTATATACTGTAGAAGACGCTGTTAAGATAGGGGCAGACGGCGTCATCGTTTACGGTTTATTAGGGGTACCATGCGAGATCGACAGCCTTACGATCCTAGCGAAGGTGGCGGAGGAATGCGAAGAGTGGGGAATGCCCTTGGCTGCAGAGGTCCTTCCACCATCCTCCACTGCGGAAAACGTCGCCGTTGCAGCGAGAATTGGGTCCGAGTACGGCGCAGACATGATCAAAACGTACTACACAGGGAGCCCAGAGAGCTTCAAGGAGGTGACTGGGACATGCCCGATACCCGTGCTCATCGCCGGAGGCCCGAAGATGGCGACTGGGAGAGACATCGTACAAACCGTCAAAGGTATGCTGGACGCCGGTGGGAAGGGTGTGTTCTTCGGGAGAAACACGTGGCAATACAAGGATCCAACGGCCATCGTAAGGGCTATACACATGGTGATGCATGAGGGAGCAACCGTAGACGAAGCGGTGAAGGGCCTACCCGAATAGACATCCGCTCATTTTCCTTTTTTATTTCGTAGATGTTTCCCACAAACCTTTATTTTATGGATCAGTTTCTTGACAGCCCAGAAAGACTAGAGAATAATCGCCATGCTCAGGAAAAAAAGTCTTCTGTTTGTTAATACGCTTCGCAAACATCTTCCTTACCCGAGGCTAAAAGCGCTGGGGTTACTACAATACTCCACGGTTCGAAGGGTCCTTAATGACATGGTATCTAGTATGACGCGCTTACCAACAGCCTTCGCTGGGTCAACAACTTCGTTAGGTTAACCCGTGTCTAAGCTCCGAATAATTCATTTATTGACAAGAAGCGCACAACAAAATAGAGTGAGTTTTAAATTCTTTTAGTTGCACCGATGTTTAGTTCTTTATTAGTATTAGGGAAGGCCTTATCCCTTTTTATCAATTTGCCTTGTTTTCCTTTAGGTACCCTTCCATCGTTGTCTTAAATAATGCTGTCCAACAACTAGTTGGTGTTAAACTTCCATAAGGGTAGGTGAAAATGTTTGAACTTTCCTGAATTCCTCGTTAGCTATAATGAGACGGTTGAACTCTTGGGAAGCCTGATCAAGATAAACTCCGTGAACCCTTCCTTGGTGAAAGGCGGCGCCGGAGAGGCGGAGATCGCCGACTTCGTGGCGAAGTTCCTGACTGACCTGGGTTTAGCCACGAGGCTGGTGGAGGTGGTGAAGGACCGACCGAACGTCATAGGTATCTTCGAAGGAGGCGAAGGACCCTCCCTTATCCTGAACGGCCACCTGGACACGGTTGGCGTCGACTATATGAAGATAGAGCCGTTCAAACCCATCCTCAAGGATAACAGGATGTATGGCCGAGGCGCTCTGGACATGAAGGGTGGCCTAGCCGCGCTCCTCCAAGCAACCAAAGCGGTGGTAGAGAGGGGGATCAGACTGAAAGGCAGCCTCATAGTAGCGGCCACGGTGGACGAGGAGTACGCGAGCATAGGCATGGAGAGGCTGATGAAGGACTGCACGGCTGACGCGGCGGTCGTCTGCGAACCCACAGGCCTCAGTCTCGTCACCGCCCACAAAGGCTTTATTTGGGCGACAGTGGAGATCTTCGGCACCGCGGCTCACGGGAGTCGTCCACAAGAAGGGGTAGACGCTATATCCAAGATGGGAAAATTCCTGACCCAGCTCGAGAGGGTACAGAAGAAAGGGTATGGAGGGAGAGGCCACAGGCTTGTAGGTAAACCCTCGATCCACGCCTCGATAGTCGATGGTGGGCGGGAGCTGAGTACCTACCCCGACTACTGCAAACTCCAGCTTGAGAGGAGGACTATTCCGGGGGAGAGCGTTGAGTTTTTCAGGAGAGAGCTCCAAGGATACTTAGACGCCGCTGCCAGGGGTGACCCAGATTTCAGGGCCAAATTCAGTATAGACCTGATCCGCGGCCCTCTCGAGACACCGCACACCACGCGGATCGTCAAGAAGCTAAGGCGGAGCATCAGGAAGGTCGCTGGCGAGGTCCCCGCCTACGCTGGCATGAGCGGCTGGACCGACGCTGAGATCCTCTCTAACCACGGCATTGAGTCCGTTCTCTTCGGCCCAGGTGGTCAAGGCTCCCACTCCGCCGTGGAGTACGTAAACATGGACGAGGTTATCATGGTGGCCAAGATCCTCTCAAGACTCGTGGTGGGCTTCTGCCGTTGATCCATCGCCGGAAGGGCGTAATTTTTTATAAAAGAAGCCTACCCAAACTAGATTGAGGACTAGAAGATGAGCTTGGAATCTGCTTTTAAACTTGTTGAGAAGAAGGAGAAAGAAGCCATAGAGCTCCTCCGCGCCCTCCTAGCCATCGACACCACGGCGCCTCCCGGAAGGAACTACGAAAAGATGGTCGACCTCTTGGAACCAAAATTCCTTGAACTTGAGTTCAAAACGGAGCGCGTCATAGTTCCCCAGGAGAAGATGGAGCTCTTCCCTCTGAAGATGGAGGGGCCGCGTCCTAACCTCGTCGCGTCTAAATCCTTCGGGAAAGAAGCTGTGACCATCTACGCCCACATGGACACCGTGCCCATAGAGGAGGCTTGGACCGTCGATCCCTTCGCCGGCGTTGTCAAGGACGGCAAGATCTATGGCCGTGGAGTGTCAGACATGAAGGGCACGATAGCCAGCCTGATAACCGCCCTCCAAGTCATCGAGGAGCTGGGTATGGAGCCCAGGTTCGACCTTAACTGCGTCATGTGCACCGACGAGGAGGTCGGCATCTACCCTGGGGTCCTCCACCTAGCTCTGAACGGCTACGTCAAGGGTCACATCCTCTGCATGGAGGGAAGCCAGGAGCCGAGGATCGGCCTCAGCGCCAACGGCTCCGTAGGCATCGTCATCACGACCACGGGGAGGAGTTGCCACTCGGGGATGAACTTCCTCGGGATCAACGCTTTGGAGGAGATGATCCCTCTCATCAACGAGTTGATGGAGCTCAAGAAAGAGGTTGAGGGTAGGCGATCATCCATCCCTTGGCCTCCGAGGTTGCCCAACGCCCCCTCGGAAAAGGTTAGCCCAATGTTCAACCTCGACATCATTCAGGGAGGGACAGCCCCAAACATAGTTCCGGCGAAGTGCACCCTTACCGTTAACAGGCGCTACATCTACGAGGAGAAGTACGAGGATGTTGTCAGGGAGGTGAAGGAGGCTGTGGAGAGGGGTAGGAGGAAGAGCAGGGCATTGGACGTGGACGCAAAGTTCTACCACGCCTACCCACCCTACAAGCCAGACACCAAAAGCTGGTACGCCAAGAGGATGATGGAAGCCTACAAGCTGGTCCAAGGATACAAGGATTCCTACTTCGTTAGAGGCGGCGAAGGCGGCTCAACGGACATGGCCTACATCAGCCAGATCCTTAAAACCGACAAGTTCGTCAGCTGCGGCATAGGGCGGCACCTAGAGAGCCGAGCCCACGGCGCCGACGAGAACATCCGCATAAGTGACTTCCTGGCCCACATGAAGGAGCTGATCTACTACCTAACGGCCTAGGCCAACCATCGCTTTTTCCTCGGATAGGATAGTCTTTGCCACTCGAAATCACCACACCTAGAACGCATTTCCCTTCTTGAGCCTTCCTCCACTCTTAAGATCCATGAGAATCAAATGCTCCAAAGCATCCAACTCGAACTCCAAGTTGTGAAAACTCCCCAAGCTACTTGCCTCCTTGCGTCGTGAAGAGAAGGCTCAGCTTCGGAAGACCAGCACCACTTCAATCCGACGCTTTTCAACCCTCGTTATTTTTGGCGCTTCTCGACCGGAGGTCAGAGGCTTTCTTATCGATCTCCAGAAAAGAAATAAGGATATCGCATTTTATATTGAAAGGTTGGGCACGTAAAAGTTAGAGGTGGTTGGAACGAGAGTCGCGAATGATATTCTGGAGTTGATAGGGAATACGCCCCTGCTGAGGTTGAACAAAGTAACGAAGGGTGTTCAAGCAACGGTGTTAGCGAAGTGCGAGTTCATGAACCCCAGCGGAAGCATTAAGGATAGGATAGCGCTCCGAATGATTGAGCAGGCAGAAAAAGAGGGAAAGCTGAGACCACGTAGTAGCATCATAGTTGACTCATCCAGCGGTAACACAGGAACAGCCTTAGCCTTTGTCGGCAGCGTTAGAGGATACAAAGTAAAAATATTTTTGCCCGAAGAATGGGGAACCAAGGGATACCGCCTAGATGAGAGGACGAAGATCATGAACTGCTTCGGCGCAGAGGTCGTGGTTGCGAAGACTCCACCAGAACTTATGTCTGTTCTAGAGGAAGCGGGCGGAGCAGCTGGGGGCGTAGTCGAGCTTGGAGGAAGAAAAATGTGTTACGATCTAGAGAGGGGCGATCCAAAGGTTTGGTGGGCTCGTCAGCTGTCCAACCCCGATAACGTAGCTGCTCACAGAGAAACAACGGGAAAAGAAATCGTGGAACAGACCGACGGCAAAGTTGACGCTTTGGTGACATCCATAGGCACAGGTGGCACTCTCCTGGGCGTTGTTGAAGCATTGAGAGAGGTAAACCCAAAAGTTGAAGTCGTCGGCGTTGAACCGGAGTCAACACCGTTGACCGAGTGGGCGAGAGGTGGCGAGCTGGACAAATTCGCGGAAAAACTCGGTCTACCCAGGGTTAAGAGCATAGTGAATGAGATACTGGAAAGGGGCATACTTGACGAAGTGATAAGAGTCGGCGACGTAGACGCCAGAAACATGGCCAACAGGCTGTGTCGAGAGGAGGGCTTGTTCGTCGGAATGTCCTCCGGGGCAAACGTGTTCGCCTCCATGAAGATAGCCAAAAGGCTTGGCAGAGGAAAAACTGTGGTTACAGTTCTAGTCGACAGAAGAGACAGGTACCTTGGGGAATTCCCAGAGGAACACTACGTCACGTAAAGCTAACACAGACCTCCGTCCATTGGACGAATGATCCTCAGCCTAAATTTTGTACGGGCCGTTCCATATGCTCTCAGGTTCCTATGGCAATTCCTTTAAGAATGATCTATAGATTTTACATGCCGTAACTGTTTTCAAATATACAAAAACGTGAGAAAGATGGATGTAGATTAGGCTTAATTATCTATGAGGAGCGTGTTGGTTCGGGAAAACCACCACACGCAACCATCGAAATGCTGAGAACTGGGTAAAAAGGTTCAGCTATGGAACCTAATATCGAGACCTTCTCTGTTCTCTTCTCTTCGCCCAGCAGTCCCTGCAGTACACCGGCCTACTAGGGTCGGGTTTGAATGGGACCTCGCACTCATTGCCGCAATCGGCGCAGACCGCCTTGTACATCTGTCTCGGCTCTCTTCTGTATGACGTTTAGATACACCTCCTGTTCGTTGAGAAGAACCGGGTTCGTTCAGAATCACAGTTCTTAAGTACCTAACATGGATAAAATTGCCTTATAAACTTTGTCAAACTATTGGTCATAGAACCGTTTATCGACGACCCTCACACGCAAGAGGACGAATCCAAATATTTTTAAAAGCGAGCAGGGTTATTCATTGTGGGGCCCGTAGTTTAGCGTGGTAGGACAAGGCCTAAAGCCGCCCTCACGGACGACGCAGACGTGTAGGGGATTTTAGATTCGATTTGCAGGCGATATCTGCGCGTTGAGAACGGCGGAGGTCGCTGGTTCAAATCCGGCCGGGCCCACCACAACCTAAAAACCTATGAAATCGATGCTGGTCAAGGCTCCTGCAACACCCAATGAAAATTCTCGATCATTGACATGCCACTCGGTAGAGCGACGCATAGCGGTTTGCTTGGATTAATTAGATAGACCGCCAGCCTCGCTAAGCTTAACAGTGGGCTAAGTCCGTTGCATCCTTCGCAACGGTTCACGAACTTGTCGAAAAGCGTTCTGTTGGCCTATGCGTCAGCGTTGTTTTCTCCCATGGGGACATACGTAAACGCAGAGACCGCAGATTAAGTCGTCCGAGGATTGGGGCGCCAGGGTCTCTCTCCTCTGCTTCAAGTACTGCGAGCAGAGGTGAGCGTTGAAGCGAGCCTCCCGGAGCTGTGACGGGTCGAAGGGAACGCCCGTGAACGCCTTTGGAGGACAGATTTTCACGCATTCCTCGCACGTGCCGCACCCGTTAGGCATAGGTGAGCCGGAGGTTAACGGCGCGTCGGTGAGGACTGTTGAAAATCTTACCCTAGGACCATACTTCGGGGTGACCAACAGACAGCTTTTTCCGATCCATCCTAGTCCAGCTAGGTGAGCGGCTAGCTTGTGGGAAATCACGCCTTCGAGTCTTTGCGTGTTTATCGTTTGGGAGGCGGGGATCGGGTAGGCTAGGTATCCCTCCTCCTGAAGCCTCTTAGAAACGCCCAAGGCAATCTCGTTCAAGAGCGGGTTGACAGCCTGATAAACGTGAAACTGATAGGTGAAAATAGCTGAGAGGTTTTCGTGGAGACGAAGCTGATCTACGACGGCGTCCAACAATCGCATGCCTATGGAAATTGCTCGGGGAAACCGTCTTAGGAATTCTCCTCCCTGTTTGCAGACGAAGTCGAGGGCTGGCGTGAGATCGGCGACTCCGAACAGGTCGGCTCCCCGCCTTTTAGCGTTCTCTTCCAACTCGACTCGCAAGGTTTCGAGGTCATCACCCATTCTCGACCATCCCTACGAAGGACCATAATCTTCTCTGTTCCTTAAATAGCTTCCACAATTTGTCGCTTTTTCTGAGGCGTTAGAGCTTGCCGCTCTTGTTCCGCGTTAGGTTAATCTTCTTATCGAACGATTTCCCGCTTCTTCCACCTAAGGTTTCCGCTTCTACACTTTCGGCACTTGACAGCTGTGGAGGCATTTCTTGCCCCGCACTCCCTGCATATCTTCATGTAGAGCCTCCTCTTCTGGGCTATGGCTTTTTTGGTCGGGTCAGTTATAGGCATGATTCAGTCCTCAGCTCGCAAGGTTGTACGTTTCAGACTGGCATCAGCTAGATATAGTTTTCCCTCTCAATCCACTTGCCAGGATATAGCTTGTTTCCCTGTCGCTGCTATATCCTGCCGTTTGGAAGGCTTAATATTTCTTTGAGCCGTTCCAACCTGCCCATAGCGATCATCCAGCATGCTCTACACTTTTCCGGGAGCCCCTCCAAGTTTCCGCCGATCTCACCTTTCAGGACAACAGCCTCACTGCGCCTATCTAACTCAAAATCTTTCAGGGCATTTGGACTAACAACCGTAGCGTCGCGCCGTGTTGCACGAGCCATTATCCGAAATGGTTTTTGTGGGTGGAAGGAAGAAGCGAAACCAAAGCAACAATGTTGTGAAAAAGCTCGACCATAAACTTTTTATTGGCAAGAAAATGCATAAAGATCGTAAACAGCAGTGGAGCGTGTCAAAGTGTCAGAGAGCAACGCCGTGTTAATCGGTCGAAAGCCAGCGATGAACTATGTACTAGCTTGCATAACCCTCTTCCATGGCGGAGCAAAAGAGGTTAACGTGAAAGCTCGGGGAAGAGCCATCAGTCGAGCCGTTGACGTGGTGGAGATTATGCGACGTCGGTTCATGCCCGACGTAAAAGTCAAGAACATAGATATCGGGACAGATCAGATTGTACCCACCGAAGAGGGTGGCACGCCGACCAACGTCAGTAGCATTGAGATCAAGTTGATACGATAGACGACGACAGTCCAAAGCTCCGCCCCCCTTCTTTATTTTTGTCTTTAAACAAACCCAATTTTTGATGAATAGTTTATCAAATTATGAGTTTGTTAGATAGCTGGGTCTATGCGTTTCTTTAGAGACGGCATCAGATTTATATTGCTTACCGCTTTTGTTATGATGTTACCCAGGAAATGCGAGCGATGTAGAAAAATGCCAAAAATGGCGAACATATGTTACTTCTGCTTAAGAAGCGGGATACTTTGCTCAAAATGCCAAGAAAAACTCAGGTCGGGGGAGATAAGTGAGCTGGATTTGAAAGTCGCTCGCATACTCTTATCGCTTGAAAAAACGTATCCCCTTCTTCAGGGCGTTTATTTCCATAAGGCAGTTGAAGCAAACGGAATTTTGGCGCTAATCGTAGGTCGAGGCGACATGCCTCGATTACTGAGTTATGGAGGAAAGATCATTAAGGAAATAGGGCAGAAAACCGGGGCAAACATCAGGGTCCTAGAACATGGTGTAGACGACAGAAAATTTTTAGAGGACATTTTCGCCCCGTTGAACATAGTAGCGATGAACAGAATATGGCTGCCCGATGGATCCACCGAAACGCGAGTGATTCTGAAAAAGATGAGGCGAAGAACATCCGACATCAAAGCGGCAGCACTCAAGGAGCTGGTTAAAAAGGTTCGTGGAATGACCCTCAGAATAGAATTCGCGAGTTAGGGAAGGCTTTCCCATGAAACTCGACACGTTAGGGAACTGGCGTAGAACACACTATTCGACGGGAATAAAACCAGAACTGGACGGGAGAGAAGTCGTTATCTTCGGCTGGGTCTTGGACATTCGAGACCTGGGCGGTATACGATTTCTGATCCTTCAAGATAGAGAAGGAACTGTTCAGATCACCATTCCCCGTGAAAAAGTCGAGGAAGATGTGGTGAAAAAATCGGATTCTCTGAGGAAGCAGTGTAGCATCGGCGTCAGAGGGGTTGTGAAGAGAACCGAGGTGACCCCCAGAAAGGTTGAAGTCATCCCAAACGAGATCCGGATACTGGGCATAGCGCAGCACCCTCTACCCCTAGACGTGACGAGTCGAACTCCAGCCGAGATCGACGTACGACTGAACGCCCGTGTCTTAGATCTACGCCGGGAAGAAAACCATGCAGTCTTCAGAATACAACACGTGGTGTTAAAAGCCGTTCGAGACTTCCTCTCAGGAAAGGGCTTCCTAGAAGTGCACACGCCGAGAATCATCGCCTCGGCCAGTGAGGGAGGTGCATCTCTCTTTCCAGTGGCTTACTTCGAGAAAGAAGCCTACCTCGCCCAGAGCCCCCAGCTGTACAAGGAGCAACTTATCGTCGACTTTGAGAAGGTTTTCGAGATAGGTCCTTTTTTTAGGGCTGAGGAATCGCACACGCGACGCCACTTGAGTGAGTTCATTTCCATAGACATCGAGGAAGCGTTTGTCACGGCGAAGGACGTGATGAACCTGTTAGAGGAAATGACGCATGAAATCTGTGGTGTCGTGGCGGAAAACTGCAGAAGGGAATTAAGAACCCTGAGGCATGGGGTGAAGGTGCCCTCAACGCCTTTCAAACGCTTCACATACGACGAAATTCTCGAAGAGTTAAGGAGGGAGGGAACAGAAATCCCGTGGGGAGGAGATATAGACACACCCGCTTTCAGAACGCTGGGAAAGGCGCATCCCTACTTTTACTTCATCACCGATTGGCCAACCGAGTCGAAGCCGTTCTACATCAAGCCCCGAGAAGACAACCCAGGCTTATGCGAATCCTTCGACTTGATGCATGGCTGGACTGAGATAGCCTCTGGAGGAACCCGTGTCCACGATAAAGATCTCTTAGTCAAAAGGTTGATTGAACAAGGGTTAAACCCCGAATCGTTCAAGTTTCACCTGCAAGCCTTCGACTACGGGATGCCACCCCATGCTGGATGGGCTGTTGGCCTCGAAAGACTGATGATGACTCTGACCGGAAAGAAGAACATCCGCGAAGTGGTGCTGTTCCCAAGAGATCGATTTAGATTAACGCCTTAACTTTGATTCGCCCCACATTGGCGAGGGAGTTGGCTCTGGAGAAAAGCCAATTATCTCCGCCAGACACATCTTATTTGCGGTTGAGAACTATGACAGAGTACACGGTCTCCATAGTCAAAGTGACCGATGTCGCCACCGCCGTCAGGAAAGCCGTCGAACTCGGCGGTCTAGGAGGAGAAGAAGCTCCTCCACCGATGCGGACTCCACGACGCCATAGTGGATGTCTACTCAACCATCGCGCCCAGCTTCAACGTGGTGGACGCCATAGTGGCTATGGAGGGTGATGGACCTAACTTGCCTCCGGGGAAACCCAAGCCCTTGGGACTCTTCCTAGCGGGTAGGAACGGTGTGGCTGTAGATGCGGTAGCCACAGCCATCATGGGGGTAGACGCTCGCCAAGTTAAGCATGTAGCCATATCCGAACGGAGAGGGCTCGGCACGGCAGACCTGGCCAAAATCGACGTCCGAGGCGAGAGAATCGAGGATGTCAGAAGTCCGTTTGAGCTTCCGAATGTTAGAGATTAGAGCGGGCCCCTTCTACTCTAGTCAGATCTTCTCAGGCTTCTCGGGTTCCTCAGTGCTCAGAATTATTCCGAAGTTCTCCTCCGTCTCCCTTCTAAAGACGACCTTGAGTTCCGAGTGGGCGAGGTACTCCGGTCTCGCGTTGACGATGTGGAACGGTCTGTCGTGGCCTGGGTAGTACACATCCGGTTTCAGCTCCTTGAGTTTAGCGATGCTTCTTCTAGCCTCCTCCTCCGTAGTAGTGATGTAGTCGGGGAGGCCGCGGAAGTAGGACCGCAATGTAGGCATCGCGTCCCCGGTGAGCAGGGCAGTCCCTTTCTCCGTTCTCACTAGGACGGATTGGTGCCCTGGGGAGTGTCCTGGGGTCTCGATGACCCGGATGTCGTCGGAGAGGGCTTGATCGCCTGTCGTGGTCTGGGTCTTCATCCTTCCCATGATCAGCCCTACGGCGCTGGGAGTCGCCCAGTCGCCGCCCTTGACGGAGCGTATGTGGGCCAGTTCCTTGGAGTTGATGAGGACGGTTGCGTGGCTGAAGATTTCGAGATTGAGGGCGTGGTCCCAGTGCGAGTGGGTGAGGATGACTCTGTCGATGTCCGAGGGGGAGAGGCCCAAGCTCTTCAGAGCGTCGAGAACCTGCCTTCGATTCCCAAAGTGTCCGGTGTCCAGAAGCACGTTGTCCTTCTCTCGTATGAGGGCGATGGTGCAGATTCCGAGAGACGTAAGGTTCGTCCTGAAGCTAGAACCCTGCATCACGATGTCCAATCTAGCCATTCCAATCACCATGTTACAAGTCTGCATCCTTCCAATTTAGGTCTTGGCCCTGATTCAGGAAACTCGGCGTGGGCGAGTTATGCGGTAGGCTCCCCATGCACCCCTTCACCCTAAGTCCTTAAGGGATTAGGACCGCGAATGTGCGCCTCCGGGGTGTTTTCACCAGCATGGTCGAGTCCGAGAACCCCTCGGCTACGCCGAAAAGGTGAAAGGAGGGTGCAGATATTGTGGTTTGATGGAATGATGGAGCTTACGATTAGGCCGTTTGAGTTGTCAGACCTTGACAGCGTCTGCATCATCGAGCGGAGATCATTCCCTGATCCTTGGACGAGGCTCGAGTTTAAGCTTGTCCACTGGAGGAACCCTAGAGGGTTTCTCGTGGCGGTGAAGGACGGAAGAGTTGTCGGCTACGCCATAGCAGAAACAGTGAAGCATGTTGAGCCTCAAACGTTTCGGTTAAGGAGACGAGGACACCTTTTAAACATAGCGGTAGACCCGGAGTTCAGGCACCAAGGCATGGGTGAGGCTTTAATGAAGGCCACCATCGCTCACTTACAAAGGGAAGGCGCAGAAAACGTTTGGGCAGAGGTCCGCGTTTCGAACTCCGCAGCCAGAAATTTTTACTCAAGAATGGGTTTTGAAGAGAAGGGACGAAAACGCTGGTACTACATAAACGAGGATGCGGTAATCATGGAAAAAAGCTTGAATGCTTAGGAATCATATCACAAAGAGGCATCGCTTAAACCTGAGCGTTAACGATGAAGGCATGGACATGGAAAAGAACAGGAAAGAGAGGGATTCTGAGGATATCTCAATTGTAGCGTAGGTTCGAATCCCACCCCTGCACCAAGCTTTTTAAAAGTTACGATGTTGATTCTTCTGTTTTAGAAAAAGTTGCTTTTACTGGGAGCTTTACCTCTCTTATTTTCGTCATTCTTTTCGTTGCGTTGAGTATGACGAAACCCGTTATGTTTCCTTCGAGGTCCACCCTAACGAAAATGTCGTCGCCCCCGTCTCTGAAAAATCCCTTCGCGGGTTTTGTTTCTCCTATTTCTAGTAAGTCGCCTTCTGGGTCAAACCATATTCTTAGGGCTTTTTCTTCCACACCACCTCACCTTTCTTCACTCTGTCTGTAAAGAATGCCGTGACTATAAAGCCTTCTCTATTCAAGGCTTTGATGATGGCTAATAAATATTTCTCTGTTACAGAAGTTTCCTTATAAAGTTTATAGAATAAGAGGATCGTCGGGTCGTGAACGCTTTCTATAACTTCATCGGGACTCATGATGGTTTCCTTTATTCTATCCAGTTGATTATTCATCTCAGGATGCTCCAATACATGACGCCATCTCTCTTCATCCAAAGAAACGACTTTCCCCATTTTTGAGAGAACCTTAAACACAATCACATTATAACCTCAGCGCAAACACAAACAGCAATCACCTATTTTAGAACTTAAATATTGCTACAATGAAGAAAGGCTAAACAAAATTGAGCTCACTCATCCCGAAGTTATAGTGAATACAATTTTCTTGGCCCAACTCTGGAAAACCGATAACCATAATCGACAACGACTAGTTTTGTTCATGTCTGATAATAGATGAGCCGTTTGTTCAAAAGTTTGAGAATCAATAAATATAATGCAGTCTCAAAGAGGATAAAGTGAAGATAACAGAACAATTTACGCGGAAGCACGGATATTATTGCAATGGTTGCGTTATGACGAAGCTTATGCCCAAAAATGTTATGCATCGACTTAGAGGTGCAAATTCTAGGCGTCAAATATACGACTCCACTAGCTGTTCTAGGCAAGAAGCAGCTTAAAATTGCTTTTTTCGTAGGTTATAAACGTAGGTTATCATCTATTCCCCCCGCACCATCCCTAACTAAGCTTATGGATGGAGCTCGAAAAGTTTTCTCCATTATTTTTATAAAAAAGGGGAGGTGTTGATCGCCTGTTGTTGAGGCGCGTGTACACGAAGCCTTTGTGTTGTGGCTGGGGTTGTCAACATCTAAAGCGCCTATTCGGGTACTGTCGGGGTAAGTGTAGCACTACAACGTTACTTCGCGTCAGACTGGCCTAAAATTGTATTCATTCTCCCTTTTCAGGATTTTGAGGACAGTTTGATGTCCTTCAGAAAGCGCGAATGAGATGATGCGCTAAAAGTTTCTTAAAAACCCGCTCTTATCAGGTTTCTAGGCTTCATGAATTCCCGTAGAAGGACTGTTGCGTAAGAGCCCCTATGCAAAGTGAAACCCAGAGTCACTCTTCGCTTCGACGGGTTATGCGGGTCTTTGCTTATCTCTGGGGCAGAGAAGTTGATGACTGGCGTCAAGATCGTCCGCAACTCACCTGTTGCGCTAGTTTCAGGCATGGAAGAAACCTTGAAGTCTTTTGAAGCGATGCCCTCGTTTTCAAGGATTTTTCCTTCTATCTCTCCTTGAATCCCCTGGGAGGGTGATTGCTTAAAGCCGATGAGCGGAATGGCTAGGCGCATTTTACCCTCTCTCAACGCCCCGTCTATGTCTGAAAGCGATTGGGCGGTAGCTTGCATGACTTTGGCTGTTGGCAACCCATGTTCATCGAGAGCCACCGCGTAGTCTCCGATCTGAGCTTCGGTGAGCGGAACCCCCAGCTTGATTCTTTGGCTGAGAAATAGGTTAAAAAGATGGGACTGATAGGCTTGGACGAAGAGCTTGCGCAGCCTTCGAGGGATCCTTCGAAACGCTCCCACATAATCTTCGGGTCGCTTTGCCAAACTTGTCAACATCAGGCGTTCATACCTGAGGTTTTTGGGGAAAATGTGGAGCGCCTCCTCGAAGTTGCGTGTTTTTCTCAGCTGCTTCCTAGCCTCTCTGGATTCTGGATGCTCATACGGGCTGGGTTGAGCCAGAAAGGTCATGATCGCCTTTTCCAATCTGTCCAGAACGATGAACTTGCCCACCAGGTGGGTTATGGGTCGTACTGTGCCGAAGCGTTGGTGACCGAAGAAGTTGGGGAAACCGCCTAGATTCGACAACTCTTCTTGGACGCCTTTAACTCTACGCTCTATGGCGATGGTGGAATGGGATACGGCCCTAACGGTGATGCGGAAACGATTTCCCAGAAGCAGATGGGGAAAGACCATTTCGTTGGAAAAGCGTAGGGGGTAAAGATCGATGTCCTTGACCTTAACCCTGCGAACATGTTCCGGTGCGACGCCGGAAAGGCTGACGTGCTGGGCGGTAAGCGCTTTCGCGTCCTTCATTCCAGCTATCTGGATGCGCCTTTGGCTTATACGCAACTGCCTTGCAACCCGTTTAACCGCAAGGAGCGTGTCCCAATCGCGCTTAACCAACACGCAAACGAGGTGTCTTCCTTCTCCTAGAGGCTGCTGAGCCGCTGTTTGTGATATCTGTGCCATTGACCCGTCGGCTAGGACTTCCTCCACGATGAAGTCTTCAAGAAGCTGACGGATTCTCCCACCAATCCCCAACGGATTAGAGGCGTAAACCTCCATCCCAAGATCCCTCTCCAGCCTAGGAACCCTCAAACATTTCGCCTCAGAGAAGAGGAAGCTTTCCAGTTATTCTATCGACTTGGTTGGAGGGAGCTGGACCTATACCCAGACAGGTGACGGTTCCGGCTGGAAGCTCCGTCAAACCCCTATCCTCAACCAGAGAGCAGGGTAGCCCCGCTTCCTCGGCTTCCCTCCTCAAACCCAACAGCTCTTGTTCACTCCCAACCTTTACGGCTATTTTGCACTGCCCCTCCCTCATCCAAGCCTCCCACCACCTGAGATTTTTTTGTCTAGCCTTCTCAGCCGCGGAAACCGCCGCATGCCCAGCCTGAGCCGCAATCTTCCCTCTGCTCATCTTCAAATCAACCCGCATAACAATGACCTGTTTGTACTCGAATTCTGACATACAACTCGATTTAACCAGCTTACAATTTAAGCATTGACATGGGATAAAAAGAGCCATGGGTTTTAACGGCATCCTCCTCGCTAGGTTAACGAAGAGAAAAAGGCGAACACCATGGGAATCAGCATCTTCGGATGCCGGATCATGGATATTAGCGACCTCCCCTGAAAGTCCAGATCCCCCCTGTCCTCAAGGACCTCGTTCACCTTAAACCTTGCACAAAGCTTAATGACCGCATCGATTTCCCTGTCGGTCAAACGATCGAGCAGTTTCCTCACTCGGTGCATCACCATCATGTCGAAGCCTATCGCTTCCCTCCATAGAGATTGATACCTTGAGAGGAAGTCTTCGGAAACGTCGTTTTCCTGCAGGGCTTCGTAGGCAACTTCACCCGCGATCTTGGAACACAGCATCCCAAGGATTATGCCGCCTCCTGTAGTAGGCTTCACGTGAGAGGCGGCGTCTCCGACAATTAACAGACCGTTCGCATAAGTCTTCGGGATTGCCCCTCCAAGGGATATAGGGTGGAGGGAAAGGTCGATGACTTTGCTTCCGCCGAATTTTTCAGATGCCACGGGATGCTCTCGCATGAATCGCCACAGATACTCTCGAGGGTCTCCCCTGTTCGTGGCTAGACCAACTTTGGCGGAGCCATCTCTTCTTGGGATGATCCATGCGAAGAAACCAGGGGCATATCTCCGTCCGAGGTACACCTCCACTAGGTCTCGGTCAACGTCATCCACGTGGTTCACCTTTGCCTGGACGGCGTTTACCACCATCGACCTGTCGAGTGTTTGCATTCGAGCCCTCTTTAGAAGCACGGATGAGCAACCCTCAGCGTCTATCACCACCTTCGATGTCAGCGTCTCCCTCTCTCCCATCCTCCTCAAGACGATCCCTCGAACAAAGCCAGAGTGGAGAATGAGGGATTCAACCTTGGACCTCGTGAGGTATCGAGCCCCGGCTTCCACGGCTAGGTCCGCAAGATGTCTATCAAGAAGTTTCCTGTTGACGACGTAGGTGACTGGGAACGCGTGTTCCACCAAGAACTTGCTTCCCAGGGGTGAATGAAAAACGGCTCCCCTGATCTCGTTTTCCACGATTTTTCGAGGAAGACGCATCCCTAACTGGCTTAAGCCGTTGACACTTACATGCCCCGCACAATGCTCGGGGGAGCCTATTTCACCGTGCTCTTCGCAAACGACCACATCTGCGCCTAGTTTGGCCGCTGTCAAAGCCGAGAAAGAACCGCAAGGACCGGCGCCGACAACGACTATGTCAGCCTTCCCCTTCAAGAAGCTCCCCTGAGCCTACAGAAGCTAGTCCTCTAAAGGCGTCTTTAACCGTTCCGCCTCCACCAACATTTTGGAGTAAACAATTATATAAGGAAGCGTTGCGTATACGGTTCACCTTCGAGGCATCACCATGACCGAGAGAGTAACAGCTTCCATCACCATGCCCACATGCGTCTCATGCCACCGAATAATAGCCCCAGGAACAGAAGCCACAAAGTTCCCGTGTCCCAGCTGCGGAGAGATCACCATTTGGCGTTGCTCCAAATGCAGGAAATTTGGAAGGCTCTATCGTTGCCCGAAGTGCGGTTTTGAGGGACCATAGGGAGGAACATCGCATGGCAAGAGTTTTGTTGGGCATCAAAATTTTTCCCTCAGACATCACCGTAGACCTCAACGCATTGAAGCAGAAAATAGAGGGAAGCCTGCCGGATTATGCCCGTGTGCACAAGTTCTCCGAGGAACCCATAGCATTCGGCCTCTCTGCCCTGGTTGCCTATATTTCGATTCCTGAAGAAAGACCTGGGGGGGTGGATGAGGTGGAAGGGCTTCTTGGAAAGATCAATGAGATCAGCCAGATAGAAACGCTGATGGTTCACAGGATGTAACGCTTCATAAGGTTTATGTTTATATAGGAATTATGAACCCTCAAGGTATGGAAAGCTAACGGCTAGGGTGAAAGCATGAATGAAATGCAACTGAGGGTGGGGGATGCAAAACAACGGGATGTGGGCAGGGGAATAGCTAGAGTAGACCAGAGAGCCATGCAGAGGCTTGGCATTTCCGCCGGAGACGTTGTGGAGATCGTGGGTAAAAGATCTACGTCGGCGATAGCTTGGCCTGCCTACTCCGAGGATCAGGATCGAGAAATCATACGAATCGACGGATTTACGCGCAAAAATGCCGGAGTCGCCATCAACGAGTATGTTGTTGTCCGCCCCACCCAGGTGAAGGATGCGGCAAGCGTGGTTTTGGCTCCCATCGACATGAGGATAAACGTGGATGAGGACTTCACAAATTTTGTGAAGAACCGGCTCATGGAGAGAACCTTTACGGAGGGGGACACCACTCTCGTCATGATGCTGGGTCATGCCATACCCTTTGCCGTGACGAAAACTCGTCCTCACGGGATTGTGAGAATCACCTACGACACACACATGCAAATATTGAGCGAGCCTGTTCCTGAAGCAAAGGGGGTTCCCCGCACCACTTACGAGGACATAGGCGGGCTCCATGAAGATATTCAGCGCATACGGGAGATGGTGGAGCTTCCGTTGCGACATCCCGAACTCTTTCAAAGGCTTGGGATCGACCCACCTAAGGGTGTTCTACTCCACGGGCCACCGGGCTGTGGAAAAACCCTGCTGGCAAGGGCTGTAGCTAACGAGTCGGAAGCCAACTTCTTCTCCATCAACGGGCCTGAAATCATGAGCAAGTTCTACGGCGAATCCGAGGCTAGACTCCGCGAGATCTTCCAGCAAGCTCAGCAGAACTCGCCCAGCATAATCTTCATCGACGAGTTGGATGCCATTGCGCCCAAGAGGGAGGAGGTGACCGGCGAAGTGGAGAGGAGAGTTGTTGCCCAGCTCTTGGCTTTGATGGATGGGTTGGCGGGAAGAGGGAATGTGATAGTTATAGGGGCGACAAATCGTCCGGAAGCGCTGGATCCTGCCCTCCGTAGACCTGGGCGGTTCGATAGGGAAGTGGAGATCGGAGTTCCCGACAAGCAGGCACGCCACGAGATACTGCAGATTCACACTAGAGGGATGCCGCTGGCGGAGGATGTGGACTTGAGGAAACTGTCCGATATTACACACGGCTACACTGGAGCGGACTTGGCGGCTTTGGCGCGCGAAACCGCTATGAAGGCCTTGCGTCGATACCTGCCCCACATAAACCTGGAGGAGGAACGCATCCCCCCAAGCGTTTTGGAGAAGATGGAGATCCTGATGGAGGACTTCATGAACGCGTATAAGGAGATCACGCCGACCGCCATGAGGGAAGTCTACATCGAAGTGCCGGCTGTTCACTGGGACGAAATCGGCGGTTTAGAAGGCGTTAAGCAGGAATTGAGAGAAGCGGTCGAATGGCCGTTGAAGAACCCCGAGGTCTTCAAGCGCATGGGAATCCAGCCGCCGAAAGGTATTTTGCTCCATGGTCCACCGGGTTGCGGCAAAACTTTGTTGGCAAGAGGAGTTGCAACGGAAAGCGAGGCAAACTTCATCACCATTAAGGGTCCGGAGGTCTTTTCCAAATGGGTCGGCGAGTCAGAGAAGGCTATTCGCGAAGTTTTTAGGAAGGCTAGGATGGCCGCACCCTCGGTGATATTCTTCGACGAGTTTGACTCTCTGGTGCCTAGACGGGGAATGGGCTACGCCGACAGCGGCGTAACAGAGCGTGTAATCAGCCAACTTTTGACAGAGATAGACGGCATCACAAGACTGGAAGACGTGGTGGTCATCGCCGCCACGAATAGACCAGACATCGTAGATCCAGCAGTTCTTCGACCAGGAAGATTCGACCGCCTCATCTACGTTCCTGAGCCCGATGAAAGGGCTAGGCTCGACATCTTCAAGATTTACACTAAGGGGATGCCCCTGGCGAAGGACGTAGACATAGCCGAGCTGGCTCGCATAACGAAGAGCTATTCTGGAGCCGACATCATGTCCCTTTGCCGAGAAGCTGCCATAAACGCTCTGCGTAGAGACATGACTTCTAAAGAGGTTGCGCTGGTCGACTTCCAAGCCGCCATGGAAAAAATCGTTCCAACAATTTCGCCGGACATGGAGGCTTGGTATAAAAGCTTTATGAAGCAGGTTCGCAAGGTTCAGCGGCCTACGACTCCCGTAGCATAAACCTTGGAGCTGAAGGCATGGAAAAAACGTGGAAGCCCTATCCACTTCACGTCACTATAGTGGAGATCTTGGAGAAAAAGGGGGCGCTGGCTGACATGGAACTTTACGAGTTGTTGAAGGAAACTTACGCAGACATGAGTTTTAGCTCGCTGAATCGAACGTTGATGCAAATGGAGATCTGGGGCAAAATCTACGTTTCTACGCTTAGTAGAGGAAAACGACGAGTAGAGCTTATCAGGCATAAGTAGGCTGGGTGTATAGCCGTAAAAGGACACGGTTCTTCTAGAGAACCGCCCAAGAATGGAACCTTCATCGACGTATGGTTACCTTCCCGTAGTCTCCCCTCGGCAGATACGTGTGGGGATATACTCTTGTAGCTCTCAGTTGACAGCCAGCCTCCACGGTCACATCGTGCGCGACCACCGAAACCGAGCTAACCCGAGTCGGGCTGCTCAAGGCGGAATTCACGGTGGTGTGTCTCCCAACAATGCTTTCCCTTATCTCAGCTCCATCCCCAATTATCGCACGATCCATGACGGCTGATCCCTCGATCGTTACGTTTCTACCGACCTTGGTGTAGTTGTCGATGCATGAATTCACAATTCTGGCGCCGTCCTCTATTTGGCAGTGTCTACCGATGAGGACCGGTCCATCGAATTCTATTTTTCCTTGCTTAAACTTCTTGAGGATTCTCTCCCTTCTCTTCATCGACTCAGGGCTTTCCCCTTGAACCCAAACTGTTGCGTCTTCAGAGATTCGTCCACCAAAATCCCTCAGGGACGCTAACTGGCCATGTAGAATGCCTGACATGGCTTCAAGATACCTTTGAGGAGTTCCAACGTCGTACCAGCATCCACTCAAAACGTAGCCATACATAGACCTTCCTGTCTCTATGAGGTAGGGAATGAGATCGTATCCAAAGTCTAGACGCTTTTTCTTCGAGATCATGTCTCGTATACTCCTTTCTTTGAAGATTTTTCGAATATCTGGGGTAACAAAGTAAAGTCCCGTGTTGGCAAGTTTTGACGGCGCCTCTTCTTTCGAGGGCTTTTCCACGAACCTCGAGATTCTCATCTCCTTGTCCACATCGGCTATTCCGTAGCCCTCCACGTCCTCAACAGGCCTTAACCCTATGGTCATGAGGGCACCCTTCTCCCGGTGAGACTCTAGGAGGTCTCGGAGGTCTATATCGAATATGTTGTCGCCCTGCACGGCGAATACAGAGTCCTTAACGTCATAGTATTCCATGTTGATTCTGGCTGAATCTGCGCTTCCATGATCCTCCACGTTGGGCTGATATTTGATGTGGATTCGTGGAACTATGCCGTATCTCGCGGAGAACCCCACGCCAGACTCGAAATAGTCGTGGAGACACCTGTAGTTCGTGTATCCTTTCACGCCAAAAATGAAGTTCTTCACACCTTGTTTCGCCAAACAGAGCAGAGATATCTCGATCAGCGGACGGTTTAGAAGCCGGAGGTAAGCCTTGGACACCCCCGCCGTGAGGGGAAGCAGTCTGGTAGCCATTCCGCCAACAGGAATTATCACTCTTAGATCTTCAGGTGAACAACTCAAAGCAAAACGCCCCAACCGAAGTAAAATTGAAAATGTGTATTAAAGGTTTCCGATAAGTCGATAAATTATTATTGAACATCCAGTTGATTACTTGGGGTGGCGACGCTTGGGTGTTAGCCTGGAGCATCTAGCTGCCAAAACGACTCCCAGCCTTGAGAGCCTCCGCGGCAAGTCGATCGCCATATATGCTCACAACGCCCTCTGAGTGGTGAAGCGGTAAAGTTCCAATGGTGATTATATGGGTGTAGATCTCGGCGTAATCATTCCCAAAAAAGAGATGACATTGGATGAACTTTCGGGAAAATCATTGGCTGTAGATGCATATAACGCACTTTACCAGTTTCTTGCCATAATTAGGCAGCCTGATGGAACCCCTTTAAAGGATCGGCGAGGAAGAATTACGAGTCATCTCAGCGGAATATTGTATCGAACTTCTAACCTCTATGAAAAGGGGGCAAAAGTGGTGTATGTTTTTGACGGGGAGCCTCCAGAATTAAAAGAAGCGGAGATTAAACGTAGGATGCAGATCAGAGAGGAAGCCACTGTAAAATACGAGGAAGCTCTAAGAAGAAAAGAGATCGAGAAAGCGAGGATGTACGCCCAAATGACATCTCGTCTAAAGGACGTGATGGTCAACGATGCAAAAAGTCTACTGAGACTCATGGGGGTCCCGTGGGTTCAAGCGCCTTCTGAAGGCGAGGCTCAAGCGTCTTATATGGCGGCAAAAGGAGATGTATGGGCAGTTATATCACAAGATCATGATTCATTACTTTTTGGGGCTCCTATGCTTGTTCGGAACGTAACCATCAGCGGACGGAGAAAACTTCCAAGGAAAAAAGTGTACATCGAGGTGGTGCCCGAGGTGGTGGAGCTCGATCGGGTTCTCAAGGGATTAAGCATCACACGCGAGCAGTTGATCGACATAGGCATTCTCATCGGGACAGACTTCAACCCTAAAGGCGTGAAGGGGATGGGTCCAAAAACCGCCCTCAAGATGATCAGGGATCATGGAAGCCTCGAAAAGCTGTTGCCGACCTTGAAGGGGGCGGATTTCCCCGTGGACCCGCAGAAGATACGGGAGATCTTCCTTCATCCAAGGGTTTCGAACAACTATAAAATAGAGTGGAGAGAACCAGACGTAGAGGAGGTTATAGACTTCTTGTGTAGAGAAAGGGACTTCTCCGAAGAACGTGTGCTAAAAGCTGTAGATAAGGTCGCTGAGGGCTTAAGAAAAATCAGGGGAAAGACAACCCTGGAAGCATGGTTTTGAGGCTCAACGTGGAGGCTGGCACTCTAAATCCTGTCATAGTTTGTACCCGTATCTTCCAACGAGGGGCACGAAAGCTACTCCGCCTAACCTTTCCTGCTTAGCCTTTCCATCCACTTTTCTAACGCGGATCAGCGTCTGATAAAGATAGATGCCCCCCACAGGAATCACCATAACTCCTCCACTCTTCAATTGCTCTGTAAGGAACTCAGGGACGTCTGGCGCTGCCGCCGTAACCAAGATACGGTCATACGGTGCTTCAGGCTTGTGTCCTCCGGAGCCGTCGCCGCAGAAAACAGTGATGCGATCTGCGTATCCAACCCTCTCAACGTTTCTTCTAGCAAAGTCCACCAGTTGAGGAACGATCTCCACGGTGTAAACGTGCCCCCATGTTTCCCTAGGTGCATTTGACGGAGCCACTATCTCGGCTACCGTGCAGGCGTGCCAGCCGGAGCCTGAGCCCACCTCCAAGACCTTTTGTCCTGCTTCCAACTCAAGGGCTTCGTTCATGATGGAAACCATGTTTCGCCCGACTGGTCTCGTCTCAGCGGCCAGTCGAGTGGCGCCGATATGGTTTGCCCAAACCCTATGGGAAGCGGGGCGTCCGCTGACGTGTATGACTTGACGTTCTCAGGCAAGAAAGGTTTCCGAGAAACCCGTCTCATCGCTCTTATCACGCTGGGTGAACGAAGGATGCCTTCCCGAACTAGGTTTTGAATCAGTTCTTCCCATGCCTTGTCTTCCATGGATCACCCTCAGAATAGAAATGGTGACACATGCTTAAGAGTTTGCCATGAAAGCTCGGAATGAGAGAGAGGACTTATTGGACGGTGACCGTCTTGGCAAGGTTTCTGGGTTTATCCGGGTCGTAACCCCTCATAACAGCTGTGTAATACGCAAAAAGCTGCAAGGGAATCACGTAGAGGACGGGGGAAAGAACCTCAGGTACGCCCTTCATGATTTCTATGTAATCATCAGCCAAGGCCTTGATCTCCTCGTCTCCTTCCTCGATGACCGCTATGATGTCGGCCCCTCGAGCCTTCATCTCCATGATGTTTCCTATGACCGTCTTATGCGTTTCGTCCCTAGGGCAGACGAAAATCACGGGAAACTTAGGTTCTATCAGGCTTATTGGTCCGTGCTTGCTTTCTCCGGCGGGATAAGCTATAGCGGGAACGTAAGCTATCTCCATGAACTTCAGCATTCCTTCCATGGCGGTGGCTGAACTGATCCCCCTGCCCAGAAAGAAGAAGCATTGCCTTCCTAGGTACTTTCCAGCGAGACGCTTAACCTTCTCCTCCTGGCCCTCTATGATTTTTTCGGCGAGGTCAGGAATCTGCTTAAGTTTCTCCTCAAGAGCTTCGATCTCTACGTGAGAAATTTTTCCTCTCTTCTTGGCCAGCCTCAACGCAAGCTGAGACAAAACAGAAAGCTGTGAAGTGAAGGTCTTGGTGGCGGCAACCCCTATCTCGGGACCCGACTGTTGGCAAACGTAAACGCGGGCAACCCGGGTCAGCGTAGACCCGAGGACGTTGGTCAGTCCCAGAACGGTGGCAGCTCTAAGCCTCGCGTGTTCCACGGCGGTCAATACGTCTGCAGTCTCTCCGGATTGGCTGACCGCAAGAATAGTGCTGTCGATGTTGACAGATTTTCCGTGCTGCTCGATAAACTCAGATGCAATCACTGGATGAGTCGCTAAAAAAGACAGCTTGGAAAACATGTAGGAAGCGGCTAAGCAAGCGTGATGGGATGTCCCGCACGCAACTAGAAAGACTTCTCCAGCCCGATCGAGAAATTCAGTCATGAGCTCAAGGTATTGTTCCTGCAGCCTCAACGTGTCTCTGAGACAAAGCGGCTGCTCGTGTATCTCTTTGAGCATAAAGTGAGGGTAGCCCCGCTTCTCCGCCATCTCAGGACTCCAATCAACGATTTCTGGCTTTCTATTCACAGGACTCCAATCAACAAAACGCCGTATCTCGTAACCCTCTTCTCTGAGAACAGCGATCTCCCCGTTCTCGATGATGACTACATGGTCTGTCGAGGGGAGAAAGGCGGGGATGTCTGAGGCGCAGTATAAGCCATCTTCGGCAACACCCAGCACCAGGGGGCTTTCCCTACGTGCACAAACAATCTTGTCGGGTTCCTTGGTGGACAGGACGGCGATGGCGAAAGAGCCTTCGAGCCTGTTAACCGCCGCGCGCACTGCCTCCACCAAGGGGAGATCTTCTTTCAACCCCTCCTCGATGAGGTGAGGAATAACCTCGGTGTCCGTTTTAGATCGGAAGGAGTGTCCATGCTCTACCAGTTCCTTCGTCAGTTCAGCGAAGTTTTCTATGATTCCGTTGTGAACAACCGCCACATGCTCTTTGCAGTCTGTGTGGGGATGAGCATTGACCCGGGACGGAGCCCCATGGGTTGCCCATCTAGTGTGCCCGATACCCATTCGACCAGGAAGGTCGTCCAAGTTGAGCGATGCGTGGACATCGTCGATTTTTCCTTGGGACTTCTTTATAAAGAGCTTGTTCTCGTGGAGGGATGCCACTCCCACCGAGTCGTAGCCGCGGTACTCCAGCCTTTTCAGCCCAGCGTGAATCTCGGGCGCAGCATTCCCATTCCTCAGTATGCAACCAAATATTCCACACACGGCGTTTTCCTCACGATTTCTTGCTGTAAACTGTTAAGCCAAGGTTATTCCACTCAACCCCGCCCATAAGCTTTTTTCAGAAAGCTCTTTCAGAACTAAAAGGAAAATTATAAGGGTTTAAGGACGCAGGAAGTAGCCTGAGCTAGCCACAAAAAGCGATCGTTGAGCGTTTCGAAGCGCTTATGAGCTCTCAGGATTTTCATTCATTTTTCTCGTTCACATGAAGCTCTTCAAGCCCGTGTCTTTTCAGCACCTGAGGTGAAACTTCTTCCAACTTAAGAGCTTAAGGCACCGTCTTCTAACAAGCTTAAGAAAAGGATATGTAAAAAATAACGAATCTAGCTGGGTCTTAGGATACTTCTAAGGAAGAGCGCGCCGAGACCAGAGCTTTGTTTACAGATTGTCGGAAAAATGGAGACCACTCCGAGTTGTGATAGACACGGACATCCTCATAGACTGGCATATCGAGGGAAGGATTACGGCGTGTAACTCGGATTTGATAGATCACGGTATCCCGTGCTTTGCGTACGCTCTGATAGGGGATGAGCGCCCCGAGCGTAGAACCTCGCTGGCGGCGGAGAATGTTTCGAACAGCTCCTTTTCAGAGGCTACTCCAACGGCTACTGATGCAACACCCTCTTCAAACAGGAATTCAAAGGCTTCCTTGGGTGGAATCCTTCCCCAGGCTAAGGGTTTCGTCGCGATCACCGGTTTTTTCGTGCGCCTGATCGCCTCCAACGCCGTTTGTTTGTTGGGGTGCATGTAGAAACCCATCTTGTTTATGGGGACGAGATAAAAGTTCACGTCCAGACCCGATTCATCTATCTTTGGGATCACGTCAGCCGGGTAGTGCGTCGAGATCCCGGGGACGGCTCCTATGCCCCTGATGAGCCCCAAAACCTCCTCGATTTCCCTTCGCCTCCTTTCGGTCAAGGCTTTCTTCCTGAGAAAATCGGCGATAAGCCATGGAGCCACCAGTTCGGGTTCCAGTTTTGCTGCGTATTCTATTTCCGAAGCGTATGGTTTGGTGCGTGGAAACCCTAAAGTCCCAGCCGTTGCGACGATATGCACGTCGGCATCGGTCGCAACCTCGGCCTTCTCAACGGCGTCGACGAACTTTGGGTGGGCAAATAGCTGTATTCCGGTTAACCCCCAGCTTATCGCCTTGACCACGAGTTTTGTGATGTTCTTCGGAAAGTGGAAGAACTTTATCCTTCTCCAAACGGCCTTCACCGGGTTGTAGGATGTTCCGTAGTAAAACGTGGAATTTCCCACCAAAACCCTTGGGATTTCGGCTCCACAGATGTCTGCCGAGGGAATCTCTATCCTTCTCATATTCGCCCCTTCTTAGTCAATCAGAGAAGAGTTTCCGTAGGGTCTGAAGGCTTTCCTCCACGTGTTCTATGGATTCAAGCATAACGGTGCAGCTACATCCGGCTTTTCTAAGCGCTTCGGCAACCGCAGGCCATTCTATGGTTCCGTATCCTATCCCCAGATGCAAGTCTTGGGTTCCGTCGTTGTCGCTCGCATGTACGTGTACGATCTTGTCGGGGAATCTGGAGATGAACTCTTGAATCTGGTTGTTCAGCCTTGCGTGACCCACGTCTAGGGTTAACCCAACGTCTTCTCCAAGCTCCCGGTAGAAACGCGAGAAGTCCTGCACGCTCTTCATCAGGAAGGGGTATGGCTCCGGAACGTTTTCGATGGTTATTCCCACGTCGTGTTTCTCGGCGATCTTCAAGAGGAGCCTCACGGACTCTAGGTTCAACTCCCACTCTAAGCCGGGATAGAAATAGCTGATACCAGTGTTCAAGCCGGGATGAAACACCAACCGTCGACAACCCAGCTGACCCGCGTAGGAGATGGATTTCTCCAGCAGTTTCAAGGATGCCCTTCGTATAAATGGGCTGGAGCTGGCGATGTTTACGTCGACCCAAGGCGCGTGGAGCGTAAGCTCAAGACCGATCGACTGAGCCACCCTTCTTATGGCGTTCACCCTTCTACGATTTAGCGCGTGCAAGCCTTCGTCCACAAGCTCCACTTGGCGCGTGCTCACTTTGCCTAGGCGCTTGACGAGGGAAGAGAATGGCTCGCCTAGGCAAAACAGCATAGACAAACCAACATCCATTTTAGGCATATGGACCTAACCCTTCTTTTGGTCGATTGATTGTTAGAGTGGAACTATTTTTGTGGCGATGTTTTCAGAGTTTGCCACTTTGTGTAGGCTGGCGTCTGTTGTTACAAGAATTGCTTCGTTTATGAAGGCTGCGGCGGCTGCGTAACAGTCTGCAAGCGATACTTCGTCTCGATGTTTGCATTTTAGCCATGCCGCATTCTTTGTCAACTCTTCGTTCGGAGTTATGATCGTCATGTTTGGTTGGTAGCGTATTCTGAGGTAGTAGATGTCTGCCACTTCTTTTCCCTTCTTCTCGCACGTTTTGGCGTAGAACTCGGCTAGGTTGACTTCGCAGGCCAGGGGCTCAGCTCTTCCAGACGCTATTTCCTCGACGAAGCGCTTTACGTTGGTGTCTCCAGCGAGGATGAGCGGGAAGATTCCAGCATCGAGCAGGTATCTATTCAGTGGTTTCATGCTGGATTTCCTCCCGCCGCCCCTCGGAAATGGCCTTCGCCACATCCTTCATTGAAGGATCGATGCCGAAGAGGTCCTCTAACTTGGGTATGGGCACTATCAGAATGCCCTTTTCTTCTTCCATGAACCTGACCTTTGAACCCTTCTTGATGGAGTATTTGCGTCTGATATCGGCTGGCAGGGTGATCATGCCCTTTTCTGTCACGGTGGAAGTATACTTCATAGTTTTTTACCATACAAAACAAGATAAGCAATACAATATAACTTTTACTATACAAATTAGAGAGTGATATATGTAGATAGACTTGGCTAAAGACGGCACAATGCCAAGAGAAGGCAGACTAAGATAATACCATTGCACATAAAAAATCGCCAACACGAAACTAACCACTGAAAATGCTCCTTGGCTTCTACTGGTTCTACTAGGCCAACCACCGCACCTTCAAGTTAGGTATCACCGACCATTGCTTCTGACAATTCGAGACTCTCAAAGGTTTAAAAATTCAAGCTGTTTTTGGCGCAAGCCAGTCGATGAGCTGTCGGGGGTTGTCGCATTGGATTTGAACCTTGATGGGTCCTAGAGGAGACTCGGCCACGGCCTCGGAGAAAGAAACGTGTCCAACGTAGGCTACTTGTTTGTTCAGGTAAAAGGTTATGGATTTTTCGCCCGAACCCCTGAAGAGAACCCCCCGAGCGGCGCTCCGTATCCTCTCCCGACGGAGCAGGTTGTGGAGCTTATCGAGCGCCTCGACGCCCTTGGCTTTCGCGACTAGGAGGCTTCCCCTTTTCAGAGGCTTCACCTCGAACTCGACACCGCCGAAGACGTTCTCCACCGCACGCTTAACCTTTTCCTTGTCCTCGGTGGGGTTGATTTCCGCCTCTACTTGAAGGCTTACCCCATCCATTCTTCAAGTGCACGCTCCAAAACCTGGTGAGTCTTTCGTTTCAGCTGGGTTATCGTCCCCTCGTTCACGATCATGTAGTCGGCTGTGGCTATGACGTTGCCCAAACCAACGCTGAGCTCGCGAAGGTCACGGTCCATGAAGGTTTTCCAGCCTCTCGGGTCGTCGCTTCGCTTCCTCAGGAAGAGGCGTTCGAAGCGAGTTTCTGGAGACGCGTGTATGGCGATTAGAGAGAACCTTGGAAAATGCTTCTTGAACTCTCGTACTTCTTGGAGGCTTCGGATGCCGTCGACGACGACGTCTCCCTCCGCCTCCTCGATCTTTGGGATGCAGCGCCTAGCCACCACGGTAGGACCTTCTTCCTCCCTGAGCTTCAACATTATCATGCCTATGTTTTCAGGCGTGGGCTCCAGCCCCCTTCTCTTCGCCTCTTCGCGTATTTCGTCGCCCATAACCACCACAGAGTAACCCGCCTTTGCAACGATTTCTCTCACGGTTGCCTTCCCGGCTCCCGGCATACCAGCCACACCAATAATGGTTTTTTCCTTCATCGCTGCATCATCCACACGATTAAGGTTAGAGTTAAATCTACTTATGTTTTTCAGGCTTCGGAAAAAGCACAGGATAGGTAAAGCGGAGTTTTTAAACTGTTTAACGTTGAGGCACCGATTTAGAGAGTTCAAAAGCTATTAAAAGTGGCGCCGCTTCATAATTGTAGGAGGGATGCCATGTCCGAAAGTATCCGAAGCTTCGTCGCTTTCGACATCGAAGACGAGTCTGTGCTAAAGCGCTTCTCGGAAGCCCAGGAGACGTTATCCAGAGCGGGTGCTAGCCTAAAGCTCGTTGAGCCCCGAAACATCCATATAACCATGCGATTCCTCGGAGACATCTCCTCCTCCATGGTGGATTCGATCCACAGGGAGATGGAGAAGGTATTTTTCACCCCCTTTGAGGCGGAGATCAAAGGTTTGGGAGCTTTCCCCAAACCGAGCTATCCAAGAGTCGTTTGGGTTGGAATTTGGAGGGGTGCCGACCAGCTCAGAAGCGTCTTTAACCAATTGGAGCCCCGACTCCTAGGGCTAGGCTTCAAGCCGGATCCGAAGGGGTTCAGCCCCCACCTCACCATAGCCCGAGTGAGGGACGGACGCAACAGAGCGGAGCTGGTTAAACGCATCCTTGAACTAGCCGACTATGAGTTTGGAACGATCAGGATCGAGTGTTTAAGGTTGAAGAAGAGCGTTCTAACGCCGAGAGGACCCATCTACACGACCCTGAGAGAGGTTTGCCGCCGATAGGCTCAAAGGCGGTATAGCCGCCAGCGAACAGCCATACCCACATTTCAGAACTATACATTAACGTCTTAATTAATGGATAAAATATGTTGCCTAAACGCTCTCATTCCTGATTTGATCTTTCTATTTTTCTCTTCCTTTCTAAATGCTCATAAATACGGTCTCATGCTTCGCTGAGTCGTAGCAGACTTTAAAGTGGTCGAAAATGTCGGTTCGCCCTAACAGGGGCGGCACGTTGTCGTCCTCCGCAAAGGCGATTCTGGCTTCAAACGTTTCTTCACCTATCTTTGCAGTGAGAGTGTGAACGTAAATTCTGATTCTTCCAGGCGTGATTCCACCGACGTAACCAGCTTTTCCGTCTTCAAGGTTGTAGCCTAAGCCTTCTGTACACGCTGACCTTGGAAGCAATGTAATGTCAGCACCCGAGTCCACGTAAACTGTGAATCCTCTCCATTTGCCGCCCTTGCCCTGAAGGTAAATCACGGCTACGGGGCGGTAAACTTCTCCAATCAAACTTGAGTATTCTTTTCGGTAGGGAAAGGAATACCGCGCCATTCAGATATCGTTCCCTTTCCTGTCAGAGAATGAGAAGGTCCTCGGTTGGAACGTATGTGATTATGATTTCCTTGTCGGGGTGACCCTTCTCAATCTCCTCAACCTTCTTATAGAGACCTCTTCCAGAGGCAACCACCTTACCATCCATAACAGCCACGTATTGGCCCCTATACTTCTTCATTTCTTCCAAACTAAGCTGATAGTCTTGAACGGTTTTCATACAGCACCCCCAACTAAAAGCTAACGCACCCAACCATATAACATTTAACCATTTTCCACAAAAAGACTATTTTACTGTTATCACTTTTTATCCACCGAGGCGATTGCCTTGGGAGTTTATTGATAGCATGTTTTCAAGCCCTTTTCCCACGGGATTTGAGGTCTTCCCGACGCTCTCTTCCCTAGAGGGAAAAGAATAACAGATACGACGTTCATTTGGATCAAAGATATTAAGCGTAGAATTCCCTTGCGTGTTTGTCTCGACGAAATTGAGAGAGGGAAAGGATGTGGGAGAGAGAGCCATAAAAGAGATCTGTGAGGAAGTTCTCGGGAAGGTGACACCAAGCGAGAAAGAAAGGGGGGATGTCCTACATTTTTCCAGAGGCTTGACGGAGGAACTTAACGAAAAGATGCGAATCTCTGGAATAGAGGCTAACGCTCAAGTTCAGGGTTCGGTGGCCAAGGACACGTGGCTCGCCGGAGAAAGAGACATAGACATTTTTATACTCCTCCCAAAAGCGTACACGAAAGAAGCTTTTCCAAAGGTCCTTGATGTGGTAAAGGCCTTAGCGGAGGAAAAGTGGGTTGAAGCTTACGCGGAGCACCCGTACGTGGAAGCAGAGGTCGAGGGATACAAGGTTGACTTTGTCCCGTGTTTTAGGGTTGAAAGAGCGGAGGAAGCGGGGTCATCCGTGGACAGAACTCCTCTCCACACCGCTTACATAAAGAGGTGTCTAGATCAAAGGGCTAGAGACGAGGTGCGGCTGCTCAAGCGGTTCATGAAGGGAATCGGTGTCTACGGGGCGGAGATACGGGTAGGCGGATTCAGCGGGTACCTGTGCGAGCTTCTCGTCCTCCACCACGGCTCTTTCTTGAATGTTCTGAGGCCCTTCGCCGAATGGAAGGAGAGAAAGGTCATCGACTACGAAGGCCATTATGAAGGGAAGGAAAGAGAAGCGAAAAAGATCTTCGAAGAACCACTCATCGTTGTAGATCCTGTGGATAGGGGCAGAAACGTCGCCTCGGCTGTGAGGGAGGAACGCTTCTACGAGTTTGTCGCCGCATCCAGAGCCTTCATCAGCCACCCCAGCTTGACGTTCTTCTATCCGCCGGAGACAAAACCCTTCGAAGCAGAGCAGCTAGTTGACACCGTGAAAGCCCGCGGCTCAACCCTTATCTTCTTGAAAGTTGGGGAGGTTAAGGCGGTTCCAGACATCCTATGGGGGCAGCTCTACAAAACTCAAAGATCCTTGCACAAAGTTATCCAGCGGCACGACTTCAGAATCCTCCGTGACCGTGCTTGGACCGATGAGAGAAGCTTCAGCTTGTTCCTCTTCGAGTTGGAACAACGGTTTCTGCCACCCATGAGAAGACATCTAGGACCGCCGCTAGAGAAAAGGACGGAGTGCGAGAGATTCCTGCAGAAGCACATCAACTCGCCCGAAACGGTTTCCGGGCCACGCATAGAGGGGAACCGTTGGGTGGTGGAAACGAGGAGAAAGCACACGGATGTGGTAGGTTTGCTTATGGAGAAGCTGAAGGATGGCGGAAGAGACGCCGGCGTAGCCGAATTGATTTCTAGAGTCATCCCAAAATCCCTTGAGGTTTGTGTGAATGAGGAAATCGTGGAGTTGTATTCAGCCAACCATGAATTCGCAAGATTCTTAACGGAATACCTTAAGGAAAGACCCAAATGGCTTGAGTAACCTATCTCTTTATTGATTTTTCTATCTCCTTATTTTTCCTTCATAATATTCCTCATAGTGATCTTCCTCCCATTCCAGGGCCACTGGAGAATTGAAAGGGTCGATCATGATTTTTACTCTTGGATTATAATCAACCCTTTACTACGACTGTGACTATGGTCGTGGTAGAAATAAGGGAGGATTCCCTTATTTACCGCCTCTGAGTGTCCACTGCAACCTGTTCTTCGGCTCTTCAAGCCTTGCGCAACAAAGAACCCGTTACGCTACCCGTAATTTTCAAATACCCCCCTACGTTTTTGCTAGATACGGAACCCGAGAACAACAGATCCATCTCAACCTTTGATTCAACCAATAGGCTCTTTGACCCTCTCCGCGTAACCCCCTACTCCCCTCATAATGTACCTCAGGATACCGGAGATTATAGATCACATGCGGCTTTAAGCAACCTCAGCAACGTAGATGTTGTGTTTGTTGGCGACAACCCTAGCCCTCACTTTTGAACCTACCGGCACTCTCCCAGCGTTAATCAAGGTCATCACACGGTCCCCCTTTGCCGTCACCGCCAGTTTCTCCTCCCTCAGCCATCCCAGCGCCACGACACGGAGCTTCACCTTCTCGAGCCGCCGGTAGAGGGTGGGAAGCATGGGGCGTCTATGGATCCCGAAGCCTTCAGGGCGCAAAATTAGATCAACGTTGTAAACTTCTCCCCATCTCTTAAGCTGACTGTAGAAATCACTCCATCTCAACGCCCTTACGCCTCTCACTTTTCGACCGTGCTTGTGCACCAGATATTTCTGTATCCCCAGAGGCGGACAGTTCCTCCCCGCCCCGACATGGGAAGCCAGCTCCACGATCTTTGGGATATCATCGTCGTTCAAGCTTGGGACCCATAGAGGAGCAATAAGTAGGTCTATCTGCGTGTTCCCCGTGGTGTACTTTGCCAGTTCGATCACACGGTTCACGTCGTACCACTCTGTGTCTGCTAATCTTTTGGCGAGTTGTGTGTCTAAGGCGTCGATGGAGAGGTTTATTCTCGTCAGCCCCGCGGAGGACAGGTCGTCCAAAGTTTTCTCGTTGAGCAGGGAGCCGTGTGTCTGCATCGATACCGTCTCAACGCCTTCTAGCCGGCTCAGCTCAGAGACTAGATCTATGAGGTCTGGATAGGTTAAAGGGTCTCCCACGGTGTCGATGTGCGCCTCGACCTTTTTTTCACCCTTGAACTTCAGTATCTTTTTGAATTCTTCAACCATGTGGTCTAGGGCTACGGTGTACTCGACCTGTCTTATTCTTGATCTGGGTCCGGCGTTCGTGGAGCAGAATATACACGACAAAGGACAAACTGATGTGGGTCTAACTTGAATCAGGTTGGTTCCCCTGTCGATGCACCCAAAGGCTATGCAGCCTATTAGCGGTATGGGGTCGTCTATCTTAACAATGGGGCGACTGCACGTCTCCATCAAGGCTGCATCCTCACTTAGCCATAAACAAAACGCTTTCTAGGGCTACGCCGATCTTTATGGTTCTTTCCTTAGTGGCAACCCTTCTATTCACAACCAACCTTTTCTTAATGTTGAAGCCTATCCTTTCCGCAAGTCTCGCCGCCAAAACATCAGACTCGACGATTCTGTCAGGGAACACGCCTTGACCTATAACCAGAATCGCTCTCCCACCGTCACGGAGAACTCGATACATCTCCTTCAAGCACGAGCTCAGATCATGAAAATAGGCTTTGGCGATCGTTGGCAGACTCAACTCTGGAAACGTGTCCTCCGCCTTTTCAAGACCCAAGCCCATGAAGGTTCTCTTCTCTTCTTCGGTGGCCGGTTTGCTCAGCAGAGCTTCTTCGACGGCAAAGGCCCTCGTGTACTCGAGCTTGTTGAGGTAGGGGGGCGACGTTATTACAGCGTCGAAAAGCTCGTCTTCCAGAAAGTTCAGCTTTCTCGTATTGCCCTGCTTCACCGTTACCGTGCAAGGCTTAAACTCAACCCTTTCGAGATGCCTCAGGAACCTTTTGACCGTGCCCTTGAACACCTTTTTCAGGGGTGGATGCTTCCTTTTGAAAAACCTTACCACAGATCCGTCTTTCGTGGCGTAAGAAACCCTCATCGCTGCCACCATCAGCGCCAGGGTGAAGAAGTCCTGCTCCAAGGGATTCCCCCTCTTATCGATTTCCGACTTGAAAAAAACTACGTCTTCAAGCGCATACTTGGAGAAAGCCCTCTTTAGGACAGGGTTAGCCCTGACCAGGCTAGGCTTCACGAACCTCTTGGAGAGAAGCTCCCTCGACGATTCCTTCAGCTCATCCAATCTGTATTCGTTCGTCTTCGCCTTGGACACGAAGGCAAAAACTGGATGGGCGTCCACGCCTACAGCGTTTATACCCCTTTCCTTAGCCGAAAGCACCGTGGTGCCTACGCCGCAGAAGGGGTCTAGAACCCAGCTACCCCTCTCGATGCCCACCTGATCAAACATCGAAAAAACGAAGTCGCGGGAAAAACCTTCCTTGAAGCGGAACCAGTTATGAATTGGAAGCCTTTCATTTGGGGTAAAAGTAACGAGTTTTCCCAGGTCGTATCGCTCCTCTACTTCCATCAGGTTCCCATCACAACTGTTTGTTAACGCTCCTCATGAAGGAAATCACCAATCGAAACAAACTTTCCTAAGAACTCCATGACCTCTTCGTCAGATAAATCGTGCCATTCTTGATAGGCATCCGCAACCGCAAAGACGGGTCCGCCCCTGATGTTTAGACATATCAGCTCGTCCACGTTTGGGGTGACGAGATCTATGGCGCCCGTGGACGCCGTAGGCACCGCAACCACGACCTTCTTCGGACCTTGTTTCTTTACGGCCTCCATTGCGGTAAGCATGGTGAATCCAGAAGCCAGACCATCGTCCACTAGAACCACGGTTTGATCTTTCAGTTGGGGAAAAGAACGATTACCTCGAAACTTATCAAGCCTGTAGCGAACGGTCTCTCGAGTTAGAGAAACGCACCGTCGAACAAGCTCTGTGCTTAGCCCTAATCGAGCTATGAGAGGCCCGTTCAGAATCACTGTTCCATCCCAAGCTACGGCTCCGAAACCAGCCTCAGGGTTCCATGGGATCTGTACTTTTCTCACAATAGCCACATCGAATCGGACACCGAGGCTTTCGGCTACTACGCAGCCTACGGGAACGCCACCAGCGGGAATCGCCAACAGTTGCACATCTATATCGCTTAAACGGCTCCGAAGCTTGTTCGCCAACAACCCGCCAGCGTGTAGCCTATCCCTAAACACGTATCTCCTATCCCTGTATGCGGGTTCATCGACGACTTTTGGATTCATGCTAGCGTTTCAACCATAAAAGACGATGGCAACAGGGGAATATAAGAAATATCTTTATAACTCAAGCAACATAGTTTTCTGCTGAGGACTTCATGTTATTTCTTACGGCTAGTTTGAATGGTGTGAACAAAGATGGAGCTTGACAGCCTTTTTTGAAAGAAGCTTAGCAAACACGGAACACGCTAAAACTGTCGACAGCACCGTTAACAATATTTGGGCATGTTAACAAATTACATAAATCTCCGATAGGTAACTTTTAAGAGATGAAAAATGAAGTGCAAGAAGTGCGGTGCTTATATTCCCGACGAAGAGGCGTTTGCAAAAATTGTGGTTGATGGGGAGGTAAAGACCCTTCGTTTGTCTCTCTGTCCCAAATGTTTTGTTGAAGCGATCGAAGGTAGGGAGCAGTCCAGCCCTCATGGAACAGAAGCTGAGGAGGTGAAGCCTAAAGGACCCTTCTACATCTAGGGTGCGTTGTTTTGATTTACGCTTTGTCCTCTATCAGGGCGTGCATACGCTGAAGTTTAAAAATAGATTGTTGTGAAGACGCCTCCACCAGCTACAGAATTGGGAAACATCCCGCTTTTTTATGAAAGTGTGACAGCGTTCTCACTCTGTCGAACGTACGATCAGCCGCTGTGTGCCACTGGAATGATCGTGACCTCGCTGCCCTCATGGAGCCCAGTTTCTAGCCCTTCCAGAACGCTTATCTCCCTTCCGTTGACGATGATGAGCGCGTTCGGTCTCGGATCTTCCAACTCTGGGTCAATCAACGCGTGTCTAAACTCTTCCGAAAAAGAGTCGGCAAGCTTCTGAACCGCCTTCCGGACGGTAGTTTCCTCTTCTAGCGTTAGTGTGGTCCGGCTCCTCCCGGAAAACGCTCGATAAACCCCCACTAGCCTCACGTTCACGTTGATGACCATGGTTCGATCCCAACTTGTGGAGTGATTTCTTAAGCTCTCTTCCAGCTGTTCTTGATGTACTCTGTGGGATAGGCTGTTATTTTTCTTTCGCTTATCTGAATCGGCCTTTGGCTAGATGAGGCATTCATAGCTTCATCTGGCTAGAAGCAAAAGGTTTTTTATATGTTGCTTCACACAGTAGATTTTCACGAGCTTAGACCAGTAAACCTTTCAAAATTGAGTGGGGAGATGGAATTGGCCAAATCATCTTGGAAACTTGTGTGGATGTTCTTGGATACAGATAAACACGCCAGCCCCTTCGACATGCTCACGGCGATCGACCTGTTCCCAGATGCACAGATCATACACTACAGCGGTGTCGATCCTGAGGACGCGAGGAAAATAATTCAGGATGCCATGTTTCCCCGCGGTCCGGAGGGCGCCAAACAAACTAAAATCTTCATTGGGGGATACGACGTTGAAAAGGCTGTTGAGATTCTGGAGATCGCGAAAAAGACCATGTTTCCACCCTTCGAGCTCGCCGTTGTCGTCGACCCTCGGGGAGCTTATACAACCTCCTCGGCGGCGGTGGCTAAAACCCTTTTCCTCTCCGTGGATAAACTGTTAGGCGACTTTAAAGGAAAGACTGTCACTGTTCTCGCTGGCACCGGACCGGTTGGGCAGGTCGCCGCCCGCCTATACGCCACGGAAGGAGCTGGAGTGATAGTCACATCACGAAACTTGGAGAGGTCTACCGCTGTAGCCACGAAGATAAACGAGGAGATCGGGGCGAAAAGGGCTGTAGGCATGAAGGCAGCCACGCCTCAAGAGGTCGGCTTGACCATTAAGGATGCCGACGTCGTGCTGTCTGCTGGTGCCGCGGGAGTTCAGTTGCTGCCCTCAGAGGTGTTGGAGACGTATGGAAAGCGTTGCAAGGTTGTGGCGGACATCAACGCCGTCCCACCCTTGGGAGTTGAAGGACTAAAACCAAAGCATGAAGTAACCGAGTTCCTGCCAGGAATCTGGGGAACGGGCGCCTTATCCATAGGCACTTTCAAAAACAAGATTGAGGCCCAATTGCTCAAACGAGCCGTGGATGCTCCGAAGGGAATATTCGACTACAAGGTTGCATACAAGATTGCAAAGGAACTTCTCGGTCTTGGTTCCTAGATTCTCCATTCTTATTCTCCAACGAGTTTACGGAGCATGCACAGAGCTTGGGGCATAGAGAGACATAGGCTTACACGGCTTTTCATACATGGGTAGGCGTTTGCGCTCCAAGCGAAGTTTTCCCCTTCCTCCATGCGAGACGATATGCCGATTATGCCAGCGCCCGTCTCCTTCACTTTCTCAACGAATGCTTTCGACGGGGCATCTATTCCGAGGTCGTAAACTACGAAAACAGCCGAGCTTAACAACGTCTTAACGATGTTCTTCCCTATGTCGTGGAGATATCCTTCGATCGTGCCAAGAACAACCTTACCTTTTCTCTCCTCCTTAACTTTTAGGTGGGGTGTTAAAACTTTGAGCGCTTCCTTCACTGTTTCTCCTACCATTATAAGCTAGCCAAGCTAGAATAAAAAAGAAAGTTAAGAAGGCTATTGCGCTTATATGAAGAGGGGAAATATTGCCCAAATAATACCAGCGTCTTAAAGCCAGTATTTTAGATTTAAGCTGATTTCTGCGGATTTATCAAACCTATATTTTAATGTTACTTATATCTCCATTGCTTGTTTTCATAAACACGGAAGCTCGTATAGTGGAGGACGTTCTCCAAAAAATTAGGAAAAACAGCGGAGTCGAAGAGGCTTTTAGAAGAATAAGGCAGACGCGTGATAAGCTAGAAATGTTTGAAAGAAATTAAAAATGGTTAGGAATGAGGCTCTCTTCTTGGCTTCGATAGACAAATGAAGAATTGTGAATGCAAACAGATCTTTGGAAGATGTTGAAAAGGTATTAGAAAATGCTTTAGCCCTAAAATTTTCTGTGCATCGAGATAGAAGTGCACGGTTTAACTTAGTTCTACGTTAAAACAGCCGAAACCCCTGAAGAGATAGAACAGCTTCTTGAAGCAGGTTTTGAATACGTATGCGAGAAGGGGTGGTTTGATGTTCTTTAGGAAGCGGAAGTTAATAGGGTCCAGATTATCGTGGTGGGGTCAAGTAGATTTAAATCCTCGTTTAAATTCCCCATGCCGAGGCCATCGTGGATTAGGGGGTTCAAATCTCTTCCCCTGCACTAAATAATGTGAAATTACGTTTAAATTCTCGGTTTCTTAAGCGTGCTTCTTACTTGTCATTTTAGGAATAAGATGAGAAAGGCCATTTATTTTTCAGCTCAGCAGTCCAT
>Ga0315314_1000582_pt1 | contig 38883 bp, 38 predicted proteins | sample TDP9_MG_FD_203631 | JGI IMG/M metagenome (GOLD analysis project Ga0315314, IMG submission 203631) | Freshwater sediment microbial communities from Lake Towuti, South Sulawesi, Indonesia - TDP9 | ecosystem: Environmental > Aquatic > Freshwater > Lake > Sediment | place: Indonesia: South Sulawesi... | reverse complement strand
TTTTTGGGTTCGAGTTGGGCGGCGTTTCTTTTCTTTGGGCAGGGGAACAGCGTATAATTTTTCCAGTGTTTGTCTGTGCAGCGTGTTCATGGTGCAGAAGGGCACGATTTTGCCGCCTAGAAACCCGTAGTGGATTGTGCAGCGTTCAACTCTTGCCAAGTCGAAGTTGTAGGCGTCCATGAAGTGCATCAACCCGATCATCAAGGTCTTGTAGTGGAACGGTCTAAGGGACTCGTAATTACCTTGAAGTATGGCGGGCATGACTTGGCGTAGGATTCTGAGTCGGATGTTTTTGAGAGCGGATGCGCCCACGCGTAGCTTTGCTCTGGTTCGGTGTCCGTGGCGAATATCTTCGGCTGCTTTGCTCAGTGCATTAAAGAAGGAGTCAACGTTTGCCAGCTTGGTTATAGGTGTTGCCTTACCATTCTCCACATATAAGTACGTGGCTGCTCCACAGTGAGGATGAGTGGTGAATTCCACATGAGCCTTGGTTTTATACTCGTTCAAGAATTCTGATATGGGAACCACGCATGGGACTGGGTAGAAGTCTTGTGTTTTAATGACGCCATTTGTCTGCTCCTGGATTCTCTGCAGCGCTTCAGGGATGGTTATCCTTCCTTGCTGGACCTCCCATTGTTCAGTTCTGCCTGCAAAAGAGACTGGTTGGAAGTTGACGCAGCGGACAACATCGATGTTTTGTATGGCAAAGTTGATGATGTCTCCAAGCTGGTAGTCATTCATTCCTTTGACGATAACTGGAACCAAGACGAGACTGCGCATGCCAGCTTCTCGACAGTTTTGTATGGCTCTCTGCTTGATGTTGAACAGCCATTTGGCGTGTTCCATTTTGCCCTTTTCGTCTAAGTAGCTTGGAGCTCTGCCCACGTAGGGTTCAGGTGTGACTCCGTCGAATGATAGGTAAAACGTGTCGGCGCCAGCGTCTTTGAGTTGGCGTATGTATTCAACTCCGTTTTTTTCATCGGCGATTTTGATTCCGTTCGTGTTGACTTCGATGTGTCTGAAGCCTTTTTCCTTTGCCATTTTGACGATTTCTAGAAAGTCTGGTCGTACTGTGGGTTCTCCGCCTGAGAGTTGAAGTGCGGGGGGCGGAACGGGTAGGTTAGCCCGGAGGTTGTTCATGACTTCGCCGATTTGTTCAAGAGTGGGCGTGTATAAGTATCCAATTTTGCCTGCGTAGGCGAAGCAGATTGAGCATTGGAGGTTGCAGGCGTTTGTGACGTCGATTATGGATAGAACTGTGTGGGATTTGTGGTTTGGGCAGATTCCGCAGTCGTAGGGGCATCCTTTGACGGTTTGGGTTCGTGGATTCTGCACTCCTTTGCCGACTTTGCCGTATTTTTCGAAGCGCCTGTAGCTTTCGTAATCCGCCCAGTACATGTCTTCGAAGTGCCCGTGTTTTGGGCAGTCCTTGGTTAGTATGACTTGTCCGGTTCTTTCGACGATGGTGGCGTCGAGCCGTTCCAAGCATTCTGGACAGAGGCTGAGAGTCTGCTTTAGAATGTGAGACTCAACCCGCTGTGGTTGCTTCAGCGTCTGCAATTTGACACCACTAAGAGTTGTAACATTTACCATATGGGTTTGAGCCGCACACTATAAGAAGGTTTCCAAACCTTTCAGAAGGTGAAAAGGTTGATACGGCATCAGTAGTATATGGACATGAGATTAGTGATTGTTAACATAGCGTATCATCGGTTTCTGTGCGCTTTGGCGGTGTGTTTTCGAGAGAATGTGTCTGTGTCCTTTAGCCTTCTTCTATGCGATAGGTGGGCTTGTTTCTGTTCAGGTGTTATTAACTCGCCGTGGAGCAGGTAATAATAACTTCTTTTGCTGTGGGAGTGTGTGAACAGAAGTAGTTGAACACGCAAACGCAAACTGTTTGTTCGCTCTGTGTGTGGTAGTGGTGGTGAATAGCGCCTTAGTGCCATCACCACGCTTTTGACTATGTTTTGTGGCTGTCTGGGATTTTTACGGATTCGATGATCATCGACTGCGGTTTTACCAATTCGTCTTTTAAAGTAGGGTATTTCTTCACAGCTTTCTCTGTTGGTTGGGGTTCAACAAGCCTCGAGATAAAGAATCTGTTCTCTGAAAGTGCTTTGGAATAGTCAGTGAGGGTTCTATGGAAGGACATGGTCTTGAATGGTTTTGTGAGTCTCTCCATGTTCCAATGAATAGGATACTTAATCCTTACGAAGTACTTGTCGACCGCTCTGAATCTCTTTCCGTTCACGGTTATTGTCTCGAAACATGGGTGCGGGATGGAAAAGACAAATCGTCCCCGCTTTCTAAGGACTCTAGCGACTTCGCCTATTGCTTCTTCATATTCTTCTATATCTTGAAGAGCCATGAAACAGGTCACGAGGTCGAACTCGTTATCTGAGAAACCGTGAAGTTTAGCTGCGTCCATTTTGTAGTAACGTATACCCAGCTTTTCTCTTCTCTCTTCACGTTTTGCGAATTCAATTAGCTTATCAGAGACGTCTACTCCAATCACGTTGGCTCCGCTCTTCGCAAGAAGCCTTGTGTTGTATCCTTCGCCGCAAGCCAAATCCAGAATGTTCTGGCCTTTTATGTCTCCTATTAATTTGAAAGCAGCGGGATTGTTGAGACCATCTCTGAAGTAGTCTTTCCCTTTTCTCACGAAGTCCACCCAAGCTTCGGCTGCGCCGTTCCATTCTTTCTTGATGCTTCCTCCATTGTTCAATAAATATCCACTCGTTTTCTACTTCCCTTATGATGTGACACCACTGAGAGTTGTAACATTTAACTATGAGGTTCTAAGAAATACACTATAAGAAGGCTTCTAAACCTTTCAAAGGATGATAAACTGTTGACGACTTCATCGGAAGCTGTGATCAGTCAAGACACCAGAAGGGTTCTTAGAGAGCTGGGACTCACTGATTATGAAACTCGAGCGTATCTTGCCTTACTTGAAAGAGGTGTCTTAACTGCGAGTCAAGTTAGTGAAAACGCTGGCGTGCCATATTCTAAAGTTTATGAGATCTTAACTCTGCTTGAACGCAAAGGATGGATAGAAACCGAACGGGGCAGACCTAGCCGATACTACCCGAAAGCACCTTCTGAAGCCTTAACAACAGCTAAGCTGCAGCTGGAAGAGAAAGTGAAGGGGTGGGAGAAGACCATCCTAAACGAACTGGAGCCTTTCTATGAGAAGAGGGAAATCAGAGAGAAGCCTGACATCTGGATTCTGAGGGGTGAGTTCAGCACAGTAGCCAAGCTTAAAGAGATGCTTGACAAAACGAAAACCGAACTCATGATTGCTGCGCCTGTTCTTCCAAAAGCCTTAGCAGACTTGGTTACGCCCATTTTACAGCGGTTGCAGAGCACCAACGTTAAGATTTACTTCATGGTTTCAAAGCAAACTGCTGGCTGGAACCTGAAAGAACTCGAGAAGGTCGCCGAAGTAAAGGTAAGAGACCAAATGTTTGGCGGCGGCGTAATAGTAGACGGCAAAGAAGCTATCTTATTCTTAGGTGAAGAAAAACCTACATTAGTCATTTGGTCTAACCATGTAGGACTAGTGCAATTCGCCAAAGACTACTTCCAACACCTTTGGAACTCTTCAAAAACAACTACCTGAAGTAAACAATAAGAAGAATCTCCAGCTCATTTTGCGACCCGAAAAATCCTTCCGAAACTGAAAGAGTCTGACGCTGCTTTAACAAAACGTTAATAGGGCTTTTCAGTTCTACGTGCATTAAGGTGACATCGTTGAAATCCAAAGAGCAAGAGTTGATTACCTTCTTCAAGGAACAAGCTAAACTTGAAGCTGAAATTGTCAAGTCGATTAACAAGGCGCTTGAAGGCTTGAAGAACCCTGTTGTGGTGTCGGTTTTGAAGGGCATTTCTCTCGATTCTGTGAAGCACGCAGACATGTACAAGGCCGCGGAAAGCATCGTGTCGGTTGCCCCAGCACTGTCAGAAGAGGAACTCGACCACCTGAATGAGATTGTAAAGAAGCACATCAAGGACGAAGAGAAAATGATGACCCGGCTTGAAGACGCCCTAGAGAAAACCAGCGACAAGAAAATCAAGCTCCTATTAGAAAGTATAGCGGCGGACGAGAAACGGCATCACGAACTCTTAAAGACTATAATGGACACGGTTGTAGGCGGCGAAACCATCACTCAAGACGAGTGGTGGGAAATGATATGGAAAAATGTCCCATTTCACGGAGCACCAGGCGGCTAAACACATCAATTAAATTCTTTTTTCCTTTTTATGCTACACGTGTTTTTGAACGAGTGAATTTGTAATTCAGATTCGGAATTAACAAGGTTTAATTCAAAATTTTCAAAATAAACCTTTTTCCGAGGATAGACAAATGTTGAGAAAATACTCTAAACTGAAAAATCTCGGTCTGCTCACCGTAATTGCATTATCGCTATTTGCATACATTGCTTCAACACACATGATTCCAATAGTCAAAGCTGCCGCCTCCTACACAAGCGCGGCTAAACCCATGGAATTTTACTTCCACTTCCAAGACACGCCAGTCAGAGTCGCTGGATTAGAAACAAAGTATGCAATGAACACAACACGATGGTTCCGATTCTTGACACAGGAGGAAACGTACGCTAATTCAATCTACAAACCGATAGGTTTGCCAAAAATAGTGGTCGGCTTCTATCTCTACCCCAACCTTGCAGGACCAGTCACAATAGACGGAAGCTGGCAGGTTTTCCTTTGGGTCAACGGTTCAGCATACAAGCCCGCAACCTTCTCTCTGCAGTTTAAAGAAATCACGGTAGGCGGCATGACTCTATGGGACTCAGGACTACTCAACCCAACTGTTAACAGCAGTGTAGGCGCCTACATTGACGTGCCCGTCCACAGCTATAACTTGTCGACGCCTTTAACACACACATTTAGCGCTGGCACAACACTCCAAGTCAGCGTGGAAGTTAACGCTGGCTCTGCTGCTGACACCCGCATTTGGTATGATTCACCGTTCTACCCCAGCAAGGCTATTCTTCCAGTAAAGGACTACGCCCGACCCGTAGAAGCCAAGACCTATGCCTACGACAACAGCGAAACCAACATGTTCTATCACAACTGGACTCAGAGCCAACGCATAGTCATAGTCCGTGCAAACGTAACCGACCCATTCGGCGGATACGACATACACCATGTCAACATGACTATCCTAAACCCAGCTGACAATCCTGTTGTGAATAACTTAGATATGGTTCGCACATCAGACGGTCAATGGCAGACTCGATTCTCGCACACGTACGAGGCGAACTGGACCTACGCCTCAACAGTTCAGTTGGGCAACTACACAGTGAAGGTTTCAGTCATCGACAACAACGGCTACTACTACAATCTGGACACGGGTTCATTTGCGCCTTTCATCGAACACAACGACCACGTGTTCAACATTGGCATAGTTGTATATTACAGTCCAGCCTTCCTCATAGTCGACGACACCAACGCTCCGCTTCCAAACGCTCAGGTTTTCATTACATGGCCCAACGGTTCAATGGATAAACTGCCACGCTACGCGACAGTCAACGGGTTCATCAACTTGACTCACGTGTTGCCAGCAAGCTACGGGTTCACAATCTTATGGAAAGATGTGCTTGTTAAGCAAGCGAGCGTCTACGTGAACTCAGACGGACCGTACACAATCAAAACCGAAGTCTATCAATTAACGGTTCAGGTGTTAGGAAACGACAGAGTTGCGGTTCACGGAGCCTACGTCATAGTTTACACGCAGGCAGGAGTAGGCTACGGACTGGACACAACAGACACGGTTGGACTCGCAGTGTTCAAACTGCCGAAAGGAACCTACGACATAGAGGCACACTTCAGCGCCGAATACTGGCTTAAAGTGGCCACAACAAGCGCAACGGAGCCTGATGTTTCAGTAAACGCTGCAACTTCAAAAACAATAGTGTTGACAGAGTTTCCGCCGCCAATCTGGGCGACAACAGGGTTCTGGCTCATCACAACTTTGGTTGCTATTTCATTGTTTGCCGCCCTCTACATAGTGTTCATAAGCCGTAGACACGCTCCAGTGAGCAGAAAGTAAAAAATCCTCCCCTCCCTCTCTTTTTCTAAGCCCAGAAAAACGTTAAATATCCTAAAGTATTCCAATGCCTAGTCTAACAAAATCAGTTAATGGAGAAAAAGAACATGGGAAACCCGATTGTGCACATGGAAATACCTGCAAATGACCTCAACAAGGCTAAGGAGTTCTATTCCAAACTGTTCGGATGGAAAATCGACGTAATGCAAGAGATGGACTACGCCCTGTTTGACACAGGCACTCCGCCAGGAGGAGGCTTCAACAAGGTTGATAAGATAAAGGAAGGCGGCTGCCTCCTTTACATTCAAGTTGACGACATCGAAAAGAAACTGAGAGAAATCGAGAAAGCAGGCGGCAAAACAGTGAGAAAGAAAGAAGAAGTGCCCCAGTTTGGCTGGGACGCTGCGTTCAAGGATATCTTCGGCAACGTCTTAGGCTTGTTCACACCGATGAAAAAATAAATGATGAAAAAGCTGCGCCCTAGTCGATTCAGTTCCTATCTTTTTTTACTTTAACAGCTCTTTTTCGGGTGGCGGCTGTTTAATCAAGCCTTGTTTCATAAGCAGTTTTACAGATTCCCTGGCGTTCTTGATTATTGCTGTGGCTCTTTCGTACAGTTCCTGTCGGCTCGGTTTGATTCTGGCCACGCCTTGTTCTATAGACTTCAACGCGCAGGCCACTGCCTCTCTTGGGAAGACTTCCCACTCTTCCATTCTCGGTAGGATATCGTTTTCGCGCATTCCTCTTTCTTCTGCGAACTTTGCAAGTTCTTGGGCTGCTGCTATGCACATGTCGTCTGTGACCGTTTTGGCTTTAACGTCTAGTACACCTCGGAAGATTGCTGGAAAGCCTAGACTATTGTTAACTTGATTTGGAAAGTCGCTTCTGCCCGTTGCCACAATTTTGGCTCCTGCCTCTTTAGCATCCCACGGCCATATCTCAGGTATAGGGTTTGCACAAGCGAAGATGATAGAGTTGTCAGCCATTGTGGTTATCCATTCTTTCTTTATTGTGTCTGGCCCTGGCTTTGACGCGGCTACTACAGCGTCGACTCCCTTGAAAGCTTCGGTTATGTCGCCTCTTCTGCCCTCTGCGTTTGTCTTTTGAGACAGCTCATATTTCCACGGGTCTTCTTCTTTTGTTATGTCTTCTCTTCCCGCGTAGATTACGCCTTTGGTGTCGACCATTATGATGTTGCCTGGCTTCAATCCCCACCTTATCAGGACGTAGGCTGTTCGTAGGTTGGCTGATCCAGCGCCTACTAGGGTTATCAGGCTTTTCTTCGGGTTCTTACCCACTATTTTGAAGGCGTTCATTAAACCAGCCAATATTACTGTAGCCGTTCCCTGCTGGTCATCGTGCCACACTGGAATCTGCAGACGCTCTCTGGTTTTTTCCAGAACGTGGAAGCATTTTGGCTTCTCTATGTCTTCTAGGTTGATGCCTCCAAACGAAGGTTCAATAAGCTCGCAGGCTCGGACTATTTCTTCTGGGTCTTTGGTTTTGAGGCAGATTGGGAAGGCGTCTACGCCGCCTAAATACTTGAACAGTAGGGCTTTTCCTTCCATCACCGGCATCGCTGCTTCTGGACCGATATCGCCTAAGCCTAAAACACGTGTGCCATCCGTTACTACGGCTACGTAGTTCCAACGGTTTGTAAGCTCGAAGGACTTGTCCTTATTGGCTTGAATTTCTTTGCATGGCGCTGCGACGCCAGGCGTGTACCAGATTGCGAAGTCGTCTGGGCTTGTTATTGCGCATTTCGGCATCACTTGGACTTTTCCTTCATAAAATTTGTGAAGTGGAGGAGACAGTTGAGCAGGCTTCTTGGCTTTCGCCAACAACTCGTCCACTGTGGGTTTCCTTTCCTCTTTGATGGTTTTCATGTAAGGTTCCCCTTGTTAGGAGGGTTGACTGTTATCATCTAAGCGTATAAGTTTTAAGGTTGACGAGCTTTTTTGCAACAAGACTTATTTATAATCCAAACAATAGCAAAATGTTTGGTGGTTTGTTGGTAAGCGTCAGCAAGTTGATGGGAAAGAGGGTGATAGGCGCAAACGCCTACACGCTTGGCGAAGTTCATGGGGCTGATGTAGACACGGAAAAATGGCAGGTTACACATCTTCACGTGAGCTTAACCGATGAAGCCACGCGAGAACTTGGGTTCAAGAAGCCGTTTCTAGGCGCGGTGGTTGTTTGCCTTCCTATATCGCTCATTCAGGCAACAGGCGATGTAATCACGCTCAACAAATCAATTCAAGAATTGAAGGGTTTTGTTGAACCCAAAAAACACACATAACTGAGAATTTCTCCATTTCCTCTGGGGGAATACAGTTTGCTGATGAATTTGGCTGAAAAAGCTGTGAAACTTGCCACAGATTTGGGCGCTGAATATGCGGATGCCAGAGCTGAACAGGTTCAGTCAACCTCTATGCGATTAGCTAACGAGAGGTTTGAACAAGCCATCTCGGGCTTGGACCAAGGCTTAGGCATAAAAGCCCTTTACAAAGGCGCCTGGGGCTTCAGCTCAACCACCTCGCTGGAAATCAGTGACATCAAAGCGGCTGTAGAAGACGCGTTCAAAACCGCCAAGGCTACATCCAAGGCAGTCAAGGAAAAGGCAACAGTGCATGAGGTGAAAACCGCTAAAGACCACGTTAAAGCAAAAGTGAAAAAACCTTTAACTCAAGTCGGCATCGACGCAAAAATGAAACTGCTACTTCACTTTTCAAGAATCGCCCGAGACTACAACCCAAAAATAGTTGGCGCCAACCTAGCCTATGAAGACAGTGAGGGACAAAAAGCCACAGTCACCAGCGATGGTGCCCGCATACTAACTGACACCAGCCGTCTCTACGCTGCGATTAGCGCCATAGCTAAAGAGGGCGAGAAAATCACATCTTGTCGAGAACGAGTCGGCAAACCTGTAGGCTTCGAACTTTTTGACGAGGTCGATGCAGATAAACTCATGGGGTCGGCTGCTAAGAGAGCAGTTGACCTATTAAAAGCTAAACCTGCACCAAGCGGAAGATTCACTGTTGTCGCTGACCCTCACTTGGCTGGAGTCTTTGCGCATGAGGCGGTTGGGCACTGCTGCGAAGCAGACGCAGTGATTGCTGGCGAATCAATCCTTGAAGGTAAACTTGGAAAGATGGTGGGCTCAGAAATGGTTTCAATCTACGACGATTCAACTGTAAACGACGGTTGGGGAAGCCAGAAATACGATGACGAAGGCGTGCCAACAAGAAAGAGGCTGTTAATAGAAAAGGGTGTTCTTAAGGGTTACATTAACAACAAGGAGTCAGCTGCGAAGCTCGACATGGAACCCAACGGTGGCGCAAGAGTTCAGAACTTCTCTCACAGGCCCATTGTGAGAATGAGCAACACCTACATTACACAAGGTGACTATTCGTCCTTTGAAGAGCTGTTAAGAGACATCGACCATGGAATTTATCTCAAAGGCAGCAGAGGAGGACAAGTAGACATGGCAAAGGGAACATTCCAATTCAACGCAGAGGAAGCCTACCTAATCCAAAAAGGAAAGCTGACCACACCGCTTCTAGATGTTTCTCTGTCAGGTTTAACCTTGGAAACTTTGCACAGCATCGACGCCGTAGGCAAGGATTTCAAGTCAACTATAGGTTTCTGCGGCAAGGCTGGCCAAACCGTGCCCGCTGGAGACGGCAGCCCGCACATACGCATCCGAAACGCACTCGTCGGAGGCAGAGCCTAAAAATGCTCGACCTTTTAGAATACGCAGTTAAACAAGCTGAGAGAAAAGGCGCAAGCCAAGCAGAAGCATTCTACTTCAGCCAAAACAGGCTAAACACTGCCATAGAGAAGAGACAGGTGAAGATCAGCGAGAGAAAATACGACGCAGGGATCGGCATCCGAGTTGCAGGGAAGAAAACAGGCGGGTTCTCCATAGGATTCGCCTACTTGACAAACTTAACCAAAGAAGCAGCGGTAAAAGCTGTTCAGCAAGCGTTGAAAGTAGCTTCATTTAAAAAACCAGATAGAGACTTTAAGTCGTTTCAAGAACCCAAACCTGCGGCACCAATGAAGAAAACATACGACAAAACCATAAGTAAAATCGAACCCGAAACCATAGTTGACCTCGCCAACGACCTCATCAAGACCGCTTCTATTGACAAGAGAATAACCACCATTGCAGGAGGCATCAGCGTAAACACTGCAAACGTTGCCATAGTAAATTCGCTGGGCGTTTCTGGAAAGTTCAACACCTCAGCCTATGGAACATACGGATACGTGGTGACTCAGGAAACCGACTCAGTCGCCGTGGGCTGGGACGAATACTCCAACTGCTTCTACAACGAAGACAAGGCATACAGGGTCTTCAAAAACGCGGCCGACAATTCTTTGAAGCAACTTCATCCGAAAACGGTTAAATCAGAGAAGATGGATTTGCTTCTCCAGCCGTATGCTTTAACACAGATTTTGGCGTTCACGCTAATTCCTGAAGTCAGAGCTGACAACATTCAAAAGCAGCAGTCACCCTTTGTTGGCAAACTAAACCAATCGATTGCCTCAAACGACCTCTCAGTGACAGACGACGCCCACGTGCCCCAAGCATTGGGCTCAAGACCCTTCGATGATGAAGGATGCCCAACACAAGCCACAAAAATAATCGAGAAAGGTAAGCTGAGGAGCTTCTTACACAATTCTTACACTGCGAACAAAGACAAAGTGAAACCCACGGGCAACTCAGTTCGACTGCTTGCCGCATTTGGTGGAAAACCCAGATACAGCGTAGAACCACTGATTGGAGCGACCAACTTCCGAGTTTTCGCGGGAGCCAAGAGTGCTGAAGGAAGTTTCAAGGAGGTAGTGAGCGAAGTCAAAAACGGTGTCATAGCGATGGGAGTTATTGGCGCCCACACTGCTAACGCTCCAAGCGGCGAGTTTTCAATAGTTCTAGACTCAGCCTTCAGAGTTGAGAAAGGCGAGATAGCTTATCCAATCAAGCAAGCCATGGTCGGCGGCAACATTCAAGACTTCCTTAGGAATATCTCAATGTTCGCTGACGATGAAACTCATGTGGGTTTTGAGTCTGGCAGCGTGATAGCACCCACAGTGTTAGTAAGAAACGTAACCGTGTCTGGTTGAAACTAAAAAGAAAGAAAAAAGGTGTTTATGGACCTTTCTTTGTGACTTCTTTAACCACACCTGCAGCGATAGTGGTGCCCATGTCTCGTATGGCGAATCTTCCGAGCTCAGGGAAATCCGAGTACGCTTCAAGAGCTATGGGGTGCAGAGGTTCAAAGCGCACAACTGCACCGTCTCCAGTTTTCAAGAACGAGGGCTTCTCCTCAACCGTTTGTCCAGTCCTCGGGTCGATTTTCTTGATTAACTCCACAAAGTGCACAGCAACCTGCCCAGTGTGATAGTGCAAGACGGGTGTGTAGCCAGCAGCAATAGCGGTGGGATGCAGGATAACTATGATTTGTCCAATGAATTCTTTAGCAACTGTCGGCGGATTGCTGGTATGCCCTCCAACATCTCCACGTCTGATGTCTGTTTTAGATATGCCTCGCACGTTGAAGCCTATGTTGTCGCCTGGCTCAGCCTTGGGCACTGAAACGTGGTGGGTTTCGATTGATTTGACTTCTCCTTGTTTGTTGGAAGGCATGAACAACAGAATGTCGCCAACCTTGAGCACGCCTGTTTCAACTCTTCCAACTGGAACCGTGCCGACGCCTGTGATTGTGTAAACATCTTGTATTGGCAGTCTCAAAGGTTTGCCTGTTGGTTTTGGCGGAACCTCAAACACGTCTAGAGCTTGAAACAGAGTTGGTCCCGTATACCACGGCATTTTGTCGCTGGCTTTAAATAAGTTGTCACCGGTCCAGCCTGAAGTGGGAACAAACGGAATCTTGTCAACATTGTAGCCCACGGTCTTAAGCAGCCTGCCAATCTCGTTTTTAATCTCGTTGTAGCGGTCTTGGTTCCAATTCACTGAAACGTCGTCCATCTTGTTGATGGCAACTACCAACTGGCGCACGCCTAATGTGAAGGCTAGGAAAGCGTGTTCTCGAGTTTGACCTCCCGGACCGATTCCCGCTTCAAACTCGCCCCTCTTAGCAGAGACAAACAGCACGGCACCGTCGGCTTGGCTTGCACCCGTCACCATGTTCTTTACGAAGTCCCTGTGCCCCGGAGCGTCGATTACCGTGAAGAAATACTTTGGTGTCTCGAATTTCAGGAAGGCTAGGTCGATGGTTAAGCCGCGCTCGCGCTCTTCTTTGAGTTTGTCGAGCACCCAGGCGAACTTGAAGGTTTCCTTGCCCATTTTTTTGGCTTCTTCTTCATAGGTTTTAACTGTTCGTTCGTCAACTGCGCCTGCTAAGTAAAACATGTGACCTGTTGTTGTGGATTTTCCATGGTCCACATGTCCCATTATGACTAGGTTCAGGTGTGGTTTCTCTGGTTTGCTCATTTACTTTTTTCTCCTCTCAATTTTTTTGGTTCCTATTTTTGTGGTGAAATTCGATTAACAACAGTCATTTCAATTATATATCTTTTTTGAACGTGCACAGAATTACCATAGGTGGCGTACGTATGGCGGGCCCGTGTAGATTTTTATCCCCGCTTAAATTCCTCAAATTTTCAGCAATCCATATATTTTTCTTGTCTGATATTTTTTGGGTGTTAACTAATGTCAATAGAAATCTGCGAGTATAAAGCTGAAAATGTTGATGATACAGTAAAGCAATTGTGGTTGAGCTTAGCTTGCGAAATGTTCAAGATTGAGCATTTTATTTTGCCTTCTGAATCGAACGCCGATAAATGGATTAAGTTTATTCGTAATAGCTTGGCTGGAAAGAAAAGTTTCCTTTTTGTGGCAAGAATTGGCAACAAACCCATAGGGTTTGCACACGGCTCCGTTTTTCGAGAGTACCCTCTTGAAGTTTCAAAGCTTGCAGGCACCATAAATGATGTGTACGTCTCACCTGAGTTTCGCAGAAAGGGCATAGGCAAGAAACTAGTAGTTGAAAGCCTAAACAGGTTGAAGGCTGAGGGTGTGAAGGCTGTTAGGCTTACGGTGTTAATAGAGAATAAGCCAGCAGTCAAACTTTATGAGAAGTTCGGATTCAAAATTTATCAACATGGAATGATGAAGGCTTTTAGACAATACATTCATTAGTGTTGCTGTCAATGCGTTTACATTAAAAGCTTATGGAAGATATTACCGTTCTTTAGTTTGTTTTTGGCGGGCCCGCTGGGATTTGAACCCAGGACCCCCGGCTTAGAGGGCCGATGCGCTATCCGTACTGCGCCACGGGCCCGTTACATAGACGAATCCTCATAGACTTGAGTTCACAAAAATATTAAGCCTTTCATTTAATAAATGCAAGTCGGTCTCGTAACCGTGAAGGGGGAAGACTATTGAAGTGGGTTACACGCGAGCATGTTCATGTGGATAGAGTTGCCTGTCCATGGTTGATTAAACGATTTATCGATATGAAGGCAGAGTTTCTTTTCGTACCCGCTGAGAAAATCGAAGAGACAGCAAAGAGCGAAAAAGCGATTCCTTTTGATGCGCCAGGCGTTGAACTGGGACATAAAGAAGACAGGTGCAGTTTTGATGCGATAATTGAGAAATACGGGCTGAATGACCCTGCTTTGCTGGAGCTGGCGAAGATTGTGCGAGCCGCAGACACAGATAAAAAAGAACTGGCGCCTGAAAGCATCGGGTTGGAAGCAATAGCAAGCGGTTCCATGATGATCGCAAAGGATGATTACGAAGCCATAGAGAAGCAAATGTACCTATATGATTCGCTTTATGCCTACTGCAAACTGCGATTGATCAGAAGGAAATACGCAGGTCAAATTGAAAAGCTGGATAGAAAGCAGAGGTTCGAATTCTTGAAAAAGAAAGTGAAAGAGAACTCTCCATGACTCCCTCGAAAAGCCTCGTTAATTATTCATTTTGGGTGCTCTGCATCGTCGGGTTTTTTGCAATTCTCAGCTCGACAATGTCCAAAAATCCCGTCCTAAACCCGTTCGCACGGGCGTTGGAAACACCTGATTCTCTGTTGGGATTTGTAGCGGCTGCTTCGACAATTCCTGGAATATTAGTAAGCCTGCCCGCAGGCGCTCTTTCAGACATTTTTGGAAGAAGAAAAATTCTCTTAGCTTCAAGTGCAGTATTCGCTTCCGCGCCTTTCCTCTATCTTTTTGTTACTTCATGGTGGCAGCTTGCCTTAGTTAGGTTTTACCACGGCTTTGCCACAGCCATGTTCGTGCCTGTCGCAAATGCCTTTGTCGCAGAGTTGTTTCCCACAAAAAGAGGAGAACGCATCTCGCTTTTTTCATCAGCGACCGTCGTGGGGAGAACAATCGCCCCATTTCTTGGAGGTTACATTCTGTTCGTCACTGATTACGGTTTCCACGAGCTCTACTTAGCAGTAGGAATCTTTGGTCTTGCAGCCTTCGTCACAGTCCTGTTACTTCTAAAGGACAACTCTCAGACCTCAAATAAGAGCAGAGAAAATCAAAGCAGAGAAGAATCTGGGTTCTTCCGAGGGTGGATTGCTGTTGCAAGGAACCGGGACGTGCTCATCGCAAGCCTTGTCGAAGCCGCCCAATACTATGCCTTCGGTGCTGTTGAGTTCTTTCTCGTAGGCTATTTGATGGAAATTGCTCAGTTAGATCCTTTATCGTTTGGCATCATCATGGGAGCCCAGCTTGCCATAATTCCTTTAATCAAACCTTTTATGGGAAGGTTATCAGACAGGATTGGTAGAAGAACTCCAATAATCGCAGGTTCATTAATTAGTGCATTCGCCTTGGCTGCAGTTTCTTCCTTTGTACAGTTTCCGATTCTTTTATTGATTTCAATAACTTACGGCGTTGGCTTTTCGTTAGTGACCTCATCAACCCCAGCCCTCGTAAGCGAATTAACACAAGACAAACTTGTCGGCACAAGCATGGGTTTTCTAAGCACAATCATGGATGTAGGACAAACGCTGGGACCAATCATAACCGGATTCATTCTAGCCACAAACCTGGGATATTTCGGCTCATTTTCGATGATTACAGCAATCCTTTTGGCAACATGCCTCCTCTTTGCCTTAACAAAGGTTGCAAAAAGCAAGAAAAAAGAACCGAAGTAACGATTATTAAGTTTTTTTAGTCTTTTTGACGTTACTCCATGTAGATGGCTGGGCGATACGGCTTCGCCAATTGGGCTCGGTTCTTCGGATCATAGCGTTCTGGGTCTTCTTCCCGATGGATATGAATTTCAGCGTTGAATTCTCGCTTGAAGAAAGACTCTGCTTCGTTTAGAACTTGATTTTCGTCTATAGCTCCAACATGCAGCTGCCGTTGTCTTCTCTCAGCAGACATACGGTTGACCTCATCTGTGATTTGACCTGCGAATTTAGCCAATTCCTTTGCCACTTTTTTCATATCGTTGTCTTTCATCAGCTCTTTCATAAGCTCGCTTTGAGCCACCTTAGCTGAAGCCGACCTCTGCAGCGCGGTCGAGTATGCCTTCCATTTCCACGGCGTGGCTACATAATAATGGATTTTTTTGGGAGTTATGCTCGTAGCCTTGATTATATTCAATGTGTCTTCCATAACGCCCGCAATCAAAGCTTCGCTTTCTTCAGCCTCAATATCAACTTTGGTTCGGTCTGGAGTCGGCCAAGCAGCCAGAGAGACGAAGCCTTTGCCGCTCGTCTTTTCCCAAAGTTCCTCGCTGATGTGAGGAGTCACGGGAGCCAGCATCCTAACCTGAGCGTCTAAAATTTCGCTGAACACTTGATTGATGACTTGGTTTCTCTTTGGATTCTTCCTCTGAGCCGTTATTCTGCGCGTATACCACTGGAAGTCTTGGTCTAGCTCGTACAGGGCGCTGTGGATAGCTTTTCTCACAGCCAACTTGTCCATGGCTTCTGTCGCCATTCTTATGTGCCCCTGCAGTCGACTCAACATCCACCTGTCAGGCAAAGTCAAAGATTTCTTCAAGACCTTCCTCCGTTTCGTTTTTGCGATTTCTTCTCCAAATCTGTAGAGGCGTTCCAGCCTCTCCTGCATAGACTTTGCCAAGGTTGGGCTGAAGTCAGCATCTTGCAACAAATCAGCCGTAGCCAGAATACCTAACCTAAGCGGGTCAGCTCCAAATGTTGCTGTGGCTTCGATTAAAGGTATGATGTTTCCGAAGGATTTGCTCATCTTTGCGCCTTGCATCATGACGCTGCCGTTTGTAACTATTTGACGCGGCCACAGTTTTTCAGGAAATATGGCGGTGTGATTAAATATCATGAAGGTTAAGTGATTCGGAACCAAGTCGCGTCCGGAATGGCGGCTGTCCAACGGGTAGAAGTACATGAACTCTCTTCGCATCTCTTCCAGAACGTTCACGTCTATGCCCACTTTCTTTGCAATATCATTGGATTTTCCTGTGCCCAGAAATACGTAGTCAAAGACTTCGTTTGTTAGCTGTGTTGGCTGGATACCGTGCTTCTTTACGTGCCGTACTATGGTGTAATACGCCATATAAATGACTGAGTCAGATAAGGATTCGATTATCCACTCTGGGTCCCAAGGCAACTTGGTGCCCATGCCCGACTTTCTGGCACACGCCTTCTCGTGCAGCCAATCGATGACATAATTGAATTCAGCGCGCAGCTCTTCGGGCAATATCTCCATCTCGTCTAAAGCGTGATGCGCCATCGTTTTCCATTCAGGATTACTGTAGTCGATGAACCATTGGTCCTCGAAGATTTTGACAACGCATTCGGTTCCGCAGCGACAAACAACGGGCTTGTTCAACAGTTCATACATTGTTTCCGCTTTGCCCTCAGCTATCAGGTCTTGTTTGACTTTTTCCTTTGCCTCAACGACAGACATGCCTGCGTATTTGCCTGTGTTGGGTTTCATCGTGCCGCTGTGAAACTCGTGTCGATAAACCTCTCTTGTCGCGTCTTCCAGTTTAGTGTCTGTCTGGTCCTTTATGCCCATCTGTTTGACCACGTCACCAGCGGGAACGTCGGAGTATTCGGAAACAGCTATGATGGAAGTCGGTTTGATGGCACTTACTGTGTCGTGGGATAATCCGTATTCTTTCAGCACAGTTGAAGCCACGGCTAAGTTTTCTAAGGCTACATAATCGTATGGCGCATGCCCCGGAACCGACATAACTACGCCCGTGGCGTTTTTTGGGTCCACAAAGTCGGCTGGTAGAATCAAAATCCTCTCATTGGTGACTGGATTCTCAACAACCTTCCCAATTAACTTTCTTCCCTTGACAGTTTCGTTAACTGTGACCTTTCTGTTTAGATACCGCAGTTTTTGGGCGCTTTCCTTGCTGATAATCCATTTTTCACCATCAATTTGAGCTTTCACGTATTCGACTTTTGGGTTCAGCCACATGTTAGTTACGCCGAAGATGGTTTCTGGCCGTAATGTGGCAGCAGGCAGAGTCCAGCCCTCGTGTTTAAATTTGATTAGGGTGAACTCGCCGATTTCTGGCTCCACATCGCCTTGAGTGTCGTGTTGACCCACAGGGTTGCCGTCTTTTGGACACCAGCCCACAGGGTGGCTACCGCGCGTGATGTAGCATTTTTGCCGCAGTTTCTGGAACTGCCATTCGATAAAGCGGTTGTAGTGTGGGTCAATAGTGGTGAACTCGCGTCGCCAGTCGATTGAGTAGCCTATCGCTTTCATTCCGGCTTTGATTTCTTCGTGGAAGTAACGTGCCATTTTTACGGGTTCAACGAACTCGCTTAGTTTTTCTTTTGGCACTTTGTAGACGTTTACGAAATCGTCTATTAGGTCTTGGTCTTTGTCGGCTAAGCGTTTTGACATGGCTAAGACAGGCGTGCCCGTGAAGTGGAAAGCCATCGGCAGTAAGACATTGTAGCCGCGCATGCGCATGTACCGTGCGTGCACATCTGCGAGCGTGTAGGTTCTGCCGTGCCCCATGTGTTGGGGCGAGTTGGGATATGGATAAGCAACAGTAATGTAACATTTAGGCTTCGTTGGGTCGGGGTCAGCCTCGAAGATTTTGGCTTCTTCCCATTTGCGCTGCCATTTTTGCTCGATTCGTCTTAAAAATTCCATAAAGGCTTCTGGATTGGGCTGTGGATTATTAAAGGTTTTGTCAATGTTTATTGAGGTAGCGATTCCTCATTTTCCAGCACCAAACTACATGGAATAGGAAACTTGCTTTAATTCTTTGCGATTCGTTGATTCACTTCCCGAACCAGTTGAAGGTACTCCGCCTCTATCCTTCCGCCAGACTTTAGATAAAGAACTGCGCCAGGTGTCAACGAATTGAGATAAGCCATCGTGTGAACCACCAGTCTTTTGCAGCCCAACTGGTTTGCTCTATGCAGCGATGCGCTTAGTAACGCCGAGCCTATCCTTTTCATTCTAAACTCCGGCAGAACTATTACACCCGAGAATGCGGCTTCGCTGCCTTCAGCCCGCGGAATAACAGCGGCAACACCAACTATTTTGTCGTTGACCTTGGCTCCGAGATACGTGGTTTTCTCCATCCAGTCGGCTACCATCTTTTGAAGCGCTCTCGTTCCTCCCCCTTCTTCAATGTACCAGTCCCAATATAGGCGCAGTCCTTCAACAAACACAACAGACGCTTCCTCGACCTCGTCTTGGCTGACCTCAGCCACAATGGTTTTGACTCGGGGTCGTTTTTCTCGAGGGATTTTTGTGAGGTCCCATGCAATTCGAAGAATTCTTCGAACAGGCTTGAACCCGAACAGTTGATACGCGTCCACGTAGGGTTGAACCGTCAGCGTAACGGCTTTCAACAGCTTGGGTTTCCTTGAGGCAGAATACTTCAGTGCCGCTTCTATTAGGCTGTTCACAACGTGCAGGTTTGACATGGCTTGCCTAACAGCGAGATACTGTAACGTGAAGCATTTTTCTGCGGAGAGATTAAACACGCCGACGCAGCCTACGGGAGCATCTGCATCTTGTTTTTCAGCTATGAAGAATCCCTTTGGGTTGAAGTAGGGAGGGGATGTTAACGTCTTAACCCGTTCCTCGGTGAGGGTCTCTAAGTTCCTGTATGTCGTGTTGACTAACGCTTTGAATAGTTGTTCGTCTCCACGCCGAAAACTTCTAAGTTTAAGCTTCTGCCTGCTCATCGCTGATGTTCCACTTGCTCTCTGATGGTTTCTTCAGCCTTTTTTATCGCTTCTGGAACCTTCTTGATTTTGGTTCCGCCTCCCTGCGCAAAGTCGGGTCTGCCGCTTCCTCCGCCACCCAGCAACGATGCAGCTTGATTGGCTATTTCACGTGCGTCAGCGCCTTTTTTTATGGCTCCCTTTCCAGCCATCACAAGGATTCTAGCAGTCTTCTCATCTTTCCCGTAAAACATAACTATTGAGTTTGTTTCTTTTTTGACCAGTTCGCTGGCGGTTTTTATCATGCGGTCTACGTCAAGGGGCTCAAATTCTTGAGTCAACATTTTCAAGCCGTCTATCTCTCTGGTGACTGCTTGTTGCTCCTCTAGAAGTTTTCCCGTGTCCCGTGCAACTATCTCTTTGATTAAACGTTCTCTTTCGCGTCTTGCTTCTTTCCACTCGATGACGAGTCTTTCAGCTGTGGCTTCAAGCTTTTCCAAAGGAGCATTCAGTTTCTCTGCAACTCGTGTCAACAAATCCTCTTCCTTCTGAAGGGCTCTTAGAGCTTGGATTCCAGCGCTGAAAATTATTCTTTCAACGCCGTCTTGTATGCGCTCAGTGCGAATGATTTTTATTAGCCCGATTTCGCCTGTATTTTTGACGTGAGTCCCGCCGCAGGCTTGAACTTCCCAGTTGCCTGTTTTGACCACTCTGATTTCTTTTCCCGGCACCGCTCCACCTTGGTAGAGTCTGAAGCCATGCTGTCTCTCTGCTTCGGTGCGTGGCTTAACCGACGTTTCAACTGGTATGGTCTGCATCACGGCGTTGTTTGCTAACTCTTCGATTTTGTGTATCTCTTCTCTTGTTAAGCGTTGAAAATGTGATATGTCCAAGCGTGAAGTTTCCACTTCTTTCTGGGCTCCGCTCTGCCAAACATGTTGTCCCAAGACTCGTCGAGCAGCACCCATAATAACATGTGTAGCTGTGTGATGCCTCATCAAACTAATTCGGCGATTCCAGCCAATGTGCCCAGTAACTTTGACGCCTTCTCTTGGAACGTTGCCTTTCACAACGTGAACTATGACGTTTCCAATTTTTTGAACGCCTACGACTTCGGCTTGCGTGCTGTCGAACTTCAGAAAACCAAGGTCGGCCGGTTGACCGCCTCCTTCAGGATAGAAAGCGGTTTGGTCGAGCACGACGTATTTGTTTTCAGCAACTCGCTGAACTCTAGCTTCAAATTCCTTGATGTATGGATCCTCGTAGTATAGGGTTCTTGTCGCTGGCAACTCTAAGAGCGTTGTTTCTATTCCTTTTATTGGCTCTTCTTCAACCGTTGGCGGCGCCTGAAGGTGCTGAGCCGCAACTTTGGCGTAGAAGTCTTCTGGCACCTTAACCTTGACGCTTTCTTTTTCCACTGTTTCAGCCACCACTTCAGGGGGCAGTCCATGTGAATCGTACAGTTGAATCAATGTTTCTTCTGGCATCTCTTTGATTCGTTTGTTTTTCAGTTCCAGTGTAACTCGTTTGGCGAGTTGGCTTCCACGTTTGAGAGTCTCCTCGTATTTTTGGCGTTCAACCGACAACATGGTGAGGATTTCATCTCGCATTTCCTTCAAATTTGGGAAATCCCTTGCCCAAAAACCAATCTGGGCGTCCACAATGTCGAGCAGTTTCTCTTCAATGCCCAACGTTCGCAATAACCTGTAGGTTCGTCGAATCACCAGTCGTGTCAGGTAGCCTTCACGCACGTTCGATGGAACCACACCTTCGGCAAGCATGAACGCCAAGCATTTTGTGTGATCTGCAATTGCGAAGGCGTTCTCAACTGGAACAACTTTCTGGAGTTCGTCGACTCTTATTCCAATGTTTTTCGCCACTCTTTCCCTTGATTCTTGTCGATTGGCAGTTTTTCCCAGCACCATCAAGCCCGACTGCTGAGCCACTTTCGTAAGCAATTTGTCATCAATTTTCTCTAACCCTGCCGTTTGCCTTATCTGGTCAAGAATTGGACCGTAGACAGAGTGGAAGGCACTCGGAGAGCCTTGAGAAAGCCATGTGTAACGTTCAACTCCGTAGCCTGTGTCGACGGTGCGAATAGGCAACTCGATGAAGTCGTTGTCTACTACTTTAAACTTCATGAAGACTAAAGTGTCGATTTCGCATCCGTGCACAATTGTCTCAAGGTCAGGTCCAGCGTTGCCTCCGCCCGACCACACATCTTCCTTATAGACAATTTCTTCAGATTTCACTCCCAAATCTTGTGTTAAGAATTCGTGGTGATAGCGCACTGTACCGTCTTTCCAATAAACTTCCTTGTCGGGATAATTGAACGCATGGTGTCCGCCCATCTCAAAAAATGTCAGGTGACGCCCAAAAGTCGGTCCAACATTGTCAACATCAACCAATCGTATGCAGGGTTGACTGATAACCAAAGGGTTGGCTGGAGGCGGAATTACACCGTTCGTAACATAAGGCTGAAAGTCAACGATGCTGGCGCTTGTAAAGTACAAGTCTTCGCGCCATCTAGACGCAACGGGATAAGGCTTGATTCGTTCATGACCGTGCCTCTCAAAAAAAGATAGGAAAGCTTCACGCATCTCCTCCATGCTGTATTTCTTTCGCGTAGGTGAATTGCCGATGAACGTTAGTGTAGCGCATCCTTCTGGAGTTGATTCACCGCATGTTGGCTGGTCTGGGTTCTGTGTCCAGTAATATTCGCCGCAGAGTGAACACTGTTTTCTTATGTAGCCTACCTCGTCGAAGAATGGAACATGATACTCGCTTTCTGGGAATCGACGTTTCAAGAGTTAAGCCAATCCTCCCGCTGTGCGCTATGGAAACTAGGCGACTTTACAAGTTAAAGCTTGAGGACGGATTTAACCATTAAGCAGCATGATGCTGCGTGCCACTGCGCTACTGGGGTTAAGGCATGTGCACTTATGCTTTAAATCTGGTTTCCAGCAATAGTCTGCTTGATCGTGGCGTTTGAGAATGAGTAGAGAAGGCAACTCTGACCCATTGAGCGAAGTAAGCAAGAAGCTTGATTTAATAATGAAGAGGTTAGACGCCTTAGAAACGCTCATCCTAGAAAACCCCGAGTACGCCTCTCTAGCCACATCGTTAAGAGTAATGAAAGCTGGAGTAGGATTATACGATGAACCGCTTAAAGTGATGTCCCGCTTCAAAACTGCACAACAATACGTGAAGCGTCAACCCATCGCCCAAGACGAAATCTCACGCTGCATCATTCAAGCATTAGCGATGCGTGGGCGCCTAAACATTTCAGCCATCACGAGACAAGTAGCGACAATTCGCGGTAAAGCCTCGAGAAGAATAATTCGACAACGACTGAAACAATTAGAGAAAGATGGCGTAGTGCGCAAAGCGGAAGGTTTAGGAAACGCCTACGAGCTGGTCGCGGCTAATGACCACTAAACTGACCACTTTTTTCCAGAATACTAAACTCAAGTGACCAACCCTATGATTCTCTTGGTGAAGAAATATGGGTCTGTGGAAAAGTCATAGAAAAAGAGAAACGCCGAAACTGCAAGATTCAAGATTGCTTGGCATCGAGAGCAAGACTGAATCGTCTAGCCCACATGGAACCAATATAGCAAGTTTTCAACATTATTGGATTCACAATGCAGAAAAATCGAAACGAACCGTCATGATTGAAGCAGAATTCAGAAAGGCGCAGTACATTGCATTGGCACGTCAACACTTGCTCTTCAAGTAGAATACCCTTAGCTTCCAAAACGGTTAATTAAAGTTCAGCCAAAATATGTTGGAGGTGAAAACCGCAATGAGCGAAAAACCAGAGAAGAAAAAAACCGCTTCAGAAAAAGTAGAAGAGTTCAAAGAAATCCTAAGCACGTTCTCCACTGAGGCTCCAGCGTTGATAAAGAGCATCATCGCCTCGGTGTTTTCAGAAGAGGCTGGCAGAAACATGGGAAAGGCAGCTGCAGCCTTCTACAAGGAACTGAAAGACAGCGGAATGCCAGACAACGTAGCCGTTAAAATGACTGAAGACTACATTGGAGTATTCACCAGCCTTGGAGACATACTCAAACGAGCTGGCGAAAAAGGAAAATTCGCCATGTCTCCAGAGAAAAAAGAAGAGCTAGAGAGGCGTATCAGAGAGAAAATCGCTGAGAAACGAATAGAAGAAGCAGAAGAAGAGGAAGAATAACATCCATTTCCTCTCTATAATTCTTCATTTCCATGTGCTAGGAAGAAAAACTCATGGGAAAGTCAAGAAGCCCACTCTTAGTTAGTTTCATAGGTGGAATACCGGCAATAACCCGATTGTTAGGTAGCCTATTCATTATCTGGTTAACGTTAGGGTGGAAGGTTCGAAAGGCGAAGAAGGCTTTTGAAAAAGAACTCATTAAGCAAGGTATGTCGAAGCAAGACGCTGAAAGAATAAGCGCGCGCTATGCTGCACTTAAAGACCAAGCCATGACCGCGTTTAAACGCTCAATCCGCCTTTTTCCATAGAAGCTCATCTTTTCAGAAGCGTTTAATTTTTCAAAGTTGCTTCTTTTCTATGTGAAGGGTAAGATTGGTGATGAAGAGGGTTACGTTTGTTATCAGAGACCCTGACATCAACAAGGTGTTAGGTAATCAGGTAGAGTTGTTGCTGGATGATGAAGCCAACATAATCGATGCGATAAAGAAGGTAGACGAGCTTATATTGCGTAAAACCAATAACTTTCCAGTTAAAGGCTGCAAGAGCTTGCTTCACCTAACTTTTCACCCAACTGAACATCGCTTCTACACTCACGCCGCATTAACAGCTTACAGCCAAACAGAAAAATTCATCGATGTGAAAGCGAATGTGGATTTTCGGTTGCCAAACGGTGTTATTGTCGTGTTGGCTTTGACTATTTGCAGCGGCGAATGGGAACAAATTGTGGACACGGAATAGTATGCAGTAACCGTTAAATTCGGGCACAGCGTATTCACGAAAGAAAAAGGTGAATCCACATGGTAACCGCTTTCGTCTTGGTAAAAGTTGGAACAAGCGAACAACTCAACTTCGCAAAATCAGCCAAAGAAGAAATGGCAAAGATTAAAGGAGTGAAAAACGTCCACGGCGTCTTCGGACGATACGACCTTGTGGTCGCAGTGGAAGCATCGAACTTAGAAGAGCTTTCACGGATAATCATGGACAAAATGAGAGCTATCCCAGGCGTCTTGGCAACTGAATCACTGATAATAGGCTTCTAAACCACTTCAATTAGATTATTTCCTCTTTTTTGACAGCACAAAGCACTATTGGAAGCTGCTTTTTAACCTTAAACCTTCCAAACATTGCGTTTCAAATCATCAAAAATCTGAGAGCAACAGAGCGACGAAAACGAAGTTTCCAACCGCATGGACTCAGCCAGCTGAATAGCTTGTTCGGATGGGAATGCAATGGCGTTTACTCCTGCTTTGATGGCTAACACGTCGGTTTCGGCTTTATGCTTTCCCTTTGGTCGCATGCAACCGAGGACTAAGGGAGTTTTGGGCATCATCAGTCTTGCTGCAGTCAGCACTCTGGCAACGTCAATGGGAGTTGGCGGCGTTGCAGTTTCCATTAAAGTGCCATAAATCGGCATGAGAGCGATTACTATGACCGCGCTAGGTGAATACTTCGCAATCATCTGCAACGCTTCATATTCTCCTTTTAGCTTGCCGTAATGCAATCCTACGAGCACGTGTGGCACCAGCGGAATCGCTGATTCATGCAGAGCCTGTAGGGATTTGTCGTAGTCTGCCACTGTAACGTTGAGTTGATAAATCTCCCTTATTGTCTCGTTTGAGCCGATAATGTCAATTAGCGCAGCGTCGACGCCTGCCTCTCCAAGCTTTTTGGCTAAAGAGGGCTCTATCACGCCAGTGTGCACGACGAGGGTGAGGTCAAGGGTCTTTTTCACCGTTGCAATAGCGTCGACAAACCTCTCTAGAGGAACAGAACCGTTGGGAAGGCAACCGCCGCTTATCAGACAGCCGAAGCCGCCTTTCTTTTTAATTTCAGTGCACACTTCGATTAAGCGCTCAGACGTGAGAGCAGGCAGCATTGTGTTCAAAACCTTTCCGCCACAGTGCTTACAGTTCAGAGCGCAGAAAGAACCCGTAACAGATATAGATGGAAAGGCTGTGGGTGACGAACAAAAATGATCAGTTTTGTAATACATGAAACTCGGAGCGTAAAAGCGGATTCGTTTGCCGAAGTTTTTCCAACCTATGTTACGTCCTTCAGTTAAAGCTTGTTCAAATGCTTTTTCATCTGCTTGAAAGAGGCTTTCAATGTTGCTTCTCCAATGTGACATGGCTGTGATACTCACGTAGGTGGTGTGAAATAAAATATAAAACTGCATTATTAACTTTATACAGAAAAAATGCAGAGCTAAAATAGAAAATACAGTAAGACAAGAATTACGCCAGCGAATATCAAGACTAACCCAAACCTGACAAATCCAGACGGTTTCCATGCATCTCTTGGAAAATCTCAGATGCTCCTGGAGCACCTTGTCCTTTGCGGCCATATACAGATTCTGCGGCAGAACCCAATAATGCAGCTTTAAGACTCCAATAACTGATGCCGCCTTGACCCAACAAAAGCAGAACACCAGCAACAACGAGAAGCAACCCTTCCATAAACAAAGCGCTGTCCTGAGACAAACTTATGTTTGCTAAATATGTCTTCGGGAACGCATAATTCCACAACAGAAAATTCAAGCCATATACGATGGCTACAGCCAATAGGACAAGGAATCCAAAAACCGCAACCCGTCTCAAAAAAATCTTTAACACTTTATTCCACATCAAATAATCAGCGCAAACTCAGAACTAAAAGATTTACGGTCTCAACTCAAGAAGACAAAAGAAGATGTGGTTATTACCGAACAGCCAAAATAGTTAACAAACCCTTCAAATATATAAGTTTCGTGCACGTAGGCGCGGAGAGGCAAGCATGAAATTGAATCGAGACTTGCCCGAAAAAATTCGGGTTTCGGTTGGTTCTGCCATAGTGTTAGGTTTGTTAAAGGGTAAACTTGACGCTGCGCCCACAACAGTCTACATGCTAACTTACCGAGAGGGAAAATGCCTCGCCAACTGCATATTCTGTCCCCAAGCCCGCACAAGCACAAGCCGAGCCGACATGCTGGCAAGGGTAACTTGGCCAGAATTCCCAACAGCACAAGTGATTGAAAAAATCAGTCTGTCCACCAAAAACGGCGATGTGAAACGCGTGTGCATTCAAGCCCTAAACTACCCCAAGGTTTACAACGACATCCTACACTTAACCAGACTGATTCATTCACGTTCAAAAGTGCCGATTTCTTTGTCTTGCCAGCCCCTAAACAAGGCACAAATGAAGGAGCTGGCAGAAGCGGGTGCAGACCGAATCAGTATAGCCCTAGACGCCGCCACAGAGCAACTGTTCGACAAGGTAAAGGGCGCCTCAACCCAGAGCCCATACACATGGAAACGACAACTCGATGCGCTGAAAGAAGCGGTTCAGGTCTTCGGCAGAAACCAAGTCTACACACACCTCATTGTAGGATTGGGAGAAACCGAAAAAGAAATCACCGAAGCCATTCAACAGTGTGCAGATTCTAGCGTGTATCCCAGCCTATTCGCCTTCTCCCCCATTCCAGGCACCGCCTTAGAGAGCAACATGCAACCAGCCATAGAAGTGTACAGGAGGGTTCAACTGGCAAGATACCTCATAATTCAAGGGAAAACACGAAGTCAAAACATGAAATTCGACGACAAAGGGCGAATAGTGGACTTCGGCGTATCAAAAACCCAATTACAAGAAACTATTTCAGAAGGCCACGCGTTCCGCACGTCTGGCTGCCCCGAATGCAACCGCCCATACTACAACGAGCGCCCAGGTGGCCCAATGTACAACTTTCCAAGACAGCCCCTGCCAACCGAAATAAGTCAGATTAAGGAGCAGTTGAGAGAAGGATACTAGTTGGACACATGGTATCTGCTAGACGCTGCAACCGAAGGCAGCACCGTAAAACTTAGATTTTTCAACCCTGCATCAAGCGAACTGAAAGAGTTCAGCGACAACACGTACAAGCCCTACTTTTTCCTTCCCCACCCGCTAAGCGAAACAGACCGAGAAAGCGTGCGGAGTCTGCACGGCGAAGTTGAAGCCGCGAAAAAAATCGACTTGTACACAAACCAGATTAAAGAGGTATCCAAAGTCAAGCTGTACAAGCCTGAGTTTCTTAAGAAAGCCATGAGAAAGTTTGAGACCCCTTGGGAAAACGAAATCGAGTTCAGTCACAGCTACGCCTACGACCACGGCTTAATTTTCGGCGCACAGCATACCTTGACGCAGGAAAACCGTTTCACCCCTCTCTTGAACATTCCTGAGAACATTAAATCAAAGTTTGACACAGTTTTCGCCCACATCAAGGATGCTGACCCATTAAAGTATGGTCAGCTTGAACAATGGTTCGGCTTGCTTAACCAGCCAGTGCCACAGGTTAAGCCAGAAATCTTGCGCACAAGCGGAGAAGTGAACCCAGACAAATACTTTGCTGCTTTCACACTGTCAAGGATTGTAAACCTTCCAGTTCCTTTCACCTACGCGAGTCGAAGTGTCAGCGACTGGCTCAAGTCAATGATGCATAACCACCTGCGAAGAAACAACGTGTTGATTCCAGCCTCCAAAGAACTTCGCAGAGGATTAGAGACCCACATGGTGCCCGGCGCCCTAACCATCACTCCTAAGAGCGGAATCTACTTCAACACGGTTGTAACCGACTTTGAAAGCCTGTACCCCAGCTGCATAGACAGCTACAACCTCTCCTACGAAACCGTCGACTGCAGCCACGAGGAATGCAAAGCCAACAGTGTTTCTGAGGTTGGACACCACATCTGCACAAAAAGAAGAGGCTTCCTCGCCGCGTTGGTAGGCGCCCTAAAAGACCTGCGCATCCACTGGTTTAAACCCCTCTCAAAAGACAACTCGCTACCCGAAGGTGAACGCCGCCAAGCCGAAACCACGGCTAAACTGCTCAAACTCCTAACCGTCTCCAGCTACGGCGTTTCAGTGCGCATCCACGGCTTGGCTTGCCCACCCCTAGCCGAATCCATCACGGGATATGGACGATGGGCGCTTCAGACCACATGGAACATCGCCAAACAAAACGGGCTGCATCCAGTCTACGGAGACACCGACTCAGTTTTCTTAGAAAACGCTCCACTAGACAAGGTTGAATGGTTGATTAAGACGGTTAAGGAAAAGCTGCGACTTGACCTGGCAGTGGAAAGACGCTATCCAGTCTGTGTCTTGTCCAAGGCTAAGAAAGCCTACTTCGGCATTCTACCCGACGGCACACCCGATCTGAAGGGGTTAACTGCCATAAAATCGAACGCGCCAAACTTCATTCAAAAGGTGTTCAAAAACTGCGTTAAAGAGCTAAGCTACGTCAAAAACGCGAGTGAATTCGAGTTGACCAAGGCTAAGATAGTGGAAATCGTTCAAAACGCAATCAAGGATTTGCAAGACAGAAAAATCGAACTGAAAGACCTGGTTTATTCGGTAAGCTTGTATCACGACCCACGGGAGAAGCTTGAATCGAAGGTTTTGCCCCAACCCTACCAATGCGCCGCTCAACTCATCGACTCTGGAAAAGAAGTGAAACAACGCGACACCGTTTCCTTCATCAAGGTCAAGCCATTTACATACCGAGGAAAACAGTTCACCGTGAAGCCTGTAGACCACGTGAAAACTGTCCAGGAGATAAACGTAGAAGACTACACACGAAACCTGACAACCGCTCTAAACCAAACATTCAGCCCCATGAGCATAACCTTTGAAACAATAACAGAAACCAGAATAACTGAGTGGCTTAAAAAACAAGCGTAACCATTTCTTTCCTGTTATTTTCGAACGCTTCAGTTTTCTTATACGAAAGCTAAAGAACTTTATTCTCTGCCTTTTTCTTGAAATTATGACAAAAAATCGTTTAGATTTTTATATATAACTACTTTTGAATATGATTTTGCACAAACGCCAAAAATCAATCAGTGCAGCAAATTTTAAATAGAAATCGCTTCCAATTATTAGTTTGAGGTTGCAATCGTGCCGAAACGCGCAAAGGGGAAGAAGAAAAAGGGCGGAAAGAAGAAGACAATATAAGACAATAGCAACGTCAAAACTAATCCCCCACTTTTTCTTGGTTTTTGAAGCACTTTCCACACTGATGACTCAAAATTCGAAAGCCAAAAAGAAAGGGGAAGATTGAAACCTACCTTTTCTGCTTCTTCATCGTTTCGACGGCTTTTTTGTGTTTTTCCAGTGACCTCTGGAAGGCTTCATTCGCGTCCTTTTCCAACCAATTAAGGTAGGCCAAACCAGCCAAGATAACGTCGGTGATGTCTACTTCAATGTCCTTTGCGTGTCTTCCTTCATGTATGTACTTGTGCGCTACCTGCCCCACCTGCTCAGACATCAAAGCGATGAAGAAGGACGATGTAAACACCTGAGCCTTATGTGTCTGGTAGGAAATATTCTTAACAGACTCCTGCGCTTCTTTCAGAGACAAGTTTCAAACCTCACTTCTTGATATTACCTGAGGAAATATATCTAACCTACCCCTAAACAACAACCTCGCCAAACCTTTATGTCTTGGTTTTCGCCTTTTCCCAAGCCTCAGCAATGTCTTTTATGAATATGGAGGGCAGAGTGAAAATGTCTTCAGGGCTCTCAACATACAGATAGAACATGTATTGTTTTGCGACGCTGGTTATCTTTGACATAGCGTACCATGGTTTCCTTAGGAGTCTCTCTTCGTACTTTTTGATAACATCATCAAATACCTTTTCTAATTTGTCCGTGAAGATGGAGTGATCAAAAGTTAATTCAATGCCGTAACAATACTGAGCAGGCCCAGATTCTTCACACCTGTAATTAGTTACATCCTGATCCAGTATCCTTTGGTTGCTTATCAAAACAGTGGTGTTTGACGGTGTCCGAATCTTTGTGTAGTTAATGGTTATCTCTTCCACTATGCCTTCCACGTTACCAACGCGTACGTAATCATGCACGCGGAAGGGTCGTACAATTAGCACAAACAAACCAGAAATGAAGTTTCCAATGGTTCTGCTGGAGGCGAAACCCACAGCCGCTCCACCGAGAGCGGAGAAGGTCACAAGAAGTTCTGGTGGAACACCCCCAATTGCAAGGAGAGCGATTAATACGCCTACAAATATCAATAAGCGAAAAAACAACACCAATCCGTTTCCGACGTCTGGTGGAAGCTCTCTCCTTTTTGCAAAGCGTCTGATGTACCGCGTCAAAACACGCTCGAGAACGATTGCAACAACGGTTACAACCGCAACCTCAATGAGAGTTATTAAGTAGGGGATGTTGGCAAGGAGTTCATCCCAGATAGCCATAAGTTCTAATCTCCAACTAATCCAAATCCATTCAGCACTTCAATAATAGACACATATTAACCTTTATGAAACCGAACAAATCTCTCATTTAGAACAGAGCAAACTATAAAACTTGAGAAATCATGGGGCAACAGTTAAACTCTAAATTAATTATATATTAAACATGAATAGGCAACGTCATAAACTATTAAACTGGTGCTGGAAAACAAGAAGTGGAAACCTCACAAGAAGACTACAGCAAGTTTATTCAAGAAGCCTTGCGTATAATCAATCTAGCCCAAAGCCAAAACATAGTAATGAGGCTGATGGGCGGCTTTGCCATAAGACTCCACTGCCCCAAATTCGATTATTTATATGACAGGCTTCAAAGAAAACCAGCGTTAGACCTTGACTTGATAACCTACAGCAGGTTTAGACCACAAATCAAAAAACTCTTCATAGAACTCGGCTACGCCCCGATGAAAGGAATGGCGCTCATGTTTGACACAGGTCGGAACAGACAAATCTACACAGATGAAGCCCACAACAGAACAGTTGACGTTTTCTTTGACAGGTTGGAAATGTGCCACATAATCGATTTCAAGAACCGACTTGAACTAGACAGCCCAACGATTACGCTGTCAGACCTCTTACTTCAAAAGGCGCAAATTTGCAAAATAAACGAGAAGGACATCAAGGACATGATGATCTTATTAAGAGAGCACAACGTCGGAGAGGCGGAGAAAGAAACAGTAAACATAAGCTATATAGCAAAATTGCTCTCCGACAACTGGGGCTTCTGGTACACCGTCAAAACAAACTTGGTGAAGGTGCAAGAATTTCTCAATCAATATGGAGCTTTAACAGAGGCTGACCGTCAACACATAAAATCCAAAATTGATAAATTATTAGCAGCAATTGAAGACGAGCCCAAGTCACTCAAATGGAAAATGCGGGCAAAAATCGGCACAAGCAAAAGATGGTATACAGAGGTAGAGGAGCTCATAAGATAAGGGGGACGAAAACATTGACCAAGGTTCGTTTCTTATTCGCGACCGATTTGCACGGGTCAGAAATCGTCTGGAGAAAGTTTCTGAATTCAGCCAAATACTTCAACCTAGACGCACTTGTGCTCAGTGGCGACATGACTGGTAAACTCATCATTCCAATAATCAAGCGACCGGACGGCAAATACGCCTCCAGCCTCTTGGGACAAGACTTCATACTGACCGAAGCTGATATCCCTTCGTTTGAGGAGAAAGTTCGCAAAGTGAGCTACATACCTTATGTAACGACGCCTGAGGAGGCTGCTGCCCTCGAAGCGGATAAAGAGAAATGTGAGAAACTTTTCGAGAGACTTCAAGTAGAAATCATCACGAAGTGGCTGTCCCTCGTGCCAGATAGGGTTCCCAAAAACTGCAAGGTCATACTCAGCCCAGGCAACGACGATGTCTTCGTAATCGATGACGTTATCAGAAAAAATCCCAGCGTGATTTTTGGCGAAGAAGAAGTTTTGCATCTGGACAAGGAACATGAAGTCGCGTGCTGCGGCTGGACCAATTTTACGCCTTGGCATAGCCCCAGAGAATGCAGTGAAGATGAATTGTACCAAAGACTTGAACGAGTGGCCGGCCAGGTCCAAAACATAAAAACTGCTGTGTTTTGTTTTCACTGCCCACCTTACAACTCGGTGATTGATATGGCGCCCCAGTTGAAAGAAGATTTTACACCGGTCTATGAGCATGGGCATCCAGTTATGATTCCCGTAGGCTGCACATCTGTGAGAAGAATCATTGAGAAGTATCAGCCCTTGATAGGCTTGCATGGGCACATACACGAGAGCCCCGGATTCATTAAGATAGGCAAAACTCCTTGTCTCAATCCTGGAAGCGAGTATGCCGAAGGCGTATTGAAAGCCTTTCTTGTAGAGATTGATGGTGACAAAATTAAAAAACTGCAGAGAGTAGAATCATAACAACCTATTTTTCGTTTTTGCCCGCGGAAACCAACTGCATGGCTTCAAAGCGGAAATCAGACGGATTCAATTTAAGTTTAGAAGCAGGTATGTCGAAGAAATCTTCTTCGTTGCGGTAAAGTCTGACAGAGAAGTCGCCGTACTCCGTGCGGATGAGTGAGACCTTAGAGAACTCGTTCCATTTGTAGCTATTCTCTTTCTTCTTGCCTTTTTTCAAGGCAAAACCTTTGTTGTCGTAAGTGAAGTACATGTGATAGATTCTTTTGTAGAGAGGCCACCCCAACATGGCTGAAACAACCACGTTTATAAAGAGAAGAAGGAAACGCAACTCAGTGTCAAACAGGACTGGTATGAAAGGAGCTAGGAGGAAAACTATCGCCTGGATGACGAAGATTATCATGAATGCTTTGAACAAACTGTAATATTGGATGGGAGAGTGAACTTGACTCACTTCAAAGCCTCAGATTCTTATGTATCTCTTTGCTTGTTTTCCCAAGTAAGAATTGCTGTGTGCAATATTTTTTGAATTTGTATCCAAGAAGGCTATGCCAACTGTCTGGTCGTCCACGCCTTCAACATATTTCCTTAGCGTTTCAATGTTTCTTGTGCCAAAAAGAAACAGCCAAGCCCATCTCATTTCATTCTCTTTCATTCTTGACTTGACCGCAATAATTAGCTTGATCAGGTGTTTTTTGTCGAAGCCTTTAACTGAATCTGTGGAGAAAAAGAAACAGCCAACCGAGTAGTTGGGATTGGTTAAGAAGGAGAACAATCGGGAAAGGAGAAAACCTTTCACCCGTGTGTTTCCACAGATGAAGGCGTCAAACTCAACGTCGTTTACTTTGTAGTTTCGAAAGGATTCGTTGAAATCCGCAACCCATCGTCCTCGTCCAGCCATTAAACTCCTTTCCACTCTAGTCATGTATTCATCTACGGACAATTGCACACATACTCTCCAGAACGTGCCTACAAGATGTTGAAGACGTATCCCTTAATAATTTTGCTGGCAGAAACAATTCATGCCCATATTCTCCCAAAAAAGCAAGCTTTTCCTCTACATACCTATTCTGTGTCAATGAACTTTGCATGCTGACTGGTTTCGTCTTTTTTGTTCTCTCGCAGTCTACCCTCTAGTCTACTATATGATCCAAATATGACTGACAATTTCTGTCGGTTTTAGATTCGTATCCTATCCTATGCCTAGCGTTTAAAAGTGCTACTAGGTTGCACACCATTTTATAGCCCTTCGTCAAAAATCGGTTCGTCTGCTGTGTCGTCTGTCGTGTCGTCTTCTTCGTCTGGTTGCTCTGGTTCGCTAACTTCTGGTTGTGGCTCTGGTTCTGGTCTGCTCTGTGGCTTAGGTTTTGGTTTGTATAAGCCGTGTTTAATAAACCACTTTTGTAAGATTCCGATTTTCTGTTTCTGCTCTTTTGGTTTAGGTTGCCACTCAAACGGCTTACCGTTCTGAACGAAAGGCTCAGTTTGAAATTCTTCGTCTGTTTCTGGATACACGAATTTGCCTTTAGGTAACTCTGTGATTTTATCTCTGTAGTCTGAGTTTCTGAGTAGGTTTCTAACTTTTAGTTGATAGTCGTCTAAGGATACTTTCGCTAGAATAATCGACATTTTAGAGCGAATCTTAGGCGATAAGTCTTGTAGTCTGAGAGCCACGCAAATCATGTGCATTCTTAGGTTTCTGAATTCGTTCTGAATCTTGCGAAGTTTGTTAAAGGTTTTCTTCGCTATTACTGTGCTGTCTAAGAGGTTGTGTGATTCTTCGACTAAGAACCAAAAGTTTTCGCCTACTGAATCTAAGCAGTTGTCTTTTGCTCTGAGATACTGCTTTCGATAGACCGTGTAGATAACGAAAGTCATAAATGCGCTTATCTTTTCCATGTCTTCGCACTCAATTAGAAATGCCACGTCTTTATTCTCTCTGAGGAATTCTAAGACTTTAGCAGAGTTTTGAATCCGATAGTCTTTAGACCACTGAATATAAGCCGTGCCATTCTCTAGAAAAGCCGTGTCTTCTTTTGTCTGCACGTCTGAATCTTTCACGACTAAGTAAGGTATCGAATCGAATTCGTTAACCCATTTCGGAAAAGTTTCTAGGATAAGCACTCTGTTGTTTTGGTCTTCTCTAAGTGTTCGTGCTAAGTGCATTAGAATTGTGGTCTTGCATGTGTCTTTCAAACCTAGAATTACTAAGTCTCCAGACACTTTTTTTATCAAGTTTTTGTAACCGTCTGTCATTCTAGTTTACCTTCTTCTAGTTGCCAAATCAAGTCTAACAGTTGTGCGTATTCCTCTGCTCTGTCTAAGTCGAATTTGCTAAAGTGCTTAGGCTTTAGAATCGTGAGCATTTAAGAGAACCCTCTTTTAGAAATCTGGTCTGAGTTGTTGCTCTGCTCTAAGCATTCTAAGTATCGACTACAGTTTGAACAGTCGCCTTTAAGCGAACCGAAACAGTCTTGAGGTTGTGCTCTGAATTTTGAGAGGTAGCCATTAACGTTCTTATCGTTAGGCTTTTCCATTTTCGTAACCTTCTTATGCACCTAAGACTATGGTGAAACCGACTTATAAATATGCCTCTGCATGGAAAAGAAGGCTAAAACAAGTGTAGAACAGATAAACAAAAGAAAATTAAGCCACAAACAAGCCTACATAAGCGTTTTTTTCCGCATTCTGAATGCGGAATATTTAAGAGCGTCTGAGCCTCTATATTTCTTAGTGGTTAGCGAAAGGCGAAGTTTTCAGAGTGGTTTTCCATTCTGTAACCTTCTTATGCAACCTTTCGCTAGCCATTCTAAAACGAAAACCCTAGCCTTTTCTGGTCTAAAATGCCTAAGCCGTGCTGAATTTCTAGGCTCTAAAAAAACTAAGTGTTGCTAGAATGGTAGGAGAGTGTTAAAGGGAATATGAATTACGTTTTTGAAACGTCTTCTCAAATCTGCTAGTTTTTCCTCTGCACAATTACCGCATTCTACTATAACGATTTCTGAGCCTTTGGTAGCGTAAACGTCTAAGCGATAATTCTCAAAAACGTATTCGGTCTGCACGTAGAACCCTAAACGCTCTAATTCTCTTTTAACTTGATTCTTTAAGGTTACGTGCTCAATGCTTTCACCATAAGCGTTATTGTCTTTTCTCAGAGTGTCTATAGGTGTTAGTCGGTCTAACCTTTTCCAACAATGTTCTAGGGTTTGAAATTCGCTTAGGTAATAGACTTTTTTTCTAGACATTTTACTGCACTTCGATAGTTACACGCATAGTGTAAGTGTTCGGTTGTGGCTTAGTGAACGGATAGATAGGCGATGTCCACACGTATTCGGGAACAAGCGTTTTCCATTGCCACGCTATAACGGTCTGCACTAAGTTTACGTTTGTGCTGTCGTAAATGTCGATTCTATATTTTATGTCTTTTGAAACGTAAGTGCTGTGCAGAACAACCGTAAAGTTAACTTGTGAATCTGAAACGATAGAAATTCTAATAGGCTCTAGCGTGGTCTGATAAGGGTTTTTGTAAGTGATTTGCCACACTTTAAGCCATGTGAATTCTGGTTTCAGATTAAAAGTCATGTTCACGACTTGCGAAAAATAGACTATAGCATAAGCAGTTAAAACTAGGTTAGCGCATAAAAGCGTGAGAACCAAAACAGAAAAAAAAGAGAGGGTTTGAGGTTTCATAGGCTACTCAGACCGTGCTAGCATTAAAGGTTCTAACGCTTGTGCTTTTGCTTGTGCTCTAAGCACGTCTTCTATGAACATGCGTTTCTCTATGCGGTTGCATTCTGCTAGAAGTTTACGGTCTATTCTGGTCTTACTGAGTATCTTTAGTGTCGGTTGCATGTTGCTGTCAAATTCGACTATCCACACTTCGTTTTTGGTCTTAGATTTATCTCTGTGCTTAGTGCTGTGCATGTGCTCACGCATCTACTATGCTGAACGTTATAGAACCACTCTGAGGCAATGACTGACCGCTAGCAGGTGCGGTTAACCGAATTTGAATTTCTAGTGTCGAACCGTAGCCGATATTCTGAGCGTCTGAAGGTTGCCATTCTATTAGGCTAGGCATTAGAATAATGTGAACAGACCACGAAGCGTCTGAAAGGCTTACTGAGTATCTAACGATTATTGGCTCTGTGCTTGTGTTTCTTAAGTGGTCTATGCTTGCGGTCTTCGTTTCACCATAGGCGAATTCGCCCCATGCGATAGAAGTTAATTCGACATTGCTAGCGTCTTCGACTTTTAGACCGAATTGGCTCTGCAGTTTGAATGTCATGTTTAGTTGTGTGTTGTAGTAAACGACTGCATAGGCTAACGCACCTAACAACATGACTACTAAGACCGCACCTATCGGTATGTTAATGCCATAGAGTATGCGTTTGCCTCTAGCAGACGTTTTGCGTGCTCTGTGAAGAATCTGTCGTTCTTCTTTACTGAACAGTAGCCGTGCAAATAGCCGTGTCTTTATGCTCATTTCTCTCACACTTCGTTTTATCGGCTAGTGTGAGAGCGTAAGCGTGCAGAACCCTAAAGGAAGTGGTCTGTATTTCTCTCATAACCAGAACGTCTAAACGGATTTCAAATAAATGTCCGTTTCGTTCTACATACACGCTTACGCACCACGATAGCCACTATATCTTATGTCTTGCGATACTTAAAAACGTATCTTAGTGAGGCTAGAACCCCTAGCATGTTGGCTATCGTGGTTTAACCCACAACTTAGACACGCTAGAGCCTCTAGCCTCAATAGGTGCGTTAACGTATGCATACATAAGCGTTATGAATTTGCTGTGCTCTTAGACTTGTTAAACCTAACCTAGATAGACTAACTGAAATAGACATATTGAAAAGTAATAGAGTAATAGACTGTCTGCTAACTTAACTAACCCTTACTCTAGAACGGTTTTTCTTTATGCGTGTTTTGTTCGTGCTAGCCGTGTAGGATTTTTACTTACCTTTCGGTTTGCGGTCTAGAGTATTCAGTCGAAGATACAGATAGTTTGATTCTGGTGTTCGACATCTCTAGAGCCTTAGCCTTATTGCACGCATTTAGGTTAGCGTGAATCGGATAGGTGCGCTTGTTTCTATTGTGTGCGATACTGTTCTGTGTTTCTGAGTATCCGCAATGAGAACATCTAAAGCGTAACTTACCGTTTGTGAAACCGTTTTTTCTCATTCTAGTTTCGCATTGAGCACAGCACGGATTAAAGTAATTCTCTGTTCGCATTTAGACTATCCCTAAGAGAGGCGACACGGCTAAAGTATTTAAAACTTATTTTCGCATTATACAACTTTTGCAGACATATCTTCTTTAGATATATCTTCTTTCAGACATATCCTCAGACCGTAACCTTTATATGTCCGATTTAAGATATATCTAATTTAGACATATCCCTAGCCGTGAACAACCTTCAAACATCTTTCACCTTATTCCGTGATGTTTGAACGCTCACGGCTCAAAAATCGCTCTCAGACCAGACGCTAAACTATACTTCTTCCATGTCTAGTTCTTCTTTAGCACATTGCTCACATAGTTCTCTAGGATAACGAAATACTGTCAAATCTTTATACTGATAAAGTTTGGTTGCTGTAGTTCGACCACACTTTTGGCATTTAGATTTTCTTCTAGGCATGGCTCTCACTTCATAGGTTCTAACGCTAAGTCTGTGAATGGTCTGTTATGTCCATAGATGTTTCTGAGTTTTTGAAGGTTTCTTTTAGCCTTCTTAATCTGCTCTGTTGCACGTTCTCTTACTAGGTTTTCAACTGTAATGTCATGTTTTCCCGTGTTTGTTATGTTAATGTTCTTTCGCTCTTCGATGAATTTTTCTAGCCATTCTGTTTGATGCTTTAAGAGAACGATAAGAGCCTCAACCTCTAGCCGTTTTTCGACTTCTTCATTCATATGTTTCGCCTCACCATATAGTCTATGAAGTCTTGCCTATTAAGATTCGTTTAAGCACGTGCAGACCAGACGCTAATCATATGTTCGCCTAACCATATGCACGGCTTTTTTAATCACGTGCTTAATAGCCTTCTTTTGGCTAAAGCAGAACGTTTCTTTATATGCTATGGCTAAAAGAGGCTTAATTTGTCGCATAAATTGTGAGACAACCTATAATCTTAAATACATGTCTGCAGTATTACATTATTGACAAAAAGGTGTCAATGTCATGGAAGATAAGAAAACACCTAGAGGATACAGCACGGTTAACGTGCACACAGTTAACCTAGCAGACTTAAGCATTATTAGTGCGGTTACGGGTAAGGATAAGAGCCAAATCTTAAATGAGTTCATAGAGGCTCTGTATCAG
>Ga0315314_1000581_pt1 | contig 39013 bp, 33 predicted proteins | sample TDP9_MG_FD_203631 | JGI IMG/M metagenome (GOLD analysis project Ga0315314, IMG submission 203631) | Freshwater sediment microbial communities from Lake Towuti, South Sulawesi, Indonesia - TDP9 | ecosystem: Environmental > Aquatic > Freshwater > Lake > Sediment | place: Indonesia: South Sulawesi... | reverse complement strand
TTCAAGGCGGACCTTCACAAGCTGTTGTTCCATGCTGATGGTACCGCAAACGCAGAGGTCCTTTGGGAGACCGCACGTCGAGCAGACTTCCGCCATTATGGGACCCTAATGCTCCTTTCCTTGTTGACGTCGCGTTAGCGCTTGGAACGTATTTAAAGATAGTCACAACCGAACAGAAACCCAAAACAGCTGATTCTTAACGGAGCGCCACAATCCTCGCCGGTTCCCGCCACTGCATGGCGGTGATTGGAGGCTTACGATCGCTCCTCGCGTCAGGTGCGTCAAGGTTTTTCCGAGCCCGCTCATCCTAATTGGATGGATGCCAGTTGCCGGCGAATCTCACCGCTGAGGCGAAGGCAAAGTGGAACAAGGCTCAGCAGGCACGCACGCCGAAAGAAAAAATCACAGCCCTACAGGAATTCCTTTCAGCGATCCCAAAGCACAAGGGAAACGAACGAGTTCGCGCACAAACGAAGCGGAAGATCGCCCTGCTCAAGACTGACATACAAACTAGGCAAAGACGAGGAGCAGGAAGAGTTGCGGAACGAGTTGTACAGAAAGCAGGCGCCGCACAAATTGCCATCTTGGGTCCAACGAAAGTTGGTCGAAGCAGCTTACTAGCCGCGGTTACCGCCGCGAGACCCGTCATTGCCGCATATCCTTATACGACCAAAGAATTCGTGCCTGGAATGCTGCGGTTTGAGGACTTACAGTTTCAGCTCGTAGAGGCCCCAGCTCTCGTTCCCGAAGAGGAGGGGCGGCTCGTCTTTCAAGAGGGATCGGCGGATCTTGTGCGCAACTGTGACGGTTTGGTGGTCATGGTTGATCTTGGAGGAGAGCCTGTGGAACAGCTTGAAAGAACTCTTGCCGAGCTTGCGCGTTCTCAGGTCAGCACAACGAAGGTGATATCAAACGCCAGCGTTGTCAAGACTCGATCTGGCGGCATACAGCTCGCCACGGCCGGCCGACTCGTTGGATGCACTCGCGACCAAGTGGCCTCATTGTTGAAGAGCTATGCAATCACCAACGCGATAGTCCGCACCTTCGGAGACGTGTCGCTTGATGATATCGAGGATGTGATCCTTGAGACAAATCTCATCTACAAACCCACAGTAGTTGTGGCTAACAAAGCAGACATGCCAAACGCGCCAGAGAACATCAAGAGACTTGTGGATCACACGGACAGCAGAATGCGAGTTCTTGTTACTTCATGCTTGACTGGTCTGGCATTGGGGGAACTCGGCAAGAGACTTTTCGAGGCGTTGGATCTTGTTAGAGTCTACACTAAGCAACCGAACGCATCTGCCCCATCGCCTGAGCCTTTCACAATAAAGAGTGGCACGACCGTAGGCGACCTAAGCCGGCAGATACACACAGCGCTTTTTCGCCAGTTCAGGTATGCACGCGTCTGGGGAAAGAGTGTCAGCTACGAAGGAGAACGTGTCGGAATGGGCCACATACTCCTCGACAAAGATATAGTAGAGATACACGCGTGAAGTCCGATCTGCTGCCGCTAGATTGTGGAACGGCGACGTCTCTTTATGTTCTTGACTCTCCAGAATCCGCTCGCGTCGCGATAATACTCGAACGACTCCATTGACATTTTTCCGTCCGTCCAAGACATTCTGTGTCTTGATGAATTATTGCTTGGATCATCTTTCACGCGTGCTCTCGCACCGGAACAATGGAGAAATCGCTAGTCGACTTGCATGTACGCGTTAACGTGGCCCGAATCGAGTTGCAGCGATTGTCAAACGGAGTTCAACAACACAGCGACCGGGAAAGTCAAATCTCATTGATTGAAGGCGTTTTTCCTTATATTGTACGCTCAAGCGAAACACAAAGCACCCCGTGGAAAAGGGATTGTCGCATCGAGAACAGACACTATCTTCCGACTGCGCCCAGTATTCCGGCAACGATTCCTAAGACCGCGCCTGCAATGAAACCGCCACCGATGATGATGCTCAGCACTGCAAAGGGAAATGTAATCAAGGCGCCGGTCACGCCTCGCTTCATTATCATCATTATGCCGCCGGTCATCACGGTAAATCCAGCAATCACGCCGATGAGAGTCGCAAGCGACTGACCCAGACCTGAGGGACCGCCCAACCACCAGAAGATTCCTGACCAGTTTGTTGGCGGACCCCAGAACCCGGCCGAGAGCAACGCTGCGGCGTTCAACAGAATCAGGACCGCGGATGTCATCGCCAAGATGAAGCCCCAGACAGCTCTTCTTCCAGCGAATGCAGGCCTTGAGACCAATGCGGAACTCACAATCCCGCGAGGACCGGCCGCACTTCGTTTGTGTCCACAATACGGACAATAGACTGCCTCAAGTGCCAACGGTTTTCCGCAATCTGGACAACGCACACGCTGAGCCGCCATAGGAACCACGTACATTCTTTCGGCTCTAGGCGGCGGCGCTGCTACAACCGGACCGACAATTCTTTCGGCTCTAGGCGGCGGCGCTGCCACAACCGGACCCACAATCGGCGCCGCTCTCTTGCGCCTGCGTGCTGACACGGCGACTGCAAGAAGGGCAAGGGCGATACCAAGCAAGGCAAGCGCTAGGATGAATAGCATCGTCAGCCAGGGGATTCCGGGAGCAGGTTTCTTCACAATCACGAGAGTGAACGGGGTGGATCTCGTTGTGGTGCCGTTTGAACCGACTATAGTCAGGGGATATGTGCCGTTGACTGCGTCCGCGCCGACATTGATCCTCATTATCGAGCTCGCAGTGCCTGCCGCCAGGGGCTTCGGCGCGGAAGGTGCGAAAGTCGCCGTCACGTGGGCAGGCAATCCTGTAGCGTTGAGCGTCACGTTCTGACTGAACGTGCCGATTGATGTGACGGTCACAACGGCCGACTTGGACTCCGTCGTGTTGATTGTAAGAGAGTTGGGGAAAACGGAGATCTGAAAATCAGCCGGTGCAAGTGTCACATTCAGTGTGACGATGACCCACTTCTGAATCGACGGGGTTGCGCTGACTCCGGTGACATTGATCGCGTAGCTTCCAACCGGCGTAGATAGCGGAACCGTCACCGTAAACGCTGAGGCCGCGATGCCTCCAGCTGGCGGCTGGGGCGCCGGAGGATTGAACACATAGCTCGCTCCAGACGGCATGCCCGATGAGACGCCGAGAGTCACCGGTGAACTGAAAGTGCCGAAGGACCTGACCGTGATCGTGTAAGTCACGGAGGTTCCTTGCGGAGTCGAGATTGACGTTGGAGTGGCCTCTAGCGAGAACGCTTTCGGAGGAGGACCGTGCACGAACTTGTTGCCGTACCACTGATAGACCGCGTAGTAGCCCTTGTCGCCTACAGTAGACTTGACCTGTTGCTGCGGGTGGAAGGCCAAGCCTTCAGCGACGCCGTCACCATACTCGAAGTAGAACGCCAAAATCGCGTACTGGTTACTTGCTGGCCCGAATTTCTGCGTGTCCGTCAGGATGCGCACGTCATTGACTCTCGCTGCAGGTATGGATGAAACGACGTATCCCTGCGATTCGGTGAAGACTTTGATTTCGTTCGGTCGAGGCGCCGGGTTGTAGTATTGGCTCGGGTACTCTGGCACGAATCGGTCGGCTGAGCTTCCGTATTTTGCGGGGTCATATTTCCTCGGCGGGTTGTACGCGTATGAATCTGAAACCTTGTCCGTCGGCTGCGCGCCGGAGACATTGACATATCCTGGGAACGTCGTGTCCATGTCCTTCAACGCGCGATCGGTGAAGATCACCTCGTTTCCTGCGCTCACGTGAGCCCTAATGTTGTCTGCGATCTGAGATGGAATCAGTCCATTCCAGCCCGCGCAGTCCACGACAATCAGCGAGTAGCTGAATATCATGTTTGGATTTGCCGCGAGGGCGGCATGTGTGGTCAGATTGTAAGGAATCCTCATTGCGTCCAGAGTGATGTCCGTTCGTCCCCAGGCAGGTTCCCCTTTCACAACGAGAATCTTCGTTGGGTCTGTCACTCTGAAGATGTTGTTCAATGTGTGCTGAGAAGTGAGTGTTCCGACTGTGACCTTCTTGAATTCTGGCTTGTTCTTCATCGCAGCTATTTTTGAGGCATCACTAGGAAGTACCAAGAACGGGCCGCCCGTGAATGTCTTGGGCGACGCGGTCATGTTTGTCGAAAGCGTAACGTTCGGCGGCTCTATCACCCTGAAGATCTGAATCGGATTCGGAGACCGTAGTAGGGCGTGAACATACCCGAAGACGAGGACCCTTTCAGCCTGTGTCTCATCCATCGGAACTACGAAAGTGCCCGCCGGAAAAACCAAGTTGTTCTCTAATGGCGGAAGGGCAAATGCTACAGGAAACCACGTCGATGTTGCAGCAATTACAATGATAAAGACTGCCAATACGTTCCTCAGTCGCATCTGGCCGCAATCTCCAAGCTATATGCTGCGGGAACCTCGAAACTTGTCGTTCTAGATTGCCATCGGTCGTCATTTAAGAGTTGGCGAAGTCCAGCTTGCGCGGAAATGGGCGCTTTTCCCTAGAAAGGACTGAACGCCCATGCTCGCTTGACTTGAATGTGATGATCTTGGCTCATTCGAGCTTTCATCATAGTCAGAAAGGCAGGAGCATTTGCACATCCATCTTACCTGACTCCTGCTCAGTATGATGTAACAGAGCAACCCGCCTCATTTATGGGCCTAGCGGCCGAAACCTGATGAAGTTTCGCGCAGATTCCCGAGCACTTTCCTCTATGCTTTGAACCAGCGGAAAACCAAGTAGTCCATCTTGCCTTTCTTCTTCGGGACTGCTATTGTGAATTGTTTCCTTACAGTCGTCGCGAGGCGGCCGGCAAGAACGATCTCGAATGGTCCCATTGTGTCGTTCTCAGTTCTTCCTGTCACTATGAAAGGAGCGTGGTCAATTCCAGGGCCGTGCTCATACACGGCGAAATCCGATCCGAATCGAATTCCTGGAGTGACTATGAATCCTTGTTCACGGAGGTCTCTGTAGACGGAGTATCCGAGTTCGAAATTCTTGTACGTAACCGCTGCAAGCTTCATCAATCGAGTGCGTGTTACGGACTTCCGCGTCTTGGCGTCGATTATCTTGATCTTTCTCTTTTCCAGAAGCAAGAGCCCTTCCATCATATCTAAGACGAGGGGGGCAGAAAAATCTTGGTCGGGCTTGGGCTTTGGAATGCCAACCGGCTTTCCGAAGAAGCCATGTCTGTAGACCGTGACACCATCACTGGGATTCCACACAATCAGCCTCGTTCCTACAAGTTCGGCGACGATCTTGCGAGCCAAGATGGAACCTTCTAACCGGTGAGGGCCAATACTCTGATGAGGTCGACGACCTCAACTCCGAGATCTGCGATCCTCTCGGCTCGTTCAGCCATGTCTCGCAGTAGAAAGACCTCTTGCAGGGGAAGCTTTCCTGAGAGTATCTCGAAGTCGAGGTTTCGAGACTCTGTATCGATTTTTCGTTCTAGTTCCTCGACCGATCTTGACAGCTCAACGGCCTTGTCTCGATCGAAGCTCAGCGAGTGGAGGGTCTCCTTCATCCTTGAGACCTCGCTAAGGACAAGTGACAGTATCTCAGACAGCCTCTCGAGGTACTTCTTCTCGATCTTCCAGTCTCTCTCCGTTGCTCCCATCAGTCTGAAACCTAATGCCTCTGCGTAGTCTGCGATTGCGCTCATCCGGAACATCAGGCGTAGGAAATCCTCTCTGCTTATGAGGAGCGACCCAACAGAAGCGACTTCTTCGATAAGGGTGGTTCTCAGCTTGGCATTCTCTGCGACTAGTTTCAACATTGCTTCGTAGTGTGACTTGGTGTTCTTGCTCTTCCTTTCGACGGCGCCGTCGACCATCAATGCAAGCTCTCGAATGATGTCAACTATGGTGCGCGCTTGGTTCTGGCAGACCTCAAGTATTCTCCGTTTGATTGTGGCTTCAGTCTCGATTGGAAATGTCATCGACATTCACCTTTGATTTCTATGAAGGTTCGCTAGCAAATTAGGTCTCAAGTGTCGAATTAAAAGCCTCTCTCGAATCAAGACAGACGGAATAGAGAGAGTATCGAGTATTCGGACGTTGTTGGACGATGCAAGAGGATAGGCTAGGAGGGAGCTACATCTACTGGAACACCAAGCTCTGGGAAAGCGCAGCGTTTCTTCAGAAAGATGCTTAGTCTATCCACGAGCGACGTGACCGGAGTTCTTACCTGGTTCCAAGTCGCGCGGTCTCGAAGCGTCACCGTATCGTCTTTTGGCGTCTCGTAGTCAACCGTGACAGCGACGGGGACCCCTATTTCGTCGGCCCTTGCGTATCTTCTTCCGATCGTTCCGCTCTCGTCGTAATCAACGTCGAACCCTGCCAGCCGGAGCATCTCGCATATCGCTCTAGCTTTCTCGCCCAGACCGTCCTTGGCCATCAATGGAAAGACCGACACTTGGACTGGAGATAGATCAACGGGAATATTGAGAACGACTCTGTCTTTGACTTGCATGTACGCGTACTCCAAGACAGCATACATGAGTCTCTCAGCGCCATAACTCGGCTCGATGACTTCAGGAACAAATCGTCTACCGGACTCTTTGACCTCCGTCCACTCGAATTTCACGTGTCCCGGAAGCAGTTTGAATCGGTCAGCCACGTAGAAGCCTTTCTCCTTGATCGCCTTTTCCACATCTTCGGTCTTTGCGTTTTCAAGAAGCTGTCTGACTCTTGCAGCATCGCCTTTGAATGTCGGTCCGATCGTTGAGTCAACTGGACGAACGAGCCTTACTTTGCGGACTACTGGCTCGTCGTGTTTCTTGAAGACTGTGAGGTCGGAGCCCGAGTCTTTGATGTGGCTGGAGATGTCATAGTCTGTCCTGTTGGCGTGTCCAGCCATCTCGATCCAGCCCCATCGATTCAGCCAGACCTCATGATCGTACGTCTGTGAGGAGTAATGTGCGCGTTCGTTCGGTCGCTTTTCGTGAAAGCGCTGCTTCGTGATCGGTATTCCCAAATCCGACATAAACTGCTGCGAGAGAGCCATAAAGTACGCGGACCACTCAGACACGATGTACTTTTCATCCAGCGCTTGTCTCACCGTAACTGTGACGGGCTCCTCGGTTCCTTTGTTCCGAAGTTGAAGAGGGAGTATTCGTATTTCGGTTCCAGCGACCTCATTGATGTACGGGCACGTGGGTTCGGCTGGGTCGTAGAAGAACTCGAACTCCATGATTGTGAACTCTCTCAGTCGGATTGGTCCTTGACGGGGCGAGATTTCGTTCCTCAGCGCAGTGCCAATCTGTGCAATGGCGATCGGCATTCTTTCTCTCTGTGTCTCATACACTCGCTTGAAGTCGATGAACATGCCTTGGGCTGCTTCGGGCCGGGCGTAGGCGACTGCTTCGCTGTAGGGGCCTATGGTCGTTCGGAACATTGTGGAGAAATACTCTGGCTTTGAGAGTTCGCCGCCACATTCCACGCACCTGATCTGTTTCTCCTTAATCGTCTGCTCAATCTCTTCAAGTGAGAAAGCTTCTGCTTGGATGCCGGCAGCCTCCTTGAGCAGATGATCTGCCTTGAACCGGCGCTTGCAGTTCAGACATCCCACCATCGAGTCTTTGAAGTGATCAACGTGGCCTGAGGCCTGAAAGATGCGTTCAGGTGTGATGACTGGTGTTGAGATCTCGACGAAGCCGTGTCTACGGATGAACGTGTCGAGCCACTTGTCGATGATCCTCCTCTTCATGACCGTTCCGAGAGGGCCAAGATCGAGAAAACCGCTGACTCCGCCGTAGATCTCGAAGGACGGCCAGAAGAATCCTCTTCTCCTCGCCAAGTCAGCGACCATTTCATACTTGTCCGGCTGCGCCAAGTACATCCATCGCCATCTTGACTTGTTCTCTGTCCTTCTGAGTGTGGAATAGAATTAAGCCTACTGCAGCGGTTGCCGCATTCAGAGCATCTGTGAGCATTGTAGGGAGATCATCCTACTCTTTGGGGAGTTCTATCTTCGCAAGTCTGGCGAGACGTTGATAGAATTCCTCACCTCGAACGGGTCCGGTGCCGATTCCCGAGCATGCTGGGTCGAATCCTATCTCCAGCGCCCTCTTCCCCGAACGACGGAGGAAGAAAGGGTAGAACCTGCAGATCAAGGGCCGAGCCTTGTAGATGGAACATGTCGACCCGTTCAAGAAAATGCATCTTCCCCTGAGCTTCTTCATCTTCCATTCGTACGGAAAGTGACTCCGCAGGGCAGTGCTGAACTCTCTGGTGGCGCGTCCTGTGGCGCGAGCAATCCGCTCGGCGTCATGACCTGTGAGCAATATACTTCTCTTGTGCCCTGGAAGATCGCGACATGAATTCGCGCATCGGACACACGTCCATCTCAAGCAGGCAGGATACCGAACTGTCTCGTCATCCGGAGTGAGTTTGGCATACGACCGTGATGATCTAACAGGATTGCCGGACGTCTTTCGAGTCAAATGATCGAGCCCTGACTCTTTCCACGCCCCAAGCATTGGGAAACGTTCTCGGCTCCCAATGTGTTCAAACAGGATGAATGGAACACCCGCTTTCGAGATGCGAGATCGAGTTCTTCTCTACCTTGCCCTGACTCGCTTTACTACGGGCGGCCTCACTTTCTTGAGTACTCTGTAGCCGCAGAACGGGCATTTTGTCTCGGGAGTCATGGCCAGTTGATCGACGGTGAGTTTCTCTCCGCAGCTGATGCACTGGTACAGTATGCCGGTGACTGGCTGTTCTTTCTCCTCGCTCATCCCACTCACTTGAAGTCAGCCTGCATAGGTTGAATTAAAGGCTTGATCACCACGAACGACGCTTTCAGCCAAGCAGCGCGTATAGAATGAAAAGCGGGGCCATTGACAAAGTGATCGTGTTAAGTAGTTTCACCACGACATGGAGTGACGGCCCCGCGGTGTCTTTCAGCGGGTCGCCCAGCGTGTCGCCTATTACTGCTGCCGCGTGAGCAGGGGATCCCTTTCCTCCGAGGTTGCCGGCCTCGATGTACTTCTTTGCGTTGTCCAGCGCGGCGCCCCCGTTGTTCATGAACAGGGCGACAAGGACTCCAGCCACCGTGCCTATCATCAGAAGTGCGCCAACAGCTTCTGAGCCCAGGGCCAGTCCAACAATGACCGGTGCGACAACGATCAACAGGCTAGGGGCAACCATGTTTCTCAGAGCAGATTTGGTCGATATGTCGATGCACTTCGAGTAGTCGGGTTTCGCCGAACCCTGCATCAGCCCCGGGATTTCTCGGAACTGTCTTCTTACCTCCTTGATCATTTCAGCCGAAGTGCGGCCTACTGCTTTGACTGCGAGGGCGCTGAAGACGAAGATCAGCATCGCCCCGACGAAGCCTCCAACGAAGACTTCTGGTTTTGCGAGATCGACGCCTTTGAGGGAGGCAACCTCCAAGAAAGCTGAAAAGAGCAGGAAAGCAGAAAGCGCCGCAGAGGCCACGCCGTACCCCTTGGTCAGGGCTTTTGTTGTGTTTCCGGCGGCATCCATCTTGTCAGATATTGCTCGTGCCTCCTCTGGAATACCGGACATTTCGACGATTCCGCCGGCGTTGTCTGTGATTGGGCCGAACCCGTCCATGGCTAAGATCATTGGCGTCACCGAGAGCATTCCCATTGTTGCTATAGCCGTGGCGTAGATTCCCATGTGGATCTGGGCAGGCGTTCCATGACCCGCAAGGGCTTCGATTCCGCCGCCGAGTCCAAAGGAGATCAGGATGGCGCCGCCTATGACGAGGATGAATAGGCCGGATGACTCCATCCCTACGGAGAGACCTGTTGCGATTCCTGGCGCGGGGCCGCTCTCAGCAGCTTTTGCGACATCTTGTACTGATCGTTTCGTATAGGACGTGTAGTGGTTGGTGATGAATGCAACCAAGACCGCGGCTACAATTCCTACGATCGCCGCGTAGAACATGTTTGGAGAATTCAGCATGTAGTCGGTCAGAAAGTAGAATGCAGCCGCCGCGATTATTGCCGTGACTATCAGCCCTCTTGTCAGGGCTCTGAATGGATCATCGTTCTCCCTTGCGTAGACAAAGAACATGCCGACGATCGCTGCTATCAGCCCGAACGCTCGAGCCACAACCGGAAAGACAATCCAATCCGTGCTGACCCCCAGGGTTACGACGAGGCCGTATCCAAGTATCATTGCCCCGATATTCTCACCAGTTATGGACTCGAAAAGATCCGCTCCCCTCCCAGCGATATCACCAACATTGTCCCCCACCAAATCCGCGACAACTGCCGGGTTTCTCGGATCATCCTCCGGAATGCCGGCTTCCACTTTTCCGACAAGATCCGCACTCATATCCGCCGCCTTCGTGTAGATTCCGCCGCCAAGTTGCGCGAAGAGAGCTGCGAAGCTCGCGCCGAACCCAAATCCGACGGAAAGACGCGGGTCGCCGAAGACGATGTAGAGCGCCGAAATCCCGAGCAGACTCATTGAGACAACAGCGAGGCCGAAAACCATGCCTCCTCTGAAAGCGATCTTGAGCGCTCGATCGAGACCGGAGAGGACGGCGTTTGCGGTTCTAACGTTTGACCGCACTGAGATGTACATCGCCACGTATCCCGCAAGATTCGAGCATACAGCGCCAAGCAAGAAACCGCCGGCGGTTTCGAGCCCCAGCCAAGGGTTCTTTGGGTCAGTGATTCCGAGCGCCAATATGATCGCGAACACTACTGCGATTATGCTGATCGTCTTATACTGACGATTCAGGTATGCCTCAGCACCCGTTCGTATTGCATCAGAAATCTCCCGCATCCTTGGCGTGCCTGCATCCTGTCGAAGGATCCACAGAACAAGCCATCCCGAGAAAACGAGAGCCAGAGCGCTTGCTCCGAAAACAAAAGCCATCGAGAGATCGAATTCCAATCCCGTTACCTGCCGAATCGCCCGCAAGTACCAAAGCTGTTTATTTAAGGCTAGGCACATTCGAACTGTTATGTTTGATCAGGCTGGTAGTTCGGACCATCAGTAGCTGTTCGCTGTCCTTTCCGGTCGGCTGCCTCGGGTTCTGCAGCTTCTCTATGAATAGGGGCCAAGGTATCGGAATCACTTGCGAGAAACAGCAGCCTTTCAATTTCAACCACGCAGTCCGGTCACCGTGCGAGGTCTTAAAGCTAGAGCTAGCAGTACGAATAGCACCGGGATGGGCGCATGATCATCCCACGGCCATTCGTTCTGGTGATCATGCTACTGTTAGGCACATCCCAAGTCGCAGTCAGTGGCGCTCACATTGTTCAGATCCAAGGTTTGCTTGACGAATCACCTGCTGCTCAGGACGCACAAACTGAGCATACTGCTCAACGTGCGCCTAGCAGTGCAACGTCGCTGACTCAACCCGAGTCGGGCTCCGCCGTCTTTGTGGGCGAACTGCTGATTGCTGAAGGCCACTCGCCGGACCGGCGTATTGTCAAGTACGCGTACTACCTTCGCGAGATAGCAGGGAACCTGACCTTCATAGAGTTCACTGATCTGAAGCCTCTCGTGAGCGATGCGGGAAAACGCGTTGAAGTGTACGGTCAGAAGATCTCCGAAGCCAGACGCATTGTTACGAGTGCGGCAGGCTACAGAATACTAGGACCATCGCCCCTATCACAGGAGATAGCTCAGGTTACTGGACCACAGAACTACGTAACTCTACTCAACAAGTTCACTGACGTGGGAACGGAACCTCAGAATGCTGTCTGGTTCAGTAACATGATTTATGGCGCTACAGGCAGCACAGTAAACACGTACTTTCAAGAGGACTCCTATGGCTTGATTTCCTATGCAGGAGCAGCATTTGGATGGTCCTTCCTGTCCACCTACGCCCGCACGTATTCGGGCTTGGTGAATCACGGAGCCGCAGACAGGGCGCATTTCCTGACTGGAGGAGCAACGGGAACTTGTGGCCCAAATGACGACGGTTCTTGCTTGGGAGACATCCTACAGCACAGTGTCGCCACTTTTGATTCGAGCGTATATTTTGCCGCCTACGGGCAAGGGATCAATCTCGAACTAAACGCGAACATAGGTTGCTGCGCTTGGGGTACTGTGGGCAACTGGGGGGTTTCCACAGACGATGGATATCTGTCACGAGGTGTCATATGGATGCCACCGTGGGCTCAGACGGTCGGCATTCATGGGCACGAAAACGGTCACGCGATTGGATGGATCCACTCAGGACTCAACTACGATGATTCTTGGTCTCAGATGAGTGGCGGAATCTACTACTCCTGTCCGTATTCACCGGTCTATACTGCCGGAGGATGCCCTTCGCATTCACATGGTCAGGAGAAAGAGGAACAGGGATGGATTCCATCAGGTTCAGTTCTGACCGTTTCGCAAGGAACTGTGGTCACAGTTGACCTGAAGCAACTTGAGACGTCTTCAAGCGGCACAATGCTGGTGAAAATGCAGGTACCATGCACTATGGTCTCTTGGTCAACAGGTGGAACTTGCCGCATCTATCTCGAAGCCAGGAAATGGCACGGCTTTGACGGTTATCTTCCAGGCGAAGGGGTGATCATAACAAAATACACGACTCAGACGGCATCTGGCGACTGGAAACTGCGCCCAGTGCTTCGCGGCGGTAGCATGAGCACCGCCCACTATCGAGTCGGAGACGTGTACTCAGAAGGGGATGTGAGAGTCGAAGTAGTTTCATCCGGTGCCGACTATTTCCGAGTCACAGTGACATATGGCCCTATAACGGTGACGGCCACTTCGACCGTTACCTCCACGGTGTGGTCGACTTCGTACTCCTACGTGACCACAACTAGGACGAGCACAAGTTACACTGACACGTCTACTTCAACGAGTACGGTTCCAGTTCTCACAACTGTTGTCCTGGTTCCGTTGACGGTGACCTCGACGCTTCAAAGCACGGAATATGTGACCTCAACGCGTACCGCAACCCTGACCAGCTACACTGCAACGGAAGCGTCAACGAACACGGTGACGGTCCCCACAACCGTAATTCTGGTTCCGCTGACGGCGACTTCAACGCTAGAAAGCACGCAATACGTGACATCTATTCACACCACAACGCTGACGAGCTATATCGGTACAGAGGCCTCGACTAGCACGGTCCTGATTTCAACAACCGTCGTCTTGGTTCCCTATACCGCGACTTCAGTGATCGATAGCACACAATACCTGACCTCGATTCGTACCACAAGAGTAACCAGCTACGTTGGCACGGAGGCTTCGACCAGCACGGTATGGGTTCCCACAACCGTCATCCTACTTCCGTATACGACGACCTCAACCGTGGAAAGCACGGAGTATGTGACCTCGGTTCTTGCTACCACGGTGACCAGCTACACGGCCACATCGACTTCAACAAGCACCACTGTGGTCTACACCACAGTCACCGAGACCGGGGGACAGGGAGCACCGGGTCAGAGCCCAGCGCTGCCACAGCCGGGCTACTCAGCTTTGATCTGTCTTGGCTTTCTAGGAATCACGCTTACCTCTAGTTACAGGAGAACCATGGACAAGGTTCGAAGGATTCCGAAGCTGCGTGCTTTGGGCACCGTATTCGGGATCTCAATGAAACGGAATGTGGTAAGAAGGAGGTGTATGGATTGAGAAAAAGAAACATAGGACGTAGCCTGGCCAGACTTCTCTTCGCTGGTCGCCGGATGGGTTCTGTTCCAGCAGCTCTACTGCTGACGGTTGTGGCGATCTTGTCGGCGGGCTCAGGCCTGTATGCTGGGGCTTCATTTGTTGCCCAGCAAGCCCCAAACCTAACCATTACAACAACTATCTATGTGGCCACTACCCGCTTGACCACGTCAACTATCTGGTCGACCACGACACAAGTGGTTGAAGACATCCTAACGACCATGTACTACGTTAGCAGCACGAGCACGGTCACAATAACCGGAGAACCCAACACGAAGCTGCTACTGCACATGGACGGGGTCGACGGCTCCCAGGCGTTCATTGACAGTTCCTCTCAGGCCTACAGTATCACCGCGGTGGGAAACGCGCAGATCGATACAGCGCAGTACAAGTATGGTGGCGCAAGCGGACTCTTCGATGGCGCTGGCGACTACCTCAGTGTGCCGGATTCGGCTGACTGGTATTTTGGGTCAGGGGACTTCACTGTCGATTTCTGGATACGATTCAACGCTTTGCCATCCACAGGGAGTTTTGCTACAGTCATGTCTCAGTACACTCCAGGGACGGGTGCAGACCAGACGTGGTTCATTCTGCGCAATGTGGCCGGCACATACAATTGGGAGATAGGCTGCTATACCGGCAAGACGATAACTATTCAGATCCAGCGAAGTACATCAGTCAGCGCTAATACGTGGTACCACGTTGCGTTTGTTCGTTCAGGCAATAGCTGGTACATCTTCCAGGGCGGAACTCAACTTGGTGCAGTCGCCTCAGATCCCGATCCGATGGTCGACGTCGCGGGAGCACTGCAGATCGGCCGATATGATGCGTACGGGCCAGCGGATCTCAACGGATGGCTCGACGATTTCCGCGTAACTAAGGGCCTCGCATTGTGGACGAGCAACTTTACTCCACCATAGTAAACAAGCCTAGTCTCTTCAGCCACACCAAGCATCTGGCAGACCACGACGGCTTAGACGAGGAATTGAGAGATAGACGAAGCGACTCCTGACGTTCCAGAGGCGGAACTCCGCCTGAGCGAGTCAGTGAAGGCAAACAAGCCGCTAGAGAGAAAGGTCTGAATGTCGAGGGTGGCGTGAGTAGCCTCGCAGCAAGTCGTGGTATCAATGAAGAAGCAAGCGACCATTCATGGCCTGTGCGGTTTTCCGCTAGTCAAACCTGGCGACGATATTGTTGACTTGATACTGAGTAGAGCGAGAGCGCTTCATATCCGAATTCTTGATGGCGACATAGTAGTTGTCGGACACAAGGTCGTCTCAAAGTCAGAAGGTCGAATCGTACAGCTCTCCAAAGTCAAAGTGTCTTCGCGCGCAATCAGGATAGGTCGGAAATCACTCAAGGATCCTCGTCTAGTGCAACTGATTCTGAACGAGTCGAGGCGTGTGCTGAAGGCAAGTCGTGGCATAATCCTCGTTGAGACTAGGAGAGGCAACGTGTGCCTGAACGCGGGAATCGACAAGTCAAACGTTGAGGGGCGGGAGACCTATTGCCTTTTGCCGTCAGATCCAAATCAGTCAGCAAGACGCATCGCGAAAGAAATCATGAATCGAGCAGGCAAACGTGTTGGAGTGGTGATCAGCGACACGCACAGCAGGCCTTTTAGAACCGGGCAATCCGAGTTCGCCATAGGAATAAGTGGATTCACCGCGTTTGCGGACTATCGAGGAAGCAAGGATCTCTTTGGCCACACTTTGAAATTCAAGCGCGTCTCAGTCGCAGACGAGCTTGCGTCAGCTGCCGAACTGGTTATGGGGCAAGGTGATGAAGGCGTACCAGCTGCAATCATAAGAGGCGTCTTGCGTGTCCATCCCAATCACGCTCGCTCAACATCACGTCTCAACATGGGAAGAACTCGAGATCTGTTTAGGCACTCACTGTAGGGCTATCTGAAAACTGGTGACCAAGCCATCGGAAGCCATTTATGATCTCACTCATGCAGACAAGGCCTTACGCCCCAATGCAAGAATCGCAGTCTGCGTGATTTGGATTGAGCCAGTCACCTGAAGACAAGTACATGGTCGACATCATAGAGGTCCCGAAAGCCATCCCGGTCCCCAAAGAAAGTCTTGAGACGATCAAAGGAGCGGTGAAAGGGAAGGCACTTGCCAGAATGAAGAAGGAGGCGGTCGACTGCCCAGTCAAGGGCAGGCGAGTCTCTTTCGTCGAGTGCTTCACATGTTCCAACTTCAACAGACGCGTAAGGGGCAAGGTCGGTTGCGCCGGCCTACCATTGCCATCATGATACAGGATACGGAATCAGCGCTGCTTGGAAATGGTTGATAGAAAAAGAGTGAGAAACGATAACGCCGACGCTGTCGGCGGCAATTCCCCTACGGCCGTCTACTTGACAACCTCGCCGGTCGCAAATCTTGGACCAACCTGAGTGATCCGCACTTTAACGTGCTCACCAGGCTTGGTCTCGGGGACGAAGATGACGAAACCCTCCACGCGGGCGACGCCGTCGCCTCTGCGGCTGGTCTCTTTGATGTCAACCTCGTACTCCTTGCCCTCTTCAACTGGCTTGTTGAATGATCTGCCACCGAACCTTCTTTCCTCGGACATTAACGGATTCACCTCATGTCACAGTCGTTCTGCGCTAGGACAGGGAAAAGTCGCGTTGGCCTACACGCATACACGCTACGGCTAACGGCCAGCCTTCCACTGTAGACCTAACTGATTCCGCCAAGAATCATTAACACCTTATAAGCATTTGTCATCTATCCTCGACTCTCAAAAGGAAAGATTTCATCGTCACGAAAGATAGCGGGATTGTTTGTCGGTAGGCCGCCTGGAGACGATGAATGGTCTACCATGAGAGACCCACCGACAGCAAATCAAGCATCTATTCGTGCAGCCTGAAGGATGAAAAGGGATGGGCAAAATCAGGACTATGCTTGTGGTGGGCGCAAGGCCTCAGTTCATAAAATCGGCTCCAGTCATCAAACAAATCCTTTCTCAACCTAAACAGATTGAGCTCAGTCTAGTGCACAGCGGCCAACATTACGACCCGGAGATGTCCGAGATATTCTTCAGAGAACTCAAGATTCCATCACCGCTGGCCAATCTACATGTCGGTTCTGGCACACATGCTGCCCAGACCGCCGACATCATGAAACGTCTTGAGAATCCTATCCTGAGGGTGAACCCGGACTTGATCCTAGTGCCTGGTGACACAAACACGACATTGGCAGCAAGCCTAGCTGCCGTGAAGCTGGGGATCCCCGTTGCTCACATTGAAGCCGGCCTTAGATCCGGCGATATGGCGATGCCTGAGGAGATCAACCGAATACTCACAGATCATTGCAGCAGACTTCTCTTCGCGCCGACACGCACGGCCATTTCGAATCTTAGACGAGAAGGTCTACGTGAGATTGCACATCTCGTGGGCGATACCATGGTTGACGCGCTACGCGCTGTCCTGCCTGTCGTGCGAAGGGAAGAGAAACACGTTCTGGAGAGACTCGGACTGAACCCCATGAATTACATGCTTGTCACACTGCATCGTCCCTCTAATGTTGACAATCTTGAGAGACTCAAGAAGATCGAGCGTTCATTGTGTAGGGTGATTGGAAAGCTGGGGCTCGATGCTGTGTTCCCGGTTCACCCGCGGACAAGAAAAGCACTTGCCAAGCTGCGTTCGGCAACTGGCTTGAGCCCTTCCGTCAGACTCGTGAAACCAACCGGATATATCGAGACTTTGTGCCTGCTGAGAAACGCAGGTTGCCTCTTGACCGACTCCGGAGGCATGCAGAAGGAAGCCTTCCTCCTACATACCCCTTGTGTCACACTTAGATCAACGACAGAGTGGCCAGAGACACTCGTCAAGAGAGCAAACAGGCTTGTAACCGATCCTGAGAAGATCTCCTCGGAGATTGAGAAGGTCGCTTTTGATGAGGAACTGAGAGATGACATCGCCCGCCTGAAGAACCCGTTTGGCGATGGAAATGCATCAAGAAGAATCGCACAGATAATCAAGCGAGAGATCAAGGTGTCAGGGTAGGCATGTGTGGCATAGCGGGAGAGATGCGCTTTGACGGAAAGCCGAGCAGTCTCTCCACGATGAAGGCAATGTGCGATGCTCAAATCCATCGCGGTCCAGATGACGACGGCTACTACGCTAGCGGACACGTCAGCCTCGGCATTCGCCGCTTGGCCATTATCGATCTAACGAAAGGACTCTATCCACTTCGGAACGAGAACGAGTCAATTCATCTCGTTTTCAACGGAGAGATCTACGGATTCGATTCCCTCAGAACCGAGCTCGAAGAGAAAGGTCACATGTTCCGCTCGAACACCGATGCAGAGACCGTTGTTCACAGTTACGAGGAATGGGGAACCGAATGTCTGGAAAGACTGAACGGCATGTTCGCGTTCGCGTTGTGGGATCAAAACAAAGGAGTGCTATGGATAGCACGAGACCATTTTGGGATAAAGCCGCTGTACTATTTCCTTGACAAAGACTTCCTTGCGTTTGCATCCGAGATCAAACCGCTTCTGGTTCATACAGGGGTAACTCGACGCCCCAACGACCGCGTCATATCTGTATACATCGCGAGTGGACGAGTGGACGATACAGCAGAGACTTTCTTTGATGGGATAATGCGGTTACCCCCCGCCCATCATCTGCTTGTCAAACCTAGCGGGAGTGTGAACATAGTCAAGTACTGGTCGCCAAACATCTCGCAGGAGCTGGATGGAGACACCTCGAATGAGGAAGTGGAGGAGACACGCCGTCTGTTCCTAGAGGCAGTCAAGCGACAGCTTGTAAGCGATGTTCCAGTTGGCACCTGCCTTAGCGGCGGAATTGATTCCTCTTCAGTTGTCTCCGCCATTAGGAGAGTACATCCCAGAGGATACGCATCCACAGGAGAGTGGATCAGAACTTTCTCAGCCGTCTTTCCAGGATATTCGATTGATGAAAGCAAATACGCAGTAAAGACATGTCAGGCTGCGCAAGCTGAGTATAATCCCGTTGAGCCGGCAGCCGACGAACTCTGGCAGGATCTGCTGGATCTTGTTAGGTGCCAAGAAGAACCTTTCTCGAGTACAAGCATCTATGCACAGTACAGAGTGATGAGGCTGGCCAGACAGAAAGGCGTCACCGTTTTGCTGGATGGCCAAGGGGGAGATGAACTTCTCTGCGGGTACATTCCGCTCTACCTTCACTATCTACTCATGCTCAGCAGACACAAGAGATACCATAGATTGTTTGTTGAGGGAATCCGTTCTCATGACTTGATATCGCCACTTGTCAGACCCCGCCTGTTTGCCTATCTGAAGAGAATGGCCCGCCATGTCATACATCCGGTCTTACGTCACGGACAGAGAACTCCTGGATCTCCAAACCTGCATGGCGTTGCAGAAGATGACCTTCCGGGCATCCTTGAAGTGCTGACGACCAAGAACGGGCTTCCGGCGCTTCTGCGCTACGAGGACAAGAATTCCATGTGGCACAGCATAGAGGCGCGAGTACCATTTCTTGACAGACCATTCTTCGAGTACGAAGCGTCACTGCCGCTTGACAGGAAACTGCGTGACGGCTGGACAAAAGAGATTTTTCGGCGAGCCATGACCGGCATATTGCCGGAAGAGATAAGGGTCAGGCGTAGCAAAATTGGGTTCGAAACGCCGGAAAGAATCTGGATTGACAGAGAACTGCGTGCCCGAGTGCGTGAGTTCTTCTCTGGCCCGGACCTAGCCGCGACCAAGTTCTACAGCCTCGCTACAGTGCACACTTTGTTGGGGAAGCCCAAGATGGGTGCGGAAGAAGCACGCTTTGTGTGGCGAACGCTGAATCTGGAACTATGGTGGCGGGAGTTCTTCGGAGCAACAAGAATTGCCTGAACGTAGGGCTTACCTTAGCTGGATGCGCTCCGGCCTGCGTAATCCGAGAGCAGCCGCTCGCTTCGCCCTACACTACTTGCAGCGACAAACTCGCGAAGCGTTTCCTGATGCATACCTATTCTGTCTCCAACATAGCCCCTCAGCCTGGAAATATGCCAGAGGAAAGGCTGGACTCAGGAAGGTTCTCACTTCCGAAGTGCTCGATACAGACTACGATCCCCTTGCTAGTCTCCTAGACAGGAAGCTCACAATTCTAGGCAAAACGGTCGTATTCAAAGAGAAAGTGAATTGGTTGACGGATTTTCAGTCAGGGGAATGGCCCAATCTGCCGTCATTCAAATACAACCGACTCTATGCAGACGATTTCTCTCTAGCAGACTACCGAAAACACGGCGATGTGAAACGAGTGTGGGATCTGAACAAGCAGCATCACTTTGTTGACATGGCTCGAGCCTACAGGAGAGCAGGAGACCGGAGATATCGAACGGAGCTGGCGGAGCAATTTCTGGAGTGGAATGAGAGTTTTCCGTACCTGAGAGGAATTGGATGGAATCATCCGCTGATTGTGGCCCAGAGAGCAATCAACTGGATACTCTGTTACAACCTTGATGCTTTCCCTGAGGAACTTCACCAACTCCTGGCTAAGTCATTGTTCTATCACGGGAGGTTCATAGCCGACAACTTGGAGATCAGCCATTCGGGATACAACAATAATCATCTCATCGGAGAGCTCGCCGCTCTTCACTTGATTGGGTTGACCCTGCAGAACGGTGACTTGGCACATAGCTCTCTTGACATGCTTCTGAAGGAAGTGAAGAAACAGGTTTACAGCGATGGGGTTCACTATGAGCAGTCTTCAGGATACCACAGGTATGTGCTTGAGTTCCTCACCTTGGTGTGGTATGCAAACGGTCGGCAGCCTAGGCTTCTCAGGGATGTTGTTTCAAAGATGAGCAACTTCCTAGGTGACATCAGCTGGGATGGGAGAACAACACCATTTCTCAGTGACTGGGATGGCGCAAAGGTCTGGGTGAAAGATTATCATCAACCGATTGAACTCTTCAAGCTGGGTCAGAGTTCTCCGACGAGCATCGCTTACCCAGATGGAGGCTATTATATCTTGAAGAGCCCGTCGTTTCATGTGATCTTTGACTGCGGACCCATAGGAATGGGGGGAAAACAACTGGGAACGCACGGGCATTCAGATCTGCTCAGTTTCACGTTAGCAGTCATGGGGGAACCGTTCATTGTTGATCCCGGCAGCGGTACCTACACGGAAAGCAAAGAGATTCATGACTATTTCAGGTCAACCTCGGGGCATAACACACTCACGCTGAACGGTCTCGATCAATGCGGGCTTGACGGGACTTGGACTCTCAAGAAGCACCCCGCTGCTAGATTGGTCCGATGGGAAACAGGAGAGCAGGCAGACATCGTGTCAGGAGAACACGATGCCTATGAACCACTAGTGCACAGGCGCGAGATCCAGCTACAGAAGACCCCCACGACCGCCGTATTAGTCCGCGATGACATAATAGGAGCCGGAGTTCATCACTATGAGTGCTACTTCCATCTGGATCCGCGAGTATTGATCGAACTCCCAGACGGAAAGGTGCGACTCATTTCATCAAGCTCCAAAAAGTGCTTGACTATGTCGTCAACCCCTGCGCTTTCGCCACAGAAACTCAATGGACTATTCTCTCCGGACTATGGAATCTGGAGGGAAGCGCCGGTTCTTCTCTTTGAAGGAAAATCAGATCTTCCCGTGCGGCTCACTTGGAAATTCGAAATTTCGTGAGGTTGTTTGTCAAGTGAGCTTTAAGCGAGCCTGGCGTGCACGGTTCAAGATCGCTAGAAACCCGGCCATACTGACAAGATATCTTGCCAAAACGACAAGAAAGTATCTTACTCGGAGTCTGCTCTGGCCTTCGATAGTCTACATCGGAGTAAACAACAGGTGCAACTACTTCTGTGAATTCTGTGATATTGGTAGGGCGAATCTTGAACGGAAGAGAGTTCACTCGGACTTCGTATACAATCTGTGGACTTCAGAGATGGCATCGTTCGAGACATGGAAAGCTGTGATAGATGATGTGAGTAAGTTCAAACCAGTGATAGCGGTAACCACCGCGGAACCGTTGCTATACGACCGCCTCTTCGATCTAGTTGACTATGTGCACTCAAAAGGCATGGAGATCTGGGTGACAACCAACGGCTATCTGCTTCCGACCTATGCGGAGCGCATGCTCGAGCAACAACTCGACAGACTGCAAGTGTCGATCGACGGACCACCAGAAATTCACGACAAGATCCGCGGCGTAAATGGAGCCTTCCAGCGTGCGATGAGCGGAATCGAGTCCATTATGAGCCGCCGTTCTGCAAGGAAACCCTACGTATCAATCAACTACACTATCGGCGACCTGAACTACGACCGACTCGTGGAAACGCTCAATCTCGTCAGATGTGACGAGATGACCTTCACTCACCTCAACTTTGTAACCGATGACATGGCAAACGAACAGAACAGAATCACGCCATTTCGAGCGACGTCTACATCAATATCTAGGGTGCAACTGGACATGATCGATCTCGACATTCTGCACGATCAGTGCGTGCAGCTACGCTCCGGAAAGTGGGAGCCGATTGTCTCAATAGTCCCAGATCTTGATCGTGAAGGACTGACGGTTCACTACAGAAGGCCTTTGGAGCCCCATAAGCACATGAGGACATGCAATGCTATGACGAAAGTCGGACAGATATTAGCGGACGGAAGCGTCACTGTATCGACAAGATGCTTGAGCACCATAAGATTGGGGAAGGTGACAGAGAGATCATTCTCGGAAATCTGGCACGGAGAGGAGTTCGAGAAATTCCGACTGTACATGAGGGCAGCGAAGCTCATGCCCGCATGCATGCGCTGCTGCGGAGCACTCTGAGGAGATCGATGGAGATCTTTGCCCAAGTATCGCTCGAGGGCGATGTAAGAGATTTTTGAAATGAAGACAATCGTTTCAGTTACACCCACAAAGGTGGAAGCAGACAGTAGAAGCTTCAGGATCGCCACTTCGATCGCACGTTTCGGCTATGTCTCGATTCTGGTCGAAGCGCAGAAAAGTACGCTCGACGGCACATCTCTGCCGTTCAGCCTGCGCACGATCAGATACCCGACTCCACTCGCCAATATTGTGCCAAAGGATGGACCTGACGCTCTGAAGAGAAGCGGCTGGACTATCACGGCCAGAATAGCATGGAGAAAGGTGAGGGACTCCACTCCGCTCCTGCCTATTCTATTTCTGTTCTGGCATATACTTCATCACCTCTATGTCCCGATGAGACAGATCCCCAAGGCGTCGCTCTACTACCTGCACGGCTATGCTCTTTACCCGGCAATCCGCCGCCTGTCGAAAAGGTACAATGCTCCGGTAATCTACGATGCACATGACTTCTACTCTGGGATTACCAGGCCCGAGGAGATTGCGACACGCAGTCTTGGACGGCGCTTTGTCATGACATTTTATCGCCACTTGGAGTCTCGTTTGGTCAAAGAAGCGGCTGCTATGGTCACCATCTCCGACGGGGTAGCCAGACTCCAACAAGCAGCTTTTGGTCGTTCTCCGAGAGTCATCCGCAACTGTCACGACGACCGTGCTGACCGAGATCCGTCAAGAAATGTGCGTACCACTCTCGGGCTGTCTGACGATAGATTCTTGCTCGCAGTCATCGGCGACTGTAAGCGAGGAATGGCGATTCGGGAACTTCTCGACGCGATGCTGGAATTGCCCCGTCGGGTACATCTGGCTTTCATTGGACGATTCTACGAGGAGCACATGTCCGAGATCCGTCAGAAGAAGCTTGACGATAGAGTTCACATCTTGGGTCCGGTGAGACCGGACGAACTTGTTCCGTTCATCCGTAGTGCTGACGCCTCTGTCCTCATATACTATCCCAAAAGCGCGAACTACAGCAATTGCTTGCCTAATGGTTTCTTCCAAGCCATCTCGGCAGAACTTCCATTACTATATCCAAGACTTCCTGAGATTCGCAGGATCGCGGAGAGATACCGGTTAGGGGCTCCAGTCGATCCGTTGGTTCCCAAGTCGATCAGTAATGCGGTCACACAACTAATCGAGGATGATGGTCAGTTCGCAGAGTACAAGAGAAATCTGCCCGCAGCGGCACGAGATCTCAGTTGGGAGAAGGAAGAGGTGGCCCTCAAAGAACTGATTTCTACAGTTCTTGTTTCTGGGGCTAGTGCCTCATGAGAATCTGCATGTTTGTGACGAATGAGGTCACGAGAGACCCCAGAGTGTCCCGCCACGCTGAGACTCTCGGAGCGCTGGGGCACGAGGTTCTGGTTGTCTGCCTGAAATCCCAGTCAACAGATCTGATGGAAAAACGAGACTCCTACACTATACGAAGGTGTGCCGCATTCGTCAGCCTTCGCGATCTGATGAAGCGTCGAATCAGGAAAGACGTGTATTCGTACGGTTTGAGTAGAATTGCCACTCCTAGGTCTTCCCAGCCTCGCGCTGCATTTGTCCCGCGGCGTCTGCTCGCGATCGCAAGGGACTCATTTGTTCGACTTGTAGCCTATCCAGCATATGTTACTTGGACACTCTGGAAGACTGGAAGAGAATTCAACGCTCACATCTACATTACGAATGATCTTGATACACTTCTCGCCGGAGTCATGTGCTCCATGACATCCCGAATTCTCATACACGATGCCCATGAGTTGTGGCCGGATCAGTTCATAGGGATAGGCGTCTACGCATCCCCTGCAATAGCATGGCTCCGCATCATTGAACGCCTACTGCTTAAGCGCGCCAATGTCGTTATCACAGTCAACGAGTTCATCAGCGAAGTTCTCGCCAAGAGAGACGCAATCCGTACACCGCAAGTAATCCTCAACGTCCCGCCCACAGGATTGCTCACGATCCACCAGCAACGAAGAGGATCGGCAGCGAAGAAAGTCGCCCTCTACCAAGGCCTCCACACGTTTCATAGAGGCCTTGAGAATCTTGTAGCGGCTTGCGAGTTCCTCGAAAGTGACGTCACACTCGTGCTTAGAGGATACGGACCCAACGAGGAGCGACTACGCGAAATCGCGAAGCGCTTCAACAACTGCCGATTTGAAGAACCTGTCGAAATGAAGGAACTCATCGGTGCTGCCGCGAAGACCGCGGATATCGGCATTGTCCCGTACCTTCCAGTGAACATAAACAACTACTTGGCGTCTCCGAACAAGCTGTTCGAATACATACAAGCTGGTCTGCCAGTAGTCGGTAGCAACCTCCCTTTTCTGGAAAAGATCATAGCGGGGCACAAAATCGGCTTTGTCTTCGACCCTCGTAGCCCACGCGACATCGCTAGAGCGATCAATAGGGCAACTCGTGACGATGTCCTTCCCGTACTTCGAAGGAATGTCCGAGAGATCCAAAGACAATACTCGTGGAATGAAGAAAAGAAGAAGCTAGTCGAAATAGTTCGAGAGGCGACTCCGAGACAAGCTGGGCACTGAGCAGCCACGTGCCGATTAGAAGTTCAGCCGTCTTTTCGGAGACCCAACGTATCCGCCCTCTAGAAGGATCAGGAGTTTCTTTTCTAACTCGTCCATCTCTTTTGTTTCGGCTTCGGTCAGGAGCCCTTTAGTCTCTGCTAGTCTTCGAATGATTCGGAGCTGCACCAGCACCGCAGGGGTGAAGACTTCCTTTGAGTAGCCAGGGGGAAGTTTGTACTGGTAGGGGTTGGCCTCAATGGATACATCCTGCTCGCTGCTGAACAGCCCACTCCGCTTCAGGTGAACCCATCCAATTACCACCGCAAGCGGTCCACCGATGAGGGTTGCAAGTATTGCGAAGGGCGCAAAGTGTGGAAACAAGTCCAGCAAGGCAGGGATGTTCCTGATGGCCAGATAGTAGACGGTGACAAGTGTAGAGAGATATCCGAGGAGAAAAGTCAGATATGTGGAGTAACCCATCCTGAAATAGTACCATGCACGATAGATCCATCTTGTGCTCGCAAAGCTTCGAAGATTCATCCTCGTCAGGCTCTAAGTGCCGTGAGTCTGTCCAGTACATAAACAATAGCGTTGTCCAATTGCCGAACTTCCAGATATTGCTCGGTCCGGCTCGAGTGAAACCCTTCAGTTCTTGGTACTGGTAGAGCGCGTGGTCACCTGGGTCAAACCAATAGCTCTCCGTCGCGCGGACTGATCACCAATTCGCGAGTGGCGCGAGTTACTGATTCCTTCACCAGATGATTCCTAAGTCTGCTGAAGTCAGGCGGAACGGTACAAGTCGATCAACATCTGACCGATTTTCAGCGGATTATGGACTTTCTCGACGTATCGCCGTCCTTCAAGGCCGATCTCTTCGAGGTCCCCATTCATGATGGCCTGCTTCATTACACTGTGTAACTCGTCGGGTCGCGATTGTATTATGGGAGGCCTCGAAAACCGTTCGCTGTGAAACTTTAGCCATGGCTGGCGCAAAAATGCTATCACTGGCTTCCGAAGAGCCATCGCCTCTATGGCCGTGAGGCCGTACCAGCCGAAAAGGAGATTGTCAACTACTATGTCCGCCTTCTCGATGATTGATGGCATGGATCGGACTGGAACATTGTCAACAAAGGTCAAATCGATCTGATGTCCTTCGTCCTTCAGCCGCTTGACCGCTTCCATCGTGTACTGTACACCTTTGATGTCTCCACGAGTCTCGATGTTACCAGTGACTTGAAGGACCCTCAAGACTTGGGAACTGGTCTTCTCCCTGTTTTCGCTTGGAGACCAAAGGTCAAGATCCACAGCTGCAGGGACATACACGGACTCGCGGTCGAAATCCGACATGTCAGGAAAACCAGTGACTATGCGGTGCCCGTGCTTTCTCTCCATCAGGCATTGGGCCGTGGTTAGCTGGTCGTTGCAGCCACCGGTCATACCGGTCTTGCACACTTCGCACAAGGATGGGATGTTCTTGGAGAACTTCGACCTGAGTTTGCTGTCCCGGCATCCGGCGTGATAAAACACTATCTTCTTCCCAAGACGTTTCAATATCGGTAGATCCTTGTACCTTGGAAAGAAAGGAACGCCATTGGACAGACCCGGAAAGAGCGACCAGCCAGAATAGAAATGAAAGACATCATATTTCCGAATGCACTCTAGCAGAAACTTGGCAACTTTGAGGTGCCGAAAGGCGAAGTTGATTCCACATGAACGCCCCTTGATCAAAGGGGCGCTGAGGCGAAGGTCTCTGTCCCATCCTTCGAGCAGCCATCCGGAAGTACTACTATCGAATATCAGGTAGTCACTGGTATGACCGAGCTTTCTTTGAGCTCTCGAGAAAGCCCACGGCAGGCCAACGAGAGGGATGGGTCCATGAAGTATCCTCAAGAACTCTGTCTGGGCCTCCGCAGCGGGGCTCCCGCAATGGTCAAGCCCATATTTAGCCAGTTTGCTTATACAGTGCGATCTCTGAGATCTGAGTTCGTGCAAGATACTGGAGAAAAATCTACACCGTGAAGCCGGAGGCAGATATGTAGGTGCACCGAGAAGAGAAAGCAACTTCGGGTCGGGGAACGTGTTTGGGCTGTGATCATGGGAACGGCGAGCAAGTGCCGTCTGAGTGCTGATCCACTGGGTGTCGGATCGTTGGTTCCGGTTTGCCCATTGTGCGAGTCCGAACGAGTCGAGCACAGATTCGAGGACATACTCAGATGTCGCGACTGTGGATTCATGTTCGCGAGCGTTACACAATTCGATGCAAAGAGAACCTACGATGAGGCGTATTTTTCGGGTGGAATATATCGGGACTACATTGAAGAGGGCCCCATTCGCACGAGGCTGTTCAAGAAGAAGCTGGGGTTGATCAACAAGTATCTTCCCCGTCATGGAAGGCTATTGGATATTGGGTGTGCGGCCGGGTTCTTTCTCAAACTCGTGAACGACATTGGATACGATGGATATGGCGTAGAAGTATCCGAATACGCTGCACGGTATGCTCAGGAAGCCCTGAGACTCAATGTATTCAACGGCACTCTCAGAGACGCGCATTTTGCGAATGATTTCTTTGAAGTAGTCACCATGTGGGATGTCTTGGAGCACCTACCGGACTTTCGCGACGTCTTGACCGAGTGTCATAGAGTCCTTCGGACAGGAGGGATACTTGTTGTCGAGACCCTCAACGCAGGCTCCTTATCGGGAAGAGTGCTCGGACGGAAATGGCACCTCTTTGCGCCCCCGTATCATCTGTCGTATTTCACGAGAGACACGTTGAGGATTGCACTAGAGAAGACCGGCTTCACGATACTCACGATCATGCCTGTCCAGACCTATGTGAGGACCCTTAGAGGTGTTCAGCCGGTGAGATACTTCAGCAGTTCATGGCTGCGTGGGACGCTAGGAAGGATGCTGGATGATGTTGTTCTGGTCGTGTCTTCGAAAAGAAATGATGAGCAGAGCGACTATTAGATACGCGACACTATGCCTATGATGGATGGGGGCGAGCTGTCATCGGGGCGAGCAGAATTCCATGAACAAACGACTTGAAGATATTCGCAGATTCTGGCAAACAGAGTCGATTAGCTATGGGGAGTCACCGACGGGGGCGCATAGTGACCCAAACATAGTCGCCTTGGAGAACGAGTTTGTGGTCCGTAACCTCGAAAAACATCCTCCCTCGCGCCTGCTCGACATAGGGTGTGGGAACGGACAGCGTACGAGACTGTTCTCAGAGTGCTCGCGTGAACACACTGTAGGCATCGATTCGTCAACTAATGCCATTGAGTTTGCGAAGAAGATCGAAAGCGATCGACTAAGGTTTCTTGTCGATGACGTTTTGTCTCCCGGCTGGCAGGATAGGTACGACTTTGATTCTGTGGTGTCTTGCCGTTGTCTCATAAACCTAGGAACTCTCGATAATCAGCTGCGCGTAATAGACACCGTGGCTCGCCGCCTCCCGACCGGTGGACTCTTTGTCTTCTGTGAGACATGCAAGAACGGAACCGAGACTCTGAACATTTTGAGGGCTAAGCTCGGGCTTCACGCCATAACCCCAACGGCCGCCAACCTTGACCTAGACGACGAGCCGATCATGGATTTTGTGCGTAAGAGGTTCAGGATAGTCGACCACAGACGGTTCGGAACATACTACTTTCTCACAAGGTGCTATTACCCCGCCGCGATAGCCCCAGCAGCCCCTGATCCAAAGTCGCAATTCAACTCCGCCGCAGCAGCGATCGAAAGAGCTGCCATGAACCCTGCACTGGAGCCATACGGCAGGCAGCTCTGCGTAGCCGCTCGCAGACTCTGAGGCTCGACTGAAAAACTGCACGGAATGCCGCTTAGGAACTGCAGCAGCGCTGTCGAACACAGCGCGTATAAAGAAGCAAGTCCTTGAAGCTGACAGCTGCAAGAAGAGGCGTTGTTCTAGAGGGACAGAAACTGATCTCGAAGAAAGTGAAGATCGCCTGTGACTCTAAGGATTCGAGCGCCCTGCCACTCAGATCTACGTACGCTCTCCCTGTCCTTTCCAAGGCCAAAATGCCGGACGGGCTCTGAAGCAGAGTGGTGTATGAAAATGCTAGGAGTCACGATCCGGCGACTGGACAGGAAAAGGCTCGGACGATATCTGCCTGATTTGTGTCTGATTGACGGAAAGGCATTTCCAAACAATGCTTGGCATGAAGAGAACTTCAGCTGTGGGCGTCCCAAGAAGCTGGAGCTAAGTCTGATAGTTTTACACAGAAGAAGGACGGTCGGGTACCTGATCGCTTCGAGATATGGGCGTGCGCGTGCCCACATACACAGGTTTGTCGTGGCCCACAACTTTCGAAGGAGAGGGATAGGTACTAGGTTACTCAGGCGGTTTGAGGAAAAGTGTTCTGAAATGCGAATAGCCGAGATCACGCTCGAATCGACAAGGAGCAGATACGGCGCAAATCGTTTCTATGATAGAATGGGCTTTCTGCAGATATCCGGATCGAAGTTGGTGATGTACCTCACTCGCAGAGGCAAGAGATCACTCAGGCGTAGGTATTCCGGCCTGTTTCCATCGGGTCACGTTGTGGTTTACAGCAAGTAAGTCGAAGGCTTGGAGAATCCACTGAGATTTGAGCGTTCGGAGGATCAGGTAGAACGAGAATCCGCTCAGCAATTTTCATCTGGCGCAAGGCCTTGACAAGCAGCATAGAGACCCAGTGCTTCAAAACCGCAAACGCGGAGAGCGATGATGAAACAGGTGAGAAGTGGCGAAGACACCTGACCATTTGGACGACAAACGCCTTACGCAGTCAAGAAAGCAACTGATCGCTTGCGCAAACTAGTTAAGCAGAGCACTTGAAGAACGACTAGTCACCACACGCTAGGACTGGTCGTCGGTGCGTGGCAACCTAAGTGATTTCAACATTCGGACTTACGCGAAGTTCCTGGAGTTCTTGAGGAATAGATACAAGATTATCACTTTTGCTCAGTTTCACTCTCAGGGGGGTCGTTTGCTCATTCTCAGACATGATGTGGAGGTGTCGCTCAAGGCCGCGACTGAGATGGCAAGAGTCGAAACGCAACACGGGATCAGGTCAACGTACTTGGTGCATCTCGCAAATAGATTCTACAACGTTTTCGATCGAGTCAACCTTGACTCGTTGATTCGGCTACGTGACATGGGCCATGAGATCGGACTGCACTATGATCTGAGCAGGTACGTCAGATACGGCCGCCCAATTCGAGAAACACTGCTAGCCGAGCTTGGCATGCTTCAGAAGCTGATACGGAGACGGGTGCGTACGTTTGCCATGCACAATCCATCGCTGCACAAGCTCGATCCGGTTCCAAAAATACGCGGGTACATCAACGCGTATTCCTTCAATGAGGACAATGACTTCTTGTATGTCTCAGACTCGTGTTTGACATGGCGAATTCAGGATGCCCATAGGCTTGTTGCCGAGGTACCGGAAAGAGTGCAACTACTCATTCATCCCTTTCAGTGGACGCCGGGCGAGAGAAACCGTTACTCATTGCTGGACAAGTGGTTCCAGAGGATCGAGATAGAGAACCAGGAATACAGGAGACAGTGGAAGAGACTGTGGGCAACGCTACCCTATGTGAAGAGATACGATAAACAGATCAAACGTCAAAGACATCTGCTTGACTTTGATTGACCGCTCCGTTTGGTCGTGTGAGTAGAGTCAGTCCGGTTGGATATCTCAATGAGGGAGGGCAATCCGTAATGGCCTCGAAGAGCACGGCGGTAACATCAGGTCGTGGGCTTGTATCGCGCTCTTTGTCCAGCAAGACATTTAACTTTGCTACTGCGGGACTGATCTGACGCACATGAACTCACTTATCGTGCTCGGACTTGCCGGATACCGCTCCGTGTTTGAAGAGCGGGCTTCTAGAAGCGGTGTCGTTTGGTCCGCTCATTCTTGTTGGTGGAACCAGTGAGAGACAAGACAGTTCTAATTACTGGCGGTGCGGGTTTCATCGGAAGTCACCTGGCATGCAAGTATATCACAGAGGCAAAGACCGTCAAGATACTCGATGATTTCTCAAATGGTTCGGTGAACAACATACGAAATCTGCTGACTCATAGGAACATGAAGCTTGTAAGAGGTGACGTGCAGGACAAGGGTACCGTTGACAGGGCAATGGAGAATGTCGATATCGTCCTGCACCTGGCCGCGCAAGTTCACGTAGACAAGTCAATAATGCTGCCCAGGTCCACGTTTGAAGTCAATACACTCGGCACTCTGAACGTCCTAGATGCTGCCTTGGAAAAAGATGTTGAACTCGTTGTCTACGCATCTTCAAGTGAGGCATATGGATCGGCGCAGTACGTGCCGATCGATGAGAAGCATCCGCTGAACCCCGCCTCACCATACGCGGCGAGCAAGGCTGCAGCGGACAGATTGTGTTTCTCCTACCACAACACGTACCGTCTGCCTATTGTTATCGTCCGTTCCTTCAACACATACGGTCCCCGCCAGGCACGAATTGGTTACACAGCGGTCATACCGAGATTCATAAGGAGACTACTGCGGGGGCTTCCACCGATCATTTATGGAGACGGAACCCAGACTAGAGATCTGATGTATGTGGAGGACACTGTGCGCGCATACGATCTCGTTTTGTCATCGTACAAGAAGCTAGTAGGAAAGGCCGTGAACTTCGGAACTGGAAGAGAAACAACTGTCCTAGACCTGGCAAACATGCTCATCTCCATTTTTCGCTTGGGGGACACGGTGAAACCTATCCACATTGCCCCCAGACCAGGCGAGGTCGAGCGGCTCTGCGCAGACATCACACTCGCAAGAGAAGCGCTGGGGTTCAAGCCGATGTACTCAACCACGCAGGGACTAGAGGAGACGGCCAGATGGTACAAGGAAGGTCGGTACGAAGAATGGTCGCCAGACGAGGACTAGCTTGAATGCCGACTGAGAACGTCTCCTTCTACGTACCGTGGGTGACAGAACAAGACAGGAAAGCAGTCTGCGACGCGTTGAAGTCACCTTGGCTGACCGGCGGCCCTCGGGTGGCAAGATTCGAAGCAGAGTTCGCAGAATACGTCGGAGTAAAACATGCGGTCGCAGTAAATTGCTGCACGGCGGCCCTGCATCTTGCCATGCGCGCCTTGGGAATAGGACCAGGGGACGAGGTAATCCTTCCAACATTCACTTTCGCCGCGACGGCAAACGCAGTGCTATATTGCGGAGCAAAACCGATTCTGGCCGACATCGACCCATCTACTCTCGACATTTCCTCAACCGAGATAACCCGAAGGATCTCCAACAGGACAAAGGGAGTCATAGTCGTACACTACGCGGGCCAACCGTGCGACATGCGCGACATCCTGAAAATCGCAAACGATCACGGCTTGTTTGTGGTCGAGGACTGTGCGCACTCTCTAGGGGCGACCTACATGGGCAAGAGGACAGGAAGCATTGGACTCGCTGGGTGTTTCAGCTTCTATCCCACGAAGAATATCACGGCAATAGAGGGCGGCATGCTGACGACCAACGATGATTCTGTGGCACGCAAAGTCAGACTGCTAAGAGAGCACGGGATGACGAAGAGTGCGATAGAAAGAGATAGGGACGCCGGCTGGTTCTATGACGTAGTGGAGCTCGGATACAACTACCGAATGAATGATATACAGGCCGCTCTTGGACTGTCTCAACTACGTAGAGTCGACCGAGCAAATGCTCGAAGGGTTTCTGTCGCGCAATGCTACGGGCGGCATTTAGCCGGTTTGCCTGGCGTAGTCACGCCTTCGAAGCGTGGCGACCACGTCTTCCATCTGTACGTGACTAGAGTCGTCAGTAGCGAGTACGGGTTGACCAGAAACGAACTGTTTCAACATCTGAGGACGCGGGGAATAAGCACGAGCGTCCACTACACGCCGCTCCATCTTCTAAAGTACTATCGGGAAACTCTGGGGTACAAGCTGCGGGACTTTCCAGTGGCGGAACGCGCATATGAGGAAGTGCTGTCCCTGCCTCTGTTCCCGACCATGACCAAGAGTCAGATCCAATACGTGTGCAAAGAGATCCGGAAAGCCCCTTCGGCAAGGAAGCCCACTAGAGACTTTCAGGGGACACGGCCCCATCGCAAAAGGATGAGATCATAGACCAGACGGAACCAGTCTGATGAATCATTGCCCGTTCGCGCGAGCGTCGCGCTGACAAGTTGAGGAGATTGCGGGTCAAGACACAAGTTTGTCATGCCAATCTTGAAGTGGTGGCTTGAGTGATCGCGGCAATACATCAGCCCGTGTACTTGCCTTGGCTAGGCTTCTTTGACAAGATGCGTCGATCCGATGTTTTTGTCATACTCGACGATGTGGCGTTCTCAAGGAATTCGATTGAGAACAGGAATCTAATCAAGACGCCAAGAGGAAGGCTGTGGCTTACAGTACCTGTGAGGACCAAAGGTCGATTCGGGCAGTTCATCAAGGATGTTGAGATCGACGCCTCTCAGAAGTGGGCTGAGAAGCACTGGAAGAGCATCTCGATGAACTACAACAGGGCAGAGTTCTTCGCAGCACACGCTCCGTTCTTTGAACGGGTGTATTCCTCACAATGGACAAGACTCATTGACCTGAACATGAAACTCATCGAGTACATTGCTGAAGCGCTTTCTGTCAAGCGAGATACTGTGTTGTCATCAACACTCGGTGCGAGAGGTACAGGCACAAGTCGTCTTGTTGATATCTGTGAAAAGCTGGGAGCCGCCACCTATGTTGCAGGAGCCGGCGCAAGATCGTATCAGGACGACTCGTTGTTCAAGAGCAGAGGGATCAAACCAGTGCACCAGATGTATTTCGCGAAGCCGTATCCCCAGCTGTACGGGAGCTTCTTGCCGAACCTATCTGCGATCGACTACTTGTTCAACCAAGACGGTGCCGATCCCTTCCGCTCGGAGTAGATTTGCATGACAAGACATCCACTGTCCCTGCTATCTGATTTCCTTCTGAACGTACCACCTTTGTCCGCGCGAGCAATTCGCCGCAAGCAGCACAATGACCGTGGCAAGGAAGGTTAACGCTGGAATGGACACTGTGGAAAGACCCTCCAAACATCACGCCCGCCCAGCTCGATCAGGTTCGCAGGATATCATACGAGGATTAGCAGCTGAGACCGGCTACGTCAGCTGAGGAAAAAAATTGACCGAATGCCATGAAATGTGCCCAAGAAGTCAAAACCGCCGCAAAACGGCGGATTCCCAAGCATCAACTTCCCGTTTTCTACGCTCAAAGCCGCTCCTCCTCAGGCAGGGTACATCTCGAGCGGTTGGAGCGACTCAATACCTTAGATGTCTATATGAAGCTTGAAGATTTCTTAGCACAAGGGCTGATGTGGCTATGCCTTTCTCTCTGAGAGCCAAGATGAAGGCGCCCACAACTGGCTCGAACAGCGGTCGTCTGATGCGAAAGCGCGGCAGGCTCTCGCGGAGCGCCTTTCTGAATGGCGTTGTGATCACTGTGCCCGCGTTGAAGACGCCGCCGATACAGTGGATGTTTGGGTTGCTCCTAATCATGCCTAGACGTCGGGCTATCGATGATACCAGGACCGCCGAGACTTTTCCCTCGTGCGCAAAGAGTTCACGAGCGACAGGATCGCCTCTATGTGCAGCCTGAGCGACAAGCTTGGAGATCTCAGAGATCTCGTCCACGGTCATGGGCTTCTCATAGACCTCATGGACTATGTCCTCCAGAGCGCGGAGCTTGTACTTCCTGACGAGGAGTCTCGCGATCGCGGTCTTTCTTTCTCTTCCGTCAAAAGCCCTCAAGGCTGCTCTGATGCCGAGCTTGCCGATGTCGTAAGCGCCTCCCTCGTCGTCGATGATGTTCCCCCACCCGCCGGCCCGAATCACGTTTCCGTTCCGCCCGATGCCTGCGGCGAAGGAGCCTGTTCCCGCGTTCACCACGATGCCTGGTCTGCCGAGCGTCGCGCCATACAGAGCCACTACGGAATCGTGTACCAGGACTCTTCGCTTCCCCAGACCTGTAAGATCCACAAGTCTTCGTCCGGCGACGAGGTCTCTGGGGGAATCCATCGCGGCTAGGCCTATCACAACAGTCTCAAGACCTCTGATGGACACTCCAGCATCTCGGCATGCCATTTGAACGGCGGTGCGGATCGACTTTGCAGCTGAACTGATTCCCGCATTATGGTAGTTTGCGGAGGCAGCCCGACCGGAACCCAGTAGGGTCCCGTCAGTCTTTCCTACAACAGCAACGGTCTTCGTGGCGCCGCCGTCCACTCCAGCCAGCATGGTCTTTGCGGATCTGTTCAGCTTTTGGGCCATCTGGTCGCGCCGCCGTCTCATGCACCCGGCGAACGTACTAGGCGACACTCTTACTCTTGTTGTTGAAGCCGTTCGGACGAGTTCTGAAGGCAGGACGGTACGCTGGTCCGTAGATTATGAGGCCGTTCTTTCCTTCGTCGTCGAGTTTCCGGATGATGACCTCCAGGGTTGCTCCGCTTGTCATCTCGTTCGGTGAGGAGTCGACGATCAGAGCCCTCCCCTTCGATATGATTTCAAAGTTCGAAGCAAGTCGTCTCTGGAGCGGAAGCTTCTTGAAAGAGATGAGCTTCGCCAGCACGGGAAACTGTCTCTGTTCCAAGGGTCCCTTGCAGTCCCATTCGAGACACCTGTCGCGCGCGGGATAGAAGACGCGTTCGCAGCCGTGACATAGTGTAGCGGTTATGTGTTTGTCGTCGAGCGGAGCGATCTCCCCGACGATGCGCGGATGCGAGATCCTCCGTTTGACGATGCGCAGTTTCTGTCTCAGATGGTCCTGGTAGGTTTCCAGCTTGATCTCACGCCTTCTTGTCAGATAATGCTCGACGGTAGGGGTTAGTCCTCGTTTCGTCAGTATGCCTTCTTCAACCTTCAGCCAAGTTGCGATCGTGTACGCGCCAGATCCGTATGAAACTGCGAGTATGTTCTCGCCAGGCTTCGCGTGGTCGAGGATATCACATACAGCGATCGGGGTTGACGCGGCGTAGGTGTTGCCTGTGTCCAGAACGCGCAGCCAAGGTTTCACCCTCTCTTCGACAAATTCTGGTGTGAGATGAATTCTCGGCTCAACCTCATGATCCTCAAGGTTCTCGATTTTTTCCTGTGAAAGGGTCTTGCATACTTTGAGCGGCATGTATCCTGAGGGTTGATGGAAGGTCATGTGGTCAAAATCCATCAACTTGAGTTCCGGATGCTTCGAGAGCAAATGCTCGATCGCGCCTATAACGTGGCGGACGTAGGCCTCGACTGTAGTTCTTCCAAAGTGACTTGGATAGGGCATGCCGTCGCGTCTCCAGAAGTCCATGGTCAGGCTTGAGTATGCGGCCGTGTCTTGGATCGTTGCCACGGGGTTGCCTCTACCAAGTACGAAGGCTCCGGCGCCTGCGCCGCAGGCATACTCTAGCGGGTCACCTTGAGGTGCCTGCGCGACATCAGCGCCGATTGCGAGACCGTACTCGATCTTTCCGTCGGCGATTTGGCCTTCAACGAAGCTGAGAGCTTGCATCCCCGCATTGCAGGCGCCTTCCAGGTCAGCCACGTAGACTCTGCTGCCTATTCCCGTGAATGAAGCGACGTGTCTGGCGATGGTGCCGACTGCGTAGGGTTTCGATTCAGATCCAACAGCCACGGTTCCGATCTTCGACGGATCGACGCCTGCCATGCTGATGGCGTTCAGGGCGGCTTCTGAGGCGATTGTGATGGTGTCCTCGTCGACTCCTGCTATTGCCTTGTATCGTAGGAGTAGGCCGTCTCGTACCTTGTGAACGAAGTCTGGAAGGTCCTTCCGTTTGGCCTCTCTGGCCTTGACGATGAGTTCCGTTCTGATCCGTTGGATAGGGACGTATACGCCGTACCCTAGGATGCCAACGTCGCCATGACTCATTCTAAATCGAAATCCTCGCCCAGAACTTAGAGAGCGTGTACAACTCGACTGATGTTATTTAAAGGCGATCCATCGATGTCAAATTCATAATCAACATCACGAAGGCCTCTGCAGACAGCGGTCGACCGTGGAACGATGACCAGTCTTGTTTACTGCAACGCTCCGCACAGATCGCAGTAGACCGCGCCGCCGGGAATAGTCTCACCGCATGATATGCAGTAGAATCCTCGACCCTGATCCTTTGCAGCCTCAGGCTGCGGGGCCGGAGGAACCACGGCGCTGGCCGGTTTTGCGATATCAGTTCTGAGGCCGTGGTCGCGGATGTATCTGTGAAGCCCTTTCTGGATTTCGGCGTAGCTTACCGCTGTGCCTTCGGGAACCCCTACGATTGTTCCAAGGTCTCGGTCGACCTGTATTCTCTTTTTCAGTAAGCCACTCAAAGGCAGTTCCTCGTCTTCGTCTAGCAGATTTGTAGGCGCGGACTCTATTTAGAACTTGCGCGTACCCTTGCTTGAACGTCATCGACTACGCCCAAGGAACCGGAGTCTTTCTCAGAGCTCCCGCGACTGTGATCAACACGCCCGCCGCGAGCAGTCCGTAGGCTACGTAGCGAATGCGCTCATCGGGCAACCTGACAGTAACCTGCGCCTGCAGCTCTGCAGTCAACGTGACTTTCTTCTTGACCGGCGAATTCGTGTTGTCGAAAACGAGGTGGTAAATGCCCGAGTGAGGCACGGTGAACAAGAAAGCTTCTCCGTCCGAGATGTCTTTCTGGAAGATGTATGTGGGACTACCATGCGCGATCCACTTCTGATAGTTTGCGTCGTCAAGCACCACAATAGGTATCTCAGTGGCTTCGTTCGTAAGAGCTGACTTAACTGCAACGGTTCCATTGATCAAGACGCCCTCTTCCAATTGCACAGAACGCTCCCAAATATCGCCCACTGTGAACGCCTCATCGCGAAAGAGGTTCGTAACCTGCGTCTGCGTGGATGGAATCAGGATCAGTTGGGGCCCTGCGAAGAGAAGAACGACACCCACGACAACGACTACGATCCCCGCGGAGAAGTTCCGTGCATTCATGTAGCTACTAGCCTTCTCAAGTTGCCACAGACCGAGCGTAATGTAAAGCCCTTCTTGTCACAAATCTGCTCATACCATGCTCCAGAGTGTGCAGAATCAAATTCGGTTGAGCCTGTGATCAGAGATATATATTCAACCCGCCGACCTATCGAAGAAGTGGTTAGCATGACGGAAAAGAAGGGAGAATTTGTCCCCACCCAGAAAATCATGGGCATGCAAGTAATCGACAGTAAAGGCTCGTCCGTCGGAAGCGTGAAAGATGTCGGAGTGAATGTGGTCGAGAAGAAATTCAATCTGATCGTCACAACAAGAACCCGATCTGAAATCCATGTCTCATGGGATGAGATACAGTCTATCGTGGATGTAGTGCTGCTTCGGAAAGAGATCGAGCTTCCAAAAATCTCTGAGGCGGCTCCAGTCGGGCCTCCCCCGCCGCCGCCAATGACTTGCCCCAACTGCGGCGCGTCGGTGGTTGCGACAGCACGATTCTGCCCCAAATGTGGAAACAAACTGAAGTAGCCGGTTCTCGCGTCCGCGTCTGAGCGCAGAGTCTGCTACGGCTAGTTTTGCGCCTCCATATCGCTGAGTCTTTCGAACTCCGAGATCCTCTTGATCTTGTGGCGCACCATTGTCGTTTCTAATTCTTCTTTCAAGAGAGCGAAGATGCTCTTGTGAGCACGCACGAACTCCGAATGAGTCTTATCCCGCGGCCTCTCAAGGTCCACATCCAGTATCTTCTTCACTCGTCCGGGTCTTGAGCTGAGGACTATGATCTTGTCAGCCAGCTCCACGGCCTCAACAAGATTGTGCGTCACGAGCACGAATGTCTTCTCTGTCTCAGCGTGAATGTCGGCAACTTCCTCTCTCAAAGTCTCGGCGGTGAATTCGTCGATCGCGCTGAACGCTTCGTCCATGAGTATCACTTCCGGATCAACGGCGAGGGCTCTGGCGATTCCGACACGTTGTTTCATTCCTCCGGAGAGCTGCTTTGGATAGAAGTGCCCGTAGCCGGCAAGTCCCACCATGTCTAGGTATTTCTGGACGGAATCAAG
>Ga0315314_1000580_pt1 | contig 39021 bp, 35 predicted proteins | sample TDP9_MG_FD_203631 | JGI IMG/M metagenome (GOLD analysis project Ga0315314, IMG submission 203631) | Freshwater sediment microbial communities from Lake Towuti, South Sulawesi, Indonesia - TDP9 | ecosystem: Environmental > Aquatic > Freshwater > Lake > Sediment | place: Indonesia: South Sulawesi... | reverse complement strand
ATACAGGCGTTCGGCTCCGTGGGGCAAAGCTGCAACATCTGCTTCTCCCTGAAGAATTAGAGTTGGTTTCTGTATGTGTAAAGCGTTTTCCAAGGCTTTGTCCACGAGTGTCTTTTTGATATTTGCTGAATAGCGGAAACTAAACTTCTTCGCTTCCAAGGGGTCTTGAAGTGCAATTTTGATGTCTTCAGGGTCTCTTCCTTCTACAAATGATGAGCTGTATGGGTCATACATCCTTCTGGGCGCAAAGAGGTTTGCAAAGAATAACGCGAGAGAAGCTTTCCAAGTGCTCAGACCTCGGACTACTATGGCTGGCGCTGCAAGCACTAAGCCATCAAGTGAATTAGGATGATTGGCGGCATACCATATAGCGTAGCATCCTCCCAGACTAAACCCAAACACATAGATCTTTTTGTTAGAATGCTTTATCCGCATGTGTGCAATTGTATCATCTATATCTTGAAGGTGCCTCTTGAAGTCTCTTGTATCTCCTCTGGGCAACCCTTCTTCCAGTGAGTTCCCGAAACCCCTAAGGTCTAAAGCGTAAACTTGATTTCCATCCGCTGCCAATTTCGGACCGATGACTTTGAACCGGCCAGAATGGTCGCCCACGCCATGAATGCAAACAACAACTCGCTCAATTTCCGCGCTTGCCCTCCAACATCTATAAAACAAGTTGAAGCCATCCGTCATCTTGAAATGATCCTGAACCTCCTCCACATTCATCATAAGCCTTTTCCTTCAATTTGTAAAAGTGCGCAAACGCTATTTAATAATTGCCAATCTCAATCGTTAGCCCTAAATCTGCCATATCGCTCCGCATGCATGCAACAGTCTTATCGTAAGACTCCTATAGACTATGACCTTAACTTGCAGATTTTTGTTCAGTTCTTTCCTTCTGAGTACACCGGACGCCACCCGCCAGTATGCTGCCAACACATGCATTACATGAAATACAGTCAGCTGTTAATCCTCCGATTCCGTTCAGCCATCTATTTGGAAGGTCTGGTTGTCGAATTAAGGGTCGAGAAAGGGCAATGAAGTCTGCGTTTCCTTCTGCCAATATTTTTTCAGTCACGTCAAGGGATCTTATTCCACCGACCAAAATCAATGGTACATCAATCACTTTCCTGCATTCTCTAGCGTATGGTAAATGGTAGGCCTCCCTATCCTTCGACCTAATATCAATTCGGCTTTCTGGTAACATAGCTGGTATCCAACCAAGTTCTTCTTTACTACGTGTCGTGACTTCCCACATGCATCCACTGGTTTCAATGGCTGCAAACCCCATTTTTGAAAGCCTTTCCGCAATCTTCTTGGATTCGTCTAGATTTATTCCTCCTTCCAAAAAATCGTCAACATTCATCTTTATCAATACGGGAAAATCCTTTCCTACCTTTTCTACGATCTTGTTATAAATGTCTTCAACGATCTTGACTCTTTTTTCTGTGCTGCCTCCGTATTCGTCTGTTCTTCTGTTTGTGTAAGGGGACAGAAACTCGCTCAAGAGGTATCCATGGGCAGCGTGGAGTTGAACAGCATCGAATCCTGCTTCCTTTGCCCTTCTCGATGCCTCGGCAAAAGCCTCTATGGTTTCTTCGATTTCTTCAACAGTCATTTCTCGTGGCATTATATTCATTAGGGATTCAAAAACGGCAGAAGGAGCTATGGTTTTTTCTAAGATAAAGGATTGACGACCACAATGAGCCAGTTGCATTGCAACTTTGCAACCATCTCCCTGTTCATGGACTGTTTTTGCGATTCTTCTTAATCCTGGAATTAGATCGTCTTTGTCTATCCCCATCTGGTAGGGAACAGCCCTACCACTTGGTTGCACATAGGCATGTCCAGTGATTATTAATCCAACTCCTCCTTTAGCCAAAGTTTTGTATAATTCTACGAGTTCGTCTGTAACGTTGCCATCTTCAGAAGCCATGCCCTCAAAGGTGGCGGATCTAACTAACCTATTTTTAATCTGTATTCTGCCAATTTCCTTGGGCTCGAAAACCTTCAATTTGGCTCTTTCATCTATGAGAGATTCTGCGTTGGGTATCCTCTTCTTCATTAAGCCACTCCTTAAACCGTTTAGTAAGTTATTGGTTTTAAACTTTGATAGCGGGAGAGTCATCGGTGTTACCGTACCTATGTCACGTATCCCGGACTACCAAACAAAAAACCAGATAATTCAGTCCTCTTTGACAGGATAATATGTAGTTAGTCTTACATTTATGAATTTGAGTCGATAACTGCACAATGGTTGGACGCTTGACAAATTACGGGGGGCATGCAAAAAAGTTGGAGATATATACATCCGATTTTTAATCCTCCAAACCTTTAAATCTCAATTGGCAATTGACTGTCTAAAGTTGAGTGTGCTTGAAAATGCGTAAAGATATTACCTTTACCAGTAAAGGATTGCGTTGTAGTGGCTGGCTCTACGTGCCAGATGATTTGAAATCAGGTCAGAAGGTCGCTGCCATTGTAACGAATAATGGTCTTACTGGTGTCAAGGAAGCTGTCTTGCCAGATTATGCTGAGCGGTTTGTTGCCGCTGGCTTTGTGACCTTGGTTTTCGATTATCGGTTCTTTGGGGACAGTGAAGGCGAACCCCGCAATCAGGTTTTTCCTCTTGAGATGGCGGAAGACTGTCGCAATGCCATCAGCTGGGTTTCCCAGCAGCCAGAGGTAGACCCCCGGCGGATCGGCATATGGGGAACATCGTATGGCGGAGCACTGGTTTTATGGGTAGGAACCTTCGACAAACGAGTCAAAGCCGTGGTTGCCCAAGTTCCAGGAGTCGTACAGTCACCGCCCATGCGACGTGCCAGCAACCCTGAAAGATGGGACCGCTTGGGTGAGCTTCTGCTGCAGGACCGGGTTGAACGCTACAAAACCGGAGCGGTCAACTACATGAAACTCGTCGCACCAGAAGGAGAACCATGTTACCTGCAAGGAAAAGAAGCATACGACGGCTACATGGCCATGAAAGAGAAGGCTCCAAACTGGCGCAACCAGATAACCCTCGAGTCAATAGAAAAGATGCGCGAGTTCGACCCGGGATACGTGACTTAGCTCGTTTGTAAATTTAGAAGCTTTATAAAACAGTAGGGAGCACCGAAATTCTTTTTGGTTCAAATGGCTCTTTCATAACTGACAGAAAAAGGGGAACCCTACGGTGCAGAATAAACAGCTTATAGGTGTGTGGAAACTCCTCTCATGTGAAGTCAGAAGTTCAAGTGGCGAAGTGAGTTACCCATATGGCAGAAATCCGTTTGGTATGCTAATGTATGACTCTGGTGGGAAGCTGTTCCTCGCGCTGCTAATGCGTCGCAACCGGCCAAAGTTTGCTTCAGACGACCCGTGGAGAGGCACTCCAGAAGAGATAAAAGCTGCCTTCGAAGGATTCAAAACCTACGAAGTCAATGAAGAGAAGGGAACTGTTACGCACCATGTAGAAGGTAGCATGTTTCCCAACTGGGTGGGCATGAACCAGATAAGGTTCTTCAAATGCTCCGGCGACCAGTTGACACTCAGCACACCACCTATACCACTGGGCGGCAAACAGTCGACCGCACACTTGATCTGGGCAAGAACGAGAAAGTAAAAAGTAAGAAACTAAACCGAGATTTAAACCTAACCTCCGCGTCCATTTTCTCACAACGGGAAATGCGCTAGTCTCGTCCGAACGTGAATGCTGGTGGCTTCCTCGGCTCTCCAACACATATTTGGAGCCTACTTGACTCCTATAGAAGACCTAGCCTAGACCCTCTGCGCGTGTGCGTCTCCCCTCTCTCCCCAAGCCAGAAGATCGAGACTTTCCCATCCCTGAGTGTTGTGTGTCAAATCTTGAAGTGACCGTCCTTAAGAACCGTAAGGATTGTTCCATCCTCTTTAGTTACTTTCACCGTGGGTTTGGACACTAGTAGGTCCATGTGGTTTTTTGAGGTGTTCTTTCCTCCAGGCATGTCCGTGTTGTGCCCGAAGGCTATGTGAATCGTTCCCAACATCTTTTCAGCTTCCAGAAACTCTTCTGTAAATCTGGCTTTTGGGTTGATTCCGAAAGCGAATTCGCCAACCACGTTTGACCATTCGTCCGTGGCAAGCGTCTCCCTTACTCTTCTGAGTACATCTTGGTCTTTAGATGCCGTTTTCTTTGCTTTTCCATTTTCAGCACCAACTTCTAATGGAGTTTTTAAGGGTCCGATTCCACCGATAGCCATGTCACAGACGAGTTTACCATTTAACGAGTCCTCTACGGGTGCCACAATCACTTCTCCTGTTGGGAGATTCATCCACTTCATGGATTTCCAGTCAATTCGGGTGTCTGTGTAGAATTCTCTTCCTCTCACGTTAAGAGATAGGTTAGTTCCAGAGGGATTGGTTATCTCAACCTTGACCGTTTCATTTAAGGCTTGAATTAGTTTATTTGCGAAACTTTGCATGTTTCTGTGTTCCTGTGGTGTTAGGGATAAGGCGCCTTTTGTGAGCATGTCTAAGGTTACGCCTGGGCAATGTCCCAACCGTGATTTACGGTCTCTTGTTTCGATTTGAATGATTTTTATTCGGAAGGGAGTTTCTTCTCCGCCTCCCCTCATGAGGTTGATGTAGATGTCAGGCTTCTGCTGGGTTAAGACCTCTAAGAGTTGAGGTGGAACTTCGGTTCTTGTTTCACCTGACGTTTTGAGTACCATTAGTCTCGTCCAGAGCCCAAGGGCTAAGGCGCCCTCAGCGAATGCTTTTCCTATCTCCCTCTTTTCGTCATCACAAACAATAACTATTCTTTCGCCAGGAACAGCCTCTAACACACATTCTAGTGCGTTTTTTGCCGCTTCCCACACTTCCATTTAGGACCTCCTCAACTCCTAGTGATAGATGTTAGGATAAAATTTACCCTTGCTTGCGTGTCTGTTATACTTCATTGGGCACACGACTTATCATATAAGTTTATCAATCGTTGTTTCTTGCTGTGGCTGAGAGATTTAATTTCTCGTTCTCTCTTCATAGCCTCGCTTCGACTGTCAAACTCTTCCACGTACACCATCTTCTCAGGTTCACGTATCCTCGTGTATCTAGCGCCTTGACCCTTTTTATGTCGTTCAACCCGATGTTTCACGTCCTTGGCGTATCCAGTGTAATAGCTACCGTCTTTACAAAGAAGGATGTAAACGTAGTAAGACATCCCACATCAACTCACAGATAATAAATAAACCTGACAATCTTTCTAAAGAGAGTTATATAGCGCGCGCAGAAGTTGTTGTCCACTTAACGAACTGTCAAAGAGTATGTACTAGACGGGTGTTTTCAGAGTTTTTTGTAAGTTTTGTAACCGTCTATCAGCCAGTTTACCACTGCCATTGCGAAAAGCATTCCTACTCTTGCTACGGTTTTCGAATTTGGCATGTACCTTTCTATAACGCTGTTTGTAACCCATTCGATGTCTCCTAGCTTGTCGACGTTTTCATCTAAGAATCTCCACACTTGCCTATACATAGTCCTAGCCTCGTCTAATATCTCTTTGACATCAGGACCATAGTACATTCCATAGTGACCGAGGCACATGCTTTCAAAGTCGTATTTCTTCAACTTATCCAGCGTAGAAACATACGTGTCTGGGTCAAATGAGGGCGGCATGATGGCAGGTACGCACGTTGTATCATCAGTTTTGTCAGCAACCGCATCTGATACGAAGATATTCCTGTTCTTAGAATCCAGCAGAGAAATACAATCTGGAGTGTGTCCAGGTGTATCTATAACTTCGAGTTCTATTCCCTCAAGGTCCACAACATCTCCCTCTTTTATGGGCTTCACCCCTTTAATCGGCAGAACGGAACCTGTTCCAAAGTCGTAACCAACCTTTGAAGGGTCTTCGAGCAACGGTATTGCCTTTGGATGTGCCAACAGTTTCAGTTTTTTGCTTGACATTTCTTCGAGAAGTGTTGGTATCGCTTGATGATGATCCCAGTGGGAGTGGGAGATTAGAATGTAATCAACTGGTAACAAATTGAAGGCTTTTAGAGACTTGATGATTTCCTGAGCTTCGGAAGAAGTTCCACCGTCAATCAGGGCCGTTTTTCCACCCTTTACCACGAACATGCTGGTAATCTTTTCCATTCCAAGCATGTTTACATCGATTAGATAGGTATTCTTGTTTATCTTGCCGGGTTCTATCTTTTGTCTCATAAGATTACCTCTTTTTATTTTTCTTCAGGAAGTATTAGAAAGTATTTTCGGTTGCACCACAACTACAAATTGCAATAACTTCTTTCCTTTCTCTGTTCACTTGGATTCTCATCTTGTTCATTTTACATTTCGGGCAGTCGTAAGGTTCGTGCGATAGTTTTCTTTGGCTTGCCTCTATGCGTGCACTGTCTAAAAATCTAGCAGATTGGAATTTTTCCGTTTGTTAGGTCTCGGCAGAATTTATCAATGTTTTCTAACTCCTCGTCGATCACTTCTACTATCTGTTTCCTAACATTTCCAAACGAGTTGTTAGCTTTCATCACTACTTGCGCTGCTGCTATGGCTGGTTCGTCAACAGGCTTGCCAATCTGGCTCAGCAACCATATGTAGACTTCTTCTAGTCCCGGGACCTTGTTGTAAACATTGTTTGCTATTTTGTGGGTCAAAGTGTTGTAGATTTTTCCAACGTGACTGACAGGATTCTTTCCAGCGGCGGCTTCAGAGCAGTAAGGTCTGTTCAAGGGTATGACTCCGTTGGTTCGGTTTCCTCTCCCCACTTGCCCTGAGTCTCCAGCTTCTGCACTGGTGCCTAAGACTGTGAGGTAAACGCCTCCTATGCCTCTTCCTTTAACGTCCAACGTGTTTAAGTCAATATCTATTTTCTCAAAGTCTGTGTTCTCTTTCACAAACCTGCCGATTTCCTCTGACAACTCCCCCTTTTTCGTAAAGTAGTCGCTCTCGTTGTCCACGAATCGATCCAGCAAAGCCATGGACATCGTCAAATGTAGGTCGTTGTTCTTTCTAAACGCCATCACTTTCACATCCTCACCCGACTCTGGAAATCTTTTCTTGAAGTCACGAGAGTTGACAAACTTCTCAGTTTTTAGCACGATCTGTTCTGTTCGTGTCATTGGTGCGTAGCCCACGGCCGCGGACGTGTCATTAGCCCCGAGCACCCTTCCTTTCCTCTGAAAAATATCCATGAGCTCGGGGTGTCCTGGCTTTAACTCCACCTGATACCTAATGTGTTTTTCGGGGTCCACAAATCTTAGGTTCTCCTTCAACCACTGCTTGGCTGTTTGAATCGCTATCTCTTCAACAGGTATCTTCACTCCGCCTGCTTCAAAGGTCGCTCTGTCACCAAAAATGAGGAGCATGGGTTTCTTGATTATCCCTCCGCCAAAACGTGTTTTGACTTCTCCTGCGGCTAAAAGAGACTTGTCGATATTGTGGTGTAATATGGCTCCCGCTCTTTTCAAATACTCTTGGCTTAGTCTCACTGAGACCATGTCCATTATGGCATCGCAGATACAGTCAGGGTGACCGAGTCCCTTTCTCTCCACTATCTCCAGCTTTTGTTGTTCAAGGGGAGTTTGCTTCAAGGAGTCGACGAATATGTTTCTCATACGAGTCGCCCAATAGGCGCTCGTTTATAGATAAGATTAAATATATATTTTGCGATATTTAGACCGGTATAAAAGATAACCAGAGGTTATCAAAAACGATCATCACGGGCACCATGCTAAAAAAGTTAAGGTCCGAAGCCGGACTAACCCAAAGACAGTTAGCCACATTAGTCGGAGTTTCACAAGCCCACATCGCAAAAATCGAAAAAGAAAACGTAGACCCCAGATTATCAACTGTTAACAAGATACTTCAAGTCTTGACAGAAGGCGAGGGAAAAAAATGCAGAGACATCATGACGACAGCGGTCATTTTCGCAAAACCTAAAGATACAATTCTGAAAGTCAGTAAAGTGATGATGAACCACGCGATATCCCAGTTGCCCGTAATAGAAAATGGGAAGGTAATCGGTACAGTCACGGAGGAGAGCATCATCAAAAACTTGAGTTCCAACATCGCTGACAAAAGAGTTGAAGAAATAATGGAAACCCCATTACCAAGCGTTCCCGAAAACACAAGCATAAGTATGATTCGCCCCCTCCTAGAAGATCATTCGGGAGTACTAGTCATGAGAAGAGGAGATGTAGTCGGAATAATAGCCCGCTCAGACCTACTAAAAATAATCTCCAAACCACTGTAACACTCATCATAACGGTGGACTTTTATGACACACGAAGTGTTTGGGAAAAAGGTTGGCGAAGCAATTTCCGAACTTAAACAGACAAAATCCAAAGAAATCATCTTGGTTCACCACGATGATGGAGACGGCCTCTGCTCAGCAGCTATCACTAAAACAGCACTAGAGCGTGAAGGCTACACAGTAAGATCACTCTGTTTGGAGAAAATCTATCCCGAAGTGATTACGAGCCTTCACGAAAGTTCTGGTAAAGTCATATTTTATGCGGACATAGGCTCTTCGCACGCCGACTTCATCTCCAAATGCAACTCAGGTCGAAACCTAGTCGTTATCTTAGATCATCATGACCCCATGCCAGCTAAAGACCCGAAGGTCTACGACCTCAATCTAGAAAACCATGGCTTTCAAGGAGAAAGCGACTTTTCTGGCGCCACCTGCTGCTACCTGTTCGCAAAAGCCCTCAACGAACAAAACGCCGACCTCTCCTACTTGGCCTTGGTGGGAAGCTGCGAAATTCCAGACGGTTTCGTTAGCTTGAACAAAGTTGTTCTAGACGAAGCAATAAGAAACGGTGTTATTGAAGATGAGAAAGGAAAGTTTAGGATGGTGAAATTTGGGACTCGCATTGATGATCTCTTTTCAAAACTTCAGATTTTGGGGGCAGTGGGCTATTACGAAGAAGGCCCCTCTATCGGAGTTCAGGCTTGCCTAAAAGGAATCACAGATGAAGTGAAGCAGAAAATCGCTGAATTGGAAGACAAAAGAAAACGGGCGAATAAGCGTCTCATAGCAAGGCTTTATCGTGAGAGACTAAAGGAAACAGATCACATTCAATGGTTTGAGGCTGATAACACTTACGAGGGGATGGGTACCAAGGTTATAGGGCAATTTTGTTCCTTTCTGTCCTATCAAACACGCCTAATAAAACCCAAAAAGTACATTCTTGGGTTCATGAACGTGCCACCTGACATACCTGGCTGGGGAAAACTCAAAGAAAGATTTGTAAAGGTGTCTGTCCGAGTTCCCAAAAACCTACAGCTACTTATCGATCGGGGAGAAATGCCTGGGGCAGTCGATTTTTTGAGAGAAGCCTCTAAGGGATTCGGTGTCGCTGATGGTCACAAGTACGCAGCCAATGTCATCGTCTCCATTGACAAAAAGGATATTCTCATCAAGAACGCTGAAGACGTTCTGAGCAACTACAAATGATTTTCGGTAACTTTGAACCTTAGCGCTTTTCCTTCACGATTAAATACGGCTACGTTGCGCTCGGAGTGGTAAGGAAAAGCAACAATAACCATTATTCTTCCATAAAACTGGTTGAGGTCATTGACAGATGGGGTGAGAACGCCTGAAGGATGAGAGTGGGCAACGCCAACTATAAAGAAGTCTATGGGAAGCGTGTGCAAGGGAAAGGTTGAGAAACCTTCTCCATGGGTTGCAAACGGCGGAATAACGGTATCGTTGATGAAGACTTCGTCTTTGCTAACTTTTCCTCTGAGAAGAAGAATGCTCTCTTTGGGATGTAAGCCACGTGCGTAACTGAGTATACTTTCGATAACTGACCGCTTTAGATACGCCACTTTCATGTCTATTCTTCTAAATTATGGACCTTAATAGCAATTTTCTTCATTTGATATAATTTACGCTTATGCTCCAAATAGTTTTGTTACTAGAGTCTTGATTTCATGCCTTGCACTTGTGATGGTTTTGATGGTTTCTTTTCCCTTATCTGTTAGGAGATAAACTCTTCTTTTTTCTTCTGATCCGCTCGCTATTTCGCCTTCCCTTTCCATGGAATATAAGACAGAATAAACTGTACCGGCGCTGACTAAAGTACCAAACTTATTACTAACTAACGTGATGATATCGCGACCTCCCAAGGGACGACCTTTCGCCAACTCAACCAAAATCAGCACATCCAAGAAATCCCTAATCAGTCTGTCTTCAATTTGTTTCACAACCTCTAGTTCCAAACCAAACACCAACTCCGAACAATACACTTCTAGAAGATAACTCCATATAGATTTTTTTGTTTTCATCCAATATAACATAACTTTGGGATGAAAAAACAAAGAGAAGGAGGTGGTAACTTGAACTTGAAAGTGGCATTGTTGTTCTTCTTGGTGTTGTTTGCTTCAACAATTACCACAGTAATTACTACGCATAGTATACCCTTATCACTCCCAGTCAACATAACAAAAACCGCAACCTACAACATCAACCCTGGACTCGTGCAGCCCACTGGAGATCCCATAGACAACCCAGTATTTCCATGCTGAAACATTAAACTTTAGAGAAAACAAATAACCTTCGCAGTATTATTAGAGATACCGTTGGTTAAGCAAGATGTCAAAAAAAGTAGACTTCTCAGATTTAAGAATTCTAGAAGCATTAGCGAAATACGGACCCCGAAATGTAACAGAGGTTGCAAGGAAACTAGATATAGCTGCCGAAACTTTGCGAAAAAGAATAAAACGCCTTCGCTCCCAATTTTTTCTGTGGTTCGGAATAAACATCTACCACACCTTTCTGGGGCTCAAGAAAGCGATAGTCTTTGCAGAAGCAATTCCTGGCTATGAGGATCTGCTTTTGGGCTTCTTGAAAAAGAATGATTTTTGGATTGCCTTAGCCCGAAGTTACGGTATGTTTGAAGGATGCGTTGGAGTTTTCACCATCCCTAAAGATCATTGCGCTGAATTCGAGCAATTTCTTCGTGAGGTGCAAAAACTTGGAGTAGTTCGAAATGTTCAGCTTTTTTGGTCCACTTGTTTTCAATCCGTTTACTCGAGGTGTAATTGGTTTGATCAAAAGTCTGACAGTTGGAAATTTCAATGGGATAACTGGATTAAGGAGATTGGAAGTGAGAAGACAGAGTTACCCTATACGCTGGTAGACCCCACAAGTTTTCCTATAAAGGGAGATGAGATTGACGTATTTATCTTAAAGGAGTTAGAGAAGGATGCAACGATAAGCTTCGATGAATTAGGGAAAAAACTTGGCATATCTCCGCAATTGGTTAGATATCATTATCAAAAACATCTCATGGAACGGGGTCTCATCGAAAACTTTGAAGTCACATTTTTCCATTTCGACAGACAGATGTCTGACTTTTCCTTTTTCATCTTCAGGTTCGACAGTATCGAAAAGCTCGCGAAGTTTGCATCATCTCTACTAGATAAACCCTTTGTAAAGGCGTTGGGCAAAATTCTGGGCGAAAACACTCTTTACGGGTACATATATCTTCCCAAGTCTGAGTTCCGAAAATTTTTGAAAGTTTTGTCGGAACTAATCAGAGGCAGGGTTCTTGAAAGTTATCACTATGCAATCCAAGACCTTGAGTCTTCATTTCGTCAAACGATTTCTTACGAGTATTTCAGAGATGGAGCGTGGATTTACGATCATAAGAAGCATATAGAAAACCTTCATAATTTGGTGAAAGAAACCGCGTTCGCCACAGGCACAACTAGAGAAATAACCTTATGACAACTAAAAGTCTTCTATTCCTAAAGTCTCCGAGTCAGTTCAAAAGAGCTTAGTTTGACTTAAGGTTAATTAGACTTATTGTATTCATTGCTACTTTAGTGATAAGGAAACCCCGTGTGCGATTTTTCTTTGGTCTTCAGCTATTCCTTCAAAGATTTTTTCGACAAGTTCTTTTCCACGTGTAAGTCTGCCAATTTGATGGTGGCTACCACTTGTTATTGAGGATATCATTTCAGTTACTGCAAACCCATAGGTTTCCCGTCCATAAAAGTGCGGGTTTGTGTTCACGACAACAGTACTGATCCCTTCTTTTCTAATCATCTTAGAAACCGATATCACATCCATAACAGCCAAATCTTCATATTTTCTCACTGCGATACCCACGGCGTCAAACTCACGGATTTCACCAGTCTCTAAGCTTCTCTGAAGCGGAACGTTAGCGCTTCCATCAGTTATAATAACCATTAAAGGTATCGCCGATCTGTCCCGGCGTCTGGCTTCCTTCAAAACTTCCCACGCCTTCAACATTCCAGCTGCCAATGGCGTGAAGCCGCTGATCCGCAGTCCCAGCAACTTGTTCGCTACGACTCCCAAGTTGGTTATAGGATGCTGAACAACCACAGCCCCTGTTTCTTTGAGAGCCACTATTCCAACCTTGTCTCGGTATCGGTAGGCGTCTCTGTGCAGTTTTAGTATAGCTTCTTTTGCTTCTTCAATGCTAAATATCATGGATCCGCTTAGGTCAATTACGAAGACCAACGTCATCGGAGCCTTATACAGCCTTAATTTTTCGCGCACATCCTCCAAACATATTTTAAGTGCCGTTTCAAGAGAAGGCTCTCTGTCTTTTCTTTTCCTCGCGGCAGCTCTGATTGTTGCTGGCAAGTGAACGTCTGTTGGTTTCCCCTGTGGAAATTTCCACCCCCAGGGTCTGCCGCGATGGAGTGTCGTCACAGTCTCTGCCCTTTTCCCTGCAAAAGTGCTGATCCCTTTGATAGGAGGTTCTATTTTGAAGAAGAGTTTGAAGGGCGCCAACATGCTTCCCTTAATCTTAGTAAGTAGAGTGATGCCTTCGGTCATTTGCGGCGGTTCTAGTGCCGAACTAACTGTAGGAATTCCCTTCTTCTCGCCTTTTTCAGGTTCTTCTTCAGAGACTGCTCCTCTTAACCTATCTGACCCTTTCACGAACCCTTCCGTAACAGGTGCTTCTTTAGGGCTCTTTTTCAACCTTTTTCCAAATCCAAAAACTGGACTAATTCTACTTAGGAAGGTGAAAATTTTTCCGCGAAGCCTATCAAGTCGTTTTTGCGCAGCGGCTTCCTCTTTCTCACTTGCCTCTCCTCTAGCCCAGATCATTGTTCGCCCTTTTGGCTTCTTTTTTCCTTCCTGGGTTTCTGATGGCTTAGTTTCCTCCAGATACTTGACCTCTTTAACCCTTGCCATGAAAGTCTTTGAAATCACCTCGGTTGTGGCTGGCTCTAGAAATCCGCCTTCTCTTGTTCTGTGGCTTAAGGCAAGTTCGGAGGCCACTAAAATGTCGTTTAGGGTAACTTTATTTCTGTCTTCAAATGCAGCAAGTGTGCACGCAGCCTTGCTTATCACGATGTCAGGTCTCATTCCGTCGACTTTCAGGTCTAAGCAGGCTTGGCATATGGCTTCCAAAAGTTTTTCTGGCATCTCAACTTTTGAGAGAATCTCTCTCGCGTGGATTATCCTGTTTCTCAGATCTTCTTGGTCTGCTTTACACTTTTCAATGAAACTTTCCGGGTTCGCTTCAAACTCAATGTTTCTTTTAACGACCTCCATTCTTTCTCTGGCTGTGGAAATTCTTTCGACGCTAACGGATAAGGAGAAGCGGTCTAGGAGTTGCGGTCTGAGTTGCCCCTCTTCTGGGTTCATGGTTCCTATGAATATAAAACGAGAGGGATGACTGACCGATATTCCTTCGCGCTCAACCACATTCCAACCCGTCGCGGCTGCATCCAGCAAGTCATCTGCTATGTGGTCGGGAAGCAAATTTATCTCATCAACGTACAGAATGTTTTGATTTGCTTCTGCGAGAATTCCCGGCTCTAAAGCCTCTACTCCAAGTTTTATTGCTTTCTCAACGTCTAGGCTTCCGATCACTCTGTCTTCGGTCGCTCCAAGAGGAAGATCCACCACCACCATCCATCTTTCTTCTATGGGTAGCTGTTCTCCCTTTCGGTAACGCTCACCACATTTTTTGCACATGTTTGTGGGATCATGGGGGTTGCAGTTGAATGGGCATCCCTTTACAACTTCCAGTTTTGGCAAAATGTCTGTCAGTCCGCGCACGACCGTTGTTTTTCCAGAGCCCTTGGGTCCTTGAATTAACACTCCACCAATCTTGGGATTGATAGCGTTAATCAAGATGGCGAGTCTCAGCTTATCCAGTGAGACTATAGCCGAGAATGGGAATGATATTCTTCGTCGCATATGTTTCGCCAGTTTTGAAGCGCACTATTATAATCAACGTGGAAAATATAAGAGTCTACTGTTCTGAAACGTGAATGACCTTTTAATGAAAGCGAATGAAAACGACGGCGTTCTATTTTTTGATTCTTCTGATCTCGAAGACTACCGGGTTTTCGGGATCTGGGCATGCATTGGTTATCGCGTCTTTGTCCTTTGCCCAAGGAAACTCTGCACCGTATCGCATTGAGTAGATTTTTGGAAGCAAAACCATGAGGGCACTGTAACACGTGTTTCCTTTAATCGTTTTTCCGTCAAAGTATATTATGTCGCCGACTTTATGGCCGAAATCGCATGTTCCCTTAACACTCTTCACCGTAACCTTTACGTCATACGGCATTCAAATCACCACTACTCGCTATTGCATTATGCTTAAGAACTGATCATAACCATATAAAATAATCGATAATTCCACAACCAATGATGGTGTATGTTGTGGGAGAAACTTGGCAACCTCCTGGGTGGATCTACCGCAAAACACGTCCACTAAGTGATGACGCCTACTTAAACATGACTCACGTCATATTCCAGGCAGGCTTGAGTTGGAAGATGATCGAAGCGAAGTGGTCAAACTTCAAGAAGGCTTAAAACTTTTCTGTTGACAGAGTTGCAAGATTCAATGAAGACGACATAAAACGTCTTATGGCTGATTCAGGCATAATCAGGAACCAAAAGAAAATTTTGGCCACCATACACAACGCAAAGCAATTCCAAAAAATCGGAAAGGAATTCGGATCATTCCAAAAGCATTTGGATGGGTTAGACAAGTCAAAGAATTATTCTCTGGTGATCAAAGAGTTAGGTAAAATCTTCAAACGTCTTGGACCTTCTTCGGCACGCATCTTCTTGTACAGTGTCGGAGAAGATGTACAACATCCAACCGAATAAGAAACAGATCATTTGAAAATATAAGGTAAAAGAGGAAGATAATAGGGCGAATATGTCGTTACGTTGGAGCCAGCCGTAACAACTCGCTTGTCTCTAATTTCTATCGCATCTCCGAAAAGACTGAAGCCAGCTTCAAAGCCCGACTGGGGAGTGGAAAATTTTATTTAAAAACACCTCAGCATATAGACCTTCAAGGCGCATTCCATTGATTTCTAAGAACGACCCAGCTCTAGTTAAGGAGGCTTACATCTTCTAGATGAATCCACTAAGTTTAATCTCACTTTTCGTTTTCTGTGTTTTGTACGCTTGGACTTTATACAACATGCCCATTTTAGCCGTGGGTCTCAAACATTTATTACGAAAACTGCGAAAGAAACAAAGCAATAAAGCCAAACCATTAAGTAAAGCGAATTTACCTTTCATCTCTATCATAGTTCCTGTGAAAGACGAAGAAAGAGTCATTGGCCGACTACTAGATGCATTGTTAAGGCTAGACTACCCTAAGGAAAAGAGTGAAATAATCATCGTTGAAGACGGGTCCAAGGATAAAACCATTGAAATATGCGAAAAATACGTAGGCCAACATCCGAGCTACATAAAACTGTTCCAGCGAGCAACATCCAACGGAAAGCCTTCAGCCTTAAACTACGGCTTAAGAGAGGCTAAGGGAGAAATTCTCGCCTTATTCGATGCTGACTGTGTTCCAAGTTCAGACGTTTTGTCGAGAGCGGTGGAATGTTTTAAGGATTCTTCGACCGCCGCAGTACAAGGAAGCACAGCATCCATTAACGCAAATGAGAACATGTTGACACGTCTCATTTCATACGAAGAAGCTGTTGCGTTCCGGACTTATGCTTTAGGAAGAAACGTTCTCAATCTGTTTATTTATCTGATAGGTAGTTGCTGTTTTCTGAGAAGGGATGTTGTTGAGAAGTTGGGTGGGTGGGATGAGAATTCTCTCTGTGAAGACTTGGAAATATCGGTGAGGTTAACCAAGAAGGGTTATCTGATAAGGTATGTGCCCGAAATACAATCGTGGCAAGAATCACCAGCAAAACTTGACAGTCTCATAAGGCAAAGGGCAAGGTGGCTGAGAGGACACATGGAAACCGCTTTGAAGTATGGAAACTTGATCACCAACATTAATAAGAAGAGTCTTGACACGGAAATTACATTGCTTCTTCCTTTCATACAAATTGTTGGACTTTTAGGCTATTTTATGGCTTTGATTACATCTTTTCTTTCTATTCCACTTGACTACATTTTGTCCATTCTTGGGCAAACTCTCTTGGTTCTCACGATGACCGCCTTGTTGATGATCGGGATAGCCTTAATTTACGTAACCAAACCGTGCAAGCCGACGAACCTAGTATGGTTACCCTTTGTTTTTGTGTATTGGTTCGTAGAAAATCTCATCGCATTCTACGCGTTGCTTCAGATAGTTTTAAGAAGACCCAAAAAATGGACCAAAACAACGAAAACGGGAACCATTAATTATGATAGGGAACGGCGTTGATCTGCGTTGCACGAAGGATGATGCTGCAATCTGCGTTTTCCTAAGGGTGATGAATAGCTCTGTTTTCGTGGTTCACCGATCTCGTTTAATTAGACATTGCAGAGCATACAGAGAAAACACGGAATTTGGTGTGTCAAATGAGTGAAATCATGCTTGTGGTTGGCACAAGACCTGAAATAATCAAGATGGCACCTATACTTAGAGCGCTTCAAAGTAACTCAGTTCCATTTCTTTTTGTTCATTGTGGACAACATTATGACTATGACATGTCTCAACAATTTATAGAAGAACTCGAATTGCCGGAACCAGATTATGGTTTCAAGATTAAGGCGGCTTCCCCATGCCTTCAGACTAGCAGAATGATGACTACTGTAGGGAGAGTTGTAAAAAAGGTTAAGCCGAAACTGATTCTAGTGGAGGGTGACACCAATGGAGTTTTGGCTTCGGCTCTCGCTGCTGTAAAGCTTGATGTGCCAGTTGGCCACGTAGAGGCTGGTCTAAGAAGTTTTGACTTGCGTATGCCTGAGGAGCATAATCGACGCTTGGTAGATCACATCGCCACTTATCTTTTTGCGCCCACAGACTCGGCGAGAAAAAACCTTGAAAGAGAAAGCGTTTGGGGCAAGATTTATGTTACAGGTAACTCGGTCATTGACGCTGTGATGCAACACCTTCCTATTGCAGAAAGAACGTCCGATATCCTAAGGAAGATACGGTTCAAGGAGTTCGCGCTTGTAACAGCTCATAGGGCTGAGAATGTTGACAACCAAGTTGTTCTCCGAAACTTTGTAGAGTCTTTCGTCGAGGCACCCATTCCAATTGTCTACCCGATCCATCCTAGAACTCGAAAGCGCCTGCGCCAGCATAAAATGTGGAAAAGTTTCGAGTCGTCAAAAAATTTGCAGATTTTACCGCCCATAGGATACTTTGACTTCTTGTTGTTGATGAAAGAATGTAAGATGATAATAACCGATTCAGGAGGGCTACAAGAGGAAGCTACAGCCCCACTTCTGCGAAAGCCAGTTCTAGTAATCCGACTTTCCACAGAAAGACCCGAAGCGGTTGAAGCAGGATTCGCCAAAGTAGTTGGTGTAGAGAAGAAGAACATCTTAGAAGCGATAGAACAAACTTTGAATGTGAAGTTTGATCTTCCAGAGTCTTCTCCCTATGGGGATGGGAACGCGGGAAAGAGTATAGTTAGCATCTTGATGAATAACACATTATAGCAGAAGTAGAGGGGAGCTTATTCGTTAATAGAAGGAAAATTAAGCAGTGATCTTTGTTCTATTTTCAACCCTTTCGACGTATGCGCCGTTTCTTTAGTGTACGTCCCTTCGAGAATTTATAAGTAAGAAAAATAATTGCACCAATCACTGTTAACCCTAATGTTACTTTGATAGGTATGTCCAGAGGGTTTGTCTGAGGTTCGAGATAAGTGAAGACCAATTGTGGGCCGTATTCGCGCATTTGCTGAGTTGTTTGGTCTTTTGAGGCGAAACGTGAGAGCGCCACTCCTCCACGTGGGTCCTCAACCTCTAAAGTTAACGTTACTTTTTCATAGTTTTCTTCGATTGCCTTACTAACGAAATTAGTTACTTTCCATTCGTACCAAACGTCTATACGGTCAACTATGACAGCGTCTTCAGCGGCAGTTCTGGAAAATCCGCCGAATAGAACAAAGGTTAGGTTTTCCTCATTCCATGTGTTGTTTACGCACCAGTGTACGCCAACGATGTGTGGAGAATTGACTTGGAAACAGTAGAGCCGTAACTTTATTTGAGATGAAGCATTAACAATATGTGAAATCTTTGAAATGTCATACATCAATGCAATAATTGAAAGAAGTCCGCTTACATGTTCTGAAACTTCTAAATAGTCTCTATCTCCATGGGCGGAGTCGATTTCCTCAACGTCAACGTATGTGTCTGCTATAGGCGTGATGATCGTAGGTTCTGAAGCCCTTGTAGTAGACCAAGAGGAAACAAAGAGCATTAGTAGAATTATGAGTGCAGGAATTTTTTGCCTCACGTTACATCATGCTCAAACTTCTACTTGCCTTTTCAATAAGAGTTTTTCTGAAATGAACAGTATGTGCGCGTATGATTTTTCTAGTTTCAGTTTGTCTATTGGCTCTTTAACCGAATTTGTTTGAGTTTTCACTATTTCATCCACGTGAAGGTAGTTGGGGGGTTTTAGGTACCAGTTTTTGGTTTTCGTGATGCAGAGTAGATGCGAGCGTATGCGAAGTAAAGTGTTGTCGCAATAAAGATTACTGTTGTTTCAATGAAGACGTACATCAAGTTAAGGGTGTTAGCTATTTCACCTCCAAACTCATATTTTGACTTTAGTTCATCGAACTTGGCTTGTAGAGACGAATAGTTAGAGAGAAGGCTGTAGTAAGTAAAGTTCAAAGAACCATAGTACATTTGTAGATTCTCATAGTCATTTTGGAGCGAATAGAAACTTGATTTGGTTAAATTATAGTTTATTAGAAGAGCACTATAATTTGCATGTAAGTCAGTGTAGCTATTTTCCAAATCGCTATGGCTGGTTTGAAGAAAGTTGTAGTCTGCTAGTAGTTGACTATAGTCAGTTTGTAGTATTTTATAGTTTGCTTGAAGAGTGGTGTAATTATTTAGTAATAAACTATAATCTGCGAGTAATTGACTGTATGCTACTTGGAGGTCTTCATAGGGCTTATTTCTTAGGTAAGTCACTCTATGGATGCATGCATCGTTAATAGATCGCTCCTGCCACGATGACTCACGCCAAACCTTCCAAGAGCAGGTTACAAGAGCGTGTAATAAACCAGGGTCTACACTCTCTGGGATGCTTACATTAAAGTACTGGTCCTCAACCGAACCTTTAGGCAGCAAGTCTCTCACACCGTTGAGAACATCAATGGGGTAATACCATGTAACAAAGCCTTCAGACTCAGATCCATAAATCTTAAAAGTTACAGTAGCATCGTGAAGGTGTTCTTTTGCCTCAACTATTATTCTTATCGTCATGTTGTCGTTTGGGTAGGCTTGAAAAGGGGCATAAATTTTAATATCTATACCTTCCCACTCCCCTAAATTCCAGATAAGTCTGGTTTCTGCAGCATTAAGAGGAGATACAACAACAGATAGAAGAAACGCAAAAGCCAGAAATACAATTATTCTTTTCAAGGCATCATCTCCATCCGATATTGAAATACCCTATTAGAAGCTGATGAAATTAAAATTTTTGGGAAGTGTATGATTTTTTTCAGCCATAATATACGCGCACATATTAGAATAAAAATTAGATTAACTACCAAACAACAATCAAGGACCACTAAATACATGTAGAGTTGATTAGAGTTCTGTTATCTACATTTTTCGGTACGTGATTTTTCATGGACGAACATCGCACCTCTGATCATTCGTTAACCTTTCAACGTACGCGTAATCATCTGCTCATTGAAGCTTGACAATGTCTTCTTTTGGCACTACACGATATCTTATCGCACAATCTGAACATCTTAATTTGCAACTATTACTATAAGTTATAGAAACTACCAAACTGCCTACATTGAGATTTTTTTCGCAGTCATAACATTGTAGTAGTTTTGGGTTTCTGGAGATTCTCGTAAATATACGTTGGGTTATTCTGTAGACTTTTAACACATGTTCACCATGTTAGCGTGCTGACAAAGAATAACTTGAATTAGATGTAATAATATCTTGAGTGTAACTACCTGGTAACAGAATGCGGAACCCTTGCCTTTCTCGCATGGACATTTTTGTTAAGCCAGCGGTATCATAAAATGAAACTTCTGTTTTTTTACGTTGAAAAATCTTTTATGTCGGGATCTCCATCTAAGATTTGTGGGGTTCTAGTTGAAGCGAAGGAATGCCATTGCAGTTCTTTACCTCATCCTGACGTTTGTGATGATAGCCTTTAGTCCATTTCTTCAAGAAAGCTCGTTCTTAAGAACGTCCATGTTAGTGATATTCGGAGCCGCTTACATGTTTCTCACCGTTGGGGTAGTAGCATACGCAATGATATTTCCTGAAATTGTGCTGGAAAAAGACGAGAAAATCAACCCTGAAGAAGGGCTTCTAGCTTCCTTTGAGGGGGTTATGAAGGTCTTACGTGAAGATGAGAGGAAAGTTTGTATGACACTCTGGAAAGAAGGCGGAACCGCGTTGCAAAATGACGTAAGGTGGACAACGGGTCTCTCAAAGGTGAAGACTCATAGGGTGGTGGCAAGGTTGGCAAGTCGAGGGGTCATCACGGTAAGAAAGGAGGACGGAAGAAACAGGCTATCGTTAGCACCTTGGCTATGTAAGAATACTGAGGATAAAAATCCGTAAGAGTCAGAGATTTAGATAGAATTTAGCACCAGCATCCATTGAAGTAACCTTTTGTGAATCCACGAAAATGCTTAAAAACGGAGTTAATGCATGCATACCGTTAGGGTGGCAGGGTTTGAAAAAAATGTATCATATGGTACTGATTGGTTTTGGAGCAGGTCTGATAACCCTTGGATTCGTGGGGATTGGGCTGTCTGGTCGTATGGAGACTCGAAGACGAGAAGATTGGGTTTTGGTGAGTCAAAGAGCGGGGGCATCTGTAGCGTCTTTCACTCTAGACCTTTCAAGTGGAGTCTACATGTTAGGAGTTTCTGTGTGGGTTCATAATTACGCTGAAGCTTTTTACCTGATTTCAGATGCCAGCGAAAACCAAGTAGTCATCCTTCGCCTACCTAACACTGATCAGTCAAGCGAGTGGATATACAATGAAGGGTATTTCCAGATAATTGATTCTGGATGCTACACCTTTGAATTGTTTAATGCTACCTTCTCGGGTATTCGGTCCACTGCCAAATTGTTTCAGAGAATATACTCATACGAATCTTCATATCCATATCAGAGTTTCCTTTTGGTTGGAGCCTTCTCTTTGGTAGTTGGCGTTCCATTGCTGATTGTAGGATTATCAAGCCAATTCACGCGCCAATTTCTAGAAACTAAAAAACAACTAAAAGCGTAGATAATCTATTTAAGCAAAACATGCAGAATAGGAGTAAAGGTTACTTTAATTGATGAAACATCGGAGGAATATGGACAAAATTTCAGTATCTGTAGTGATTCCAGCCTTTAATGAAGAACAAACTGTGGGAAGGGTGATTCATCGTACTTGTCTGGTGCTTGAAAAGTTGGGTCTTTCCTTTGAGGTTGTTGTGGTGGATGATGGGTCTGATGATGATACTGCTCTAATTTGTGAAAAGTATGGCGCCAGAGTGATCAAGAATGGGCACAGAATGGGCAAGGGAACAGCACTTAGAATAGGTTTTCATGCATGCAGAGGGAACGTAATAGTGACGTTGGATGCAGATGGCTCCTTCAAGCTTGAGGACATTCCTCGTCTGTTAAAGCCTATTATCAATGACGATTTTGATGTATCGATTGGGTTGCGTGTTTTTAGTTTTGAGCATTCTCCAAGGGTCAGGTTTCGGATGCTGGGTAATCTGATTTTTAGCTACTTCATATCTTTGTTTGCTAGACGGAAGATCGTTGATTCGCAGTGTGGTTTTCGGGCCTTCAGAGCTGATGTGGTGAGGGGTATGGAGCTCTCGTCAAGGCGGTTTGAGATTGAGTCTGAGATGTTGATTAAGGCAATTAGGGCCGGGTTTCGTTTTGTTGAAATTCCTGTTACTGTTAGGGATAATGTTGGATCTTCTAAAGTAAATGTTGTCATGGATGGTTTTATGATTTTCTGGAAGACCTTGCTAAATGTTCTTTCTCCTTCTAGACCGTAGTATCTGCTTATTAGTGTTAATTTAGAGGCTTATAAGATTCAGCTAACTTAGAAGTCATACACAAGACTTTTATTTAAAGCTCAATGACATACAAGAACGTTGTAAAAATGGATGTTCCAGCTTGTGTTTGTCATGTAAGAAGTCGTGAGTTAAAGGTAGGGAGGAGAAGCTGTTAGATAGAAGGTCTTGTCGGTTGAGTGTTATAATCCCGACCATTAATGAGGAGGATGGTATTGTTTCAACTCTTTCTGAATTGCCACTTAAGACGTTGGAGGCAATGGATTTTGACTGTGAGGTTATAGTTGTTGACGGATGTTCAACAGATGGCACAAGGGAAAGAGCTAGAGAGCTTGGGGCAAGGGTCATTCTTGAACCTCGCAGAGGATATGGTAGGGCTTACAAGACTGGATTTGACGCGGCTGAAGGAGATATCATAGTTACTTTTGATGGTGATTTTACGTATCCTGTTTCTTTGGTCCCGAGACTTGTTGAGGACATGGTTAAGAACGGGGTTGAGTTTATTACAACTAATAGGCTTGACACCTTAGAGCCTGGGGCAATGAGTTTTTTGCGTAAATTTGGCAATCACATCTTGAGTTTGTGGGTTCGTCTTTTATTTTCTGTTAGGTTGAGAGATTCTCAGTCTGGCATGTGGGTGATTAAGAAGGACGCGCTTAACCATATTTTACCTGACAGTGATGAGATGGCTTTTTCTGAAGAGATCAAGATAAGGGCATTCAAATCTTGTAAATGTGCAGAAATTCCAATCAAATATAGGCGAAGAGTAGGCGATTCTAAAATCAGAACAGTATCGGATGGGCTTAGGAACCTATTTTATCTTTCTCGACTAAAATTTAATAATAACTTAAAAGCGTCATATAGAACTTAATACGGAAAAGGTGCTCAGATGTGAGTGCTTCATTTGAAGAGAAGTCACCTAAAGTATCTGTTATTATTCCAGTCAAGAATGAGGAAAGGACAATAGCAAATACGATCACGTCTACACTCAACCTTGATTACCCTGACTATGAAATTTTATTGGTCGATGGTGGTTCTGAGGATCAAACCCTCTCTGCTATAAAACAAATTAGAGGCAATCCGCATCCATTACACGACAAACTAAAGATAATCAAGACTAACGATTCTACACCAAGTCAAGGACGTAATGTGGGAATGAGAAATTCTTCTGGTGAGATTGTCGCCTTTATCGATGGAGATTGCTATGTGACAAAAGACTGGTTGAAGAACGCGGTAGCGTTGCTTGAGAAAGAAGACATTGGTGGCGTTGGTGGACCATCGATCTCATGTAGGGGGGGTAATTACTTGTCTAGGAGGCTTCTCGATATTACATCAACTTTTTTCGCAAGTGCTGGTTCGACCAATTTTGCCAGATATGCAAGCGTAAAGGAAGTAGAAAATATTCCGTCCTGTCAAGCTGTATACCCTAAGAAAGTTATAGAAAAAGCGGGATTGTATTCGGAAGATCTGAGGTTTTGTGAGGATGTTGACTTAAATCATAGGATCAAAAAATCAGGCTATCGTATTCTTTTCTCACCAGATGTAGTGGTTGAACACGACTGGAAAGTTAAGGGTTTTGGTTCATTGTTTCGTTTTATGTTCGGATACGGGGCTGGGAGAGCTGTAGCTAGCAGAAGGCATCATCATTTGTTTTCTCCTTTGTATGTACTCCCAAGTATTGCCATATTTAGTTTATTCTTTTTATTATTGCTGTCTCTAATCTTTGGGGGAAGTTTTCTGTCTATTCTGGGACTATTGATTTGTTCCTATAGTCTTATAGCTTGTTTCTCTGCTTTCTTGACTGCGTATCAATTCAAAGATAGAAATTTAGCGGTGTTGGCACCAATAGCCTATGTTACAATACATGTTGGATATGCTATTGGATTTGCTTGGGGATTAATCAAAAGAGACATATAATTAGAAGCTTAGTGCTAGTCTACTTGAGATACATTTAGTCAAGATGTGGAGTGATGATGAGAGTCACGATTCTAAGTAATTCGATGGGAGGAGTGTTTGGAGTGACAATGCAATGGGCCAAAGGATTAGCTGATAAGGGCTGTGAGGTCAACATTTTTTTCCTCATGCAATCTAAGGAAGCAAAATCCCTTATGCCTTCTAAGTACATACATTTCCATTACTTCATTACCCCAAATTTTCTCCCAGGCCTGCAAGCACTTGTGACTTTTCTTATTCATGACCATCCCGATGTGATTCACATAAACTTTGCTTCCCTTGGACCCTTAGCTATCTTTAAAAAACTTGTCTTCAAGATACCTTACATTTATACTTCTCACGGTTTACCTCAACCATGGTTGGAACGTTCGCTTATTTACAAGATTGCGTATGCCTTTGAGGCTTCTTGGTTACGCTTTACTGCGTTGCGATCGTTTGCGTTAGTCGCTGTGTCAAATTACGTTAGAAGGAGGCTGATGAAAGAATATCACATTAGTTCGAAAGTCATTTATCATGGCATAAGCATCCATGACTTTCAACCAAGAAAGAATGTGCATATTAGAAAAAAATTAGGATACAATACAACAGATTTCATAGCTTTGTTCGTCGGTAGGATGCATCATTCTAAGAACCCGTTAATTCTTCTAAAGGCAATTCCCATGGTACTTGAAAAATACCCAAATTTTTATCTTACAATGATTGGTGAAGGAGAACTTTATGAGGAAATAAAAGGAGAAATTATCCGATTGAATATAACAAAAAGTGTGAAACTATTCAGAGAAATGAGACACGAGGATCTACGGATGTGGTATAATGTTGCTGACATTCTTGTCTTTCCTTCTGTTACTGAAGCATTCGGAATAATACTATTGGAAGCTATGGCTTCAGGTCTACCTGTAATAGCAGCCGATGCTGGAGCTTGCAGAGAGATAATTAATGACGCTGGAATCCTATTCCATAAGAATGATTATGTAGATTTGGCTGAAAAAATCCTAAACTTAGTCGATGACAATAAACTAAGGAAAAAGCTAAGTGAGGAAGGATTGAAACGGATCAGAGAAGTTTTCCTTTGGGAAGACAAGATAGAAGAGTATTTGAATCTATATGTAGCATCTAGGCAGAATACTTACCGTTTTTTCCGAAAAAATCTAGGCTCAGATGAGGCGACAAGATGAGTAGTGACCCAAAACTTATCCCATATATTTTGCCCATAGTGGAAGGCACATCAGTTCTTGATGTTGGATGTGGAAATGGAAAATGGGGATATTTGATGAAAGTTGATTACTGGTACACCAGAGCAGGCCGGAGAAAAGTTAAACTCGATTATACGGTAGGAGTAGATTTATGCCCTAAATACTTGAACTTCGTCAAACACCATGAAATCTATGACGAAGTAGTCATGTGCGATTCGAGGCAACTACCCTTCAAAAGCTCTACTTTTAATACAGTCTTACTCTTAGAGGTAATTGAACATATGATTAAAAGCGAAGGAGCGAAGTCGCTAAGAGAAGCTGAGCGTGTTGCAAATACCCTTGTTATAGTATCAACCCCCTCCTACTTCATACGGCAAGAATCAAGAAATGGCGGCCTCTTTCAAAAACACTTATCAAAATGGGCGGTTAGCGATTTTACTCGATTTGGATATTCGATATTACTTGGATCATTTCCAATAGAACGAATATATAACTACTTACAGTACTTTTTCGTGAAGCTGACCTACTTTTTTCCTCAACATCCTGTATCATTGATTGCCATGAAACGTATTTCTGCGCTAAAGAGTGTAAACAAAAATCAATAATTATGAGCTACAATGGCTTTTTTCAGAAGTGATGAACTGATTGCAATACGGGATAACTAAAAATGAACGTCGATGTTTTTTAAGTTACGTATTGATATCTTGGACAGTTATGATATTCGTTGTGCTTTTGCAGAATTTCAGGCATGGGACTTTTGGAAGTGGGCTCTTGTTAGGATGGGATTCTCCAGGATATGTATGGTCAGCGAAATATCTTCTGACCAAAGATCCAATAAATATGATACGTTTATGGAGTTACCCACACTTGTATGCAGTATTCCTAGCTTTTTTGGGCTATTTGACTGGAGACGTCTTAATAGTCGAGAGGATACTACCGGTATTCTTCGGTCTTCCATTGGTATACGCTAACGGGGAGGCAGTGCGACGGATCACCCAGAAAGTTCATATTGCAGGTCTAGCATCTTTCCTAACTGCTATCTCGATAAACGTTTTGCGTGTCCTTTCTGATCTTAATAGAAATTTTATGGCTCTGGCTCTAAGTTCGGTATTTCTTCTTCAGTTTTCTTCTTCAGATTACAAGAGGTCTTTCTTTGATAGAAGGTATCTGTGTATGATCCTAGTTCTGCTGCTGATAGCAAGCACGCATTTCGAAACTTTTTTCATTTTGCTACTGTCGTTGGTACTATATGGGGTTCTGATCAGAAGTTTAAAAGAGCTAGTTAGAATAATTTTTGCATGCACGATTCCGGTAGTAATTCTACTGCTATTATTCCCTAAATACTTTGTCGGATATACAAGTACGGTGGTAATTTTTCGTAGCATACTTGCCTTGGATGAAATAATTCGATGGACTGGGGGGTCTATAGTACTTATAGGTTTTCTGATTATTGGGGCGGTCTACATATTCTACAAAGCAGTAGCAGAAAGAGACAGGTTGGCGTTACTAGTCTTTTGTTGGTTCTTCATAATTGTTCTCCAGGTAATCTCACTGCAATTTTTGCTATCAACTGAATTCTCAAGACGTACCTTACTCTTAATGCCTGTTCCCGTACTTTTAGCTTTGTCGGCATCTGCATGCGATGATATTGTCAAAAGTAAATTTTTGGATGGACCAAAGTTGTTTATGAAAAGAAAATGCTTAGCTTCAGTTAATTTTCGTAAATTATTGGTTTCCTTACTCGTATTGTGTTTGATAGTGAGTTCAGTTGATACGACAGTTCGACACATCGATATCTATTTTTCTCCCTTTATTCCTCGCTCAAGTTATGATAGAATCATTCTAGTTAAAGACTTCTTGGTTAAAAACAACCTGTCTGTACCCATAGTTGTTTTTCGTGGTGATCCTCCAATATGGTTTGTCACTCTGCATAGAAACTATCTTGGTTCCGAATTGGGTGAGCACTTTGCCTATTACGGGGATCTCGAGAACTTGTTCCATTTAGTTCCTTCAAAGCCAAAAATTGATTATGACGCCTATTTATCGGAACTTGAAAGGTTCTGTCTTTCATCCTACTACAATGAATTAGTGGGAAATTATAGCACTCTTCCTGCTATGTACGTCCATGATTCACATATCTTAACTATAGAAGATTTACTGTCTCATCCCATAGTCATAGTAACGCCTGACTTTTACAACGATAATGTGCCGTGCTGCATAAAACCTTTCTATGTTGGTGATGGCATTTATATTATTCCGCCCCATTCATCAATTAATTTTACTGAAGTATTTCATGGTCCTGAAATAACCGTGATAAGAAACGGTAATTCCAGCGATATAAAGAGCGAATATTCTTACATTGATCCATACGATCCGTCTCTTATCTATCTTAAGGTAAACGCCTCGGCTGGTTATCAGTCTTACAATATCTCAAATCTTTCATCCAACATGACTTTTGTGAAGTTGGAACAAGGCGGCGACCTAAGTCATCCCGAACATGATCCTGTGCGGTTGGGCGGGACCAAAGCAGTGTTGGGCAACGACCCCGCTGAATCCCATCAATACTGGACAACACCACTAGCAGAACAGGAAGCAACCTTCCAAGTGGATCCCTCCACCAAAAAAGAGGGAAACGCCAGCCTAAAGATAACAGGCAAAACAGACTCGTGGGGTAACCTTGGCGTCAGATTTGATAGTCTTGGAACATGGAATTTAGCTGGATATTCTTCGATTGGTGTTTGGGTGAAGTGCAACGAGTCTGTCGTGTTCTCTGTGACTCTTGTGGATTGTTATAAAGGCGCAAGAACCTTCTGGGGGATAAAGGCGGGAGGTGGTTCGGCGACCACTTGTTGGAAACGATTTGTAATAAACTTGACAGAGTACACTTCTCAATCGCCGGACTTTGTCATCAACTCAGTTGATTACATAGACTTGGTTGTTTACTCAGAGCCAAAGAAGGGCTTGTCTTTCTGGATTGACGACTTGACAGTTGATGTTACCCTCGACTTGGAGAAGTTTGTTTACAAAGACAGGGTTCCAGTGGACGAGACTGTGGTTGCGTATTTCTACACTCGCATAGAAGACGAGTAACTATTTTGCGCGCGCATTGCAAAACTAACAGTTTGGTAATGTGGCATGCCAAAGAATGCGGATGCACCTGTTCCTTTAATGGGTTCTGTGGTTCCGGGAGATGATCCTGGCAGGTTCTATGGTTTCTATGTTGTTCGGTCTTCGAAAAGCCTTGTTCCCTCTTTAGTTTCTCGTGGGACTGGGTTACTGATTTTTATGGCTTTTGTCGTACATGTTAACTCTCTTGTCAGAAAAGCTTTGTTTTCGTCCTAAGGAAGTGCTTCGAAAGTTTCGCGAACACCTTGCGGGATCCTTGACTTAATCCTTATGACCCTTAAAGCGTCTCCTTATAATCCTTAAAGTAATCCCTTAAAATTCCTTAAGAAATCCAGTTAAGGATCCTTAAATTTCCTTAATCAAAACTCTGTTCTCCTTGACAAGAATCCTTATGAAATCTTCAGACGTCGCTTCGACAATTTCGAAGTACAAAGGAAAATCCTTAACAAAACCCTTTATCTTCCTTAAACATTCCTTAACCCTTTAGCTCGAACAGTTCGAACACCCTTGATTTTCCTTAAAATTCCTTGAGTAAGGAACAAAGTATACCGTTACACATCTAAATCTACGCCTACGATGTTAGAATGCCATGGTTCCCCCTCTAGTTTCTAGACAGACCCAAACCCTATTCCTTAACTAAGGAGCAAAAACAAACGCTTACGAAAACACACATGATGGATATGTAGTAAGTCACTCGTCGCATGCTCGATTTAAGAACTCAATCGCTTGTAGAACCTCTCGTTTGAATGCGAGCGATTATTGTCTATCTGTTTTTGAAAGCAAGGTGTTTTTCTTGTTTTTGCTGGAAAATAGTGTGGGTAGAGCTTTTTTATGGTTTTTACTTCTATAACTTTGTTCGAAATCCAGATTTAGACGTAGCTAAAATGGAAAGACTTTTAAACGCAATTTTGGAATCCTATGATTTACGAATCATATACGATTCGTAAAAAAAGAGGAAATAGAGATGAGAATGTCAAAGAAGAAATTGTTGGCGATAGCGTTAACCTTAACTACGTTCTTGGCTATGTTTGCTACTTTGGGACCCGTTGTTGTTTCTACACAGTTCATAGATTTGAATAATTACTGTTGGATTGAGGGAGTGCTTCACAACGACACTTACACGTTGTATCCGTATGCCCAAGAGAGCCTAGACATAGGTTTCTCAAAGTACGGAGAGATGATAGGCTATAACGAAGCCACGAAGATAGGACTTGGACTACAATATCCTGGATACTCAGGCGCAGCGGATCCTGATCTGGCGCCTCTAGGCACTTACGATCAGAGAATTGAGACTTCTGTTGATCCCTTCTGCAACGAAGAGATAGGCGTTGACTGGTGGATGAACGGTTGGTTCCTAGACATAAAGTACACTCCATTGGGCGCTGCTGACAGGGAGATATGGGCTTTTGCTATGTTCAGTGACGGTGCAAAGCATGGAGGCGGCTGGATAGTCATGCCTTCTGTTGGTGAGGATTCTCCGGCTAGACCAGTGTGGCAAGACAATCCACCCTACGCTAATCCTGATGTTACCGTTTACCCAGATAGCGTCATACCTGCAGCTCAGAAACCGAACTATATGGGTGGAAGGAAGACCAACGGATACTGCGAGACGGATCCGATAGAGATCATCTATAATGGACCGAGAAAGTTCATAGCGATTTGCCGAACGAGGATCAGTGACGTGGGTGCGGCTGCGGATCTGGTTGACTTAACCTTTACGTTCATCTTCAACAAGGCGGAGAAGAATGTCATCATACTTAAGGATATCAAGAGGTTGTACAAGAAGAGTCCTATGAACGTTCAGTTTGGCAACCGTGGTGAGTGGGACCTCGGTATCTCGCCTGACACCGACTCTTATATTCACTGGTACACTGATGAACCGGTCCAATATTGGGGCATGGACGGAACTGGGGAAATTGACTCCACTGAGATAGCGAATTCTTTTGAGTTCTTCAAGAACTATTTCTTGCAGTACAAGTACCCGAAGAAGTGGTGGGACGAAGTGCCTGATAACGAGATACCCACGAGGGTCCGTGATGAATGGACTGACGAATGGAAGTACTTCTCAGATTTAATGAGTCGCTATGGGGACACACGTCCGTCGTGGAATGAGACGCAGGAGACATGTTACGGTCGCGAGTGGCACTATGACTCCTACATAAAAGAACATTCTTACGCTGTGGCTCAGGTGATATCCATGGCTGGTGATTACGTGGGCGCCTTGGCTGTTTGGCCTCATCCAGAGTTCTGGGCTGCTCACAACCTTTACTACCCGCCAACTCGCACTACACTGGCAGGAGGAGGAAAGAACCCGGCCTCTCTAACGCTTATGCTTACGCCGATATCCAGGATGCTCGAATGGAACAGATGGACGGTGGTTGAGGACCCAACAAGCGATGAGTATCCGCATGGTTACGTAGAAGACAGAAGCGACGTGTGGGTTAAAGTGGATGACGTAGTCACCGCGGCAGGTGCTACGAAGGAACCCATCATTCCGTTCACGATCTATGAGCACGACTTCAAGCTAGACTCCACGATACCTACTTACAGGATGGTGTCAGTTTACATGTTGACTGATAGGCACGATGCAGACGACGCAGACGCACGACGGGGAGTGAATGCCGAAGATTGGTCGAATGGCGTAAACCAGATTGACAGGGAAATCCAGTACCAACTCGACGAAATCTTTGATCCATGGGACATCTACGATGCGATGCACAAGAACACGAAGAGCTGGGTACAATTCTTCGACGCTGGTGTTGAAAGTCCAACCATTCCTTGGGTGTCGCCGAACATAGAGGAGTGGGATGGTGAAACCATCTATTGTATCCAACTTGACTCTGAAAGAGAGGTAGAGGTTGGCAAAGAGATTCCTTGTCTACCTGTCTACCCGGGAATAGAGCCTGACGTTCGTCCTGATGACTGGGACAATGAGCACGTTCTCACTTGGGACGCCTACTGCGCATTCACTGAAAGAGTTCTCGTAGACAACGGCACAGGATATGAGTTGATTCCAAGAGGCATACTCCTTACTGATGGTAAAGCCACATCCACATCGTATGTCTACGGTTATCACTGGCTTGATCCAAAACCAGTCGAGATAGATGAGTACCCTGAAGGCCGTCGTTTCTACACTATTAACTTGAACACGGGAAGAATAAGCTTCTATAAGTATGATAAAGTCACAAAGACTTTCAAACCATGGTATCTACCTATAGATTCTATGGTCAAGGTTCTATGGTCAAGCGAACACCACGAGACAACCGCTGATCAATGGAATGAAGACACCCTGTGGGAGTACAATTACGAATTAGACCGGTGGGAGTACGCTATTGACGGAGTGAACTTCCGCTTCCCACTACACCACGACATAATCTCCGAATACAAAGACGACACAGAAGTGTTCCTAATCGAACAACCACCCGAAAGACTCTTCAACGTACAGAAGACTGACGGCACACCCTGGTACGCGTGGAGTGGTAGATCCTTGACAGTTTGCAATGTTTCCAAGTGTAAAGAAGTCGACGTGAAATACTGGAATGGCACCACGCTAGAAGGCGAAGACAGCTGGATTGAGGACAAGTTCCACAAAAGTGAGACAGGCAAAGCTAATCAAACTTTCACCCTCTCTGGTACATCCCCACTATACATTAAGAAAGTGTGGATCCACAGCGAAAAGGCTCTAGTAGGCGGAGACTACGTCTTCAACAACGCAACCAAAACCATATACATGCAAGACCCCGTGCCTTATTGCCAATGGCTCTTAGTCAACTACACAGCCAATAACGGCACCATCAGGTATTCAAACTTCTTCCACGGAGACGGATCAGAAACAGCGTTTACACTATACACATATCCTGATGTAGGCAGTCTAAAAGTCTCCAACACCGAAACACTGCAACAGATAGTGAACTACACCGCAAGCGAGAAACCGCTAGGAACTGGAATTCGAGTTCCAAGAGCAGACTGTTACTGGAATAATGTCACTGGCGGCACATTTGCGAACAAGACCTGGGAAAGATTCGGCGTCTGGGAAGAAAGAGAATGGCTAAACGTAACCGACACCAAAGTGAGAGGCAACTGGATAATACGCGAAACAAGCACATGCGACGAACTAGTCCTCGACCAAGCACCACTCAACTCAACCCAGGTCGAGACAGACTGGCCTGGACAAGAGCTCAAAATAGTCTTTAAAGTCCCAAGCGGACGCTACGAATGGGGAGTAGTCGGAAAGACAGGCGCATCCGTAGACTCACTCGGCTTAGCCATGGTCACAGCAGCCTTCAAGAACAAACTAATAGAATTCGGAATCGGCGGCCTAGACAAACAAGACTCAACCTATGGACCGAGAATCCCATCGCTGATAGACGAAAACATCAGCCCAGACTCCATCGGCAGATACCACCTCCATGACGACTGGTGCTACTCACGCACGCTAGACGAGGAAGCTATGGAGGAGTCCTGGCCAATATCGAGCTCCAACATAATCAGCGTGGGCGGAACAGCCGTCAACAAAATAACCACATACTTCAACGAATTCGCACAAGCACTAGTGGGCAGCACAGTACGCGGCACGGCTGGAAGACCAGGCATCTACGCGGTGACATGCTGGGACAAAGCCCTGTCTACACGTGGCTTCTATCAATTCCCAGCCGCATTGACAGAACGCTACGGCTACGCAATCATCTCAACATACAAAGACAAAAACGGAACCGTAGGCTTCATAGTCCACGGATGGAGCGGACAAGACACCTACTACGCCGCAAAATGGTTCGACGAACACAAGTTCGAACTTCAACACCTCAACTTACACGTCACAGACCTGATACTAAGAATCGAATACAAGTACAGCGATGGAACCCTAAGGTGCACACCAGTAGTCAGCATTCGCGAACATCTGGGAACAATAAGCGAAAAACCACAACACGACTGTCCTCCTTAAAATCGCCACACACCTCCTTTTTTTATTTTTCCACTTTCTAAACAAGAAATCATAAGGAAAATCTTCTACCTCAACCCTCTCAGTTATTGTTAGAAATTAAGACTAAAAGTTAAGAAATCGAATTACCCGATTATCATTGTAGGTACGAGAGCCTAGACATGAACATCAAATTCCGTTTCGCTGAGCATACAGAGAACAAAGAATGGAACAAAGTCGTAGAAAAGAGTGACCAATCTGAAATTTATCACTCGTTTGAGTGGGGAGAACTGCTTGAAAAAACCTACAACGTCAAAGTTTTTCGACTGGTCACTGAAATAAACAACACAATAGTGGGCATACTACCATTCGTCTACTTCAACAACCCCATATTTGGTCGTAAGATAATCTCCTTTCCATTCTCTGACACGGGCGGATCCCTACTTCTCGATGAATATCACTGTCTCTCCCAAGAGTTCATCAAAAAACTCATCAAAATCGCAAAAAACTGGAACGCAAACTTCATTGAATTTCGTCTACTTCAAGAGAAAACAAATGATTTATCCAGCCTCAATTTTACTCCAGGTCTTCAAGCCTTCACCTATAGACTTGACACCACAAAACCCTACGAGGAAATCTGGCACAACTACAGCAAAAAAATCAAACATAACATTAGAAAAATGAAAGACATCGGCATAAGAATAAGAGAAGCCCAAACTGAACATGACATAGGCATATATTACAATATCTACTTAAGAAGAATGAAGGATTTCGGAACACCACCCGCACCATTTCCGTTTTGGCGGAACATGTGGAACATTTTCCATCCCAAAAAAAGAATGAAATTAATATTCACCGTTCTGGATGGCAAAGAAATAGCAGGGTTCACAGCCCTCCTCTTCAAACGGAAACTATACCTCCTCCTAAACGTCTCCCTAACAGAATTCTGGAAATACTACGGCTTAAACGAGTTACTCTTCAACTGGTACATAAAATACGCGTGCGAAAACCAGTACGAACTAGTTGACTTCGGAAGAACAAGAAAAGGCACAGGAGTTCAACGATTCAAAGAGAAGGGATGGGGGACAAAACGCATCCCCCTCAGCATATACCACCTCTTCCTGCGCGGTAGAATGAGAAACCCTCTAGAGACGGCATTACAAACAAATAACATATATGCTAAAGCTTGGAAAAAATTCGTTCCTACCAACATTACACCATTTCTTGGATACCTGCTCAGAAAGAACGTGGGTGATGTCTAACGCCATGCACGCGCATGTGCAGTCAAATGTCCCTAACATTTCTAACAGTCATATTGTGAATCCACTGCGCAGCATATGTCCAAAACACATTTGGCAATAAATGAGTAATAACTCGAGCAGACCAATAGACAATGTAACCAAGAAAATTCAACGGAAATATTTTAAATTTGAGATTAGATTTTTTGAGAGATACAATATCCTTACTACCAAACTCTGAAGTTTTTCTGTCCCAGTAAGGTACATTATCAGAATAAATTCCGAAAAGAAGAAAGCAAAGATGTCTTTTCTTTGCTATGGGAACTATTATTTCATGCATTTTGGTACCTAGCCCCTTCCCTCTCCAATTCTCATAAATATACGTAGTAGTAATATTGAATACACTTCTTATCCCACATACACCGACAACATCTCCATTGTTATTTATCGCAACGGCTAGAATCTTAGAAGGTAAAAAAGCACTAGCCCATTCTTTAGGTAAATCTAGCAATTTCGATTTGAGGTTTTCTCCAAGCCCAAGAACAAACTTCAAAAGAAGACACCCCTAAACCATAACTTTCTCCAGCATGTCTCGAATAGGCACCTTTGGGCAATCAAAGGTCTCCAAAAGGTTCTCTAAAGCCTTAAGCGTATACTCCCCACAGCGCCTTGTGACATGAAAACGAACTCCTCCTAACTTCTGGACATTAGGATCTACATCAAATGGATGAACATAAACAATCGCTGGTATACCTCTACGAAGAAACCACTTGATCGCCGTCTTTACATAAGTTACCCCAAAATTCCTCAAAAACCATCCACCGACAGGCAAGCGCAAATAAGGAAAAACCGCGATAGGCGCTTCAAAGAACTCCTTTTCTCCTCCACTAACACGATACGGACAAAGTGAAGCACCGTAATCACTCCACCAACCAGGTATCCACACGGACGGAACAACAGAAGAATCATAAACGTAGCCCATCTTACTCAGCAATGAAATAATTGCTGGATTGATTCTGGAAAAGGGAGCTCTAAATCCAATGGGCGCTTCCCCCGTTATTTTTGCCAAGATATTGCGACTCTTCCCCTCCGTCTCCTCCAATGTACTTAACGAAATCTTAGTTAAATCTAAATGAAAATATCCGTGGGAAGCAACTTCATGACCGAAGTCATAAATTTCTTCAACAACTTCCGGAAAAATCTGGGCTATCTCGCCTAACACAAAAAATGTGGAACTCACGTTGTGTTTCTCAAAAAGACCCAGAATGCTTTGCAGTGGTCTTATAAATGCTCCTCGTGGAGGGTGATGTTTCATTGTGTGGGCACTCGGCCTTAAACTATGAAAACCTTCTTCTACGTCAACTGTTAAAGCTAGCATCACTGACCTATTACTCCATCCACACCTATGAAGTGTTTTGTTTTCAAAAAAGTTTCTCTCTTCGCTTTTCCACTTAACACTGAGTCTAACCAATGCACACACTATGGCATCGCATTAGAACGTAAAAAAACGAAAACTAAAAGGGTTGTCTGGACCTGAATTTTGGTGTTTGTGCGCGCATTTATGAGTGCACATATCATATGAAGTAATATGCCACACGAGTAATATCTCTTAAATAACTTTCGGTTTTTCTTTTATCTTAAATAACGAGAAAGGAGATGGACGAATGAAAGGTAAAATAAAAGCGATAATCATAGCTGCGATGCTTTTGGCAATATTGCTTATCGAACCTCTATATCTAAAAATTGTTATCGCTCAGGAGTACGTGACTAGTGCTCCAGATGACACTTCTGGAGTTTGGCTGTTCAGTGCAGGCACGACTATCCCGGCTGGAGCACCAACCTGCCCCATAATAGAAAGAGCAGTCTTCTACGGATTATTTGACTATATAGGTGACTCACCAGAAGAAGTCTACGCTTTCGGCTGGGGTCCAAGCGAACCAACCCCTGGACAAGAAGATAAGACTCTAGCAAAAGTCATCCAAGGGCTTTCAGCCATCGACGACTTTGGCTATCTTGCGGACGCAAACGATGACACAGCAAATTTCGACACTGGAAAGGGCGGATACTTCTTAGGAGGCTTCGATCCCGCCACTTCACAAGTCATTATTTCAGATGGCGTAAAGGCAACCGGAGTGTTGGGACCATCTGGGGCTACCAGCCTAGAAGAAGCAGAAGAAGCCATAAACGGGTACGAAATCTTCATCTTTGAGGACGCCGAACTCAGCGGCATGATCGTAACCCTAAGCAACAGCAAAGGTCTGAGCATAACCTTCTCCATCGCTGACCTTCAAGTCAACCCGCCAACCCTCTACGGCGCCGACGACACCATGATAGCGATCGACCTAGACAACATGAAAGGCTTCGACGGCACCTTCATCGACACCATTCGAATACAAGACGACGGCATCACTTCACCCTCCACCTACGGTGATACAACCCTAGAGATAGACGCAATAGCCGTAAGAAAACCCGTAAAAAGACGATGTCCAGTTGTCTTTTTCACCGATCCCTCAACCATCGGAAACATCACCTTTGGAGGCGTAACCTATACCAACGGCCAATCTGACACTTTCCCGTATGGAACCTCTGGCTCGGCTTACGCAAACTCTCCTGAGGGCTGGGTCTTTGACCACTGGATAACCGTCGGCAACGTCCAGGTCTCAAGCACAACAGTCAATCCAACAACCTTCAACATCACCTGCGGAGGCAACCTCACCGCCGTCTTCAAACAGATTGTGTGTCGGGTTGTCTTCTACACAGCTCCTTCCACCATTGGCAACATAACCTTTAAGGGAGACACCTACACTAACGGTCAATCTGACACGTTCCCATACGGCACCTCAGGCTTGGCCTACGCTAACGCTCCTACAGGCTGGGCTTTTGACCACTGGATAACTATGGGCAATGTTCAGGTCTCAAACACGACAGCTAATCCTACAACGTTCACAATCAAGTGTGGAGGTAACCTAACAGCCCTCTTCAAGCAGGTTCAATGCTTGGTTAAGTTCTACACTGACCCCTGCTCTGTGGGCAACATTACCTTTAAGGGTGTAACCTACACTTGTGGCCAGTCTGACACGTTTCCCTACGGCACTTCTGGTTTAGCCACTGCTAATGCTCCTGCAGGGTGGGTCTTCGACCACTGGGTAACCGTTGGCAACGTTGAGGTTTCAAGCACAACGTCCAACCCAACAACCTTCACAATCAGATGTGGCGGCGAACTCACTGCCGTCTTCATACAGCGAGGCACTGGAGACTTTGGAACCATAGGCTACTGGAAACACGTTTTCTACGTTTGGAAGACGGGCAAAGGAACATTCAAAGAGTACATAGAAGCCATCCTAGAAGACTATTTGGAAAGAATAAACGCGACATCCACTGTATTCAGCGAGAACTACACTCTCACTATGAACAGCGCGTATGACCTTCTATGGAACCACGATTCAAGCATGAGGACAAGAGCTCTCAAACAATGCTTAGCCAGCTGGTTAAACTGGGCCGACGGCGCCACCACAATGACTCAAATGGTAGACACAAACTATGACGGAATTCCTGACATGACATTCGGCGATGCCATGGAAATAGTGGAGGATATACTGAGAGATTCAAACAGCAGCTGGGAAGACCTAGAGTACGCAAAGAACATATGTGATTCGATAAACAACATGTGACAACTAAGCATACAACTACAACCTCACTGGGGATTATAAGAAAAAGTCCCCTTTTATTTTATAGCAACATCTCTTCTTTGCGAACATATACAAAGTATTTATCGATTATTAATCATGAGCCCTTTCGGCTTTTCCATTTAAGCCTTTGAGTTCTATAGAGAATTTTGCAAAAGTTTTATACATGCATAGGTAAAGCAAAACTTCAAAGAGTGTTAGTGAAATGGAACGAATATTAATTACTGGTGGAGGAGGCTTTATAGGAAGTCACCTCGCAAGGCATCTGTATTTGCAAGGAAATTTTGTTAGAGTAGTTGACATAAAATTCGATGACTACATTCGAGACAAATACTGCAGTGAAAGACTGACACTGGATCTAAGAAACTTCGAAAACTGTCTCACCGCAACAAAAAGAATAGACAAAGTCTACAATCTTGCTGCAAACATGGGGGGCATAGGTTTCATCACAGCGGTAGGAGCTGAAATAATGCATGACAACCTGCTGATAAACACTCACA
>Ga0315314_1000579_pt1 | contig 39027 bp, 38 predicted proteins | sample TDP9_MG_FD_203631 | JGI IMG/M metagenome (GOLD analysis project Ga0315314, IMG submission 203631) | Freshwater sediment microbial communities from Lake Towuti, South Sulawesi, Indonesia - TDP9 | ecosystem: Environmental > Aquatic > Freshwater > Lake > Sediment | place: Indonesia: South Sulawesi... | reverse complement strand
GAAACTGAACCTGAGCTACATCGTCATAACCTCTGTCACCAGAGACGACCTTGCTGATGGTGGCGCTTCCCAGTTTGTCAAGGTAATTAACACACTTCATAAAAATAGGAGGGGTGTTATAGTTGAGGTCCTTATTCCTGATTTCCATGGTTCTGCTGAAGCCCTTAAGGCAGTCGTACAAGCTCATCCTGAAGTAATAAACCACAACCTGGAAACAGTTCCCAGCCTCTACTCAGAGGTCAGGCCGGGAGCCGACTATAACCGTTCTTTAGAACTCCTGTTTATGGTGAAAAGCCTAAACTCGGAAATAATTACCAAATCCGGTCTAATGCTGGGCTTAGGTGAAACTAAAGATGAGGTAGTGGAGGTTATGAAAGACCTGAGGGAAGCCGACTGCGACCTGCTTACCCTCGGTCAGTACCTCCAGCCTTCCTCCGAACATCATCCCGTGGTCAGGTTCATCTCCCCCGATGAGTTTTCCCAATATAGAGCCATAGGCAAGGAGATTGGATTTCCTGGAGTTGCCGCCGCACCTCTAGTGAGAAGCTCGTTTAGAGCGGCTGAACTCTACGCTAAAGTAAAAGGCGATGCGCATAGTCTTAATAGCCCATCCTTCACTCGGGGCTAAAGTCCTGGACGCTATCCTTAAAAGGGAGGAGGTGGTGGCAGTGTTTGCCCCCGGCGTTGACCCTGAGAAGCAAACACCCCTTAAGGAATTAGCGGATGAGAATAGCATTCCATTCTATCAGCCCAAGCACATAAAAGACACCGGCGTTTATGAAAGTATCGCCAGCTACAAGCCAGACCTAGGGGTGATGGCCTTCGTTTCTGATATCATCCCTTTAGCCATACTCGACTGTCCCAAGCTGGGAATGATTATGTATCATCCGTCGCGGTTGCCTAAGCACAGAGGCGGTAGTGCCTTGAACTGGCCTATAATTCAAGGGGAGACCAAGACTGGTCTAACTATAATCTGGCCCGACCAAGGTATCGATACCGGTCCGATACTACTCCAGAAAGAAGTTGACATCCTCCCCGATGATACCGTGGGTTCCCTGTTCTTTAATAAATTGTACCCTATGGGGGTGGAGGCACTATCGGAGGCAATCCAGTTAGTCAAGGAGGGAAAAGCACCCCGCATTCCTCAAGACGATAGCCAGGCAACCTATGAGCCATTATGCCGGGAGCAGCATGGCATCATTGACTGGACTAAGCCTGCCCAGGAGGTCTATAACCTGATCCGGGGCACTAATCCTCAGCCGGGGGCGAGCACCACCTGGCGAGGACAAAGGCTGAAAATCTTCGATTGCCAGCTGATAAAATCCGCTCCCATAGGTGCCCCCGGTGACGTCACCTCTGTCAGTGAGGAAGGGTTTGTTGTTGCCTGTTGGGATGGCAGTATCATGGTCAAGCGGGTCCAACCCGCCGGCGGTGGCAAAATCACCACTGCTGAGTTTATTAAAAATGCCAATCTCAAGCAGGGCGACCGGCTGGGATAACCCTCTTTTCCTTGCCAAGTTTTCCGATTTCATTAAAGCAGGCACCCCATCTTTGACAGGTAGGAAATTTAGGGCTAAAATAGATACGATTTAGCGGGAGTAACTCAGTTGGCAGAGTCCCTGCCTTCCAAGCAGGTTGTCGCGGGTTCGAGTCCCGTCTCCCGCTCCACAGATAATTTTGGACTTTGCCACAGTGAGACCCAACGCCTTAACCTCCCGTGGCTTGTAGTTGACACAATTTGCTGTTATACTAGTTACAGCGGTTTAGGTCTAGGTTATCACAAAATCGGCTAAGTTATTTTTACTTTTAGATTTACCGAGCATTGGGTGACCAACAACTCTAACCGACTATTAAAGAGAGGAGGTCATTCAATGAGTTTTCAGGATAAGTCGATCCGATGTTCCGATTGCGGGACTACCTTCATTTTCACCGCTAGCCAGCAAGAGTTCTTCGCATCTAAAGGCTATACCAACGACCCCAAACGGTGTCCCTCATGCCGTGAAGCCAGGAAGTCAGCACGTTACGGTGATATTGGCTATAACCCAAGGTCTCGACGCCGAATGTTCCCCGCAGTATGTGCTCAGTGCGGGAATGACACGGAAGTGCCGTTTGAGCCTCGCGAAGGTAGGGCGGTGTACTGTAGTGACTGCTACAGTAAAGTTAGAGCGAGTAAATAATGCTAGTTTGACCCCTTTAGAATCTGCTAAGGGGCACTCAGTTAGTGAAAGGGAGGCAATCAATATGAATATCTATGTAGGTAATTTATCGCCCGAGGTAACTGAGGATGAATTGCGGGAAGCATTCACTGCATTCGGGCAAGTCACCTCGGTAAACATCATCAAAGATAGGTACAGCGGGCAGTCCAGAGGGTTTGCCTTTGTTGAGATGCCAAAGGTATCTGAAGGGCAAGCCGCGGTTGCTGGCCTCAAAGGAAAGACATTGAGGGATAGGATTCTCAACGTTAGTGAGGCTCGGCCTCGCTCCGAGAGGAGAGGTGGCGGGTTTGGTGGCGGAGGACGCCGGAGATACTAAATCAGCCATCACCACCCGTGTCTCCCTGTATGATACCTCAGATTAGCCTGAGAACCAGCTTCTCTGAATGGTAGACCATTGACAGAGGGAATTAGTTAGAGTATAAGACTAGGTATTGGGATAGCTACCTAATCCCTAGGAAATAGACCAAAGGAGGTGATAATGGCCAGGCATGAGGATGATTGGGAGAAAGATGAAAGGATGTGTTTCCTGGCTACCGCAGCTTATGGCACACCTGCGTCTGAAAAAATCGACCTTCTGCGTCAATTTCGGGATGAGTTACTGTTAAAAAATCCGGCTGGTAGAGCCTTTGTGGCGATGTACTATAAACTCAGTCCTCCGATAGCTGAATTTATCTCCCAACACCCAACATTGAGAACTGTGGTAAGAGAGTGCTGTATCAACCCTGCCGTAGTTTTAGTGAAATTAACTAGAAGCTCCTGGGCGGAGTAACGCACCAATAGTTTCCTCGCCACATTTAACAAAAAGGCTAGGTATCTATCCATAGATACCTAGCCTTGCCTATAATCGTGATAGTTCGACATTGACTTTAACCCTTGCCTATTCTAAACATCTTAGTTCTGCATACAGGGCACACACCCTGGGTCGCCGGCCGGCCATTCTTCATGATTATGGCCCTAGTATCCCTCATTTCCCGTTTGGCGCGACACTTCACACAGTAAGCTTGCATTGGTTAGCCTCCTTTTTTGATACAATAATAGGCCGTTCCTTGTTATAATGTCAATATCAAAAGTCTAAACTATAGTACTATTTAAAACAAATTGCAAGCGTTGTTTAGCTTGACAAGGGATTACATTATTAGGTTTACTAATGCTTAAGGTGCTTGAAAGCGCTAGGTTAGGACTGGTAAGTTAGTCCAGCAGCGTTTCCGATTTAGAAGTTAGGATGTGACAAAGGGAGGAATATATGGGGCTTAATACTCGGATGTTTTTGTTAATCGCACTTCTTTTTGGCATCCTCTACGGCATCATCACTGGTGTCGGCGTTTTGATCGGCGTTGGTAGTGCAGTGTTTTACATAATCGTAGCTTTCATCATCCTCGGTATCCAGTATCTGGTTAGCCCGGCTATAGTTAGCTGGACGATGAAGATAAAGTGGGTTTCGGAAAAGGAGGCGCCAGAGCTGTACCGGATGGTAGCCGAACTTGCCGAGAAGGCGCATGTGCCTAAGCCTAAAGTTGGCATCTCACAGTTAGCGATACCAAACGCCTTCGCTTTTGGTCGAACTCAGCGGGATGGGCGAGTCTGCGTTACCCGGGGTCTCCTGAATCTACTGAGCAAGGATGAACTTAAGGCTGTCCTGGGGCACGAGATATCTCACGTCAGACACCGTGACATGGTAATCATCACCCTGCTTTCAGCGGTCCCGCTGGTGATGTATTGGATTGCCTGGAGTCTGATGTGGGGAGGGGCTTTGGGCGGCCGCAGACAGGGGGGTGGTTACGCAGCACTAATTGGGCTTGGTGCCTTCCTCCTTTACTTTATTACCAATCTCCTGGTCCTCTATGGCTCAAGGATACGTGAGTACTATGCTGATCTGGGGAGTGTCAAATTGGGGAATATGCCGCATCACCTAGCCTCAGCGTTATATAAGCTCGTCTATGGGAATGCGCGCTTAAGAAACAGTCAGGAACTTAAACGAGTTGAAGGGGTTAGGGCTTTCTTCGTCAACGACCCCTCTCGGGCGTGGAATGAGATAAAAGAGCTAGCCGAAGTTGACCGGGATATGAGTGGCACTATTGACTATGACGAACTTATGGAACTTCGCCAGAAGGAAGTTCGATTGGGCATCGCATATAAATTGATGGAGCTTTTCAGCAGTCACCCCAATACGCTCAAAAGGGTAAAGCACTTGTCCACCCTTGTTGTTTAATTGTCCAGCTTGACTAATCATTAACCAAGGCTACTCCTAGCTTGCCTTTTCTCTGATTCTGATTTTAGTAAGTGATGAAGGAGGGGGAAATGGGACGACTAAGTCGTGTCAAATGGTGCTTACTGGGTTGTCTGATAGTGGGGGTTGTCTTCATAGGTGTATCTGTGGTTCAACCCGGCAGGCTTACTAGTGTGGTAAAGCTGGTGGCTAATAGCGATTTTGCCGGTAAGATAAGAGCCATCGTAGCCAGAGAGGCTGTTGATGAATATCACCCTGTTGAGATGGTCGTTGATACCGTCGGGGTGAGTAAGGTTGATTCTCAGCCAATGGTAGTTTTAAAGGAGAAGGCTGGGGAGCGCTATCTTATTATTTCCATTGGTCTGGCTGAGGCAAATGCTATAGCCGTAATCACTGAAGGGGTCGATGTACTGCGGCCATTGACTGCCGATTTGCTCTGCTCCATCATGGATAGGCTTGGGGCAAGCGTCAAATCCATTGTTATTAGCGACATTCAAGATAGTACTTTCTACGCCAACATCATCCTCGAGGCTAATTGGACAGAGATGAGGATTGACTCCCGTCCTAGTGACGCCATTGCGGTTGCGTTAAGGGCTGGAGTGCCTATCTACGTTGAGGAGTCGGTCTTAGATAAAGTCGGAGTTAAGCCAAGCCAGGATTCAGAAGGTTATATCCTCAGTGGCGCTATCAGTTTTTCTTCTTATCTTGGGCACTATCCTTTACTCTAGGCACTGCTGGAGGACGGAGTAACAACCTGGAGCCGTTGCACTTATAGCTATTGGCTGGTATAATAAGGTTTGTAGGTAAATAGGTTAAATTTAGGATATTGTCTATCGGCGAATCTATATATTCTGTTGAACAAGAGCAATAACGGTGGTTGAAACCTCTCATCTCCGAAGAGGGTGAGAGGTTTCTATTTAATAGATGGAGGGACTCCAGCCACGGTTCCGAATAAAGAGCAGCAGATGACTGAAGATGAAAAGTTGGAGATAATGCGCCATTCGGCAGCCCATGTTTTGGCTGAGGCGGTTCAGTCTATCTTTCCTGATGCCAAGTTTGGCATTGGACCGGCTATTGAAAATGGCTTTTACTATGACTTTGAACTACCCCGCTCGTTGACTCCAGATGATTTACCCATCATTGAGGCTAGGATGAGGGAGATAATCGCTCAAAATCAGCCCTTTGTTAGACAGGAGGCAACTAAGCCGGAGGCTCGAAAACTGTTTGCTGCTCAACCCTATAAGCTGGAGTTAATTGATGAGATTCCGGACGAAAAGGTCAGTTTGTATCGGCAAGGCTCATTTGTTGATTTGTGTCGCGGACCACATGTGAGTTCTACTGGGAAAATAAAGGCGTTTAAGCTGATTAGCATTGCCGGTGCCTACTGGCGGGGTGATGAGCACCAGCCTATGTTACAGCGCATTTACGGCGTTGCCTTTAATACTGAAAAGGCTCTGGCTGAGCATGTAGAGAGGCTTGAAGCAGCCGTCAGGCGTGACCATAGGAAATTGGGGGCTGAGCTTGACCTGTTTAGTATCCACGAGGAAGCTGGTGCCGGGCTGGTTCTCTGGCACCCCAAGGGAGCGGTGATACGCCGTGTTATTGAGGACTTCTGGAAGGACGAGCATATTAAGCGTGGCTATGCTCTGGTATACACCCCCCATATTGCTAGACTTGACCTATGGAAGACCAGCGGTCACTGGGAATTCTACCGTGATTATCTATACAGCCCAATGGAGGTAGAGGGGCAAGGGTATATTATTAAACCGATGAACTGCTTGGGGCATATCCTGATTTATAAAACCAAACAACGCAGTTATCGAGAGCTGCCACTGCGTTATGCTGAGCTGGGCACTGTTTATCGTTATGAGCGCTCCGGGGTATTGCTGGGTCTAGCCCGGGTCAGGGGCTTTACTCAGGATGATGCCCATATTTTCTGCCGTTTTGACCAGCTGGAAGATGAAGTGGTCGGGGTATTAGATTTAGCTCGGTTTATGATAGACGCCTTTGGTTTTACCAACTACCAGGTATTACTTTCTACTCGCCCCGAGAGATATGCCGGCACGATAGAGGCGTGGGAGCAAGCTACTGAGACCTTGAGCCAAGCTCTGGCACGGCTAAAAGTTGCCTATAAAATCGACCCGGGGGAAGGTGTATTTTACGGTCCCAAGATAGATATTAAGTTCGAGGACGCCCAGGGTAGAGGATGGCAGGGTCCTACTATTCAAGTTGATTTTAACCTGCCTCAGCGCTTCAATGTTACCTACATCGGGGAAGACGGCAAGGAACACATGGTAGCCATGATACATCGCACTGTGCTGGGTAGCATGGAGCGCTTTCTTGCCTCGCTTATTGAGCATTATGGAGGTGCCTTCCCGGTATGGCTGGCGCCAATTCAGGTAATGATAATACCGGTAGCTGACCGCCATCTGGACTATGCCTATAAGCTGGAGGCTGAGCTTAGAAGTGAGGGGGTGAGGACAGAAGTTGATGCTCGGTCAGAAAGGATGAACCTCAAAATTCGACAAGCACAGTTGGATAAGATACCATATATGTTAGTAGTAGGTGACAAAGAGGTAGCCACGGCTACTGTTTCGGTGCGTTTGCGTAGTGGTGAAAAAGCGCCTTCCCAGCCCTTGGATAGCTTTAAGGAAAGTATTAAAGTGGCCATAGCCAATAAGGTGAAGGATTTAAGGTTGTGATTTGATTACTCTTAGTGAGTGTGTTATAGTTCTTGTCCGTAAAATAGGCGAGCTTAAAGGAGGTAAGTAGGGACATAGATAAGAAGCTACGTGTTAATGAGAGGATTATGGCTAGAGAGGTTCGCCTGGTGGGGGAGAAGGGGGAGCAGTTGGGTGTCATGCCAATAGACCAGGCACGGGAGATGGCCAGGAAGCGAAACCTCGACCTTGTTGAGGTAGCGGCAACTTCAGTGCCCCCGGTATGCCGCCTTCTTGACTATGGAAAGTTTAAGTATGAGCAGGCAAAGAAAGAGCGTGAGGTTAGAAAGAGCCAGAAGGTCTCGCTGTTACGGGAGGTCCGGTTACGACCTAGGATAGATAACCACGATTTTGAAGCTAAGACCAGGTTGGTAAAGAAGTTGCTAGATGGTGGTGATAAGGTCAAGGTAAGTGTAATGTTCAGGGGGCGTGAAATCACACATCCTGAAATGGGCTGGAGGCTATTGCAGAGGATGATAGAATCACTAAAGGGAGTAGCTTCTCTGGAGAGACAACCGGCAATGGATGGTGCGAGAATGGTTATGGTCTTATCACCAGCACCAGCTCAAAAGGCTAAGTCAGGGAAGGACGAAGGAAGCCAGGATGCCAAAAATCAAAACCCATAAAGGAGTGCGGAGCCGCTTCCATATTACCGGTAGCGGCAAAATTATGCGGACTAAAGGTGGGAAAAGCCATCTGCGCCGTCGAAAGGCAAAGCGAACTAAGCGCCTCTTTGATGAAACAATAACAACAAGCCCTAGTGATAGGGTCCGGATAAAAAGGCTTCTACCTTACGGAGTTAGATAGGAGGATATTGTGCCACGAGTAGAGGTAGGCGTAACGACACGTCGCCGACATAAAAAAATACTCGCCTTGACCAAAGGGCATAGGGCAACCAAGCATTCCCTTTATCGTCGAGCTCATGAGTCTATGCTCAAGTCATTGAGTTATGCCTATAGACACCGCCGTGAGCGTAAGGGTGATATGAGGCGCCTTTGGATTTCGCGGGTTAATGCTGCTAGCCGAGCCCAAGGACTCACCTATTCCCAATTTATGGATGGCTTAAAAAGGGCTGGGGTTGAAATTAACCGTAAGCTGTTAGCTGATATGGTAGTCAGAGAACCTGAAGCCTTTGCTAATTTAGTAACCATAGCTAAAGGCAAAGCCCAGGACTAAAAATTAGTTAACCCTATCCCCTGTTTCCCCTTCCCCTTGATAAGGGGAAGGGGAAACAAAATAATAAAGAGGGCGATAGCCCTCTTAAACACCTTTATTGATAGAGGAAAGGGAAGATAATTTCTCAAGCGGGGCTAAGCCCCTCTAAAGACTCTTTATTAGTATATTTTCTTGACCCCTTCGCTACTGATAACCTATAATCCCAGTTAAGGTAAAATGTTAACTCAGCTTGAAGAATTAAAATCAAAAGCGCTGCGTGAGTTAGAGGATATCAATGACATTAAGGGGCTGGAATCTTGGCGAGTTCGTTATTTGGGCAGGAAGAGCAATCTAACCAAGGTTCTGCGTAGCTTAGCCTTGTTACCTCTTGAGGAGAGGAAAGTCGTTGGCGCTCGGGCTAATCAGGTTAAGGTTGACCTAGAGGAAGGTTTAAGGCAGAGGGAACGAGTTTTACAAGAGTCACGACTGGCGGTATCGGCTGAGAAAGAGCGCATTGATATCACCCTGCCTGGTCGTCCTTTTCCTAGAGGTCATCTACATCCTATTACCCAAACCCTTCATGAAATATGTGACATATTTGTCTCTATGGGCTTTCAGGTGGTGGAGGGGCCAGAGGTAGATTGGGACTATTATAATTTTGAGGCGTTGAACATTCCCAAGGAGCACCCAGCCCGTGATACCATGTCAACTTCCTGGATTGATTTTGAGACTGATAATGGTGAAAGCCCCATGCTCCTTCGCACCCATACTACTTCGGTAACCGCCAGGATTATTGAGACCATGTCACCCCCAATAAGAGCAGTTGAGCCAGGAAAGGTCTATCGGTATGAGGCCAGTGATGCTACCCATACCCCTATGTTCTATCAAATTGATGGTGTAACTGTAGATAAGGGTATTACTATGAGCGAATTGAAGGGGACACTTTTTGAGTTTGCTCGCCGTTTCTTTGGCGAGGATAGGAAGGTGCGCTTCCGTTGTGACTACTTCCCCTTTGTCGAGCCTGGCGTTGAGATGGCGATAGAATGCTTACTCTGCGGTGGTAAAGGCTGCCGCTTGTGTAGCAATACCGGCTGGATTGAAATACTAGGTGCCGGAATGACCCACCCCCAAGTGCTTGAGCGTGGCGGTATTGATCCTGAGGTTTACACCAGTTTTACCTTTGGTATGGGCATTGACCGTCTGCCTATGCTTCGCCATCGAATCGACGATACTAGACTATTTTATAGTAGTGACCTTAGATTTTTGAGGCAGTTCTGAGAGATGAAGGTTTCGCTTAAGTGGCTCCGGGAATATGTAGATATTACCCTGCCCCCGAACGACCTAGCCAACAGGCTGACAATGGCTGGTACCGAGGTCAAGGGGGTGCAGGTTATTGGTGGTAGTTGGGAAAACATCGTTATCGGTCAAATCGTTGATATTAACCCCCACCCCAATGCCGACCGCCTTAGCTTAGCTACCATAGATTTAGGCACGGAGCGGCAGACTGTTGTCTGTGGAGCACCAAATCTCAGGCTGGGTGATAAGGTGGCCTTCGCCCGTGTTGGAGCTCAACTTATAGATGGGCATAGCGGGCAGGTATTCCGATTGAAACCAGCCAAGATTCGCGGCGTGGTGTCTAATGGTATGGCTTGCTCGGAGAAGGAACTGGGCATCTCTGACAGCCACGAGGGGATTATGGTCTTACCTGCCGAGGCACCTATCGGCACTCCACTGGCTAGCTATCTGGGTGATACTATTTTTGATATCGATGTAACTCCTAACCGTCCTGATTGCCTGTCCATAACTGGCATAGCCAGAGAAGTGGCTGCCCTGACCGGGCAGGGTGTGCATTTTGCTGAAGTTGAATATGAAGAAACAGCCTCACCTATAGACCGGCAAATATCAGTAGAAATTGTTGCCCCAGACCTATGTCCCAGGTATTGCGCCAGTCTAATCACCGGGGTAAAAGTGGCTGAGTCTCCGAGGTGGATGCAACAACGGTTGCTGAAATGTGGCATGCGCCCGATAAATAATATTGTAGATATTACTAACTATGTCATGCTGGAGTATGGGCAGCCGCTACATGCCTTTGATTACGACCAGATTAAAGGCAAAAAAATTATTGTCCGCTGGGCATCTGAGGGTGAAACTATAGTTACTTTAGATGAGGTGGAGCGACTCCTTTCTGAAGATATGCTGGTTATTGCTGATGAGGAGCAGGCGGTGGCTATTGCTGGGGTTATGGGTGGGGCTGATAGTGAGGTTACCCAAGAGACCACGTCAATACTGCTGGAAGCGGCTAATTTTAATCCACCCAGCATTCATTACACAGGTAGGGTATTGCGTTTACCCAGCGAAGCCTGTATGCGATTTGAAAGGGGCATTTCTCCTGAACTGACCATACCGGCTCTTAAACGGGCTACCCAGTTGATTATTCAGCTAGCTGGTGGCAAAGCGGCTAAAGGCTTGGTTGATGCTTACCCCGGGAAACGAGCGCCAGAGGCCATCTCATTATCAACTGCCCAGGTAAAGCAGCTCCTGGGTGTTGAGTTTAGTCTTGACCAGATAACTGAGGCGCTGACCTCTTTAGGCTTTGACTGTAAGGTGGCTTCAAAATCAGGGGTTAGGGTTACTGCCCCTTACTGGCGGAGTGATATACACCAGGCGGTTGACTTTATAGAGGAGGTAGCCCGTGTTGTTGGCTATGATAAGATTCCGGCGACTATGCTGGCTCAACCTGTGCCGAGACAAAGCCCCGAGCCTATTCTTAACCTAAAACAGAAAGTAAGATACAGCCTTATCGGTTACGGCTTTCAGGAGGTAATTACCTATTCGTTAACCAGTTTGGAAATGCTGAACAAGCTGCTACCTGAACCCCATCCTCTTGAACCTAAGCCCATTCGAGTAGCTAACCCTATGACTGTGGAGCAGGAATACCTTCGCCCTAACCTGCGAGCCAACCTTTTAGCTGTCCTATCGGTAAATAGGAGGTATGAAGACGGTGGTATCAGGCTTTTTGAGCTGGGCAAGGTATATTTACCCCGACAGAATGACTTACCCAGTGAGCCCGAAATGCTATGTGGCATACTAAGCGGCTCTAGATTTGAGAAATCGTGGCACGGTGAGGATGAGCTAGTTGATTTCTATGATGCTAAGGGAGTGGTCGAAGGCCTGCTCGCCCAGCTTGGTGTAGAAGCCAGCTTTGAAAAGGGTAAGGACAAAAGCTTACACCCGGTCAAGCAGGCAACCATGATTATAGCTGGTAACAAATTGGGCGTTGTCGGTGAGCTACACCCTAAAGTATTACAGGCTTTTGAAATCCTTGAGGCTGCCTGTCTCTTTGAGATTGACCTGACAGCACTTCTGCTTTTTACCTTGGGTCATAAAATGTTCCAGCCAATACCACGATTTCCAGCTATAGTTAGGGATATTGCCCTAGTCGTTGATGCTGAAGTAACCCATCAGAGGGCAAAGGATATTGTTAAGGGCTTTCCATTGGTGGAGCGGGTTACTATATTTGATGTCTATTCCGGCGGGCAACTGCCACCGGGCAAGAAGTCCCTTGCCTATAGCATTACCTTTCAGTCTCCAACCCATACTCTGACCGATGAAGAGGTCAACCAGGTCCAACAGCAAATCCTGGATAAGCTATCCAGTGAGCTTGGTGCCACCCTGCGCACTTGATACTAATTCCTTAAGCTTTGCCGCTACCTTTTCTAGTGGTACCAGTTGGGATTCTTTTTCCGAGCGCTTTTTTATCTCTGCACTATTAGCTTCCAGGGTGCGGGGGCTGATGGTAACCCGGATAGGTATTCCTAAGAGGTCGGCATCATTAAACTTAACCCCTGGTGATTCCTGGCGGTCATCAAAGAGCACCTCTAAGCCCTGTGCCTGTAACTCGGCATACAGCTTTTCCGCCGCAGTCACTACCCGGGGATTTTCCAGATATAACGGGCAGAGGTAGATGTGATACGGGGCGATAGACATCGGCCAGATAATACCTTTATCGTCATGATTTTGCTCTATGGCGGCGGCTAGTAACCGGCCAAGCCCAATGCCATAGCACCCCATGACCATAGGGTGGGATACCCCGTTAGCATCAATGTAGAAGGCGCCTAATTTCTCGCTAAGGAAGGTACCCAGCTTGAAGACATGCCCGACCTCAATGCCGCGGCTGGATGACAGTTTGCTGCCACACCTGGGGCATCCTTCTCCAGCCTTAGCCCGGGCGATATCGACTATGAGGTCAACTTTAAAATCTCTGGGGTAATTGACATTTCTAACATGGGTATCGGGTTTATTGGCCCCGGCAATAAAGTTAGCTCCTGAGGTTATGGAATCGTCGGCAATAACTTTAATGCCAGTTATACCTATAGGGGAGGCTGAGCCGGCTACTATCCCGGCTTGTTTCACCTCGGCTTCAGTAGCCAGGCGGAGGTCAAAGCAGTGGAGAGCGTTTTTCAATTTTACCTCGTTTACCTCAATGTCCCCTCTAATGACTACCATGACAAACTCGCCATCGGCGATATAAAAGACTGCTTTAAGAGTGTGGCTTTGAGGCACCTTGAGAAAACTTGATACCTGCTCAATAGTGCTTATACCCGGGGTGTCAACCTCTTCTAGAGGCAGCGGCTTTTCTTCGGCTAATTTGTCTTTAATGCTCTGAGCCTTCTCCGTGTTAGCTGAGTAGCCGCAATTATTACAGTAAATAATCTCGTCTTCACCAGTCTCAGTAGGAACCATAAACTCGTGGGAGTCCTTGCCCCCGATAGCACCGCTATCGGCTTCAACCAGGACGGTGGGTAGTCCACAACGAGTGTAGATATTGTGGTACGCCTGGAGCATCTTATTGTAGCTCTGGCTCAGTCCCTCTTCATCACAATCAAAGCTATAGAGGTCCTTCATGGTGAACTCGCGAACTCGCATTAGTCCGGCTCTGGGTCTGGGTTCATCACGGAACTTGGTCTGGATTTGATATAGCAGGAGGGGCAGGTCACGGTAGCTCTTAACATTGTGAATGACCAGCTCAGTAATGACCTCTTCATGGGTTGGTCCTAAGGCTAGTTTACGGTCTCGGCGGTCGGAGAGGGTAAACAGCCCCTTGCCGAAAGCCAGGTCTCGCCCGGTTTCCTGCCACAGCTCAAGAGGTTGAAGGACAGGGAGCATTAGCTCCTGCCCTCCAGCAGCATCCATCTCCTCCCGGATGATATTCTCTATCTTCCTCAGTACTCTCCAGGCTAAAGGCAAATAGGAATATACCCCAGCCGCTACCTGATATATCATCCCGGCTTTAAGTAGTAGCTGGTGGCTAACTGTTTCCGCCTCAGCCGACACCTCTCTCTGGGTCTTACCAAATAGCTTTGATATCCGCACTTACTTGACCTATCAAATTACTCTTGCAGACTTACCAATTGTGGACAAAATTAAGCCTGTCTTTAAGTTTACCAGCAGAGGGTAAATTTAAAGAAGATAGCTCAAACTCTTATTTGAGTGCCGTTTAGTCTGGCTAGGGCTTGGCGAATGCTTTCTTTCCTATTGAGATAAATATAATAGACAGTATGCCTAGAGGAACGATGGGGAACATCGCACAGATAGCGCCGGTAAGGGCGAACCCCCAGGCTTTCCTTCTCAGTGCAACTATGCCACCGATTAAGGCTATTATTCCAAGAGCGACCAGCCCACCGCCGATTGCTCCAAGCCCAAACATTCCTGTGATCGCAGCGACAAGTGTAGTCGCACCAAGTGCAATAGCGCCGGCAACGATACCCACGATACCACCAATTATGGTTAAGATACCAGCTGCTTTTGCCATTTGTTACCTCCTTGTTTTATTTTTAATTACGGTTTGGCAAATTCCTTCTTCCCCGTTGACACAAATATAATGGATAGAAGCCCCAGTATAAACGAACTGGGGAGAGCCAGGATAGAACCGGCAAGCGCCAGCCCCCATGCCCGCCGTCTAATAGCCTGGATACCACCGACCAAGGCTATTATTCCGAAAGTCAGTGATACCGCACCAATCACAATAAGAACAGTTGATGAAATACTGATTACCCGCTCAATAATTGATGGGATATCAATTGTCCCGGGGATGAAAACCCCAGCCCACCGACGTATCAAATCAGTTAATTCGGGAATAAAAGCTCTTACCCTGCCTATAAGTCCGGCTAGCACAAACATAAAACCACCTCTGCCCATGCCGATAGCCCCGGCAATTATGGTTAAAATACCTGCCGTCGTTGGCCTCCATGTCCTTTCCATTTGTTACCTCCTTATTTTCTGGAGTTTATTTGGAAGTAGTTACTTAATTTTAATCAGTGAGGCTAGATATAGCTTACAACTATTTAATCATATTAAGGCGCCTTATTCTAGTAGTTTAGGTTCAAGATTTTTATCATCCTCACCCCCCTTTATCCCCCTCTCCTTCAACCGTGGTGTACGAAAGGTAAAACTCCCACGGTTTCCTCAGAGACGCTATGCGGAGGCATAGGGATAGTATAATACACTTTTGCTTCTGATTCATCCACCTCAATCCTTTCTACAAAGGACTTGAGGAAGCTCTTTTGCTCAGTTATAGAGGATTTCGCCAGCAAACCTCTTAGATCATCGGCGTAGTCCTGTACTACTTGAGGATTAGCCATGTCCACACTCTTATAGCGTAAAATCTCCTCTGCGTCGGCCTTTGCCTGCGATAGCTCTTCCTTCTTCTGGGAGAGAGCCTCTATCCTGGGGGCAAGCTCTCTACCCTTAAACTCCCCTGTCTCTATGGCATCGTAGAGCTTGCTCAGCCTGCTATCCACTTCTTCGATTTGAGCCTGAATAAGCTGCAGCTTTTCCCTATTCTCACTATAGGATTGGCACAACTCCTCATTAGTCAGCCTCACCAGCTCCTCTAAGTTCTCTTCAGTAAGAATATAGCTCTTAATGCGATCTATAATAAACCCCTCGACCCTATCCTTGGGCAGGATGGGTGACGGGCATACCTCCCTGCCCTTTCTGCGGGCGTTACCGCACATGTAGTAGCGGTAGCGATGGCCACTTCCCTGACCTACCATGGCTGCCCCACACACTCCACAGCGCATAATGCCGCTCAGCAGGTATGGGCTGTCTACCTCCCTGGGGTGGATGACTTGAGGTGCCCTGGCTGCCAGCCTTTGATGTACCTGTGAGAAGACCGCTTGGTCAATCAGAGCCGGCCAGGCACCCTCCACCCGCACAGGGACGAAGGTATTCCCTGCTTGTCCGGCAGTCTTTGGCCGTTTACCCCATACCATTATCCCGGTATAGGCTTCATTATGAAGTATTTTCTCAATTGAGGTTGCCCCCCATTTCTTACCTGTCTTGGAGGATATGCCGTCGCCATTAAGGCTCTGAGCAATGGCCTTGAGCCCCTTCCCTATCAGGCACTCCCTAAAGATACGTTGCGCTATAGGTGCTGTCTTAGGGTCCGGCTCAAGCTTGGTTCTTGAGGTGGCACCATCCTTCACTTTCACCCTGACATATCCGTAGGGGGGTCTACCACCGTTATAGAAACCTCTGCTGGCATTCTCTCTCTGACCTCTTAGTACGTCCTGGGAGAGATTGGCGGAGTAGAACTCATCAATGACCTCGATGATGCCTTCCAGCAACTTCCCTGAGGGGGTGTCCTCCACCGGCTCATTAATAGAGATTACCTGAATGCCACGCTTTCTAAGCAGAGATTTATAGATTATAGAGTCTTCTCGGTTTCTGGCGAATCTAGATAGCTTCCAGACAAGGATGGCCTCAAAAGGCGTAACCTTCTGACGCGCAGCGGCAATCATATTCTGAAAACCCGGCCTATCTATAGAGCGACCGCTCTCTGCTTCGTCAATATACTCCTTGACCACTGTATAGCCATTGCGCGAGGCATACTCCCTCAGCGCCTTAAGCTGCGCAGTTATGGAGAGATCAATATCCTGACGGTCGGACGATACCCTGGCATAAAGTGCTACTTTCATGACCTACCTCCTTTATCTTACACTATCTCCCGTTATATGGGGCAGTATTTGCATCGCCCTGGTACTATCCTTCTAAGGGTTACAATAGCCAATTCATCCTGCAAACTGAGTTTCAAGCGTTCTAGTTCCGTGAACAACCTTTGCATCTTTCCATACTGTTCCCAACCAGTAATTTTTGATTCAAAATCAATCAGCACTTCTCTGATGGTTGTAGCATGTTCTTCCTTTACTTTGTCCATGTTGAAAGCGCCATAACTAACATTGACAACCCCGTCTCCAACAGGTTCTACTTTAAAGTTATCCTTGATATCAAGTCCTTCCCATCCTCTAGCCCAACTCTTCATCTGGAAATTAAGGGCCTCAACCATGCCAGGAATGACCCCATTCTCACCAGCGGCAACTATCTCATTCAATCTTAAGTCAGATTCAAGCTCCTCTCTCAATTGCGCTCTAATATCATCTTCCAGATTATCTATCTCTTCCAGTATACGATCCCATCTGCCTAGCTTCTTCCATAATGGTGAACGGGGCATATGCTCCCGTAGCGCAGAACACATACGGCTATCCTTTAGCTGTGATGGGATTATCTTATCCTGCTTGATTTCTGTATCAAGTTCCTCAGCTAACTTACACAGGTCCCGGTAATGACTCTCCATGGCATTACGCAAGACAGTAGATCTCGCTTCGCGTACTTCCCTCTCTTGTCGTGCCAGCTCAATCTGCTTGCGGACGGTACGCACATCAAAACTGTCAGCAGCGGCAATCTGTGGCGGTGATTCTCCATCTTCTTCATAGCGCTTGAGCCATGCCCGACGCACCTCAGGTTTAACCGGTGGTTTCCTACTTCTTCTTGCCATAATTAATGTCCTCCTGCGAGATACGTTTTATGTATTTCAACCATATTGTATCACAAGTAATTGGTGCTGTCAAGTGCCTATTAATGTCCCTTATTAAGTTCTTTTTATGTCTTTTTAGTGTTGACAAAACATATTATTTAAGTTTATTATAGTCTTGTGAGTCATAAGGCAATTTTAAGCCCTTCAGATGGAGTAAGTCAAGGCCATGGTGTGGTGGTCTCACCTGACGATGGATTGAGGATCCTAGCCAGACTAATTGCCCGTGACCTTGTGACCAGATGGCAGGATAACACAAACAAGAAAATCGATAGAAAAGTAGATGCCCACAGACATTGGGGAGTTGCTGATGAATAGAAAAGGCAGGCCGAGAAAGGTTAGTCAAAGGTCCAAAGATAAGGGGCGTAGCCATTGGCTCGGTGAGGTGTTTATCGACCAAGGTTGGGCCTGGGCAACCGAGCTCGTTGAGGTCAAGCCCGTCGACCGTAAAAAGGAGTGGCAAGCACTTCCGTTATGTCTAGGCACCGAAGCGGACATCTTACCAGTTCTAAGAGGTCAAAAGCCCGTGCCTCCTGATATGCATCCCAGACGGAGAAGGGCTCTTCTTGAAATCCTAGGAGACACAGAGCGAGAGGACAGAAGGAGTTATGAGAATGATACGCGAGCTAAAAGATTTTCTATCAGCCAAAGAGCTAGCCGAAGTTTTAGAGGTAACTATCGATACCGTGCTTGAGTGGAGGCGGAGTGGACTCCCGTTCTACCGGATCGGCAAGAGGGTATGGTTTGAGCAGCATGAGGTGACTGAGTTTATTATGACCCACTTAAGAGGCGAGGGAATAAAACGAAATGATGATGAAACCTACTCCAAGACACTGTGAAACGGCTATGAACAGGCCACATTTTTTACTTTAGGTAGTTTGATATGGGGTAGTAAAAATAATGACGGAGGTGAACCGTGAAAATAACCGAGCACGTGGAACATTTATTAAGGCAGGGGCGGAAGCCGAAAGAGCTTGTGGAATTAGGCTTTTCTAAGCAAGTTGTCGGTAGAGTCCGCCGGCGGTTGAGGAAGGAGAAAACTGTCCTACAGACAAAAATACCCCAAGAAGCCGGGCAGGCAGAAAGTCATCCTGAGGAGTTAACAGAATCGGCTCATAAATTGGCAAAAATGCAGCAGAAGCTAGAATCCCTGGAGAGTGGCCTGCAGAAAGTAGATAGTCTGGCGCAGTTGCTGCCCGAGGCGGCAGCTATGATGGCTGCTGCCCAAGAATTTGGCACGGATAAGCGTGAAAATTGTCCATATGAGGAGGGTGGCGTCTGTACCCGGTACGCATGGACTAGCCGAGATGAGATTCCCGAGGGTGTAGGTGAGCCGACACGTATAGAAAATGAAGGGGCGGAGTGGCACATCAAGCCCAGCCCCTTATACTGCGCTATGTGTACCGCAACTCTTGAAGGCCGCTTAGACAACGTGGAAGACGAGGTATCTGACAATCCTCTCTCAGGAGCCAGATATCAAATCACCTGCAAGGGCTGCGGCAGCAAGGGGTGGATTGCTGGTGCAATTAAGTGTACTAACTGCGGCCGTGAAACCTATTGGGGCTGGTGGCCAAAGAAAGAGTGATTTTCATTTCTTGACCAGATTGCCTGTGGGTCAGCGGTGCTGAACCAGTAAACAATGGCGGAGAAGCGATGAAGGCTTATGTTGAACCAGAAGAAGTAGCCCTGATGGAGGAAGCAGCCACTAATCTTCGGGACAGACTGCTGATTCGCCTCCTTTTTCGGTTGGGCTGCCGTATCAGTGAGGTTCTGGCTCTGAAGGTCGAGGATGTAGACCCTGCCTAGGGCATCCTCACCATCCAGCACCTCAAAAGCCGTTTAAGGCTGTCCTGCCCCAAATGTGGAGCAAGGCTGGGCAGGAGCCATGCTTTTTGCCCCAGATGTGGCACAAAGGTGGGGGAGGCACTGGTTCAGGAATGGGAGCATCGCCGGGTGAGAGCGCTGCCCATCGATGACGATACCCTGGGGATGCTTGAGGATTATATCAAGCGTGGTGGTCCAGTCCCGCGAGAAGGCAAGATGCTTATCTTCGGTATCAATCGCCACCGAGCTTGGCAGGTAGTAAAGGAGTGTGCTGAAAGGGCTGAGCTACCAGACTTGGTTAATCCAGAGACAGGCAAGAGGCATGGGGTGAGTCCCCACAGGTTGAGAGACGCATTCGCTGTCCACGCAGTAAAGCTCGATGATTCTGGCGATGGATTGAGACTTCTCCAGGAACACCTGGGGCATGCCAGCTTCAACACTACTGCCAAGTATAGAAAGGTAGCTGGAGAGGAGCACAGGGAATGGTATCAAAAGTTATGGCAAAAGGGCAATTTGCCAACGGAGGGACGTGGTGGTTGAGCTGCTAAGACCAAGCAGAGGAGGCTTTCTCCGTCCATTTGGCTGTGGCTGGTTCATCCGGGAGTTCCTGCTTGGTCACGGGCCGAACGGCTCACCCAGGATAAACCCAGCTATTTTTGCTCTTCTTGCTCCCTCTGAAAATTGTTCTACAATCTCATCAATCTCATCAATCTCCAATGCCCTGCAAGTTACACCGGGTTCAATACTTTCTATAGCTGAGGCAGAAACTGGCTGTTTTCCCCCGGTCATTTCCAACGACGCTAACCTACCGGGTGAATCAAGTTGTAGACTAATCTTGATCCCTTCCCCGTATATATGAACACTTTCAGCTAGTTCACTAGATTCTGCTATGAATCTATCATTATTTATATACCGTGCCCCCCATCCCCAACTTCCGCCACTAGTGACACATGCATCTTCAACTACAATTAACCCTACACCATTCTTGGCGCGTTCCACAAAGTAATCTATCTGGCGTTGACTCACACCACCCGTATCACTTCCAAAAAGGGTCCCCATTGGAGTCATTACAATTCTGTTCTTAAGTTGTAAGCTCCCTATGTTAACCGGCTGAAATAACTTCTCTCATGAGCATCACCTCCCGTCCATAAGATTTCTTTAACCATCCAAGCTTATCATTTCACATCACTTTCTGATTATTATTTCCCCGCTGCTGGTGGTTACCAGCAGCGGGGCCCTTAAAGAAAGGAGGGAAGGGTGAAAAAGCCGCCACTAAACGTCACAAAAGTCTCGAAATTTCCTGACCTCTAAACCAATGCTTTAATTTACTCCTAGTTTGGGCAGGTAGTTCACCCGCGGTTCATGTTACTACTTCGTATATGAATTGTCAATCCTCCGAATTGACTCATAATTAGTGTTACCGAAAGTGGTATTGTTGCCTCAAAAATAGTGTTACCAAAGGGAGGGGGTGACATGACGAGAGCCAGCATAAGGGAATATGTTGAAGCGGTACGATGGCGATATCTTCAGGCATCGAAGGTAGAGAAGGGTAAAATTCTGGATGAATTCACTCAAGTCGTCGGCTGTCATCGTAAGGCAGCTATTCGTTTGCTCCGGCGAGAAAACCAGGCGAGGGCAAAGAGGAAACGCGGGCGTCCCCAGCAATACGGTATCACCGTAGCTGAGGCGCTAAGAGTAGCGTGGGAGACCACTGACCGCCTATGTTCTAAGCGCCTACACCCTTTTCTGCCGGAGCTGATTGAGGTCTTAAGGAGACATGGCAATATGACGATAAATGCCGAGACAGAAGCACAGCTTTGTCGGATGAGCCCGTCTACCATTGACCGATTGCTAAAATCCTGGCGCCGGGTTGGAGGGCGTCGTCCCTTCACTACTACCAAGCCGGGGAGCTTGCTCAAGAACTCTATCCCCATCAGGACCTTTGCTGACTGGGAAGAGGATCGACCTGGCTTCCTTGAAGTTGACCTTGTGCCCCATTGTGGTGAGAGCGGTGAGGGCTTTTACCTGAACACCCTGTCAGCGGTCGATGTCGCCAGTGGTTGGTCGGAATGTATTGGGGTATGGGGAAAGGGAATGTGGCGCGTTGGTGGTGCTGTCCACAGGATTCGTCAGCGCTTACCCTTTCCCCTCTTGGGGTTGGACTCAGATAATGGGAGTGAGTTCATTAATCAGCACTTATATAACTATTGCCAGCGTATGAGGATAACCTTTACTCGCTCTCGTTCTTACAAGAAGAATGACAGCTGCCATGTGGAGCAGAAGAACTGGTCGGTGGTGAGACGGCTTATCGGTTATGACCGCTACAGCTCTAGAGCTGCCTTAGAAACACTCAATCGGGTTTATGACCTCCTGCGCCTCTACGTCAACTTCTTCCAGCCAGTGATGAAGCTGGTGACTAAGACCCGGCATGGGGCAAAAGTGCACAGGGTCTATGACACGGCACAAACGCCCTATCAGCGATTGCTTAAGTCTGGGGGTACTTCCTGAGACAAAGCGACAAGAGCTATCAGCAACATACTACCACCTAAACCCAGCCTTACTCCTCAAGCAAATTAACGAAAACCTGGAGTGTTTGTGGAAGCTGGCCCACCACCCTATTCCTCAACGGAGGAAAATCAAGGCTTACGGGGCTTCGGTAACACTTTCATTTGACGCAACCATCACTGTTTCGGTAACACTTTCATTTGACGCAATACGTAGGCTATTGATAAAATCGATATTTTGCATTATAATAACAACTCAATATGAAAGTGCACACTAAAGTTCTGTAGCCCGTTGGCTTGTTGAGAATCCTCACATATACTTTGTACCCTGTGCTGTTGGTAGGTTTTGAAATTCTTATTGCTGTGAACTGCGGTGTGTTAATGAGATAGAGCGTGTAATATTGAATGAGAGTTCGGAAAACATCTCGGCAGTGCTTGGAGAGCCAGTATCACATTCTAACCACGTGGCGACGCTGCTAATGAGTACTGGCAAGATTGAAGCTATCTGCCTCGAATTTCCCCGACATGGCTACCGGCGGGTCAACGAGGGATTGAAGCGAGAAGGAAAACGGGTGAATCACAAGAGAGTGCTGAAGTTGATGAAGGAGAGCGACCTTCTCTGCCAGGTGAAGCGGAAATGGGTGAAGACCACAGACTCCAAGCACCGCTTCCCGAGGTATCCCAATCTCATCAAAGGGATGACCACCAGGTGCTTGAATCAGGTGTGGCTATCGGATATCACCTATATTCGCATCAGAACAGGCTTTGTTTACCTGGCAGGGATATTGGATGCTTATTCCCGCAAGGTAATTGGCTATGCCGTTTCCAATAGTAAGGGTGCCACTCTGACGCTTCAGGCGCTCAAAATGGTGATAGCCCGCAGGCAGCCCGGCCCTGGTGTCATCCATCACTCGGCAAAGGGGGTGCAATATGCCTCAAGTGAATATGTGGACGAGCTCTGGAGACACAGATTCAGAATCAGTATGGCGCGCATTGGCAATCCCTACGAGAATGCCATGATGGAGAGCTTTTTCAAGACACTAAAACACGAGGAGGTAAGTTTATGGGAGTATGAGACTTATCAGAACGTGGTAACCAGGCTTCCCTATTTCCTTGAGGAGGTCTATACTCAAAAGAGACTTCACTCAGCACCTAGTTACCGTCCGCCAAATGAATTTGAGGAGGTACTGCTTAATCAGGAGAATAACGAGATACCCCGCCAGACTCTCCTAACCCTATCTATCCAATCATAAGGGTGCAGTCCGGCAGGATGGTGCTAAACCATATATTTGTATTAATAAGAAATCTTCGGAGGAAGTAACATTATGAATACAGTAGAAAAATATAACCAATATGTAAATACTAGCATGGTTGATGCTGTCCAACCGGTAGTATTCGACCGAGCCAAGGGAGCAATCGTATATGATGAGGATGGGCAAAGATATATAGATTGCTTTGCCGGGATCGCCGTTACCGCTGCCGGGCACAGTAACCCCGATATTATTGAGGCAGCTAAAGCCCAACTTGATAAGTACGTTCACTGTTGTTCTTATGTCTACTATAATAAACCCATGGCTGACTTAGCCGAGAAATTAGCTCAGGTCACCCCAGGGAGGCTGAAGAAAACCTTCTTTGCTAATAGTGGGGCGGAAGCTATTGAAGGGGGGATGCGGATGGCTAAGACATATACAAAAAAGCATGAGTTTATTGCCTTGCAAGCATCCTTTCATGGCCGTTCCTACGCTACATTGAGTATAACAGGTAATATGGGGCGTAAAACAAGGGGTGGACCTTATATGGTAGGTGTTAGTTTTGCGCCACCTCCTTACTGCTATCGCTGTCCTTTTAACCTGAAGCCTGAAACTTGTGGTATGCGTTGTGCCGAATATATAGAGGATATTATTAAGTTTGATACCTACGGCGATGTCGCTGCTTTTATTGCCGAACCTGTTATGGGTGAGGGAGGTATCATCGCTCCACCTAAAGCATACTTTAAAAAGGTGAAGGAAGTCTTAGATCGCCATGACATCCTCTTGTTTGTCGACGAGGTTCAAAGTGGGTTCTACAGAACAGGTAAAATGTTCGCCATAGAGCACTACGATGTTGAGCCAGATATTATGGCTATGGCCAAGGGAATTGCCAACGGTTTCCCGTTAAGCGCCTTCATCGCTCGGGATGAGATTGCTGATGTGTTCCGTCCTGGTGAACATCTAACCACCTTTGGTGGCAACCCCGTCAGCTGCGCGGCATCACTGGCCAATATCAATTTCTTAGAACGGGAGAGGATAGCCGAGAAGGTCACGAAAAAGGGGAAAATTCTCCTAGAAAGACTGGGGCGTATGAAAGAGAAATATCACATAATAGGTGACGCGCGTGGCAAGGGCTTAATGATTGGTGTAGAACTGGTGAAAGATGGTGCCAAGACGCCGGCTGTTGAGGAGACCAAGGCAGTTCGTAAAAGTTGTCTTGAAAAGGGACTTCTTATAGGGGCTGGGGGAATTTGGGCAAACGTCTTGAGAATAGAGCCTCCCCTTGTCATTACTGATGAGGAGCTCGATGAAGCTCTTGCCATTATAGAAAGGTGCCTAAAGGAGCTATGATCTGTAGTTCTAACTGTGAACCTGTTATCTGCGCTCGTGACCAATCATGGAGAAAGCACCCATAGAGGAGGGGGTTTTACTGATAAAATACAACAAAAAGGAGGTACTGCTGGATGATTTTAGAAGAACCGATAAAAGGGGTGCCACTGGTTAAAAACTATATTAATGGGGAGTGGGTTGAATCTAAAGGTGAGATTAGTGATGTGGTAAATCCAGCTACATACCAGACAATTGCTAAAGTCCCGATTTCAACTAAAGAGGAGATAGATGTGGCGGTAGAGGCAGCTAAGGCTGCTTTTCCTGATTGGAGGCGGACGACCCCGCTTGCCAGGTCGAGGTGTCTCTTCAGGTTGAAGCAGTTAATGGAGGAACATTTTGAGGAGGTTAGTCGGGTTCAGACACAGGAGCACGGGAAGACGATAGACGAATCCAGGGGGGAAACACGGCGGGGAATCGAGAATGTAGAAGTTGCCTGTGGGATTCCGACTTTGATGATGGGATATAACTCTGAGGATATAGCCTCAGGTATAGATGAATATCTGGTTAGGGTGCCTTTGGGGGTTTTTGGGATAATAGGTCCGTTTAACTTCCCGTGGATGATTCCGCTCTGGTCGGCACCTTATGCTGTAGCTACTGGAAACTGCGTCGTTATTAAACCATCAAGCGAAGTGCCCGTCAGTCAAATGAAGGTCGCTGAGTTGGTAGAGGAAGCTGGTTTTCCGCCGGGTGTGTGGAACGTGGTCAATGGCGGTAGGACGGTGGTAAACGGGATGTTAGACCATCCTGACATTCGGGGGATAGCCTTCGTTGGCTCTACACCAACCGCCAGGGATGTCATTTACCGGAGGTGTGGTGAGACTGGTAAGAGGGTTATTGCTCAAGGTGGTGCCAAGAACTTTATGGTGGTGATGCCAGATTGCGATGTAAGAGCCACTATCCCAGCCCTTATGACATCATTCTTCGGTAACACCGGTCAGCGGTGTTTGTCGGGTGCCAATCTGGTAATCGTTGGTGAAGATGACCGGTTCTATAATAGTTTTGTTGATGCCGTTGTTGATGCGGCATCTAAGATAATTGTTGGTTATGGACTTGATGAGTCAGTTCAGATGGGGCCGCTACGGGATAAAGAGAAGAAAGCGAAGGTAATAAGATATATCGAGAGCGGGGTAAAGGAAGGGGCAAAACTCAGACTTGATGGCAGAAAGTTTAAGGTTACTGGTGGCTATCCTGATACCTGCTTCCTCGGTCCGACTATCTTCGACAATGTTACCCCGAATATGAAAATAGGTAGTGAGGAAATCTTCGGACCGCTAATGAGTATTATGCGGGTGAAGGACCTGGATGAAGCCATAGAGATGGCTAATGCCAGCCCATTTGGTAACGGTAATGCTATCTTTACTTCAAGCGGTAAGAATGCCCGGGAATTTCAATACCGGGTCACCAGTGGTAATGTGGGCATAAATGTTGGTATCGTCGCCCCAATGGCATTCTTCCCGTTCAGTGGAATGAAGGATTCATTCTTCGGGATATTACACACCCAAGGTCAGGAAGCTATCCGTTTCTTCACCGAAAGTAAAGTTGTCATTCAGAGGTGGTTTTAGAGGTGACGATATGAAGCTACAAACAGCGTCTTCGGTTATTAGTTTTGCTAAGAGCCTTGAGACTGAATCAGCCAGGTTCTATGAAGGCTTAGCTCAGAGATACACCCAAGCTAAGGATGTTTTTCTCTCTTTTGCTAAAGAGAATAGTAAGAATGTAGCCGAGATTGAAAGGGCATACTATGGGGTTATCACTGATGCCATTGAGGGTTGTTTTTCCTTTGATATAGAGTCAGATGCGTATGCAATTAGAACTACCCTAGCTAAGGATGCCAGTTATGTTAATGCTTTGGGCAAGGCTATTGAGCTGGAAGAGAAGATAGGCAAGTTTTACTCAGATGCTGCTGAACAATCAAAGTCCCTGATGGCGGATGTGCCTAGGGTCTTTGTTATGATAGCAAAGAAAAGAAACAACCGTGTAGCCAGATTGAAAACACTTCAGGGATAGCGAGTCTTCAGGGAAGTCCTCAGCAGCCTTAGCCAAGAGATATCAGTCGGCAAGAGCACTTCCGAGGCACTCAAAAGCCACTGCCTTGCTCTCTGTCGGCTTGTAGATTATAAGCGAAAATGGGATACAATAGGGGCGAAGTATTCAGACAAATGAACTGAAGAATCGTTCCCATGAAAGAGTATTAAGGAGCTAAGATGGCAAAAAAACGTTAGAACTCTTGGCAAGGCTGGAAGAGCCAGTTTTTGGGCAAGTGAAGTTCAACCTAGGGTTTAGGAGATACCGTTTAAGAGGAGTGGACAAGGCAGAGGGTGGATGGACGTTAGTCTGCTTGCTGCACACCAGCAAGGGAATCCATGCCAGAATTATGGCGAAAGAGGGTGACTGGATGACTTGGCGGGGATAGGTAGCATGTAATCCCGCTTAGAGAAGTGGCTTCTTCCGTCCAGATGGAAAAGGGGACGGAATGAAAAAACCTGAGGCTATCAGGTAATCCGGCGATAGGTAAAAAGTTAGAGAAACAATTCTAGATCATTAAAAAGGTCGAGTTTTTGGACAACTATTACTAATTTTTAAGAGAGGAAGAGGCTCTCATGAAAAAAGAGGAAATATTCGAGGACTTGATTAGAGCTATTGTAGACCTGGATGAGGAGAAAGGGAAAAGAGCTGCAATTAGGCTTATTGAGGGGAAAATTAATCCCATTGAAGGCGTGGAAAAGGGGCTGTCTAATGGGATGAGGATTATAGGGGAGAAGTTTAACAGGTCTGAGGTTTATTTACCTGAGATGATAATGGCGGCAGATATCTTTAATTCGGTGATGGAGATATTAAAACCTCACATATCAGCGGAAAGTTTAGATAAAGTGAAGCGAGGCACGGTGGTAATAGGCACGGTAAAAGGGGACATTCATGCCATAGGGAAAAATATTGTAGCCATGCTCTTAGAAACAGCAGGATTTGCCGTCTACAATCTAGGTGAGGATGTAGCTACTTCTACTTTTATAGAAGAAGCGAGGAAGGTTAAAGCAGATATTATAGGGCTGTCATCTCTTTTAACCACTACTATGCCAGCCCAAAAAGATGTTATAGATATTTTAAAAGAAACGGGGGAAAGGGATAAGTATACTATTTTGATAGGGGGTGCTCCTACATCCCAAGACTGGGCTGATGAGATTGGAGCTGATGGCTATGGAGAAACGGCTGAAAGCGCGGTCTCCCTTGCCCTAAAGCTTGTAGCCAAAAAGAAAAGAGCATAAAGGAGAAGAAATGGTCAGTTTTATAGAGATTATTGATCGGGCATTAAAGGGGCCTTTTTGTTCCGAGAAGGATTTCGATTTAAAGGTCTTTGTCCCAAGGTTAAGAGAGGTGGTAAAGAAATACAAAATTAAGTACGACCCAGAAAATCCTATCCCTTCCGATAATGATTTAGCAGACCGGGTATTTAAAGCCGGAGTGGAGTTTTATACTAATGTAGGGACATATTGTGTTGATACCGAGCGTATTATAAAGTTTACCGAGGCAGAAATTGAGGAAGCATTGGTGACAGCACCGTCAGCTCCTGTATTTGGGGAAGGAAAGGAGGCGAAAGCGCTGGTGGGGCGCAAACCTGAGAGCGATACCCCTCCCTGGTGTTTTATTGGAGCGGGTGGAGCCGCCGTTTCTAACGAAGAACTCTTTGTCAGTATCCTTGAAGCCTATGCATCGTTTCTTCCCTTGGCTGATTCCATTACAACGCCGTCTATCAAAGCCATCAATGGGAAGACCGTTCGCGCAGGAAGTCCCTTGGAAATTCTTGCCTGTATACGGTCATCAGTGCTATCCCGGGAAGCCCTGCGACGAGGTGGCCGACCTGGTTTACCTATTATGAATTCCATAGCTACAGCGGTGTCAGATACAGCTAAGATTGCTGGAAGCCAGTTTGGGCTGAGGCCCTCTGATGGCTGGCTTATCGGTACAATAGCTGAGATGAAAATTAGTTTTGAGAGATTAAATGAGATTGCCTATGTATTAGCCTTAGGCGGTCACGTAGTTGCCGAAACTGCTCCCATTTTAGGTGGGTATTGTGGTGGACCAGAAGGAGTTGCGGTGGCTAATGTAGCTTACCACCTTAACTGCATACTGACAATGAAGGGTTCTACACAGTTAACCTTTCCTATCCATTTCAATCATGGCTGTACAACGACCAGAGATGTTTTGTGGTCTGTGAGTGCCAGTAGCCAGGCTATTAGCCGAAATAGCCATTTCCCCTTCTTTATTCTGAGCTATACGGCAGCTGGTCCGATGACCGAGATGTGTCTCTATGAATTAGCAACCGCCGTAACGACTTCAGTTGTTTCAGGGGCATCGATAGAATTTGGCGGAGTGACCAAAGCAACAGTAGTGGATCATTTTACTCCTATGGAACCACGATTGGCTTCAGAAGTTGCCCATGGAGTAGTTGGAATGTCTCGTTTACGGGGGAACGAGATAGTGAAACGGCTGTTAGCAAAATACGAAGAAGACATTCCCCGGGCACCGAAAGGGAAAAAATACGAGGAATGTTGGGATATTCAATCAAAGGAACCTAAACTGGAATACCTAGAACTCTACCAGAAAATTAAGCAGGAATTAGCTGAATACGGAATCCGATTTAAGCTTTAATGTAAGTGGTGGGGTGTTTGTAGTGTTCAGTTGTTTTCCGACAGATAAAGTGGGATAGCAAGAAGCCATCATGGACTTATGTGGCTTGGTGAAAGTGCGAGGGGACTTTTCGCTGGTGTGCTTGGTACACAATGTGAAGAAGATAGTGAAGAAATTGCTCCAGGGCACAGTCAGTTTGCTTGGGAAGTATAGCAAGCTGATCGAAGGGACTATGCTGGGATACAGAGAAGAACGACCGACTCTAGTCGGGGCCTAGGTGTGAAATTAGCCCTATGGGTGAACAAAAGTAACCGAAAGGGGAGTGGTAGTCTTCGAGGGATGATGGTTAAGGTGCTGGAGATAATCCGTGGCTAGTGGAAATACCCAAACGGGTGCAATAGGAATCCACCGCTTCACATGCTTACACAAAATGATAAATTGTCACCTTCTTCAATAAAGCCAAAACCTCAAAACCGAACTGTTACAATTTAACCAGACTGCCAAGCCCCAATTGCTGTAGTTTCTCTTTCGTTGGTATTCCCGTCTCCCTGCTCCATCCCCTTGCCTGGTAATATTCATCTAACATCTGCTCGTAGTTCCTGATTTCACATTCAGCGACTGAAGAATATTGCCCAAACTCTGGCCTCTTGCGAACCCTCTCAGGAAGCTGATCGTCTTTCCTCCCTATGCCTTCCCTGACGTTGATCATTCTTTGAAGATTGTAAACCCGCTCTCCTATATCCAAAAGTTCTTGCCCGCTAATGTCCCACCCCGTTAATGAGGAAACGAGTTCAGAGAGCTCCGGGAGATGTAAGCCAAAATATACGAAAAACTTACATATCCCGAGAATATCCGGCAATATGCCAAAATCCTGCAAAGTTTTTGCTATTCTTCCTTTGCCTTCTTCCGCCCAGCGATCAACGGTTCGGGGGTCAGGAAGCCCGTAAGGAACTAATCCGAAGTCATTTTTGAGACTATCAAAAGCCATACCCTCCAAGCAATGGATATGGCACATACCTCTATTGCCCACCCCATACATTACTGCCAGAGCCTTGCCAGATCTTCCATCGTGCGCTGGGCCCTCGAGGCCCTTAACTTCTATAGCCAGCATATCCGAGCCCCTACCAATTTCCTGAGAAGCATGCCTTACTCCCTCGCCTAGAATTCTCCCTATGCCCTCTCTTTTGCCTATTCTATGGACTAGCTCGACTACAGTGTCGGTGTTTCCCCAGGTAAGGTCTAAGCCATCGACCTCTTTTTGGCTCAGTGTGCCTTGGTCATAGCAGTCCATAGCGAAAGCAATAACTGCACCTGTTGATATCGTGTCCATGCCATACTCATTACACAGGTATGTGGCGTGTACCGCAGCATCCATATCATCGTTTAAAACAAAGAATGTAACGGCACAAATGCTTTCATACTCGCAGCCTTCATGCACAGGGGTTTTCCACTTCTCCGTCTCTACTCTAGCAATTCTGCCACACCGCAAGACACACCCCCTGTAGCACGGATTGGCTCTTATTAGATTTTTACTTTTGAAGTGACTATAGAGCTCTTCTCCTTTCCCCCATGAGTTAGCCCTCCAATTCTTTGTTGGAATATCGCCAAGGTGATCATTTAAAGGTATCTCTCCCGTAGTACCATCTGGAGCGTAGCCTACCCCGCCACTAGTATCCAAAACTTTCTTGTTCCCCGCCTTGACTGCCGTTTGAAACCTATCCGGTTTGGCAACAGGAATATCGCCACTGCCTTTCACGGCAATGGCGAGCAAATTTTTTGAGCCCATCACCGCACCGGGTCCACACCTCCCAAAGGCACGCCCTCCAACCATGATGTTGGCAAATCTCACCAATTCCTCACCCGTAGGACCTATAACTGCAATTTCAAACGCTGCATCTTTTAACTCTTCTTTAATGAGCTTATCCTTCTGGGAGGTCGTTTCCCCTTTCACCTTATCTGCAGGTCTTACCTCGACTTTACCATCGTCAATTAGAATGTATTTTGGCTCTTTAGCTTTGCCTTCTATAACCAAAAAATCATAGCCTGCCTTCTTCAGAGCGCCACCCCATTCTCCTCCACACTTTGCTTCAGCCCAAATATCGCCTAGCGGTGATTTAAAGCAGACCTCAGCAAATCCTGCCCCTGGGGATCTCGTCCCGGTCAGGGGGCCCGTGGTGAATATCAACTTATTCTGTGGACTTAAGGAGTCGGTGCCGGCCGGGATTTCGTCATAATACAGTTTAGCGCCGTAGCCTACCCCACCTAGAAATTTCCTCAACAAATCAGGGGCAATTGTTTCAATGCTAACTTTCCCTTCAGTCAAATCTATTCTCAATAATCTGCCAGTATAGCCGTATAGTTTATTGTCTCCCGTTGAGTTCACTAAACATATCCTCCTTCTAGCATATGGTTTCTTCCTTCTGTAAAGCTATTACAGATTGATAGACTCTCTTCTTTAAAATGCCCTTTCAAAGAATTCTGTCAAGTTCTCCTAATTCACCCACACAATCCCTTTCGACTTTGAAAAAACTATATCACTCCTTCCTTTTTACCTCCTAGAATGCCTAAATTGAACTACATAATCTCGGTTACGGTCTTGATCAAGTCATCCTCATCCGGCATCCAGACTTTCTCCAGGGCTGGACTGAAGGGAATAGGCGTATCAGGAGCGCAGACTCTTTTTATCGGCGCATCCAGAAAGTCAAAAGCTTTCTCAGCTACTATAGCTGAAATTTCGCCAGCAGCACTCCCAGTCACGGGTTCTTCAGTCATAATAACAAGCTTACCGGTCTTTTTGACTGAGTCAAGGATAGACTGCTTATCAAGAGGCACCAAGCTTCTGGGGTCAATAATCTCTATACTTATGCCTTTCTCCTGAAGCTTGGCGGCGGCAGCCAGTGCCCTGTGAACCATGAGTCCCATTGCCACAACGGTAACATCGTTGCCTTCTCTCTTGATATCTGCTTTGCCCAAGGGCACAGTGTATTCTCCTTCTGGTATCTCTCCTTTTATACCCCTAGCCAGCAAGTCCTTATGGTAAAAATAGAGCACGGGATTATCTTCTCTGATGGCTGATTTAAGGAGTCCCTTGGCATCATAGGGTGTTGATGGGGTTACACTCTTAAGCCCTGTAATAGCCATAAACCACCCGTACATGTTCTTAGAATGATGAGCAGCAGTACTCAGGCCAGCACCACAACAGGCGGTGATAGTCAGCGGTAATTTAATCTTCCCCCCAAACATGTATCTCATTTGCAGTTGATTAATTAGTTCATCCCCACATACGCCCAAAAAGTCAACAAACATTAAATCTACGATTGGCCTCATCCCGTTAGCTGCCGCACCTATAGCGCCCCCCATGTTTGCTGTCTCTGAGATTGGCAAGTCTAATACCCTTTTGGGTCCATATTTGTCAAATAGGCCCTGAAACTCACCCATGTTCCCTCCCCACCATTTCCCTACATCCTCACCCATGAGAAATACGGTGGGGTCTCTTTCCATCTCTTCATCAATAGCTTCGGTTATCGCCTTAGTAATAGTTATCTCCCTCATTTTTACCTCCTTAAGCGTAGACATCGCTCAAAACTTCCTCAGGGTCTGGAAACGGACTTTCTTTAGCAAACTTTACCGCGTCGTCAATTTCCCTCATCATTTCCTGCTGAATTTTGTCGGCGTCTCTTTCTGTGAATATCTTCATTTCAATAAGCTGCTTCCTGAACCTCGGAATGGGGTCCTTCCTCTTCATCCACTCCTCGCGTTCTTCCGCCGGTCTATGCTCGTCGGGGTCTCCTTCAAAGTGCCCATGCCATCGGTAGGTCATGCACTCTACAAGGGAAGGCCCTTGGCCTTTTCTCGCCCTAGCCACCGCCTCACCGATTGCCTCATATACAGTAAGTACATCATTACCATCAACAGTCTTGCCCGGAATACCATATGCACACGCTCTATCGGCAAGGTGGGTAACGTTTGCCGCGTTTCTAATAGGTGTTGTCTGAGCATATTGATTGTTTTCGATGCAATAGACCACAGGGAGCTTCCGGATTGAGGACCAGTTTATACCTTCGTGGAAAGTGCCTCTATTGCTGGCACCATCACTAAAGAAGCAGAGGGTAACCTGGTCTATTCCCCTCATTTGGGCGGCAAGAGCTGCCCCGCCAGCAATGGTTATTCCACCCCCTACGATACCGCTAGCACCTAAGACACCTATCTCCGGGTCAGCGAAGTGCATGGAGCCTCCCTTACCCTTGTTATAACCAGTCTTCTTGCCAAACAGTTCAGCCATCAGTCGGTCCGTCTTCCCGCCTTTGGCAATCATATGTCCGTGCCCGCGATGGTTACTTAAGATGAGGTCGTCACGCCTCAGATTGGCGCAGGCACCTACTGCTACTGCTTCCTGACCAGTAGACAGATGGACAAAGCCTGGGATATTGCCAGCCGCAAATTCTTTGTAAACCCTTTCCTCAAAAGCCCTGACTCGAACCATCGTCCTGTACATGTCTATCAGTTTTTCTCTTTCAATTGCCATAATACTTTTTGTCCTCCCCTATTAGTTTTTAATTTTCTGTTACTATGGTATCCTACCTTATCTCAGCGCTTTAGAAAGCTATGGCATCAAAACCACAATCACAAAATTTAGTCATAGTGGATATAGGCAGGAGCCCAAATAACAATGTGTTTATTTTTATTATGGCACTTATAGCGGAACTTGGTGCCCTTTGGAAAGTAAATAACCATTCCGGGATGGAACTCAACCTTCCCGTCTTTCCAAGTTATCGTTGCGTCTCCTTCTAATTGATATAGTATCTCATCATTCTCTTCATAACAGACATTTGGATCATCAAATTCTGGTTCTAGTATTGAGATGTGAACTGAAACATTTTCTGAATGCTCTCGCCCTTTCGTTATTAATCCCAAGATTTTGCAAAGACCCTCATCAAAAACTTTGGGTTCAATGTTACTTATCTTGACTACTTTTACTTCTTTCGCCATCTGAGACCTCCTTTGATCTATATTCTAAGTAACCCTATGGTGAGTATAATAGTAATCAACTCAATTTAACCCCCCCTTCATATTATATTTGGATTGCACTCTGTCTTGCTCCTGAAACAAATTAATAAGAACCTGGAGAAATTGTATGCCACGGCATACTATCATGCTCGCCATGCAATGAAGGTCAAGACTTATGAGGCTTCGGTAACACGATTTATGATGCAACCATATACCCTTCAATAATAGTTTATTTTGACGCAACACGTATCGCGCATTATATGCCCAAGTAAGCTTGCTTTATCCTCTTATCCTTACGAAGAGACTGGCAATCTCCCTCCAGGATTATCTTCCCTACCTCTAGTACATAGCCTCTATGACTAACGCTCAAAGCTATCCGTGCATTCTGCTCGACTAGAAGGATAGTTAATCCTGCCTCATTGAGCTCCTTTATCGTTTTTGCTAAACTGGTCACTATCATAGGGGCCAGCCCTAGTGAAGGCTCGTCTAACAACAATAGCTTCGGCCTAGACATAAGGGCACGTCCAATAGTCAGCATCTGCTGTTCCCCACCACTTAATGTTCCTGCCTTCTGCTGTTGTCTTTCCCGTAACACCGGAAATCGGTTAAAGGTGCTCTCTAGGTCATGCCCTATCTTGTCTTTATCTTGGCGACTGAAAGCTCCCATTTGAAGGTTTTCAAGGACTGTCATAAAGGGAAAGAGCCTTCTACCCTCCATACAAAAACCAATACCCCTCTCGATCATTTTCTCTGGGGGGGACTTATCTATCCTGTCACCATCGAACCAAATCTCACCACTAGTGGGGTGATTGAGGGCTGCTATGGTTTTCAGAGTAGTGGTTTTCCCAGCCCCATTGGGGCCAATGATAGTAACTATCTCACCTTCATCTACATTTATTGACACACCCTTGAGTGCTTCTGCCCTTGCATAATGAACTACTATATTCTTTAACTCAAGTAACATATTCTTCCGTCCCCAAATAAGCCTCTATTACATCCTTGTTGCTTTTTATCTCTTTAGGCTTACCTTCGGCAATTTTCTTGCCGAAATTGACCACTGTAATCCTGTCACAAATGTCCATAACTACCCTTATCGTATGTTCTATCAGTAAGATGGTAGTACCTTCTTGGCGTATCCTACTAATAAGCTCTGTCATAAATCGGGTCTCTTCAATGTTCATTCCGGTCACAGGTTCGTCTAAGCACAGTAGTTTTGGGCGTGTCGCTAGAGCAATTGCGACGCCTAGTGCCCTTTGGTAACCATGAGGCAAATTCTTAGCTAGTTCTCCGCTTACTGTTTCGAGGCCTGTCTTCTTGACTATGCCAATGGCCATTTGCTGTGCCTCATTTTCCCTCTGTTTTACAGAGGTTAGACCGATTACCTCTCCAGCCGTGTTTGGCTTAGCGGCAATATGACATGCTATCTCGACATTTGCCAACACAGATAGATTCATGAATAGCTTAGTTGCCTGGAAAGTTCGTACTAATCCTTTCTCTGCTATCCGATAAGGCTTCATACCAGTAATATCTTCGCCTTGGAAGAAAATCTTTCCGCTCGTGGGGCGCATTACCCCGCTTATCACATTAAATAAGGTGCTCTTGCCTGCACCATTGGGACCGATTAGCCCGGCGAGTTCTCCAGATTCTACTTGTAGGTCTAAGTCCTTCAGTGCTTCTAATCCACCAAAGCGCTTTGTAACTTTAACAACCTCAAGGAGTGCCATTTCCTCCCCTTTCGTTCCCTATTTGGTGCCTACATCCAGATACTCACGCCTTCTGCGCCTTCCCCTCAAGGTATCGATCAAACCGGAGATGCCGTGAGGTGCCATCATCATGAAGATAAATAGGACTACGGCATAAAGTATTCCGTTCAGTGTCCCTGACAACCGTAGAGACTCAGCGAAAAGAGTCAACGCTACAGTTGCAATAATAGGTCCCCAGAGTGTTCGTGCTCCGCCAATAACACACCAAGCGATGATGATTATAGTGTTAATCAGTGAAAAAGATGCAGGGGCTACGTAAGAGTAATAAGAAGCGTGAATACTGCCAGCGAACCCGGCAAAGCCGGCACCTATAGCGAAGGCTAGTAACCTGTGTCTGAGCACGTTAATTCCAATAACATCTGCCAGGTCCTCGGCATCACCAATAGCATAGAGTTCGCGGCCGTATCTAGACCTATCCAGCCGATACATAATGAAGATGGTCGCAGCGCAGAATACCATGGCTAGGTAATAGTAGGGCGGCACAGTTGTAATGCCCATTATTGGTGGAATATCCTTGATTCCTGCATAGCCACCTGTCATAGCATACCAATTCATGAGTATGGTATAGAATATCACAAAGAAGCCGAAACTTATGATGAAGAAGTAAGCACCTCTAGTTCTCATTGCCGGCCAACCAACCAAAAAAGCAAATGCTGCTGACATTATACCAGATGCCAAAAAACAGACCCCGAAAGGAAGTCCTAGCCTGGTTATAAGTATAGCCGTGGTATAAGCTCCTATGGCATAGAAGGTAATGTGACAAAATGACCCCAATCCAGTGATATATAGTAGACGGTAGCCCACAATAAGCACGAGGTTTAGAAATATGACAATAGCGATATGTAACAACCAGGGAGTGCCGAACCAAGGAAAGGTTAAAAAGAAAATGCTACCAATGACTATAGGCAGGATAGACTTTAACCGTCTCTTATTCATAACGCCCCATCAACCCCCTAGGGAATAAACAAAGCACTACCACAGCTAATCCGAAGCTAATCGCCAGTGACCACTGTGGTCCTACGTAAGCATCCGTAATAGCTTGCTGAAAACCAATTATAAAAGATGCAATAAAAGCCCCGGGTACACTTCCCAAACCCCCGAGGATTACCACTATGAAGGCTAATATTAAGGGGGTAGTGCCCATTGCGGGAGTGATCGAGTATATCGATGCCATTAAGCTACCGGCTAATGCCGCCAGAGCGGCGGCGAGACCAAAGGTGACAGCGCAGACATGCTTGACATTTATACCCATAGTAAGGGCTGCCTCGCTATCCTGCTGCACTGCTCTCATCGATTTACCTAGCTTTACATATTTTAAAAACCACATAAAACCGAGGAGCACCACAATTGATACAGCAAGGGCCAACAGTTGTTCGCCAGTTACAGTGGTACCCAATACCTGCCAGCTACCTGTTACCACTGTTGGAATACCTCGGGTCCGGGGGCCTAAGGCAAACCACCCAGCATTCAGAAGAAATAGCAGTAGTGCCAGTGTGACGATAGCACCTCCCATCAAGTCACCGTGGAAACGACGCATAACGCTCCTGTCAAAGAACCATCCCAGCAGACCTATAACCACTATAGTTATCACCATGGCACCAAAAAAAGGAATATGCACCTGGGAGACAAGGAGGTATGTAGCCACTGCCCCCCACATAAGCATTTCCCCGTGAGCGTAATTTACGACATATAAAATACCAAAAATCAGCTGAAACCCTACCGCCATCAGAGCTATCATTGCTCCATACAAAATGCCATGTAGGATTATTGGTCCCATTTCTATTTATGGTTCCCCTTCTAAAGATTCTACAGGGTAATTACTATCTTCTTACTGAAAACGAAAAACCCTTACACTTCACTGCAAGCACTCGCTTTGTTTTCAGCACTGAGCAATGCTTCTAACGGTGTTACTTATTCGGCAGGTTTCACTATCAAGTCACCAGGATTAGTGCTCGGGAAGACAGCTTATTTTATCTCCACCGAGGGCTAACCTTGCAAAGTACGTCTACTCTTTCCCCACCTCGTATTACGGTCATAGGCACGGCGGTGCAAACCATCCGGTTAGCCTCTCCAGATACCCTCGGACGATACCAAGTTGGACCGTAAGCCATATCCCAAACCCCCGTCTCCATTACTTTAATTACCTCATCTACATCAAAAGTGCCTGCCTCTTCTATGGACTTGAATAACATCCACATCGTATCGGCGTGAATAGCCTGACTGTTATATGGAGACCCATACCTTTCCGGGCTTTCGAATTCCTCAGCCCATCTCCTTCCCAACTCGGTAGTGAACTCAACGGCATCGGGCGTGGTATAAATATTCTCCATCCCCTCCCAGCCAATAACTTCCACGTAGGTACCGACATCAATGCTGTCGGTTTCCATGAATGGTTTATCCCAACCAAGCTCACGCGCTTGCTTTATGATAAGAGCCATTGCCGGGGGTGGGCAAGTACCAAGTTCAATGTAATCTACATCCATTGCTATTACCCTGGTCAATATTGCGTGGAAATCAATTGCCTCAGGAGCGTAGAAAATCCTATCCACTAGCTCAAAGCCACACAATGTAGTCGCGGCCTCCATCTCCGCCATTGAAGAACGCCCACCGCCATCGTCAGAATGTATGGCTACTACCCTCCGCTTATCAGGGAATTGTTCACCCAGATACTCCATCTGAACCTCCATACCATCCTGATTACAGAACCAACATTTAAAAGTGTAGGGCCATTTTCGACCAATCATACCGAAGCCAGAGCAAGAGGCGATGTTGAGTATCTTGTTAGCGTTAAAAAGGTCATTGGTGGCCATGCACTCAGCATCATAGCAGGTCTTCACGAACTTAATCCCCTCATCTACACACCGGCGACCTACGGTTAGCTGTGCCGCCGGGTCGCCTGCATTATCGTACTTGACCAGCTCTATCATGTAACGCTTACCAGCGACCGTTATACCACCAGCCTCATTTATCCAGTCGACATAGATCTCTTGACTTATCGACTCCGAGAGCCCCCAAGTTGCCCATGGTCCAGAAAGTGGTCCCATGTATCCATATTTGAGAACCCCCACTTCCGGTTCTCTGGGAGCGGGAGCACAGCCACCAAATATTATAGAGGTAACAAGAACTGCTATCACCAACACACCAATGACTAAATTTCTTACTTTTCTCACTTTTTCTCCCTCCTTTCCTTAATGTTTAAATTCTAGCATTGTCACCTTCAGTGAAACCTTCCTTTACCGTTTAATCTAGTTAGTATTCTTCCATCTCAAAAAAATTTACGTCTACCACCTCCTGAAATATTCATCGGGTCAACTTTTCGACCTTTCAGTTCTATATTATACTACCATTGTCAACACCGATTTATTTCTCCTCACTTTCCACCGATTTGAAATTCCCCACCCTGGTGTAGATTAGGGTTCCTTTGAGTCCTCCTTTACTTTCTGGAATATCCCAGCTTTCTTCTTTTCCCGGAGC